>Ga0180432_10012123_pt1 | contig 10064 bp, 7 predicted proteins | sample SS_ome_10_FD_132414 | JGI IMG/M metagenome (GOLD analysis project Ga0180432, IMG submission 132414) | Hypersaline lake sediment archaeal communities from the Salton Sea, California, USA - SS_1_MS_2 metaG | ecosystem: Environmental > Aquatic > Non-marine Saline and Alkaline > Hypersaline >...
AGGCTAAAATTCAGCTTAATGGCATGGGACAGTAACATGTTTGGTATGAAACTGCAGGTATTTGTTAAAATTATACATAAAATGAGGCGCCATTGGAAAGTTGCTATGTATCCCACTGTTGTTCAAACTGATACTCATTCACACCAGCGCCGATGGTAAATACACACTCATTCGTCTCGGCCCCTTCGAATTCCACAGACAGACCGGCAAACACGGAATCATAGAGACCGTATCCTGCTTGATCCTCCTCTTCAAAGGAACGTATTTCGGCAGCAAATTCGCCCGCATCGAAGATCAGACGATCATCTTGCCATTCGATAACCACATCCCCTAGAACATCATTAACATAGGTGCCAAGGTAGGGTTCGATAACCTGATGATCAATACTCTCCTGCATGGTCGATTTGATCTCTTCAACCTGCTCGCTTAACTGGCCAAGATAAGCCTGTACCAGTGTATCGTACTCAAACTCTTGCTCATACATGAGTTCCAGCAGGCGCATGCGAACCATTTCGTTTGCCAGTGATCCTCGCTGGTTGGTCAATATGCTCACGCCAATATCTGCACTCGGAAAGAAAGCAAGGTCCGAGGTGAACCCAAGCGTGTTTCCGCCATGATGGAGCATCGGCAGGCCTTTATAATCATCCACTATCCATCCCAATCCATAGCTAGCATCGGCTGTAATCGCTACTTGAGGTTCCCATGTCTGGGAAAGATTTTCCGCAGAGACAACACGATCGCCATCCGGGCTGATGCCTTCATTCAGCTCCGTGATCAGATAGCGTCCCATGTCCAGCACGGTGGACCATGCCCCACCCGCCGGCGCTATCGGTTTGATAAATGCTTTTTCGGTTTCGAGTGAAATCGGTCGATATTCGAGCATTACGTTATTCGCGTGCGGCAGGGCATAATTATTGCTGCTGATTGCCTCATCAAACGAAAAGGTCGTATCAGCCATGTCGATGGGATCGAAAATTCTTTGCTGCATCAGGTCAACATAGTCATCATAAAGACTCCCATAACTGCCCCCTGCCGCCAGTACAGCCACATATCCACCGGTTGCCACCATTTGATTGCTGTACTGAAATGCTTCACCGAACGCTGTGAAAAATTCAAAATCGGCCAGCGATTCAATGATATCCTCGGCGCTCAATTGCGTTGCATTGAAGATGAGTTCGAAGTCCCGCCGTGGAACACCCGTGCAGGCACATACCAGATTCTGCATTATGATCGATTGCGTAATCGCCGGATCGGCAACGGAGAAATCCGGGAGTATCTCCACCACCGGCGTATCCCAATCCATCAAACCGGAATCAATCAGTTGGGCCATCAGCATGGTCGTCATCGTCTTGGTTGTGGAGCCAATCAGCATACGCGTTTGGGGCGTGACCGGATCATCGGAATCAGCCATCCGTACCCCAAACCCCTTCTCATATATAATCTCATCACCTTTAACAACGGCGATAGATAACCCCGGCACATCGAGTAAATCCATTGATTCCACAATATAGGCCTCAAGTTCCTGAAATAGTTCCGCATCCAGCGGTCGCGGCTCTGCTGTGGAAAGGTCCGATGGAATCAGCGCCGTAATGGTGAATCCGGTATCAATAATCTGTAATTGAGATATGCGCTTCTGCAACGTAATCAGGTCACTTTTTATGATTTCAATATACGCAATACCTTTATACATCCAGCCACCTGCAATGATCACATCCTCCTCGCTGCCTGTATCGTACGTGATTGTCACCGCAGTGTCGGCTCCATTTTGCGCTGGCACCTCGATAATATCAACTGGATCGAGATTGAAATTCGGATCAATGGTTTTCCATGCCGCGCGAACACCTTCTTCCATGCTGCCTGCTTCCACTGCATCGACGTATACCTTGATCAATTTATCAGGACCTGTCAGGATGCCATAGTCACGTACATGCTGTGCGGCGGTCCAGTTGCTGGGAATGGGAACGCTGAAACGCCCGGCGGGGTCAGTGTAGGTATCCCCCTCTACCGGTATTGGTGCAGGCGGATCAATGCACCCAATTAACCCGATCAAGAGAATCAACGTAACAAGAAACGAGATCGCTTTTTTAATCATCTTTTTCCTCTTTAAAATTGGGGTTGTTCTTCAACTTCATCAACGTGCTGGTAGCCCGGACAATCAGGTTTCCGTTATAATCAATCACGTCGCTGCCCTCTATTATTGTACCATCCCCAATGTTAGACTTGGACAGCTTTGAGGGTAAGAGCAAAAAAAAGAGGGCACATCAAGTGCCCTCTTTTTAGTTTTCAGTGTGGTAGAAGCTAATACACTCTTAGGAAATTAACCCAAAACTAAAACTACGCAATAACCTGAGCATTTACATGCACGGATGTCCCTGCGATTGTTACGTCGATCCGGTTAAGCAATGTACCTGCCTGGCATCTCAGATTTCACGCTACTAGGGCAGCACGAACACCCTGTCCCCAGCATGACATAAAACTCGCACGCCTCAAAAAATCCTTGAGCCGTTCTCAGGGCTTCCTTAAGTGACCCCCTCCAGCATTTGCATGAGCTGCTTTTTGGACTGGGCACCTACCTTTCTCGTAACCGGCTGGTCGGAGCTGAATCCGATAAAGGTCGGGCATCCCATTATTTTATATTTAGAAGCCACCCTGGGATTTTGATCCACGTTCAGGTAGCCGAGTTTGAGCTTTCCATTATATTCTATTGCCATTTGCTCCAGCAGAGGCCTCATTTGTTGGGAAGGGACGCACCATGAACCTGAGAACTCTACCAGCACCGGAATGCTCGACTCAAGAACCTCCTGCTTGAAATTGCGATCAGTGAGTCGTAGAACCTGGCTCATATTTTATCTCCTCAAGGACCTCCAGAGTCTCCACCTGCTTCTTGATGCCTGACCACCATGTTCTGGGCAGTATCAGGTGCTTTTTCTCCTCTATCCTTTGCTTGATATGTGGCTGGGTGAGCAGCTCAAATATACGGTAGATCTCATCTTCCAGCGTTACCCCAGGCTCGAAGCCGAATTGATCGGGCAGTTTGTTGTATATGGGTTCAAAGGGATGTATATCCGATTCCACTCTCGGATTCTCCACCCGCTGGATTTTCACCGGCAGGTTAAACTCTTTGCTGGCTATTCTTGCTACGGTATGGGCCAGGTGGCTTATGCTGTAAAACCCGGACATCTGGTTGACGACGTCGTATTGTCCCGGCTCCGGCGGATAGGCGATCAGCCGGGCCATGCATTGCATGGCATCCTCCAGTCCTATGAATCCACGAATTTGCTCCCCAGCGCCGTACATCGATAGAGGAAAACCGATCACTGCCTGCGCTGCGAACCGGTTTATTACTGTCCCGAAAGCTTCATCGATATCGAACCGGGTTCGAAGCCGGGGATCCTCTGCAACATGGGGAGTATGGACTCCGTAGATTACGCCCTGCATCACATCATACGAGCGGAGCCACCAGTATTTGCAGGCTTCATAGACGTTGTACGTATCCTGTACTTTGCTTACGTGGTAAAACGATACCGGATCACGAGGGGTAAGCTCTCCGCCCAGGCTCCATTCCCGATCGTCCCAGCTAAGGACTGCATCGGCGGGGAACACACCCTCGAAAATAGGCCGGCCGGTGAGTGGCGTGCCGTATTCTCCCATCGTTCCCAGTTTTATGATAGAAGCCTCCGGGCAGACATCCCTCATCATGAACAGAACTCCAAGGGTTCCCATAACATTGTTTTGCTGGACGAATGTGGCGTGGTCGAGGTCTATCATGCTGTATGGAGCACTGGGGCATTCGCCATAGTGAACGATAGACTCCGGCTTTATTTCCTCGATAAACTCCTTGAGCTTGTCACGCTCTTTGTAGATATCTATTTCGCGGAAGTTTATGTTTATCCCCAGAGTTTCCTTGGCTGCATGGAGCCTCTCTGTCATTCTGGAGATTGGAACGACCGTATGAGCGCCTCTTTCCTTGAGCCAGTCGCGGCGGGAGAAGTTATCCACTCCGCTAACCTCGCAACCGAGGCTGCCCAGCCACAGTGCAAGGGTCCAGCCAAGGTAGCCATCTATGCCCAGAATCAGCACCCTCATCCCTTTCAGCAGTTGACCATAAGGCGTCTGCTGCCATTCGGGGCACTCGTTAAAGGTAATTGTCATGGGATCAAAAAGTCCCAGGTCAGGCCTGCGTTTGCACTCCGCTACTACATAAGCATCGCTGTCCTCTTCCAGATCCTGGGTGAACACCTCCCGTGATTGCCCGCAGGCCCTGAAATCGACCCTTCCCGTCAGGTCTATTGCCGGACAGTTCCAGCATGTGCATTCAGCGTTGTGAGCGTCCATTCAATCCTCCTTACTAATATCGATCCTGGTGTATCATTATTCCCTCAAGCTATCTATTATACCAACTATATCGGCCACGGAAGGGTTCTCTGGAATTATGGCTTCCGAAGGTTTGTTTATCAACAGGAATGCGTCTTTCTGGCTGTGCTTGCCCGTGAAAATACCCTTGCCTGTAAGCTTGCTCGCCTTGATGTTTCCTTTTAAGTTGAAGCCCTTGGTGGGAAGAAGAACCATGTCGGGAGCTAGGTCGATATATGGGCCTTCGTAAATCTCCTCTTTGTGACAGATGCGCTCTACCACTTTATTTCCGTTCACCTCAAGTGAGCTGATGCAGCTTTCCAGCTCGTTGAGTAAAGTCTCCCGTTCTGCGGGCTTGACGCTGCCTCTGGGGTATTTATCCTCCGAGTTGATGTATATCCTTGCCGGATCAAGGGCGAAAGCTCTAGTGCCATAATCTATATCGGCCAAGCTTCTGGGCGGATCGTTTTTAAATTTAAGGAATCCTTCCTGACGCAAAAGGAAGTTTATGTTTACGTCAACCTCACTGAGTTCGAAACCATGGTCGGACAGCATAATGAGTGATTCGTTATTGGTGAGCCTGCCTGCTATCTCCCCAATTGCCTCATCGATCTGATGCAGGTGGTCGAGAAAAGCCGAGTGATACTTGTGGTTTTCATCTTCGTACGCATCCCACAAAAAATGCGCCAGCCGGTCAGTGCCGGTGAAAACAAGCATGAATGTTTCCCAGTCACTTTTATCCCAGAGGTGCCGGTAGACTTCAATACGTGACTTGAGGGTTTTGTCCAGATCTTCAAGGAAGAGGTCCATCGATCGCTGAGCCTTGCTGGCATCAACGTCTATCTGGTAATTCATGTCGTTCAGTTCTGAGACAAGCGATTGGGGGTAGGTTGCTTTTTCCAGGTCCAGTGCCACGAATCCGGCGATGAGTACCCCGTCCATTGGTGCGGCAGGATAAGTTGATGGCACATTGATGATCGCCGATCGTCCGGCCCCTTCACGATTCCAGAAAGGCGTTCCCTTGAGATTGTTAAAGTTGGGGAAGCTCAGCCGATAGGTTCCCTGGGGAATATCGGTAAAACCGAATATTCCGTGACTTCCGGGGTTGGTGCCGGTAATTACAGAACTCCACGCCACGGACGATATTTCAGGAATCGATGATTCCATCTGTTTGAACGTGCCGTTCCGGATAATCTCTCGAGTGTTGGGCATGACACCATTTTCCGAGAGATTTTTCATCAATCCGTATGGCATGCCATCTAAGCCTATGATTACCGTGCGCGGAATCTTGCTCGATTGATAGTTGTCACTCACGAACCAGTTCCTTTAATGTATTTTGCAATTCCTGTGATGCGCCCTTGCGTTTTGCCTGACACTGCATTGAATATAGCTTTACGACTTAAGGATACCGAATGTACAGTCTACACTTACAGGATTATACGCCAGTTGCCTCTTTTCTGGAATAGCTTCTAGCCTTTTACAAGAATACTACAGGAACCTTCTTGATATTTTGATTTCCCTTCTCCACTTATCCTAATTTCTTCACAAATACACAGATCGCAGAGTGGGTAAAGCACCGTGCAACTCACCAGCATTTCATTCCCGCGAAAGCGGGAATCCATTTCCTTTGGAATTTATCCCTCATTTTTCACCACAAAGGCACAGAGACAAAAAGATTTGCATTTCGTTACACGTTCCCTACCAAGCGATCACGCTTGGTAGCCCCTACGTTTTTTACCGGGCACATCGCAATGTGCCCCTACAATTCCTGTTTTTGCTTGCCTGCACTCATGACTTCCTGTCTCTTTCTATGCTATAATCAATCTCAAATGTCAGAACGGAAATCCTTACCAGTCCGGCTCAACATCGACCGGGCAATCTCAATTTTAATCATCATTGCCCTCGTTGGCGCGGTGGTTGCGCTTGGATGGGTGATCACCCACCCGGTTGAGGAAGAATTCACGGAATTCTATATCCTGGGTCCGGAAAGAATGGCGGATGACTATCCTAGCGAACTGGCTGTAGGAGAAGAAGGAACGGTGTTCCTAGGGATTACCAACCGTGAACACCATCTTACGCCCTACCAAGTGGAGATGACCGTTGAAGGTATACCGGAGGAAACCATCGGCCCACTGGAACTGGAACATGAGGAAAACTGGGAAGAGGAAGTGAGTTTTGCCCCGCACGAGGCCTGCGCTCACACTAAACTGGCGGAAATGGTCGACCCCGGCACTGGTGCGTATGCGGTAGAGATAAGAAGCATCGAAGTGTATTCCACCGAACATTTGAAGCCGGGAGACTATATCTGGATTAGTTGGGGAAAAGAACAAGGACAGGTTGATTCCATAAACGGTAATACAGTTCATTTAGTAAAAAAGCTTAATGAATTCCACAATAAAAGTGCATTAGTAACCGAATCTCAAAAAGTGGAATTTAAGCTGTACAAAACCAGGCAATTAGCAGGGCACACCACCCTTTCCCTCTGGCTGGGCCGGGAAAACCTGGCTGCGGCCATCACCAACCAGAGCCAGAGTGAAGCGGAATACAGGATAGAAGTTAAAGTGAAAGCTAGGATCGAAGAAGAAGATGATGATGAAGAAAGTGAGGAAACAAATTTTTATTCAACCGGGCCGGTAACCCTCAAACCGGGGAGTAGTTGGGAGCCTGAATTCAGCTACCTCTACCCCGGAGCCATATGGCAGAATGCTGAGATGTCCCTTTTCAGAGAGGGGGAACTTATTTATCAGGAAGATGCACTAGGCGGTTACCCTGCTTTGCATTTGTGGATTGAGACACTGGAAGAAAAACGGTAAGTACTACACTAGCTCTTGACTAGTTAGGACTATCACGTCGAAAATGAGCGACCAACTGTAAACTGATAACTTGGAACTAATAACTGATAGACTAGCAACTCATGACTAATCATCAACCATCAACCGGACTCGATGAATCCCTGCAAAAGATCACCAAAGGAGCCGGGATTGCCTTTCTGGGTGCCGGGGCTGGCATGGGCCTTGCATTTCTGAATCGGGTGCTTGTTGCCAGAATCGGGACGGAAACAGAATACGGTATTTTTTCGCTGGCCTTCGTGGTATTCAATATCTGTGCCGTGATAGGAACAGTAGGCCTTCAACAGGGCGCTCCCCGCATGATTGCCTTTGCGAGAGGCGAAGGCAATGAAGAGAAGGTTAAGTATCTGATCCCGGCGTCAATTCAACTTGGCTTGCTCGCAAGCATCTTGATTGCTGCTACTCTTTTTTTTACTGCCGATCTTTTGGCGGACAATGTATTTCATGAGGATTCTCTTAGCCATCCCGTCAGGATAGTTGCCTTCGGCATCCCCTTTTTTGTGATGATAAATGTCCTCGCCTCAATATTCCGGGGTTTTGATAACGTTAAACCAAAGGCCTACTTCCTGGATTTACTGAGGAACCTTCTTTTTTGTGCATTTCTGGTACCTTTCATTTTCATGGACTGGCAGTTCGACAGTATTTTCTATGCCTTTGTCGGGTCTTTTGGAGTAGCAGCTATCGGTCTTGCGGTTTATACCTTCAAATACTTGCCGGTTCGCATCTCCCTTATGGTCACCCATAAAACTAGGGAATTACTAGTGTTCTCATTACCCCTAGTTGCAATAACCATGCTACAAATGATAATAATCTGGACAGACACCCTGATGCTTGGTGGGTTTAAGACTACAGTAGAGGTTGGGATGTACAATGCCGCTCATCCCATAGCGCAATTTTTACAGTTTCCATTGGCCACAATGGGGCTCATTTATGTGCCAGTCATTTCAGGATTATATGCTCAAAGTTCAGTGATTGAAATACGCAGAAATTTTATAGTTCTAACTAAATGGGTTTGTTGGATTACTTTTCCGTTATTCCTTATCCTGTTTATACATCCGGATACTGTTTTAAGCTTTTTATTTGGGGGTAGCTACAGTGAAGCTAGCGATGCTCTTCGCATCCTTTCGTTTGGATTTATGGTACATACATTAATGGGGCCCAATGGGGCTACCTTGATCGCTATGGGCAGAAATCAATTTGTGATGTGGACGACGCTCGCCACAGCCACCCTGAATATCATACTTAATATAGTTTTAATCCCCCGGTTTGGAATTGAGGGGGCTGCCATTGCTTCTATGGCAGCATTAGTCTCAACCAACGCGATCGTGAGTTACAAGTTATATTATGTAAGTAAAATACATCCCTTAGGGAGAAGCCTTATGAAACCTATAGTTCTGGCGTTGGCATTGGTGTTCGTTACGCAATTAATACTTGGAACCTTTGTGGAAGTTGAAGGCTGGATGCTGCCGTTTCTCATGGTATTGTACTATTGTGTGTTTGGATTATCAGTCCTGTTTACCAGAAGCTTTACAGATGAGGATATAGCTCTATTAGAAATGATAGGAAAAAGAACCGGCATAAATACATCTCCTTTGAGAGCAGTCATTAACAGGTTCCTTTGATTTATTTGCCATCCAAATTTGATTCATTAGGTGATATTATTGACTTAAAAGGGGGGTTATGCTTGAAAATGATAAAACTTAAACGTCTGGTGCAGAATAATCGGGTTTTATATTTATTACTGTTTCCTGCTATTTTCTCAAGACGCTTATTATTAAAAAAGGAAGATGCGAGATTTTTCAAATCCTATCGATCTATGATGGAATCAGTCGAGGGAGGGAGTCTAATAATCCGTGTGCCTGATTTCGCGGGTTCGTTTGAGATAGATATTCGGTCACATATTTTGAGGCGCCTCCTCAGAAAAAAAAGCTATGAGCCAAATCTAGTAAGCCTCATTAATATATATATCGATCGTCAAAAAGAGGTGATTGACGTCGGTGCAAATATAGGACTCTTTACAGTGCTGTTTTCCAAGACAATTTCTAAAGGCAATAAAGTGCTGGCCGTGGAACCAACTCCTTTGGCACAAGAGTATCTCAAGAAAAATCTGGATAGAAACGAATGTTCTGATTCTGTGATGATATACGAAGGTATTTCAACAGATAAACAGGGAAATTATAAAATGAATGTTATATCTGGAATGGAGGAATACTCTAGTTTAGGAAATATCTCTCATCCTGCAGTAGTTGGCAAGGCGTCCTGTGAAATTGATATTAAGGGTGATACCATTGACAATATGGTTGAACGTTTTGGCCTTACACCAGGTTTTTTGAAAATTGATACTGAGGGAGCCGAGTATCTTGTTCTAAAGGGAGCCTTGCATACAATCAAGAAAGAGGCTCCAATCATTCTCAGCGAGCTTGATGATGACATGCTTGCCAATTGTGGTGCAAACTCAAAAATGGTTATTGATCTCTTGCAAGGTAATGGATATGAAGTCAGAGACGCAAACAATATGAATGCTCCAATAGAAGCACCGTTTAGGGGGGAAATTATTGCGTTTCCTAGAAGTTCCAATAGCTTCTTGAAGGAATAGATTAGGTAACCAGACTCTATTGAACGAGGGTTAACTACGAAAATTCTTGCATAAGCTTTGTGCAGAATGTTCTAATTAGCTTTTCTTTGGATCGAATTCAGAAGGGGTATTATTTATGATTGATCGTAAACGAAAATTGCTGTTTATCCATATAGCGAGAACCGGTGGGACAAGTATAGAAACTGCACTTGTGGGTACAGACTGGTGGAAAAAAGAACCTGAATCAAAGCATTTATCTGCTAGTCAAACACGTCTGTATTATGGAG
>Ga0180432_10012125_pt1 | contig 10063 bp, 5 predicted proteins | sample SS_ome_10_FD_132414 | JGI IMG/M metagenome (GOLD analysis project Ga0180432, IMG submission 132414) | Hypersaline lake sediment archaeal communities from the Salton Sea, California, USA - SS_1_MS_2 metaG | ecosystem: Environmental > Aquatic > Non-marine Saline and Alkaline > Hypersaline >...
AAATAATAAAGGTTATGATGTGACAGTTACTATGACATCAGAAATACCTGGTGGTGTATCTGTTCAAAATATAGAACAATACATATTTGAAGCATTTACAACATGGACAACGCCACCAGCATATATCCTGCTAGTAGGAGATACCGCACAGGTTCCAACAAAAACAAGTGGTCTTGAATGGGGTGTTGATTGTTCAGATCTATACTATGTAACAATAGATGAAGATGATTTCATACCAGATATATACATAGGCCGATTCCCTGCAAATACACCTGATCAAGTTACAGTTTTAGTAGATAAAACTATTTATTATGAAGAAGGTGATTTTCCATCAGACGAATGGATTAAAAAAGGAGCATTTATTGCATCAAGTGATCATGATAGATTAGCTGAAGAAACACATAACTATGTAATTGACAACTATCTAACACCAAATGAATATACTTGTGATAAAATATATGAGTATTTTGGTGGATCAACCTCTGATATAACTGATGCTGTTAATGATGGAAGATCCTTATGTGTTTATTCAGGACATGGTTACTCAGGTGGATGGGGATGTGTACCATTTGACCAAGGTGATGTAAATAGCTTAACAAATGTTGATATGTATCCTCTAGTCTGCAGCCATGCGTGTTCTACAAGCCCATTTACAATTACTGAATGTTATGGAGAAACCTGGGTACTTGCAGAAGACAAGGGAGGTATCGCTTTCTGGGGAGCTTCAGCTGGTACTATGTGGGATGAAGATGATATCCTAGAACGAGGCATGTTTCAAGGCTGGTGGGAAGATGGTTTAACAACTATTGGTGGAATGACAGATATGGGTCTATTTCGTGTTTATGAAAATTATAGTGGTGGTGGATCATCACGATACTATTATGAAGGATATAATGTGCTTGGAGATCCATCCATTGTAGTTGTTGGAAGTACAGGTGGAGGAGTAAACCAACCACCAGACACACCAGATACACCAGTTGGACCAGAAAATGGAGAAGCAGGTATTGAATATATATTCACAACCTCAACTGAAGATCCTGATAATGATGATGTTTATTACATGTGGAACTGGGGTAATGAAATAAGCGATTGGATTGGACCATATAACTCAGGTGAGATTGTCGAATTTCCACATACTTGGCATACAGGTGGAGAATTTGACATAAAAGTAATAGCAAAAGACGAATCAAATGAAGTAAGTAGTTGGTCAGATATAACAACAATTAACATAATTGAAGTACCGATAATTGCTATAGGTGAAATAACAGGTGGATTTGGAGTAAGTGCAGTTATTGAAAATATTGGAGCAGTTGAAGCAGAAAACGTCGAATGGACAATTACAATAGATGGACTTGTTTTATTTGGTAAAGAAAAAACAGGTAGCTTTGAAAAGATTATGCCAGGCTTTGGCCCAGTAGCAAAAACAGGTTTTATATTTGGCCTTGGTCCAGTCGATATAACAGTTACATCTGGCGAAGCAGAAAAAACAACCTCAGCAAAACTATTTGGTCCGTTTGTTCATAGTTTAGAAGAATAAACAAACCTTCTTTTTTTTATTTTTTTTACTTATCTATTAAACTTAATTTTATCATATATATTAGTTAAACTTATCTACAATATTTCAAATTACCACTTAAAATTACGGTCAGTAATATTTAAAGAGGATTTTAAAAATGAAACAATGGTATGAAACTTTATTTGAAAATTATGCTGATAAATATGAAAAAGAACCATATACTAAGGGTACAATAGGTGAATGTGATTTCATAGAAAAAGAAATTGGATACAATAAAGATCTAAAAATTCTTGATATTGGGTGTGGAACAGGACGACATTCAATTGAACTTGCAAAAAGAGGTTATAATGTATTTGGCATTGATTTATCTGATTCAATGCTTCAAAAAGCACAAGAAAACGCAAAAAGAGAAAATGTACATGTAACTTTTAAAAAACATGACGCACGAAGATTACCATTTACTTCTGAATTTGATGTAATCATTATGATGTGTGAAGGAGCATTTCCCTTAATGGAAACCGATGAAATGAATTATAAAATACTACAAAGCGCATCTAACTCATTAAAACCCAAGAACTCCAAGTTTATCTTCACAACATTAAATGGCCTTTTTCCTCTTTTCCATTCAGTCAAGGATTTCATGGCTTCACAAAAAGGATATGATACCGTGAAGTGCTCTGAAAACTCGTTTGACTTAATGACTTTCAGAGATCATAATATTACTACTTTTGAAGATGATGATGGAAAGAAGACGGAGCTCCAGTGTAATGAACGCTTTTATGTTCCTTGTGAGATCACATGGTTATTAAAAACACTTGGATTTACCACCATTGATATATTTGGTGCAAAACATGGTGCATTCAGCAGAACTGATGTTTTAACAACTGAAGATTTTGAAATGATGGTCATTGCAGAAAAATAAGAATATCAATTTAATCACAATTTGGAATTAATTAAATATATTGAACAAGTAGTTTTTAGCCAAAATAAAAAAAAGAGATGTTATTATGATTATAACATCATAAATTATTTTTAAAACTGTTGGAAGATATTCTTTAAGATAGGAAACCGCTCTAGAATTCTTTGTAAAAAATTCATTGAAGAAAAACTATCTTGTTCCTGACTTAATGGTGTTGTAAGTGTTGTTGCAACTGTACAGGTATCACTTGGATCGGCTGTGTTTACTAATACAACTTCTCCTGTAAAGGTTGTTTCTGTTTCCTCTGGTACAACAACTTCAACATTAATTGTTGCAGGTGTACCTGGTTCGACATCAGTTCCACTCTCTGGATCAAAATCCCAATCTCCCCAATCAGGGAAAGACTCTACTTCCCAGCTTAGTAGTGAACCAGAATCTCCAACGTTTTCAACAGTAATTGTTGCAGTTACAGTAGTAGTTGTTTCAACATCACCAAAATCTAAATCGCCACTGCAGTCAAGATCTGCTCCTTGCATATTGAAATATGGTATAGCAAAGCAAGCAATTTCAGATGGGCAACTCATCGATCCAATTGGAAAATCACCAATAAATGTAGCTTCACCAGTTCCTATGTTAATACTATATAGTGCTCCTCCACCATTTGTTGATCCTTTGTAACCTGTGATATAGCATATATCATTTATCTTATCAAATGCCATATCTTGAGCAAAATTAATATTTATACCAAGTGGACCTATTGCCGTAGCAACACCAGTTGCTTTGTTAATTGAATAGAATTGGTCATCAGTTATATCTTCACCATATAAATTTCCAGATGAATCACAAGCAATACCAATCATAAGACCAGCATTACCCATAGGTCCTACAGGTGTTGCATCACCTGTTACTGTATCAATTGTAAAAAGATCAGTTCCAGAGCATCCATATAATACTCCTGCAGAATCATCATATGCTATGCCATTTAAACCTTCACCGCAATAACCAACCTGAGTCATATCACCAGTTGTTTTATCAATTGTCCATATTAGAGAGTTGTAATCTGGATCTCCAGAGTATTCGCACCCATACCATACATCTTCAACAAAACATCCACCTGCTAGAAAATTAATGGCTATATTTCCACCAATATATGTAAAGGTTCCTGGGTCATCGGTATTAAAGCTGAAATAATTTTGATCATCTTGTAAGTTTTGACAATAGGCTGTACTACCTTTTCCAAATAGATTTTCCATTATGTTTATTTTGTTTATTTGGTCTTAAGGATTAAATCCAAGACTAATATATTCAGCCTCAGCTGTATCTTTTATTGTTTCACCAGTTTCCGCTGTTGCAGCAAGACTAGAAATAATCAAGCTTACTGATAACAACAAAACAATAGCCCCTTTTAAAAGATATTTCTTTTTCATTTACTTCCTCCATACTTTTTTTTTGAATTGTGATAAGCGATATGATTTTTATATTTTTTTATTTTTTATTAAATAATTATTTTATATTAATAATATTGTATATAATTTTGATATTTAAAAATAAGAAAAAAAGAAAGATATATCTCTAAATATCAAGTAGATATCTGAGATATGGAAACGCATTTGGGAATTGATCCAGGATTTTTTGTAGTATTGGATGATTATCATATGGCTGGTTCATTGGTGTTGCTAGTGATACTTCAACTATGCAAGTATCTAGTGAATTATGTGTATTTTCTAGTGTTATCTCGCCTGTAAAAGTCGTATCTTGATCATCTGGTGCAACTACCTCTACATCAATTGTTATTACTGTTCCTGGTTGTAAATCAGCTCCATTAAATGGTGTAAACGTCCATGTTCCCCACTCAGGGTATTCAGATATCTCCCAGTCAAGAAGTGATCCAGCTTCACCAACGTTTTCAACAGATATAGTACCTGTTAGTGTTTCACCTGTGTTTACATCACCAAAGCTTAAATCCCCACTACAGTCAAGATCTGGAGTTAAAGGATCACCACATGTAAAGATGTATGCATGGAAATCATCAACTCCTGCTTCTACTACTGATCCATCGTTTAAATCTGATGCTTCAAATTTCAATTTTATCTGATCTGTTGGTGTTACATAATCACTAACCCAATAACAATGCTCATTCCATCCAGATGAAGTTGCAGGACCAATTGTTTCTGCTAACACCCAATTAGAACCATCATCATTTGAGATAAAAACCTTAAATAAATCATTGTTTGGATCAGCACCGAAGTTGTTTGTATACCAAAGTGCATATTGAATCATTGCATCAAGACCACCACTTAGATCAATTGTTGGAGATGTTAACCAGGTATATCCATCATCGACATCAGAGTTACCATACTCGTTATCTGTTAGATAACAGTTACCTGATCCATCATAATCTGATGCAGGATCACCTCTCTCACCACCACCAACAGGTATTCCTCTTTCCCATTGTCCATCTGCACAATCGTTTTCTACAGTCCATCCAAGATCAGATTCAAAATCATCATCAAACACAGTAGATATTTCACCTACAAGACATGAATATACTTCATCTGGGGCATTGTATGGTCTATAAATCACACCTGCTTGTTGTCCTTCAGCACTAAAATAAAACTCAGGTGTTTCACCACAGCTTGGAGGGGGTAAGGTTGCCTCATACATATCTCCACTTATATGGTCTAATGGTGACTCAATATAAGTTCCAACATCATATCTATAAAATAGTTTACCACTATCAGGTATATATGTATCTGTATTTTCCTCAATTTCAATAGATATACTATAAGACTCACCCGGTGGTATTATTTCAGGTATGCCATCTGGAAAATCCATATTTAAAAGTGGTGGTAACATCGCTAAATCAGGATTTCCCCATAATGCACCCCATTCAAATGTCTCATATTTGTTATAGCCCCAGAGACCATTTGAATACATCTCATATAATGACCATTGATGGGCTTGTCCTTGTGTATAATCTCCAGATGTAACACATGTTGTAAAGAAATAATCAAGTGATTGACTTGATCCAGAATAAGGATTATTCCATCCTGGACAACCAAGTGCAACCTTTGTTGCTCCTAGAAAACCAACGCCTCCTCTTTTTAGCATTGCCTTACCAATGTTTAGATAATCTGTATCTGAGTTACTACAGGCATCTGCAAATATGATAGCTGGGTAATCATCATTAAGTGAGTTACATGTTGTTGTATCAACAAAAGCCTGGGACGGATAATACTCATAACAAGCGGTTGGTGATCCATGGCCTGCCCAGTCTACAAATGCAAATGTCCCTGATGACCAAACATTAAGTACATTTGCATAATTTAAATCATAGTCAGATGAATATGAGGATTGAGCTTGCTCATATAATCTTGTCATCGTCCAATCATTCATCCATGGTTGATCTACTTTTTCCTCCATAAGAACAGCGTTATCTGTATCAGGCCAGAAGAAAGCACCTAATAAAAGGATATTTTTCTTAAAAGATGGATCATTATTCTGTTCATAATTTGCAGATTTCTGGCAAATATCTGATACAGTCGATGGGTCACTCCATGGTATCCTTCCAACATTTACCTCTGCTGTAAAATCAATAGGATCAGAATCCTCTCCATAATGATGATCACCATCAGCATCCCATGATTGATCATCTGGTAAGGATAATTCAGCATAATAATAATCAGTCTCAGGCATACCATATCCTAAATTCTGCCAACAAAGACGCATAGGTACATCATCATAATCACCTACTAGTAAAACATCTTCAATACCCCATTCACTTGATGGATATTTGTCTCTTAAAAAATTCCTCATGTTTTCAGCTAAATCATATCCTCCACCGTAATTTGAATTAATCCAAGTTGTTGTTACAACGTTTACACTTCTACCTTTTGATTCCTCCCAGTTTACAAGAGATGTAACTGACGATGTTAAAGAGTCAAGTGTAATTATTACATAATCATATGTATCACGATTTATAACGTCTTTTGGATACCACTCTTTTGCCTGATCATAGTTATATATTATTTTTTCTGCAATATTTTCTCTACTTTTGATATCATCAATCATAATGTCAGATTCAGTAAAACCTTCTTTTATCTTATAATTAATATCAATTGTTATCTCGGGATAATAAATAAGCTCACCAGATATAGGTTTATAAGAAATTGGATTAACTCTTACATCTACAAGGTTATATTTTCTTAGTCCACCATTTCCAACATATTCAACAGCAGAAAATGGATAATAATCATCTGAATAATACACACTATTATAGTTTTCATTATACTTTTTTAAATCATTTTGATATATTTCAGGGTCTTCTTCACCAATAACTCGTGGTAGTGAAACTGGTTTAATCATATAATTTCCAGGAATTGTTACTATGTTGGATATCTCATATGAAATATCTACAACTTTTGATCCAGGAGGTATTGCTATTGAATATATTTTTGATGGCAGCTTTGGTTTTCCAAATACATTAAGGCGACCAAAACCTTCTAATAATATCTCATATCCCTCATCTGAATTTTTTATCTCATAATCTCCAACAGAAATAGTTACACTTATTTTAGATTCTTTATCATCTAGTGCATTTTGTTGTTTGATATTATTTGATCCAGCTCCAGCAAAAACACTGATAATCATTAGCATACATATTATTATACCTACTATTTTAATTTTCATATTTTTTCCTCCACATTTTTTTGTTTTATTATTCTATATTCTATTATTTATAATATTCTTAATTATTAATCTTTGAAACAATGGCTGATTATCAACAGGCTGATTAAGCGGTGTTACCAATGAAACAGCTAATGTACAGAAATCATCTGGATTATTTAGATTTACTATTTTTACTTCTCCTGTAAATGTTGTATCTTGCTCATCAGGTGTAATAACTTCCACAGTTATTGAAACTTGTCCATCTTCAGGTTTAAGATTATCTCCATTGTTTGGATTAAATGTCCATGTTCCCCAATCTGGAAACTCATTAATTTCCCAATCAAGCATAGACCCTGGTTCTCCAATGTTTTCAACAATAATTGTGCCTGTTACTATCTCTCCTGTATTTACAGATCCAAAGTCTAAGTCTCCTGAGCAATCAAGATCAGGAATCGTAGGATCGCCACATAAAAAGACATAAGCATGGAAATCATCAATTCCTGCTTCAACAACAGAACCGTCACCAAGATCTGAAGCTTCAAATCTAACCTTTACCTGATCATTTGGAGTTATAAAGTCACTAACCCAGAAACTATATTCTTTCCAACCAGAAATAGAATCAGGTCCGATTATTTCTGCTTCAATCCAAGTTGCACCATCATCATCTGAGATATAAACCTTGAAAATATCGTTATCAGGATCCGCTCCAAAGTTGTTAGTATACCACAATGCATATTCAATCCTTGCATCAATACCACCACTCATATCAATAGTAGGTGACATCAACCAAGTATATCCATCATCGACATCCGAGTTACCATACTCGTTATCTGTAAGATAACATTTTCCTGAGCCATCATAATCAGTAGGTGGATCACCTCGATCACCACCACCAACTGGTATTCCTCGTTCCCATTGTCCATCAGAACAAGCATTTTCAACAGTCCACCCTAGATCTTCTTCAAAATCATCATTTAAAACAGATATAAGATCACCAACAATACAAGTATAGACAGTGTTTGGGGCATCTATTGGATCTGTAATTTCACCTGTTATGCTTCCTTCTGCGCTGAAATAATACTCTGGTGTATCTCCACAGCTTGCAGGAGGTAATGTAGCTTCGTAAATATCATCACTTATATGAACTAAAGGCGATGTGAGATAAGTTCCTCCATCATATCGATAATGAAGTAATCCTGAATCTGGTACATAATTATCTGCTAGTTCTTCTATTTGAACAGTAATAATTGTTGATTCACCAGGTGATATAAATTCTGGAAGACCCTCTGGGAAAAGGAATCTCATTGGTGGAGATACAAGACCTTTAATACAGAAATTTGCTGTTTCTGGATATTCAACATTTGAATCTGTTAAATCTAACCAAACTGATCCACTTTTATAATAACTTTGACCTGGTACAGCTGCAGATTCCACTATAACTCGAGACGATGAACCAAGTAAAACAGGTACATCGGATGTTCTATCAAATGGATGACCACCTGCGGATAGATCTAAATAAATAAAAAAATCATCACCAGAAGTTAACAAAACTGAATCATCAAGATTTATTGTGTGAAATCCCGTGTATTGAATATTTCCAGATTTTGATGATAGTTCATCTAGTAAATCTCCACCTTCAAAACGGTCATAGATTTTAATTGTATAATCTACATTATCAGCAGCTGTAAAAAAGCTTACAGCACTAAGTACTTCATTTTCGTCTTCTGCAATAAATGCATTAAATGCTTCTGAACTATCAGCTTTTGTATCACGCCATCCATGATAATCATGATAATATATTTTTTCATATGACATGTAATCTACGTCTTGAAAAGATATAGCACCCATTTCAGGATGTTGACAACAATGTTTATCATAGTATGATATCCAGAAATATCCATCTATTCCCCAATCAGATCCCCAACTGTTTTTTACAATCCAAGCACCATCTTGAGGAGCTTGAGTCACTTTACTATCATCCCAACCAACAATAGCAACTGCATGATTTGGATCATATGAACTACTTGGTGGTTGATAATGTATATAATTTTGGATAAATCCACCATCATAACACATACAAGTTCCAAGGACTCCCTCAGTCATAATATGGTTTTTTATTGTATCAATATTGCTAAGATCTGGCTCTGCTACAAACCATTCAATATCAGGCGTATAATAATAATGATAACTAGGATAATATCTCTCTGGGGCTGATGAGTAGGACTGTCCATCAATATCACGTACTGCTCCTTCCCCTCTTGTAAGATATGCTGATGTTACTCTATAATCACCACCTTCATGTACAATAAGACCTCCTCCACCAGGATCATCATCATTGTTGAAAGTGTTAAATCCATTCCACCAGTCAAGATGATATTCAGCAAGATTTGGCTCTCCTGTTTCACCTGCAGCTGCCCAATTTCCAGTCATCAAAAGATTACCTTCAATTGCAGCCATAGCACCATGTGTCCAGCAGGTACCTCCTTGTTGAGATTTTACTGAGGTTACAAAGTTTTCGCCACCAACATCCCTAAGGTCAAAATAGCTTGGTGGATCTTCAAATGAACTTGTTTGTGAATAATTCGTTACATTTAAACTTGCAACAACAGGTACAAATAAAGATAATATAAACACAACAGCTATCAGAGAATTCACCAGCATCATATTTTTTTTAAAAATTATTTTTTTTACTTTATTAATATTTTATGCCCCCTATTTGTAATAAATTCAATATGAGAACATATATTTAAATATATTAGGTAAAAATTGATATAAATAGAGATTTTAGAATACAAATAAATCCTATAATTCCTTTACTTCATAAAGATTATTTGAAAAATCTTTTACAAATAAAAGCTCTTTCTGGTCTTTTTTAATTATATATGGATTTAGACCATTTTTTTTACATATTTCAATAAAATCTTGTTTATTTTCAATTTCTATACAAAAATGTGAAAAAG
>Ga0180432_10012126_pt1 | contig 10062 bp, 9 predicted proteins | sample SS_ome_10_FD_132414 | JGI IMG/M metagenome (GOLD analysis project Ga0180432, IMG submission 132414) | Hypersaline lake sediment archaeal communities from the Salton Sea, California, USA - SS_1_MS_2 metaG | ecosystem: Environmental > Aquatic > Non-marine Saline and Alkaline > Hypersaline >...
AAAACAGGGACTCGATGTTGTTTGTCATTTGCGGTTTCTGTCACCACAGCCGCACCCCGTTTGGAGTTTCGTGCTTCGAGTTAAGGATTCGCACCCAGCCCTGGGAAATACTACTGATGTCTGTAGATATAATGCAAAGCTACTGTGAGTCAGCAGACGCACGAGCCTATTGCTTTCATTGTGCAGAGCTCAACAAGCACTAATATCTAAATCCTAAACAAATTCCAAACAGGGGCTCGATGTTGTTTGCCGTTTGCGGTTTCTGTCACCACAGCCGCACCCCGTTTGGAGTTTCGTGCTTCGAGTTTAGGATTTGCCTTGGCCTTTGGTGCTTAGAGTCTAGGATTTGCCTTGACACCATCTCTGCCCGCCGATAGAGTTGGAGCCATGGACCCCTGAACAGGCACACCGCCGTCCCCGCCAGCACTGCTCCAGTCGAATAGCGCTCTTCCACACCTGATCCTAGCTGAGGGGGTGAGACCGTGACTATCCGCCAGAAGACCCTGATCGCCCTTGGCCTGACCTTCGCAATACTCATCGCCATTCTCTACACCGCCTCCCACTACACGGTCACCACCGGCTTCGCCCAGGTGGAGGACAGTGACGCCACCAGCAACGTGCAGCGTGTCCTCACCGCCCTGGCCAGCGAAGCGGCCGCCCTGGACACCCTGGCCCTGGACTGGGGCTCCTGGGACGCCACTTACGCCTTCATCCAGGACCCCACCACCCAGTACGTGGAATCGAACCTCTCTGACACCGCGTTCGTCAACATGAAGATGAACGCCGCGGTCTACGTCGACAGCTCGGCCCAGGTCGTCTTCGCCAAGGCCATGGACCTGGTAAACGAGGAAGAGGTGCCTGTCCCCCAGGGCCTGCTGGACCGTATCACCCCGGAAAGCCCGCTCCTGCAGCACCCCACCCCCGACAGCGCCACGGTGGGCATCATGGTCCTGCCCCAGAGCCCCCTGCTGGTCGCCTCAAGGCCCATCCTGACCAGCCAGGGAGAGGGGCCCATTCGGGGCAGCCTGATCGTCGCCCGATACCTGGACAGGCGGGAGGTGCAGCGGCTGGCCGGCCTCACCCGTCTCTCGGTCGATGTAGAGGTCTATGACAACCCCGACATCCCGCCGGACTTCCGTGAGGCCCGCTCCTCGCTGTCGGCCGGGTCCGTGTTCGTGGTGCAAGAGCTGGGCTCGGACTCCATCGCCGGTTACAGCGTGGCCCGGGATATCTACAACGATCCCGCCCTCATCGTGAGAGCGGCCGTTCCCAGGTACGCCTATGAACAGGGCCAGGAGACCATGCGCTACTTCCTGCTGGTGCTGCTGGCCGGGGGCGTGGCCTTCGGCGGCATCGCACTGCTGATGTCCGAGAGACTCGTCCTGGCCCCGCTGTCCAAGCTCAGCGAAGACGTCACCGCCATATCCGGCAGCGGCCAGCCCTCGCAGCGCGTCACGGTCTCGGGGACCGACGAGCTGTCCAACCTGGGTACACGGATCAACGACATGCTGGCAGGTCTCGAGCAGTCGCAACACGCCCTCCAGGAGCGCGAGGAACGGTACCGGCTCCTGGCCGAGAACGTCTCCGACGTCATATGGGTCATGGACATCCCCACCTTCCGTCCCACTTACATCAGCCCCTCGGTGACCGGCCTCCTGGGCTACAGCCCGGAGGAGGCCATGCAGACGGAAATGGACAGGATGCTGACAGCGGAGTCGCTTGACGCCGCCAGGAAAGTGGTGGGTACCGCCGTTCGGAGCGCCAGGGAAATGCCCGAAGACAGGTACGCTTCCTGGTCGCTGGAGATGGAGATGCGGCGCAGGGATGGCTCCAGGCTGTGGGTGGACACAACGATCACCCTGGTGCGGGACGAGGCCGGCCGGGCTGTCGGCATAATGGGGGTGGCAAGGGACGTGACCGACCGGAGACAGGCCGAGCAGGCACTGCTGGAAAGCCGCGAGAGACTGGCCAGCGTCCTGTCGGGGGCACCCATCATTCTCCTGGCCCTGGACGCCGGGGGCACTTTCACCCTCTGCGAGGGCGAAGGGCTTGCCGCCCTGGGCCTCAAGCCGGGCGAACTGGTGGGGAGGTCGGTGTTCGACGTCGCCACGGGCATACCGCAGATCCGGGACGATGTACGACGCGCCCTCTCCGGCGAGTCCGTCGCCGCCCTGACCGAGATATCAGGCCTTACCTTCGACACACGGTACACTCCCATCCGGGACGCCAACGGGGTCGCTCACGGCGCTATCGGCGTGGCCACCGACATCACCGAGCGCATGCGGCTGGAGAAGGCGGTTTTCGAGTACGAGGAGATGAACCGGCTGAAGAGCAACCTCCTCTCTTCCGTCTCCCACGAGCTTCGCACCCCCCTGGCCAGCATCAAGGGCTACTCCACCCTGCTCCTGGACTACGAGGACCGGCTCACGCCGGAGCGCAAGCGAGAGAACCTCCAGGCCATTGACAGGGCCACGGACAGGCTGATCGAGCTCATCGATCACCTCCTGGACATGTCCCGGCTCGATGCCGGCCTGTTCAAGCTGGACATGCGCCCTTCCAGGATCGACGACCTGATCGCCGAGGCGGTCTCCGAGGCCCAGCTACGCTCTCCCGACCACCATTTCGTCGCAGAGGTGGAGGGCGAGCTGCCGCAACTGGTAGTGGACCGGAGGCGCATCAGGCAGGTCCTGGACAACCTGCTGCAGAACAGCATCAAGTACTCCGACAAGGGTACGGAGGTCACCGTCAGGGCGAGGGTGGGGGATGGGCAGGTCGAGGTGAGCGTCGAGGACCACGGCAGAGGCATACCGGAGTCCGAGTGGGACAGGGTGTTCGACCGCATGTACCGCATCGAGCAGAGATTGACCGATGACCCCGGCGGGATCGGCTTGGGGCTGGCCCTGTGCAAAGCGCTGGTGGAGGCGCACGGCGGACGGATATGGGTACGGAGCGAGATGGGCAAGGGAAGCACCTTCTATTTCACGTTGCCCGTAGACAAAGGTGAGGAAGAAGAACATAATGGCTGACGTGACACTGGGCGGGGAAATCTCAAATCACAAGCTCCAAATGGCAAACAATATCAAAGCACCAAATGCCAAACGGGACCGCTGCGGCGGAAATCCTAAATTCTAAGCACGAAATCCTAAACAATATCAAAGCACGAAATTCCAAAAGGGACGGTAGTAGTCAAAAATGAAAGTCGAGCACAAGCGGTGCTCCTGTTTCGAATTTGGGTCATTGGAATTTGTTTAGGATTTAGATATTAGTGCTTAGTATTTCCCGGCTAGTATGTTCCAGGATATGAAAGCAGTGTAGCGATGCCGGCCAGAAAGACCTCGATACTGGTGGCAGACGACGACCCCTACATACTGCGCCTCGTCGAGAGCATCATGGAGGTCGAAGGCTATCACGTCCTCACGGCCGCCGACGGTGAGACGGCCCTCAAGTTGTTCATTGAGGAGAGCCCCGATGCCGTCCTTCTGGACGTCCGCATGCCGGGCATGGACGGGTTCGCCGTCTGCCGGCGGATACGGGAGTTCTCACAGACCCCCATCGTGATGATCACGGCCAAAGACAGCGACAACGAGAAGGTCGAGGGGCTCGATGCCGGTGCCGACGACTACGTCACCAAGCCTTTCTCTTCCAAGGAGCTGGCGGCCCGGGTCAGGGCCGTCCTGCGCCGGTCCAGGCAGTGGGAGGACCGGCCCGACCCCGTCTTCCGCTCCGGCGACCTAGAGGTCGACTTCGCCCGGCACACGGTGAGCCTGGCCGGAAATGCGTTGGACCTCAGCGCCACCGAGTACAACCTGCTGTCATACCTGGCCGGTAATGCCGGCCGCTGGGTGAGTCCCGACCAGATACTGAGCTCGGTCTGGGGTGACGAGTACGTGGGAGAGCACCATCTGCTGCGGGTGAACGTCACCAGGCTGCGACAGAAGCTGCACGACGACCCCAGGGAGCCAAAGTACATCGCCACGAAGATCAACGTGGGGTACATGTTCCTCAAGCCACCATCCCACCCCTAACCCGCCCCCGGCCCCATCAAACAACAAGCTCCAAATTCCAAATCACAAGGCTGTTTCATCGCTCCGTGTTGGTTGTGCCTGAAAACGCTATAGGTGCGCAACGGGAGTTGCAGGGCATCAACCCACAACAGTGAAAGAGCCAATCACAAACAAATCCCAATGACCAAAGCTCAAAACACTCCCTCCAGGGGTGCTCGACCTTCAGTCTGACCACAGCCGCACCCCGTTTGGAATTTGGTGCCTTAGCCCATCTTCACCAAGGCGGTCTGAAAAAGGGGTGAAATTGAATCTGAAGTAGACATAACACACTAGAGTATGGGCACTACATATTTCGTCCGTTGCCTAATCTTCACGAAGGGGCATGGGATATTCGGTGTCGTCCCGGGTAGACATAAAGACAGCATAGCACATCTCCTATGACATGTCAACTTGACAATAACATAGTATGGGCCACTACACCAACACCCCCAGGCACGAACCATCGTATACGATAGATAAATCCGTGCCAGGAACACCCGCTGGATTTTCTGTCTTATACGATGACGTGGTGAAGATGGGTTAGTATTGTCTGTGATTTGGAGCTTGCGATTTGAGATTTCCGCCAGATATCACAGAATGACCTCGGCAGGCAGTTTTCATCGTTTGCTGGTCCCGATTCATCGGGGTGAAAATTGCTTAGGATTTCGTGCTTGGAATTTGGGATTTGCCTGCCGGCGGGGTACTCGACCACAAAAGCGAGGATTTTGTGATGAAAACGCCGGGTTTGAGATGTGGGCGAGAGGTCTGTGTTGCACAATAGTGGCAGGGGTCCGGCACGATGCCTGCGATGATGCAGCGGAGGTCAGGAAAATGACGTGGGTTTGCACTTTGGCCGACAGTCGCCCTGCGGAGGCCATGCCTGTGGCGGCACTCGTGAACGACGCCTGCTTCAGGCATCGCCTATTTGTCACTGCGGCCCCGGCCGGACTGCTCCGCACCGAGGTCACCGTGGAGGCTGAAGGCTACCACGTCTCCCAGTTGCGGTGCCTTGGTAGCTATGGGCATGGCCGAGGGAGTTCTGGCCAGGCCTCGGCTGCTCCGAGCGCTGAGACAGGAGGTGGTTAGGTGAAATGGTCTACGAAGCATTGCTGCAGGAAGGAGATGGGGAAGCCGCTCCGCAGGACACGGGCCTGGCCGACAAGCTGATGGTCCTGTGCCTTGCCCTGGAGTTGGCCGTGCGGGTGGGATCCTCGACCACATCCCGGCGCCGATCCCACGTCGCCGGGCGGAAACCATGGGGCAGGCAGGAGGCCCACACACTGAGCCTCTCCTGAGGAGATGTGGTACAGGCCCGATTACCTGGCCGGGCAAGGAGGTGGGACATGGATATCAGTCAAACGAAGAAGAAGGGCAGGGTGACTGCCGAGACGTACGAATGCCCTCACCACTGGGACATCGAGGAAGCGATAAGTCCGGTGAGCCGGGGCGTGTGCAGGCTGTGCGGCGCGCAGAAGGAGTTCCACAACCTGCTGGGCGATTGCCTGATTGAGGACGTGGAGAGCAGTGCTGATTGGATCCGCAACGGGCAGCGCATCCAGGTCCATCATGCGGTGGGGCGGCAAACTTTCCCACGCTCGCACGCAGGGGCTGCCCAGACGTTCCTGGTGGGGGTGCCCTTGTGAGTCCGGGTCCGATCGTTGCCACGATTCGCGCGCTGGGTGGAGGGCTTCAGAGCGCCAGCGGAGGCGAGAGATGAGCCAGCACGTGAAAGGGAGTCCGAAGACCGGGGGCCCCGGTAACGCCAGCGGCGCCGGGGCCGCGGCGGAGAGGGGCGACCACAGGCCCACCTCCGAAGCCCTGCACGAGTCGGAGGCCAAGTACGCTGCCCTGATGGAGCGGGCCAGGGACGGGGTGTTCATCATACAGGACGGCCTGTGCAAGTTCGCCAACCAGGCCACGGCCGATATCTGTGGCTACTCCATGGAAGAGATGATGGACAAGCCCTACACGGCCCTGGTACGGGATGAGTCCCGGCAGGAGGCGGCAGAGGAGTATTCCGCCCGAGTAGCGGGTGACACCGGCGTTGAGCCCGTTGAGCTAGAGGTTTTGCGCAAGGACGGGACCACGAGGCACGTGGAAATCTCCGGTGCCGTGATCCAGCACCAGGGGGAACCGGCCCTGATGGGCATCATGCGCGATATCACCGAGCGGAAGCAGGCCGCGGAGGCCCTGCGGGAGAGCGAGAGACGTTACCGGCTGCTGTCTGAGAACGCATCAGACATCATCTGGGTCATAGATCTGCGTACCGGGCAACTCAAGTATGTCAACCCCGCGGTGACGCTTCTGCGAGGATACAGCGTCGAGGAGGCGATGGCGCAGACGCTGGAGCAGAGCCTGACTCCCTCTTCCCTGGAGGCGGCCAGGAAGGCGGTTGAGAACGCACTGGTCATGCAGGCTAGGGACGATGAGCGCCGCTTCAAGCCCCTGACGATCGAACTGGAGATGACGTGCCGGGACGGCTCTACAATCTGGACCGAAAGCCGGCTGACATCCCACCGCTCCCCCGATGGAGAGACAGACGAGGTTGTTGGAGTCGCCCGCGACATCACCGAGCGCAGGAAGGCTGAGGAGGAAAGGAAGAGGCTCAATGAGGAACTGGCGCAAAGGAACAGGGAACTGGAGCAGCTTCTCTACTTCACCTCGCATGATCTGCGGTCGCCGCTGGTCAACATCCAGGGCTTCAGCCGGGAAATGGAGTACTCGATCGAGGAACTGAGGTCCGCCCTGGGCGATGGAAGCCTGCGGGCGGAGGTGCAGGAGAAGGTGACACCGGTCTTGGAAGCGGACATGCCGGAGTCCCTGGGCTACATAAGGACCAGCATATCGAAAATGGATGTCCTGCTGTCGGCTCTCCTGCGCCTGTCGCGGGCCGGGCGCTCGGCCCCCGAGATGGAGAGGACGGACATGGGCCTCCTCCTGGCCGATATCCACAAAGGGGCCGAGTTCAGGCTAAGGGACCAGGACGTGAAGCTGGACATCGGCGAGTTGCCGCCCTGCCGGGGCGACGCGGCCCAGTTGAGCCAGGTGTTCTCCAACCTTCTGGATAATGCCCTGAAGTACCTCGACACGGGAAGGCCCGGCTCCATCAGGATCATAGGATGGACCGAGAACGGCCGGTCGGTGTACTGTGTCGAAGACAACGGCATCGGGATTTCCCAGGAGCACCAGACAGAGGTGTTCCAGATGTTCCACCAGGTGGACCGGAAGGCCGGCGGCGACGGGATGGGGTTGGCAATTGTGAAGAAGATCGTGGGCCGCCACGGTGGCAGAGTATGGGTGGAGTCGGAGCCCGGTGTCGGCAGCAGGTTCTATGTGTCCCTGCCGGGGGTTAATGAAGGATAGTCCCTCCACGGCATCGCCGCCAGGACGGATGTGATTCGGGCCGTGCCTTGTGGCCGCGCTGAGGGCCTCAGCGCGGAGCCACGGAATGAGTGCTGATTGCGGCGCACGCCGTTTCCATTCTTCGCAGTGCGTCGACAGATAATCGGCACACGACGGATTTCCGCCGGAGCGGGAGTCCGGGGAGGTTCAGATTGTGAACAGCGAAGTGACCATACTCATAGCCGAGGACGACCCGGGACACTCCACCCTGATACAGAGAAACCTCAGGCGCTCAGGCCTGGGCAACGAGATGATAGTCTTTGACGACGGCGCGCCCCTCCTGGACTTTCTGTTCGGTGAGGGAGACACGCCGCACCTGGCCAATGGCAAACCCTACCTCCTGCTCCTGGACATACGCATGCCCAGGGTTGACGGCGTGGAGGTCCTGCGGCGGATAAAGGCTGACCCCAAGCTGAGGCGGATGCCGGTGATAATGCTCACCACCACGGACGACCCGAGCGAGGTCGAGCGCTGCCATACGCTGGGATGCAGCAGCTACATCACGAAGCCGGTGGACTACGACCGCTTCGTCGAAGCGATCCGCCAGCTTGGATTGTACCTGTCCGTGGTGCAGGTACCAAGGATCAACGGAGAGAAGTGACATGGCTGAAGACCTCACTCGGGCTGGCCTGCCCATCCTCGTGGTGGAGGACGACGAGGGTCTGCGCTCTCTGGTCGAGAGGCAACTGGAGAGGGCCGGCTTTCGGGCACTGGGCGTGGGGGACGGACAGCAGGCCGTAGAGGTCCTGGGTACCGACGGCGATTTCCTCATGCTGCTGGACTACCAGTTGCCGGACATGACGGCCAGCGAGCTGTTGGACATCCTGGACAGGTCCCAGCGCCGGGTACCCTTCATCGTCATGACGGGATTTGGCGATGAGAGGACCGCGGTGCAGATGATGAAGGCGGGTGCCCGTGACTACCTGATCAAGGATGCAACCTTCCTGGACATGGTGGTGGAGGTGGTGGGCAGGGTCAGCAGCCGGATCAGTACCGAACGGGAGCTGGCACGGGCGGAGGGAGAGATCCTGCGGGGGCACCGGGAGCTGCAGGCACTGCACAATGCCCTGCTGGCCATGTCCCAGACCCTGGACCTGGACGAGGTGCTGGAGGAGATCGCCTGCCAGGCCAGGACAGCCCTGGACTGCTTCCACTCCAGCATCGCACTGGTCACCAAGGACGGCGGTCTGGGCAAAGCCACCGATGATGCCGGTCGGACCTGCCCTGGGGAAGTGGCGGTTCTACCCGTCGAGATGACCAGGGAGGTGATCGATACCGGACGTCCTGTGCTGGTTGACGATGTGGGCCTGCTCTCAGATGTCGGCGTCGGTCCGCCGGCCAGAGGGGCGAGGTCATATGCTGGCATCCCCGTAGTGGCCGGTGGCCGTGTTATCGGTGTCCTTTTCGTCTACAGCCAGCAGCCTCATGCCTTCAGCGACAGGCTAAGCCTGCTCACGGACTTCGCCAACCAGGCGGCCATCGCCATTGAGAATGCCAGGCTCTACCGGGAGGCTGGCGTTGCCGGGGCGCTCCGCGAGGCGGAGCGCCTCCGCTCGGAGCTGCTGGAGAACGTGTCCCACGAGTTGCGCACGCCGCTGGCCTCCATCAAGGGCTACTCCACCATGCTGCTCCGCCACTACGACAAGATGGACGAAGAGGAGAGGCTGGACTCGCTGAAGGAGATCGACGCTGCCAGTGACAAGTTGGCCAGGATGGTGGAGGGTCTGCTCCAGATATCGGCCCTGGAGTCGGAGGGCCTCCCAAGCTCCAAAGAGGAGGTGGACATCGGCCCGCTTGTCGAGCGGGCCATTGCCCTCGCCGGGGCCAGGCGCGCCAGCAGTCACCGCTTTGTGCACCATGTCCCTGATTCCCTGCCCAGGGTGGAAGCCGACCCGCGGCGCATCCAGCAGTTGCTGGTGAACCTGCTGGACAATGCCCTCAAGTTCTCGTCCGCCGGCAGCGAGATAGCGGTGGACTGCCGGCTGGGGGAGGGGGAGTTGGTGGTGACCGTACGGGACCAGGGGATGGGCATTGCTGCCAGGGACATCGACCATATTTTCGATCGCTTCTACCGGGCCGATACCGATGCCTCGCACACCATCGGCGGTGCAGGGTTGGGCCTGTTCCTGTGCAAGCGAATAGTCGAGGCGCACGGGGGCCGGATATGGGTGGAGAGCCAACCCGGGGAGGGAAGCACCTTTGGCTTCAGCCTCCCGCTGAGGTCGAGCGGTGAATCATGAGTCGCGAATGGTGAACAGGTGGGCATGAGCCAAAGCCCGCCAGGTGAGGGACTGGAAATCCCAAATCCCAAGCTCCAAATCACAGACAATTCCTTATGACGCCTTGGGACACCAGCGAACGATGAAAATGATTTTGCGGCGACCCTGTCATTGCGAGGAGCGCCAGCGACGTGGCAATCTCGGGGCGGGGGGACAGTACGATAGAAACGTGTTTGACCTCCCCACCCGGAGATTGCTTCGCTCCGCTCGCAATCACGTGAAGGGGGCCTATTTTCTACGTAATTCCTCATGATGCCTTGGGACACCAGCGAACGATGAAAATGATTTGACGACGCCACTTGGGTGGCTGTCGGGTCCCTGACCCGACGCTGAGGTCT
>Ga0180432_10012127_pt1 | contig 10061 bp, 7 predicted proteins | sample SS_ome_10_FD_132414 | JGI IMG/M metagenome (GOLD analysis project Ga0180432, IMG submission 132414) | Hypersaline lake sediment archaeal communities from the Salton Sea, California, USA - SS_1_MS_2 metaG | ecosystem: Environmental > Aquatic > Non-marine Saline and Alkaline > Hypersaline >...
CCACGTTTGCCTGCTGATGCTTGCATTGAATCACAATCCGTTCAAGTCCTCCTGCACTGGTTCTCTCTGCAAGGACATCTATGCCCGCATCATGGCTTCGCCCTGAATGGATCACTGAGTAGCCCTGTTTCTCGTAAAGCTCCGCAACCAGAACCTCGAACTGAGTTGGGTCCAAGTTGTCCAGTATTACACGTGGCGGGCCTTTCTTTTCTGATGACTTGCGAGGACGCACGGTGATATTGAAGAGTGAGAAGATCTCTTCTTCTGTCAGCCCTGTTAGTCTCATGCTATCAGGCTCAGGGCGAGCCCCATCAATAATGTTTTGGAACAATTGTCTCTTTTGTGCCAGCTTGCTCAGGATTCTCTCTTCTATAGTATCCTTGCAGTAGAACCGTCGAATGAACACTTTGTTCGTCTGACCAATACGATGTACACGTTTGACTGCCTGATCTTCAACGGCTGGATTCCACCATCGGTCGAACAAGAAGACATAGTTGGCAGTCTGCAAATTCAAACCTGTCCCGCCAACTTTGAAGTTCAACAACAACGCGGTGATCCCAGGATCAGACTGGAATCTATCTCTAATCATGGGTCTATGATTCTGAGGTATTTGCCCATGGTGTTCCAGAATCTTCCAATTTCTGTCCTGCAATTCTCTCGCCAGTCTTTTCAAGCCAAATGGATGTTCTACAAATTGAGAGAAGATGAGAGCTTTTCGGCCGCTCTCTGAGACTTCCTCAAGGTCTTCCAACAACCGTTCAAGTTTCGCACTTGCTCCACTCGCAGGATCAAAATTGCACACTTGTCGTAGCTTGGTTATCAATGCGAACACGTGGGTCACCTCGGATGGTTGCCTGCCCCCAGCAGGCTTACTTTCCGGGTTTTGAGTGGTTCTAGGTTTTGGTGTCGAACCACTCACAATTCTCAGAGTGAGTGATAGGGTTGTTCAAACTGCGATAGGAATGGCAGGTAGAAAAAGCTGCAAACTCCTGGTCCACAATTGACCTTCTCAAAGGCCTTTTTCGATACTAAAAAGAGGCCTGCAACGCAGCCTTCACAGGGATATGGGAACACTGTGAAACAAATTGTATTATACCGGTAAAATTCAGAACCATAACGTCCGGAACCGAAACGTCGAGAAGTCGGAGCATCTCCCACACCACTCGGGATTAAAGCTCGGATACCATTTAATATTACAAGATGGAGCCGCTATCGATGGTGAAATTGTCCAGCCAAACATCTTCACCAGTCAAAGCCATACCATCTTCGGAGCCGCCGCCTAAAGTTATATATATTGACTCGCTTGTCCAGCGACCGTGAATTAGCCCCGTCACTGTCCAAATCGCATTATTTGCTCCGTAGCCGATATCACTGAAATATAGCTCATCAGTATCTGGTTCATATGACATGTATAGTATCCCATCATTCATGAATCGTTCGCCAACCAATTCTTCGACCCAGTCGTCGTTGCGAACTTCGTAAAGATAGAACGGATAATCATCGAATATCCCTGCCTCGAACTGAGCCCACTGAGTCACATCCCCTTCGATTGTCGGCACTAATCCCAGCGTCAGACGCCCATCGCCTGTACCAATTTTACTGAAGTGAAAATCGATACGAATGGCGAACGGCTCATTGGCATCAAGCTGCCAACCGTCGGAGACATAAATCGCATCCACATCTTCCATAGCACCTGCAGTATTGGCCTCTAATCTGCCGTTGGTTTCCTCTAACCAAGCCAAGTCGGGTTCCATCGCATATACAAACCACAAAGGCTCTGGCTCGCCGTCCTCGAAGTCATCGATAGGAAGCTGCCACCATAGACGCGGATAGTCCCGCCCTTCCAGAATCCACCATATATCATTCGGCCCGTTTATCGTCTCTCCCACAAAATCCCACCCGGCAGACATAAACGTATTGGGATCCATCATCTCGGCAGTAGTCTTGCCCTCGCCACCGGCACTTGTGGTCTGACCGCTGGTTTCAATATCCCAGAAACTTGTAGCAATATCAGTATTCGGAGCCAAGTTGCTTCCCACAAGCCCGCCAGCATTTGGGTCATCACTTGTGACCATACTGGTACTAAAGCACATTTTGATGATATCTATATTATAGCCTACGAGTCCACCGATAACTTTTTGAGCAGTGACATCACCTGTACTATAGCTTGTTGTGATGCTGCCTGCGTTTAAACCTACAAGTCCACCTACTTTCTGATTTCCGCTGGATATGGTAACGTTACTGAAACTCTCGGTGATATCACCACTATTATTGTATCCCACAAGACCGCCGAGATGGGTATATCCTGTGACTGTACCGGTACTGTAGCTTGTTGTAATACTTCCATGATCGTTATCACCGGCAATGCCACCAATAGCATAGTAAGAGCCGATTATATTGACATCCGCCACACCTAAGTCTATTACCTCAGCCCCGTGACCCAGTTTTCCGAACAGGCCTAAGTAACTCTTGCCCGTTATGGTTAAATTTGAGATATCATGTCTGTTGCCATCAAAGAAACCCGTAAATGGAGTTCCCGGGTATGTGTACCCATCACCGCCTGTATCCGGGGCAATGACGGCCCTGTCGAAAATTCTGCCGCCGGGCAGGTTTGGATCCATATCAATATCAACGGTCAAGATAAAATACTTGTCGTAATCTTCGGGGCTTTCACCTAACAGAATCAAATCTTCTGCCGAAGCGATCTGGTAAGGATCTTTCGCGGTTCCGCTACCACCGGCATATTTGCAGGTAGCAGTTTCCCATTGCCAGGCATACATTCCACCAAGCATGTTATAGACTTTTGAGAAGCCTTTGGAATCCAGAAAATTGGCGGCTTGATTGCTTCGTCCGCCGCTCTGATAGACCACCAGAATCTCACCATCCTTCGGCAGTTCTCCATATCTGGTTTGCAAAACACCTGAATTCCATGGGTAGTTTAATGCATCGGCAATATGTCCCATGACACCACAGTATTCGTATTCCTCCCGGACATCGATAATAATCAGGTCGGCTGTAGAATCAATCAGGTCATGGGCCTGTGTTGCAGTGACACTGGTATGTGCCCAGGCGCATGGATTAGCCGTAAGCACAATTACTCCGATTAAAAATAAGGTTCCGAATCTTATCTTCATGATTATTCCTCCATCCAATAGTTATTATCCATGAAATAACCACAGATTTTCTGCGTTTATATATAAATTAATATATCAGATTTATATCGCCAATGTCAAGACAAAGTGTCGAAGGTTGCAGAAACAAGAAATCATATAAGCACTATTTCACTGCTAGCAATTTTGCCAATAAATCAAGAATAAATCCTTATTTTTGGAAAAATACTTGACAAATTGTAAGGGTGTGGAATACCTTATTACTGATACAATCGGCTGCATTAGCCAATCAAGCATTAAACTAAATTGATGCGCGTCAGGTGTAAAAATGTTTCGCACATAAATCTTTCTAAGAGCTATAGTTAATGTCGCTCCGGATGAATTTATTTGCCTGTTTGAGTCGGATTTTGTAGCCTGTTGCGACTATGAAACAGAGACTATGGCTTTCACTGATCACCTGTCTGGCTTATTGCATCGACAAGGAACTATACAAGGCGATCGATTACTTGCGAGAACAGGTGCGAGTCCTTGTAGAACATCAGGAAAAGCAGCACAAACGTATCCTGTTGACCAACAGACAACGGATGCGAGTGGCGGCCAAGGCCAAACGGCTCAGCCGGAAAATGTTGGAGCAATGTACAGAGTTGTTTACGCCAGATACTATCACGCGCTGGTATCGGAAACTCATTGCTGAGAAATATGATGGATCGCAGAACCGCACGTATGCCGGCCGACCCCCAACTCCGCAAAAGGTAGTAGACCTCATCATTCGATTCAAACAGGAGAATCCACGCTGGGGCTACAAGAAGATCAGGGACCAAGTTGTATATCTGGGCTATAATATCTGCAAATCCAGTGTGAAAAACATCTTAATCGAGCACGGTTATGATCCTGAGCCAGACTTAACCGTCAGATCCACTTGGCATGGGTTTATCAAGAGTCATTGGGATGTATTAGCTGCCTGTGATTTCTTTACAGTCGAGCTTCTCGTAGGTCACAGACTCGTCCGCTGTACGTTATTCTTTGTGATGGAGCTTGCTACGCGTAAGGTGTTCTTTGCCCCAATCAAACCACAACCCGACGGGAAATATATGCGGCAGGTCGTTAGGATTCTGACGGACAGCGAAGATGGATTTTTGTATGGAAAACGGTATCTCATCCATGATCGAGATCCGTTATATAGAACAGAAGGATTCCACGCGACACTAAGGAGTTCAGGTATAGAACCCGTGAAACTTCCTGCCTGCAGTCCTGATTTGAATTGCTACGCGGAACGCTTTGTCAAATCCATCAAGACCGAGTGTTTGGATCATTTGATTCTATCGTCAGTGAAGCAGCTTGAATATGTCATTGAGCAATATTGTGCGTATTATCATCACGAGCGCATTCATCAATCCTTAAATCGAATAATTGAGCCTAAACACTCGATTGGTGAGAGGGCAGATATTGTTTGCGTCGAGCGTTTGGGCGGATTGCTGAAATCGTACCATAGGCTGGCTGCATGAGTAGGGGGGGCTGGTGCAATCGAATTTGTAACGGATGATGTCCGCTCTTTCTTCAAAAGAGAATCTTGTTTTTATGTCACAGCGTCTGAGAGTAGCCTCAAGTGCGGCGGAATTTCTATGGTTAAGTGAAATACATCCCTATTTGGCTCAAGAGTTTATGCCGGGATGATATTTTGCACCTTACGCGATATTGGCACAGCAACGGGCCAGCGAGGATGAGCCTATTACATTCTTGCTGCACATCGCACATCCCAAGGTCAGATATACCGACCGGGGCAAATCTGCTCTGGTGATACGCGGCAAAGGGGACGACGGATTAGATAATGATTCTTTTGGAATGGAAGAATGGGCTTAGACGAAGCATTACGCAAAGCAACGAAGGGCGTTACCAATAAATGGGCTAAGGTGCGTAAGGCCGAAGAGCGGCGAAGCAGCCAGTGTTACAGCCGCAGCTGTTACATGTATTCTGATCGCATCTATATCAAAGATGTGGCTTATAAGGTCATGGAGCAGGCTTATATGAAGGCCAGCGATAACGGCACGCTTCCGGCCAACGCTCGGCAAATCATGTATGCGGCCCGGCCGCTGATTTTGGCAGAAGCGACAAAGGATAAGTTTCAGTCGAAGTATTTCACACAACATCTCTTGCCGGACTATTTAGAGGAGCATCCAGAGCAGACGGCAAGATGGGACGTGGTCTTTGATGCGCGTGGCCAGTTGATGGAACCACACACGAAAACAGAAGTCAGGCTGGGGACTATTGGCGTCCGCGAGTATCTAAACAAGATCAGAACCCATTCAGTAACCGATATTGTTGCCCCGACTGTTGACGAAGGCAATTCTTATCCCACGAAGGGGCCGAAGAACCGTTACGGCGCAATAATGTTTATCGAAAAAGAAGGCTTTAACGAACTCTTCAAAGCGGCTGAAATTGCCAAGAAATACGATTTATGTATTATGTCAACGAAGGGTATGTCCGTTACCGCAGCCCGAATGTTAGTGGATGAGCTTTGTAGTGGTGACGTGCCTTTATTTGTCTTACACGACCTCGACAAATCGGGACTTTCGATCTTAGCCACTTTAGCAAACGATACACGAAGATACAGATTTCGCAATCAAGTCAATGTTATTGATATGGGATTGCGATTGAAGGATGTCGAAAAGTACAACCTTCAGTCGGAAACGGTTTCATACGGCACATCTAACCCCCGCCACAATCTCGAAGAGAATGGGGCTACTGAGGAGGAGATAGAGTTCCTCTGTAGTGATACGGAATATGGGCGGTATAGATATACGGGAAGGCGAGTAGAGATAAATGCGTTGGGTAGTCGTGACCTTCTTAACCTCATCGAAGATAAGTTGAAGGAGCATGGCGTGAAGAAAGTCATTCCCGATAAAGATACTCTCGAAGACGCTTTCCGCAGAGCGGCATTAGCCCGTAAGCTGAATGAACACCTTGATGAAATCATGGAAGAGGTTGCGGATGAAGTGGACAAAATCAAGATAACGCCCAAGCAAATAGAGAATAGGGTGAAGAGAATACTCAAGAAAACTCCAGCTAAGTCCTGGGATCAGGCAATCAAGGAAATAAGTGAGAGCAAGAACTCATAGGAAGAACATGAGAGACTTAGACATCGAAAACACGGGCGCGGATGAGTTGATCGCCGAACAGCAGAATGTCCCCTGCCTTCTGCGCCTGTTTTGTAAATCTGGGCTATTGGGCAGGACGACCAATGCAAAAGCGAAAGAACCAGCGGGTTCCGAGCAAATCAGCACCTTTAGTTGAATGGGCGCTGTATTACCACCGGCTCGGCTGGTGTCTTATCCCGATCCCGCTCGGCCAGAAGGCCGCCCGGATCAAATGGGTCAGATACCAAGAGAGCCGTTCCGATGAAGAGCAGGCTCGCAGGTGGTTTGCGAACGGTGAAATAAATATCGCCGTGGTTTTGGGCGAAGTATCAGGAGACCTTGTTTGTCGAGACTTCGATACCGTGGAAGAGTATCAATCGTGGGCAAAGGCTCATCCCGACTTGGCGGCTAAGCTGCCGACAGTCCGCACAGCACACGGTTATCATGTCTATTTTGAAGCTCGTCTTGATGGAATCAAGTACGTATCAAACGGAGAACTTCGAGCAAGTGGCGGTTATTGTTTGCTTGCCCCATCCGTTCACCCTAACGGAACTGTCTACAAATGGCTCAATCTACCAACGAGAAACAACCTCTTGGTTCTCGACCCTGAAAAAGCTGGATTTTTGTCGGATGTTACGGAGAACACAGAGAACACAGAGAAAACTGAGCATACTGAAGCAATTGTGGGGGTGGGGGAGAGAAAAGCCTGCGCGCGCAGAAAGAAGCCAAAAACGCAGACGGTGAAAGTCGAAAGTGAAGTCGAAGCGGCGATAAGTGCAACCCTCCCCGAAGAGTTAGGCACCCGAAACAGGCGAATATTTGAATTTGTACGAGCGCTCAAATCATTGCCACAGTATGCTGACGCCGATCCCAAAGAGCTCCGAGAGATTGTCAAAGCTTGGCACAAGAGAGCGCTACCGAATATCCGGACGAAGGAATTCGAGGAAACGTGGATTGACTTTTTGAAGGCGTGGCCCAGAATTAAGTATGTGAAAGGAGAAGAACCTATGTCAAAGACATTTGAGAAGGCAATTCAGCTTGAACCGCCGAAGATAGCCGTGGAGAAGTACCCGGATAACAGCAAATTGAAAATCCTGGTCTCTCTGTGCCGGGAGTTGCAGAGAGCCGCCGGCAACGGGCCATTCTTTTTGTCCGTGCGAACCGCCGGAAGCCTTTTGAAGGTCAGCCCGATGCAGGTAAGTCGATGGTTCTTCCTGCTGCAATCTGACGGTATTCTGGAGCTGGTATCCAAGGGTGGGACTGCCAAGACCGTCAGGCAGGCGAGCCGATACAGGTACGTTGCAGGCTGAAAAAAAATGAGGAATGTTAAAATTATTCTGAGATTCTACTTGACAGATAGTAAGCATACTTGTATTTTGTGTAAAGAGACATTAGCATTATGGTTGCCCTTATGATAATCGAGACTATCAGAAAACACATCAAGAGTTGCGGCAAGACGCGATATCGGATCGCGCAAGAGACCGGCGTTGCCGAAGCGCAACTGTGCCGGATAATGCAGGGCAAGACCTGTACGGTCGAAACCGCTGACGTTTTGCTCAAATATTTTGGGCTGGCAATCTCAAAGAAGAGTAAGAAAAGAGGTAGGTGAAAAATGGCTTCTATTTTCAAACGCAAACGCAAAGTCAAACTGGCCAGCAAAACAGTTGTCCGGCAGTCGGCCAAATGGCACATTAAATATGTCGATGCTGATGGTATCGAGCGGCGTGTGGTGGCATATAAGGACAAGACGGCCAGCCAACAGCTTGCGGCGAGACTTGAGAAAGAGGCGGAATTAGGAAATTCGGGTATTGTTGACCGCTACAAGGAACATCGGAATAGACCATTAGTGGAGCACCTTGAAGATTTCAGGCAATCCCTGTTGGCAAAAGGTGACACGATTAAGCAAGTCAAACAGGTCACATCGAGGGTGAAACGGATAATGGAAGCCTGCAAATTCATAACATGGCAGGACATACAGGCCAGCAAGGTGCAGAAATGCCTGCCTGATCTGCGGTACAAGGGTGAGCCACTATCAGTGCAGACACAGAATTTCTATCTGAAAGCAATGAAACAGTTCTACAATTGGCTTGTACAAGATGCACGTGCCCCTGAATCACCTATTGAGCATCTGAGATGCAAGACCGTAAGAAAAGTTACTGATGAAGTACATCCGAGGCGTGTATTGGAGATAGACGAGCTAAAGCGATTATTGGAAGTTACGAAATCTGCAACCAAGCGTTTTGGCATGACTGGCTATGAAAGGTACTTGCTTTACCGTCTAACCGCTGAGACAGGTTTAAGAGCCAAAGAGCTACGGAGCTTGAAAGTCAGTTCTTTTGATTTCGATGGTCTTACCGTCAACGTGTCAGCTAATTATACGAAGAACAAGGGAGAAGCTGTACAAGCACTAAGACCGGATACAGCGGAAGAACTGAAAGGATTCTTTGCGAACAAGCTTCCGGATGTTAAGGCTTTCGGCGGTACGTACAAGCAGCTTACAGACAAAACCTCAAAGATGTTAGAGGCTGATCTTGCGGAGGCAGATATCCCGTATGTTCTTGATGGACTCTATTTTGATTTCCATGCTCTCAGACACCAGACGGGAACATTGTTGGCTGCAAGCGGAGTTCATCCCAAAATAGCCCAGAAGATAATGAGACATAGCGACATAAATCTAACATTATCAAGATACACTCATACACTGACCGGACAAGAAGCCGATGCAGTAGCCAGTCTGCCGGATTTGAGTTCACTCCAGAAGAAGGGAAACGTGGCAACTGGTACTGATGGCAAGGTTGTTGATATGATTCAAAATGGTTCAGAAAAATTGACACCAAATTTGACACCCCAGTTGACACCTACAGCTTACTCTGAATGCAATCAGTTGGCAGCGGATGTCAATTCAGTGAGCCCCAAAGCAGAAGAGGTGGAAGTTCGTAAACGTTTGCCACGTGAGAAATTAAGCAGTAATAGACACCGCATGTCATCAAGTGACAATGATCAGAAGGGAATACGCCCGGCAGGATTCGAACCTGCGACCTTCGGTTTAGGAAACCGATGCTCTATCCTACTGAGCTACGAGCGCAAATACTTATAGAAAAACAACTTATATAAAAATCGATCTCACGCCTATTTTTTCAACTACAACCTTGACTACAACTAAAGTCTACTGTACGATTCGAGTGTATTGTCTTGTTACACTGTTGTAGCTTAAGGATATGAGTCATGGCAAAAACCGATTCTAAAAGAAAAACACGTTCTGACAAATTTCCGCTTACATTACACAAAACCGGCCAGTATTGCAAGAAGATCAAGGGCAAGCTCTACTACTTCGGTACTAACAAGAAAGCCGCCTTGAATCGCTACTTAGAGCAAGCTGCATATCTGCACGCTGGTAAACAACCAAGGCCGAAAAGCAATGGGCAGAGTCTTTCAATAAAAACCTTGTGTAATTTATATTTAGATCACCAAGAGTCCCGCGCTGCAATCGGAGAGATAAAACTACGCCATCTTTACGACCAGACATCTCTCTTGAGGGATTTTGTAAGATTCGTATGTCCAAACCGTACTGTCTCAGATATCTCCACTGTTGACTTGCAGAACTACCGCAAAAAGCTGATAAAGGCTGGTAAGTCACCGAATACTATCAACAATCGCATAGCTGCGGTAAAAGCTATGTATAATTGGGCAATGGACAATGAAATAATTGACCATTCACCACGGCTAAAGGCTGTGAAGAAGATAACACCTAAGAAAGAGGAAAGACCCACTTTTACCGAGCACCAAATTCGAGATTTATTGGAGACCGCCAATATAC
>Ga0180432_10012128_pt1 | contig 10060 bp, 6 predicted proteins | sample SS_ome_10_FD_132414 | JGI IMG/M metagenome (GOLD analysis project Ga0180432, IMG submission 132414) | Hypersaline lake sediment archaeal communities from the Salton Sea, California, USA - SS_1_MS_2 metaG | ecosystem: Environmental > Aquatic > Non-marine Saline and Alkaline > Hypersaline >...
AGACTCCTGGTGTCTTTTCCGCTGCATGCCGCGACGCGCAACGAGCCTGTTGTCCGCGTGCGGCCCCACGCCGCGAGAGCGTACCCACGAATCCGGGGCGAGGCGGGCTGGGCCAAAAATCCTTGACAGGTATGGCCTTGGGGGTAAAATGGGGCAACGAGCAGCCCGCGGCGGACGTGGCCGGCGGGCTGCGTGTGGTGTCCTGTGCCGGTTTCTGGGTTTCGGGGTCTCGGCGAATCGCGGGATTCGCGTGCGATCTCGCGCCTTGATCTCGGCCCCATGCCCTGGCGGCCGCCTGCGAGGGGCTTGTGCGAGAGGCTGCCAGCGGCCGTTGTGCAGCATGCGCATAGAGCGGAGAGCTTGATGGAATCGGACGCGAAGGCGCGCCTTTCGGACTTGTTGCGTACCCTGGCTGAACTCCGGGGGTCTCTTTGACATCGCGGCGAAGGCGGCGGCGCTGGCGGAGATCGAGGGGCGGATGGGCCAGCCGCATTTCTGGACGGACCAGGAGGGCGCTCAGCGGCAGGTGCGTGAGCTGAAGCGTCTGAAGGCGGTGGTGGATCCGCTGTCGGACTTCAGTCGCCGTGCTCGGGATCTCGATGAGCTGGCGGAGTTGGCGTCGGAGGAGGACGACGCGGAGACTCTGGCGGAGGTGGACGGCGACCTGGCGCGGCTGTCGGGCGAGGTCGAGCGGTTCGAGCTGAAGGCGATGCTGAGCGGGCCCCACGACGGGGCCGACGCGTTCCTGGCCATCCAGGCGGGCGCGGGGGGGACGGAGGCGTGCGACTGGGTGGCGATGCTGCTTCGGATGTACTCGCGGTGGCTGGAGCGCCGCGGGTTCGAGTCGAAGATCGTCGATTCGCTGGAGGGCGAGGAGGCGGGCTACAAGAGCGTGACGGTCGACGTGCAGGGCCCCTTCGCCTACGGCTACTGCAAGAGCGAGGTGGGGGTGCACCGTCTGGTGCGCATCTCGCCGTTCGATGCGGCGGCGCGGCGGCACACGTCGTTCGCGTCGGTGGACGTGGCGCCGCAGATCGGCGAGGCGGAGCTGGACGTGGAGATCGACGACAAGGAGCTGCGGATCGACACGTTCCGTGCGGGGGGCCCTGGGGGTCAGCACGTGAACGTGACGGATTCTGCGGTGCGGATCACGCATCTGCCGACGGGGATCGTGGTGTCGTGTCAGAACGAGCGGTCGCAGCACCAGAACCGAGCGGTGGCGATGAAGATCCTCAAGGCGCGGCTCTACGCTCGGCGCCAGGAGGAGTTGGCGGCTCAACTGGCGGCGATCGGCGGCGAGAAGACGCAGATCGCCTGGGGCAACCAGCGGCGCAACTACGTGCTCCAGCCGTATACCATGGTGAAGGACCTGGTGTCGGGGGTGGAGACGGGCGACGTGCAGGGCGTGCTGGACGGCGACCTGGATCCCTTCATCGAGGCTTACCTGCGGACGCAGATCGGGCAGGGGCGTGGCTCGGGGGCCGGCGAGCGCGGCGCGGCAGGGGGCGCGTAGCGCGGGCCGTGGCGTGGCGCATCGGGTCGTAGAGGAGAGAGCATCGCGTGCCGAACCCGCTGGCGGAAACGGATCCTGAGGTGTACGACGCGGTTCGTGGCGAGCTGCGTAGGGAGCTGCTGGGCCTGGAGCTGATCGCGGCCGAGAACTACGTCAGCGAGGCCGTGCTGGTGGCCCAGGGCTCGGTGATGACGAACAAGTACGCCGAGGGGTACCCGGCGGCGCGGTACTACGGGGGCTGCGAGTTTATCGACGTGGGGGAGCGGCTTGCGATCGAGCGCGCGAAGAAGATCTTCGGCGCCGAGCACGCCAACGTGCAGCCCCACAGCGGCAGCCAGGCGAACATGGCGGTCTACTTCGCCCTGTTGAAGCCTGGGGACAAGATCATGGCCCTGGATCTGTCGCACGGGGGCCACCTGAGCCACGGGGCGAAGAAGAGCTTCTGCGGCGCGCTCTACGACGTGTATCCCTACGGGGTGAGCCGCCAGACGGAGCAGCTCGACATGGACGCGATCCGCGCGCAGGCCCGCGAGGTGGGGCCGCGGCTGATCGTCACGGGGGCGAGCGCGTATCCGCGGTTCATCGACTTCGAGGCCTTCGCGTCGATCGCGCGCGAGGTGGGCTCGCTGCTGATGGCCGACGTGGCGCACCCTGCGGGGCTGATCGCGGCGGGCCTGCATCCGTCGCCGATCCCGCACGCCGACCTGGTGACGGCGACGACTCACAAGACGATGCGAGGCCCCCGCGGCGGCATCATCCTGTGCAAGGGCGAGTATGCGAAGGCGATCGACTCGCAGGTGTTTCCCGGCATCCAGGGCGGCCCGCTGATGCACACGATCGCGGGCAAGGCGGTGGCGCTGCGCGAGGCGCTCAAGCCCGACTTCAAGCAGTATCAGGAGCAGATCCTGGACAACTGCCAGGCGCTGGTCCGCGGCCTGGCGGACCGTGGCTACCGCATCGTCAGCGGGGGGAGCGACAACCACCTGTTCCTGGTCGACCTGCGCAGCGTCGACGACGGCATGACCGGGCGGCTGGCCTGCGAGCTGCTCGACGAGGCGGGGATCACGATCAACCAGAACCTCATCCCGTTCGACCCGCGGAGCGCGCGCGAGGCGAGCGGGGTGCGGATTGGCACTCCCGCCGTGACCACGCGGGGGATGAAGGAGGGGGAGATGGAGCAGATCGCCGCGTGGACCGACGACGTGTTGCGTCATCCGGCCGACGCGGCGCGGCGGCTGCGGGTGCGCGAGGAGGTCGAGGACCTGTGTCTGAGGTTCCCCATCTACCCCGGGCTCACGGGCGCGCTCCTGCCCGAGCTCGTGGAGCGGGTGATCGCCTGAGAAGGGACGAAGTGCCATGACCAGGACAAGCACCAGCCTCTTGCTCGTGGCGTGCCTGGCCGCGTCGGCGTCGGGTGCGGGCGAGCGCAGGACGTGGGTCGGCCGGGCGCGGGACTACAGCCAGCGCGCGGTGAAGTCGGTGGCACGCGAATTCCGGTCGTGGACCACCGCCATGCACAAGGGGGTGGTGGGGGTCCGCAGGGGCGCGGCCCGCGGCGTGGGCGACGCGACTCGCGCGGGCCGCCGGGGGGTGACGAGCGTGCGGAGCGCGATGTCGACGTGGTCGCGCCGCGCCTTCCGCAGCACCCACCGCACGATGACGAACGTGACGCGCAACATCATCCCTGCGGGCGGCGGCGCCGAGGCCGCCCCGACGGCGGTGGTGGCGCGCAAGATCACCTCGCCGGCGATCGACAAGCTGTTCCTGCGCCGACACGACATCGTGCTGGCGTGGCAGACCTCGACCGGCGGCCGCGCGATCCGCCGCACCCTGGTGCTGGAGGATCGGCTGCTGCTGGAGGACACGGGCGCCGAGGTCTACTCGTTCGACCCGCGCAACGGCATCGCCCAGTGGGTGTTCCCCATGCCCAGGCCCAGCCAGTGCGAGTTCCGCGCCGACGACGACCACGTGTTCCTCGTCGCCAACGACACCCTGTTCGAGATCGACCGCCGAATCGGCTTGCCCCGGCGCCGGATCGTCTTCCCCTTCCCCGTGGCATCGTCCCCGGCGTTCAGCGGCAACCTGGTGGTGGTCGGTGGCTGGGATCGGCGGGTCTACGGCATGAGCAGGGAGAACCGCGTGAAGGAATGGGTCTTCATGCCCGTGGAGAGCGTGGAGTCGGGCCCCGTGCTGGCGCCCAACCTGGCGTTCGTCGCGGACAAGGGGGGCAAGCTGACGGCCTACTCGCCGCGGAAGCGCCGCGCCGAGTGGGAGTACGAGGCCGACGACGCCATCCGCGTGTCGCTGGTGATGGACGCCAACCACGTGATCTTCCCGGCCGAGGACCTCTACGTCCATTGCGTCAACCGCTTCGGCGGGTTCCGCAGTTGGAAGTTCCCGATCCGCGGCCTCGTCAAGCAGCCGGTGTGGGTCGATGGCCAGCGGTGCTACTTCTCGGCCGAGGACGACGCCTTCTACGCCGTCGACCTGTTCGAGGGCACCCTGCGCTGGCGCGTGCCGCTGGGCGGATGGCCCGTCGCCGTCGGCAGGCAGAACATCTATATTCAGTGCCCCGACAACGAGATCTGGTGCATCGACCGCAAGACCGGCAAGAAGCAGTGGGCCGTCTCCGCCGAGCCGTTCCACACCGTCGTGCGCAACACCGACTCCGACTACATCTACCTGTGCTCCGACAAGGGCGACGTCTACGCCCTCTACCTGCGCGGCGACCACCTGGTGAAGGGCAAGGCACCCGGCGCCGCCAAGCCCGAGCCGAAGCCCGAGGTGCCCGCGGTCGAGGAGCCGGTCGAGGAGCAGCCCGCTCCCGCCGAGGAAGCGCCCGTCGAGACCAAGCCCGCCGAGGAGGCCGAGCCCGCCGTCCCGGCCGTCGAAGAGAAGCAGCCCGAGGAAGAGAAGCCGGCCGAGCCCGAGCCCGAGCCTGAGCCCGACGACGAGAAGAAGCCGGCGCCAGCGGCGGCGGAAGAGGAAGAGACCGAAGCGGAGTGGTAGCGCGGCCCCGCTCCCCGCGGCGCCCGGCGCCCTTCGGGCTGTGGCCGCGGCCCCTTGCCCCTGTAGAGGAAGCCCCGCGCCTTGATCATCCACACCCAGGCCCACGCCCGCGCCGGCCTGCTCGGCAACCCCTCCGACGGCTTCTACGGTAAGACCATCGCCTTCATCGTCAAGAACTTCGCGGCGCGGGTCACCCTCTACGAGAGCCCCGAGCTCGAGATCCTGCCGAGCGCCGACGACCGCCACTGCTTCAAGAGCCTCGCCGACCTCGTCCACCAGGTCGACCTCCACGGCTACTACGGCGGCGTGCGGCTGGTGAAGGCCGCCGTGCGCAAGTTCGCCGAGTTCTTCGCCCAGCGCCACCTCACCCTGCCCAGGCGCAACTTCACGATCCGCTACCGCAGCACCATCCCCCGCCTGGTGGGCCTGGGGGGCTCGAGCGCCATCGTCACCGCCACGATGCGCGCGCTCATGCGCTTCTACGACCTCGAGCTGCCGCCCACCGTGCTCCCCTCCCTCGCCCTGAGAGCCGAGACCGAGGAGCTCAGGATCCCCGCCGGCCTCCAGGACCGCGTGGTGCAGACCTACGAGGGGATCGTGTACATGGACTTCGCCCACAAGCTGCTCGAGCGCCAGGGCCACGGCCACTACGAGCCGCTGCCCAAGCGCCTGCTGCCCGCGGTGTTCGTCGCCTACCGAGCCGAGCTGGCGGAAGGCTCCGAGGTGGCCCACCGCAGCCTGCGGGTGCGCTTCGACAGCGGCGAGCGGGCCGTGGTAAACGCGATGAAGCGATTCGCCCGGTTCGCCGAGCAGGGGCGTCGGGCGCTCCTCGACGGCGACGAGGGCAAGCTGGCGGAGCTGATCGACGCCAACTTCGACCTGCGCCGGCGGATCTGCACGCTCAACCCCCGCCAGGCCGAGATGGTGGAGGTGGCGCGGCGCCTCGGCGCGCCGTGCAAGTTCGCGGGCTCCGGCGGCGCCGTCGTCGGCCTCTGCAAGAGCGACGCCCAGTTCCGCAAGCTCCGCGACGCCTACCGCAAGGTCGGCTGCAAGATCATCAAGCCCAGGCTGTAAGCCCGGCGCCATCCCCGCCCCCGAGCCCCGTCCCCGCGCGGCCCCCCGTCACGTGATCGACCTCGACCAGCTCGAAGCCAGGCTCCAGCGCCACACCCGCCACCTCGGCGGCCACTACACCCCCGCGCCCATCGTCCGCCGCGCCGTGGCCGCCGCGCTCGCGCCGCTGGCCAGGGGGCGCGGCCCCGAGGCGATCCTCCGGCTCCGCGTCGTCGACCCGGCCGTCGGCAGCGGCCGCTTCCTGCTCGCCGCGCTCGACACCCTGGCCGACGCCACCGGGCAGCCACAGCGCTTCCGCGCCGCCATCGCCGCCGCCTGCCTCTACGGCGCCGACGTGCATCCGCCCGCCGCGGCGCTCGCGCGGCGAGCCCTCGCCGAGGCCGCCGGCATCCCCCCCTCGGCCCTGCGGGGACACGTCGAGGCGGCCGACAGCCTGCTCGACGACCTCGGCGCCACCCTCGGCCTCGCCAGCTTCGACGCCGTGCTCGCCAACCCCCCGTGGCTGTCCTACTCGGGCCGCCAGGCCGCCGCGCTCGACCCCGAGCGCCGCCGCAGGCTGGCCAGCCGCTTCGCCGCGTTCCGCCGATGGCCCACCAGCCACGGCGCCTTCCTCGAGCTCGCCGCCAGGCTGCTGGCGCCGGGGGGCCGGGGCGCGCTCATCGTGCCGCTCCAGGTGTGCCACCTGCCCGGCTACGAGGCCACCCGCCGCGCCGTGGCCGAGCGCTGCCGCTTCGAGCCCCCGCCCGAGCCCCTCGGCGAGCACGCCTTCCCGGGCGTCGTGCAGCCGGCGGCCATCGTCCACCTCCACCGTCCCGCGGCGCCCTCGCGCGCGCGACCTGTGGCCGCCGCCCCGCCGTCGCGCCCGTGCGGCGCCGCGCCGCGCCGCGACATCGAGGCGGCCATCCTCGCCCGCGCGCTCCGACACCCCACCGCGCCGCCCCACACCTTCGGCGACCCAGGAGTCCACTCGGGCAACAGCGCCCGCCTCATCCTGCGCGACGAGCCCGCCGCAGGGCTCGCCCCCGTGCGCGAAGGCCGCTGCCTCCACCCCTTCGCCCTGGCGCCCGCCCGCGCGTGGCTCGTCCTCGAGCCCCGCCTGCCCGACCACCACTACTGCACCATCCGCCCGCCAGCGACCTACAGCGGCGCGCCCCTGCTCCTGCGCCAGACCGCCGACCGCCCCGTGGCCGCTCGCCACGTCGAGCCCACCTACTTCCGCAACAGCCTGCTCGCCTGCGCCGGCATCCCTGGCATGGCCCCCGCGGCGCTCCTCGGCCTGCTCAACAGCACCCTCCTGGCCTTCGTGCACCAGCGGCTCCACGCCGACAGCCGCCAGCGCGCCTTCCCCCAGGTAAAGGTGGCCCACCTCCAGGCCCTGCCGCTGGCGCGCGACGTCCACGGCCTCGAGCCCGTGGCCCGGCGCCTCGAGGCCATGGCCGCCGAGCGGCTCCGCAGCCAGGGCGCGCTCGCCGCGTCGCTCGCCTCCGCCCTGTCGTGCCGCGTGGCCGACCTCGCCGGCCGCCGCGGCCCCCTGGCGCTGCCGCTGGCCAGCGACGACCGCCTGCTCCGCCACCTCGCACGGCGCCTGCCCCACGCCCGCCCAGCGCTCGACACCCCCGCCGTCCGCCGCGCCATCCGCCGCGCCGCCGAGCGCGCGCGACACGCCATCGCCCGCCTCGACCCCCCGTGGCGCCGCGACCTCCAGCGCCTCGACCAGCTCGTCTGCCACGCCTACGGCCTCACCCCCGCCCAGGCGCGCTACGTGCACGAACACACCCCGGCACCACCCACGCGCCGCCCATAGACCACACGACATTGAAGGGGAGGAGAAAAGGATGCGAGGAGACCGGCGCCCGCAGGCGCGCGGCCCGTGTGGCAAAGACCATCTGCCCACGGCAACCAGGACGGCCTGTCGGCGAACTCAGGACGGCGGGCCTATCGCGTTGGCAGGCCCAGTCGACAGGTCGCCCAGCGTGTTGCCGCGTGGGGCACCCCGGCCATTGGCCCACGGACGGCGGGGGATTTATCCGCGAGCCACCCAGTAGCCGGAGAGTCCCGCGAACCACTCGCCACGGTGCCGGTCGCCTCGCAATCTCTCAAAGAGCGGCCCCCCGGCCGCACGCCGTCACGCGGGAGAGCCAAGTGCAGCGCCGATGCCTTGTCCGCCTCCGTTTCGTCTGCTGCTCTCCTGCCGACGCCGGCAGGGGGGCCAAGAGCGAGAATCCTCGCGGACCCCGCTCCGCGTACCCTCCATAGAGCAATAACTATGCCAAACCCACTGCCCGGCGACCCCACCAGGAGCTTGTGCCCTCGTCCCAGCCTGCAAGTCCCCCCTGCGGCTGCGCTTACATTTGCTCCCCGTCCCGGCAGCGCGTCGGACCGCCGGCGCGCGCCCTGGGCAGGAATCTGAACCGCCCTTCCGAGAAACCCGCCCCCATCGTCCTGTGTCACCACCTAAGGCCATTGAAATCAACAAGTTACCCCCTGGCGCCACACGCCTGTGGCGCCCCGCCGCGTCCCAGGGCACCACCCCCACCCCAGCCAAAAAAGACTCCAGGAGTCTTTTTTGCCGCGGCGGCGCCGCCGCCGATTCCGGTTGACACCGAAGGCCCCGCGCGCTACCCTGCTCGAAGCCCCTCGGCGCCGGGCACTGGGAGGCAGGGATGGATACGGCTGGCCGAGCGCCCCGCATCGTGGCCATCGGGCTCACCTCCGATGAGGTCGCCGAGCTGTCGGCGGCCCTCGAGCGCCCGCTCGAGGTCGTGGCGCCGCCGCAGGCCGAGGCGGCGCTGGCCAGCGATGCCCCCGAGCTTGTGGTGGCCGACCTGGGGTCCGCCGAGGCCCTGCTCCCCGCTCTGTCGCCCGCGGGCGTTCCAGGGGAGGGCGCCCCAGCGTGCCTGGCGCTCTATCCGCCCACCCAGGCCGCGACGGCGCAGCGGCTCGCCCGCACGGGCCGCGTGCACCTGCTCGCCCGGGACGGCGACTACCTGGCCCGGCTGCCCCTGAGCGCCCAGGCGGCCAGGGCCGCCGCCCGCCTCACCCGCGAGCGCCTGCGCGCCCTCGCCGAGCGCCTCGCCGACTCCGGCGAAGCCACCCGCCGGCTCGACGCCGCCGTCGAGTGCATGTCCGAGGGCCTCCTCGTCCTCGACCGCGACTACCGATTCGCCACCATCAACCCCGTCGCGCGCGAGCTGCTCGGCGTCGACAGCCTCGACCAGCTCGCACACAAGCTCCACGACGACGCCATCGACCCAGGCCTCCACCCCATCTTCTGGCTCGACGCACACGACGTCCACGCACAGCCGCTGCGCTGCTGGCAGACCCTCGCCTGCGCCAAACGCGCCTGCCCCGCCTACGGCGTCGGCATCTTCCCCTGCTGGCTCTACCACGGCACCCTGTGCCACGGCGACGAGCCCGAGCGCTTCCCCGACAAGCTCGCCACCTGCTACCAGTGCCCTGTCTACCAGAGCAACGCGCGCCTCGCCAACCCCGAGCGCGCCCGAGGCCGACGCGAGGTCGCCGTCGAACGGCCCCACCGCAGGACCCTCACCAGCCTCTCCGCACCCGTCGTCGACGACCGCGGCCAGTTCCTCGGGGCCGTCAAGCTCCTCCGCGACGTCACCACCCAGCGGCGACTCCAGCAGGTCCGAGCCGAGTTCACCTCCTTCATCACCCACGAGCTGCGCACCCCCCTGACCTCGATCAAGGGCTTCCTGTGGCTCGTCCTCCAGGAGCAGTCGGGCGACCTCACCGACATGCAGCGCCACCACCTCGGCATCGCACACCGCCAGGCCAGGCGCCTCGAGGGCCTCGTCAACAGCCTCCTCGACATGTCCGCCATCGAGACGGGCCGGCTCCAGCTCCACATGGCACGCTTCGACCTCGTCCGCCTCCTCCTCGACACCGCCGAGACGCTCGAGCCACAGGCCACCGCACGCACCATTCGCCTCGAGGTCCTCCCCGCCGCCGCCAGCCTCACCGTCGTCGCCGACCCCGCACGCATCACCCAGGTGCTCCTCAACCTCGTGGCCAACGCCATCAAGTACACCGACCCCGGCGGACGGGTGCAGCTCGACGCCCGGCCCCACGAGCAGGGCGTCGTCGTCGAGGTCGCCGACACGGGACGCGGCATCCCCCCCGACGAGGTCGCCCTCCTCTTCAGCAAATACTACCGCGCCGCCTCCACCGACCCCGACGCCGAGGGCACCGGCCTCGGCCTGGCCATCTGCAAGGGCATCGTCGACGCCCACCACGGACGCATCTGGGTCGACAGCACCCCAGGCCAGGGCAGCCGCTTCTACTTCACCATCCCCACCCCACAGGCCTAGCAGCCCGTGGCAAAAGTCGTCTCGGGCTGCGTGCGGTGCCTTGTGCCGATCTCCGCGTTGCGAGATCTCGACGAATCGGCCAATTCGCCTGCGATCTCGCGCCTTGACCTCGGCCCAATGCCCTCGCACTCGCCTG
>Ga0180432_10012129_pt1 | contig 10059 bp, 13 predicted proteins | sample SS_ome_10_FD_132414 | JGI IMG/M metagenome (GOLD analysis project Ga0180432, IMG submission 132414) | Hypersaline lake sediment archaeal communities from the Salton Sea, California, USA - SS_1_MS_2 metaG | ecosystem: Environmental > Aquatic > Non-marine Saline and Alkaline > Hypersaline >...
CCTGATGTTTGAGGTCACATTTTCCCCCACGAGGCCATCCCCTCTTGTGGAAGCAACTGAAAAGGCCCCTTTTTCATAGACCAATTCCACTGCCAGGCCATCTATCTTAGGTTCAACCGTATAATCAACTGAGGTGTCATCTCCCAAAAATTTTTTAGTCCTTTCATCGAAATCGGTAACATCTTGATCATGGTAGCCGTTCTCAAGGCGAAGCATGGGAAGGCGGTGGCTTACCTCAGAAAAGGCCCCCTGGGGCTGGGTAATGAAACGAATGTCTTTACCGTTTTTTTTCATATCATAATTTCTGGAGCTGGCATCCAGTAGACGTCTCTGTCTTTTCAAATGTGTCAGTTGTGATTTGTCAGTCGTTTGTTGAAATATTAAACACAATCGTCTTCTTTGGCAACTTCAAAATAAGTGACCTGGATGGGTCCAGACATTAAGGTCATGTTTTACAAATATTTTGATGGAAAAAAATTCAATATATGATAGCATTTAAATAAGAGACCCTATGACCCCTCAGGAATTAAGAGGATAACCAAACTTTTTGAGAGGTCACCCTATTTGAAGCTAATCATACGATTTTTATTGACATAATATTTAAATCCGAATTAAATTAGAGGATTTGATTTTTAATGGTTGTTTACACATGTTTGAGAGCCTTACCGAAAAATTAGATCGCGTATTCAAAAAAGTAACAGGACGTGGCAGATTAAGCGAGGCCAATATCCAGGATGCCTTAAAGGAGGTGCGATTAGCCCTCCTGGAGGCGGATGTAAACTACAAGGTGGTCAAAAGGCTTGTGGCGGATATTCGCCAGCGCGCTGTGGGGCAGGAAGTCCTTGAGAGCCTGACCCCTGGCCAACAGCTCATCAAGATTGTCAATCAGGAACTCACCCGGTTGATGGGTGAGGCCAATCAGGGGCTGCAATTGGTGGGGCGAACGCCTCATTCACTGATGCTTGTGGGGCTTCAGGGCTCGGGCAAGACCACAACCGCTGCAAAGCTTGCCAATTACCTCCGTGATCAGGGTCGGCATCCTTATCTTGTTCCTGCGGATATTTACAGGCCAGCCGCTATTGACCAGCTGAAAAAACTGGGGTCTCAAATTGGGGTGCCTGTCTACCCAACAGATCCTGGCCAGAAGCCGGAAGAGATTTGCCTGAATGCATTATCTAAGGGAGGGAGAGAAGGTGCCGATGTTTTGATTCTGGATACTGCCGGTCGTCTTCATATTGATAAGCCCCTGATGGCTGAATTGGTCAGGATAAAGGAAAAAGTCAATCCCACTGAAATCCTTCTGATTGCGGATGCCATGACGGGGCAAGATGCCGTCAACGTGGCGAAACAATTTGATGAAGACCTGGGTGTTACAGGTATCGTTCTATCCAAAATGGAAGGTGATGCAAGGGGGGGGGCTGCATTGTCCATTAAGGCAGTCACCCGCAAACCCGTCAAGTTTATCGGTGTTGGAGAAAAAATTGATGCCCTTGAGCCTTTTCACCCGGAAAGGATGGCCTCTCAAATCCTGGGAATGGGAGATGTGCTTTCTCTCATAGAAAAGGCCCAATCTGAATTCGATGAAAAAGAGGCCTTAAAACTTGAAAAAAAACTCAAAAAAAGCCAATTTGACCTTGAGGATTTTCAGGCTCAGTTACAGCAGATGAAAAAACTGGGATCTTTTGAGCAGATACTTGGCATGCTACCGGGAATGGGACCGCTCAAGAAACTAAAACAGGTTAAACCCGACGAAAAGGAGCTGGTGAAAGTTGAAGCCATCATCAATTCTATGACCAAGGGGGAGAGACGTCAGCATAAGATCATAAACGGAAGCAGAAGGCGTAGAATCGCAAGGGGCAGTGGAACAACTGTTCAGGATGTGAATCGTCTGTTAAAGAACTTTGTGCAAACAAAAAAAATGGTGGAACGTTTTACAAAGCAAGGCTACGCAAATATGCCGTCATTATTCGGCTAAAATTGGAAAAAACTACTTATCTTAGAAGAGGTGATAGAGTAAAATGGCTGTTACAATTAGGTTAACAAGAATGGGAGCAAAAAAGAAACCTTTTTATCGATTTGTCGCTGCTGATTCTAAGGCACCACGCGATGGTAAATTCCTTGACATATTAGGCTTTTATGACCCTATGAAAGATCCTGTAGAGGTCAAGGTGCATAAGGAAAAAGTCAATTACTGGTTGGGAAAAGGTGCACTTGTTTCAGAGTCCGCCCGGGCCATTTTGAAAAAGCAAGGACTGTAGGGGCTTTATTAAACAGCAGATTGAGGTGACGTGGTGGCGCAACCAAATACGGAGGTGACACGAAATGAGGGATCTAATCGCATATATCGCCAAAGCGCTAGTGGATAAGCCAGAGGAAGTGGACGTCACAGAAATAGAGGGAGAACAAACCTCTGTTATTGAACTAAAAGTAGCCAAGGAAGATCTGGGAAAGGTCATCGGAAAGCAAGGCCGCACCGCAAGGGCTATGAGAACGATCCTGAGTGCAGCCTCCACCAAGATAAGAAAGCGATCGGTTCTGGAGATCATTGAATAGCCTTGTCGCAGATTTTGTCAGGCGGGTTGCTCCTTGTTGGTAAGGTCATTGGGCCTCATGGTTTAGGCGGTCTTTTGCGGATCTGGGCCTTTGCAGGGTCTAATGCCTCTTTTCGGAATGCGGGGTCTGTGATACTGCGGTCTGTTTCAGGCGAAACCCGTGAATACACAGTGAGCTATATAAGGCCTCATAAAAATACCTTTTTAATGAAACTGGAAGGGTTGCAGTCTATAGATGAGGCAGAAGAATGCAGGGACGCTGACATTTTTGTCAATAAAGAGGCCCTTGACCGCAGTGACGATGAATATTTCTGGTATGAGCTTCTGGGTCTTGATGTTTATCTGGATACAGGACAATATGTGGGCACACTATCGGAGATAATACCCACAAAGGCCCATGACATTTATGTGGTAACGGAAGGGGACAAGGAGGTCTGCATCCCCGCCATATGCGAGGTTGTCAGGGATGTTGACGTTACAAACAAAAAGATGGTCATTTCGGCCGTGGGGGGATTGCTGGAGTTGAATGAAGTTTGATGTCCTCACTATATTTCCCGAAATGGTTTCCGCCAGTCTGCGCGAGGGGATTCTAGGACGGGCGGTCAAAAGGGGGATAGTGGAGGTGAGGCTTGTAAACATCCGCAGTTTTGCGAGAGGGGCCCACAGGACCACGGACGACCGCCCTTACGGGGGGGGAGATGGCATGGTGATGAGACCGGGGCCCATATCTCGAGCCCTGAAATCCATTGACAGGGTAAAGGGCCGGAGTCCTGTAATTCTTCTCAGTCCCCAGGGCGAAAGGTTTGATCAAAAAATTGCATGGGAGCTGTCTAACCGGGACCAGATTATTTTGATATGTGGTCGTTACGAAGGAGTAGATGAAAGAATTAGGCTCACCTGTATCGAAAGGGAATTATCCATTGGAGATTATGTCTTAACTGGAGGAGAGCTGGCCGCCTTAGTGGTCATGGATGCCGTAAGCCGTCTGATTCAAGGTGTATTGGGGGGGGAGAGATCGAATCTGGAAGATTCATTTGAAGACGGACTGCTTGAATACCCACAGTATACACGCCCCAAAGTTTTTCAAGGCCAAGAGGTTCCGCCTGTTCTGTTATCCGGTGACCATGAAAAAATTCGCCTTTGGCGAAGGACCGAATCGTTAAGGAGAACACTCGAGAGGAGGCCTGATTTGCTCCCACAGGCCAGATTGACCCCTGAGGACAGGTCTATTCTGGCAAGATTGAAAAGGAAATTTAGGAACACAATCGATGTTGAAGTTTAACCCGTTGAGCTTTAGTTCATCCTAAATACATAGTTTTCATGCGTCTTTATATCGGCCTTGTTCATTTCCCGGTTTATAACAAAAACTACCAGAGAATTGCTTCGGCCATAACCACTATAGATCTTCATGATATAGCCAGACTGGCCAGGACCTATGATGTCAGGCGGTTTTTTGTTATTACGCCGCTCGATGACCAGCAAAGACTGGCTGAGAGGATTCGAAGCCACTGGACGGATGGGTATGGAGCCAGATATAACGGGCACCGAAAGGAGGCCATTGAGCTTGTTGAGATTGTCTCATCATTAGAGCAAGCAATAGATGCCATAAGGACATTGGAGGGCGAAGCGCCTCTAATTCTGGCAACGGATGCCTCAAAGCAGAAGCACAGATCCATATCTTATAAACAGGTAAGAGGATTGGTTCGGAATGAAAAGGTCGTTATTTTAATCCTTGGAACAGCATGGGGTCTTGATCAGTCCATTATGGAACAAGCAGATTACGTGTTGGACCCGATTTTGGGTCGCACAGACTATAATCACCTGTCTGTGAGGACGGCAGCTGCCATTATTTTGGATCGGGTGGCTGGAAGGTAAACCCCAACGGTGCATAAAACTTAAGTTCAAAACGGTATAGATTGGGTCAGCAAGGGGTGATTGAGCGTTTTCAAGGAAGAAAGCGTATTAAAAATACGTTGAGGTCTTGAAAACGGGCAATCGTTTCTTGATGACAGGATATAGACCGAGCGAAGCGCTTTTGGACCCAATATCTATGTAACGTTGGGGTAAAATGAGGAGGAAGTTATGAATATCATTGAAACACTTGAAAAGGAACAGATGCGTGTGGACATCCCTGCTTTTGGTCCGGGTGACACGGTCAAAGTCCATGCCAGGATAAGAGAGGGTCAAAAGGAGCGAATTCAGGTATTTCAGGGAGTTGTCATCAGGAAGCGGAAGGGGAATACAGGCGCTTCTTTTACTGTAAGAAAGATTTCCTACGGTATTGGTGTGGAACGGATTTTCCCACTTCACTCACCCCTTATCGATAAGATCGAGGTCGTGACCCGTGGTAAGGTCAGAAGGGCTCGACTTTACTATCTGAGGAAACTCAGGGGTAAGGCCGCACGGATTAAGGAAAAAAGGTTTTAATGTTTCGTATTGTTTTTTATGCCACCTAAAACCCAGTCGCTTTTTACCGAGAGCAGTTCATCGAAACGCGATCCGTTTTTCTACGAAGGCCTGGTCAGAGAGGCCGGATATGGCTTGATTGCAGGGGTTGACGAGGCGGGTCGGGGCCCCCTGGCGGGACCGGTTGTGGCCGCCGCAGTGATCATTCCACAAGGCGCCCCATTAACCGGTATCAAGGATTCAAAGATGATGACGGAAAAGGGCCGTGACAATGCCTTCCCTGTCATTCAGAATCAAGCCATGACCGTTGGGGTTGGGGTCGTCTCGCATAGATATATTCGTAAATTCAATATTTTGAAGGCTGCTCTTGAGGCCATGAGACGGGCCGTGTTGGCCATGGACCCACAGCCTGAATTCCTTCTTGTGGATGGGATCCAGAAAGTCCCTTTACCTATTCCCCAGTGGTGTTTGAAAAAGGGCGACCAGTTAAGCCGAAGTATATCTGCAGCCTCGGTTGTGGCAAAGGTGTACCGCGACAGAATTATGCGTTCCTACCACGATATGTATCCGGTCTATGATTTTACCAAAAACAAAGGATACGGGACACGGAGGCATCTCGCGGCACTGAAGCGATATGGCCCCTCGCCGATTCATCGCCTAACCTTTAAAGGAGTTTTGCAGGTTGACTAAGGAAAGAATCGCGCTCGGCAAATTTGGTGAGGAACTGGCGCTTAGAAGGATCAAGCATCTGGGGTATACGAAAATTGTCCGTAACTTTCGTTGTCCTTTGGGAGAAGTGGACATCATCGCAAGGGATGGCGACACCCTTGTGTTTCTGGAAATAAAGACACGTAGGGGCAGGCCGATTGATTATGCGAAAGAGGCGGTGAATGCAAAAAAGAAAAGACAGATTTCCAAGGTTGCATTGGCGTATATGAAATCCACGAACTGTTCCAATGTCCGGGCAAGGTTTGACGTGGTGGCCATCAGTCTGGGGGGGGGTAAACCCGAAATTGAAGTGATTAAGAATGCCTTCGAATTAGCCTATTAATGGAGCTTGTTTTCAGGGCGGGCATCATCCCGCCCCGCAGGCAACAGGCGGCATTTAGATATCAACAGAACATGAAAAACCAGGGAAGCCATAAAAGTGAAGCATACGGGACCCTGTATGTGGTTTCGACACCCATTGGAAACCTGGAAGATATTACCTTGAGGGCCCTTCACATCCTGGAGAAAGTTGCCATTATAGCTGCTGAGAACGTCGCTCATACGAGGGGTCTTTGCGGCCATTATGGGTTAAAAACGAGGCTTACCCGATATCATCCATATAACCAAAGGAGCAAGTCCAGGGAGCTTCTCAGAGAACTAAAATCGGGTAATGATGTGGCACTTGTGACGGATGCCGGATCCCCAGGAATTTCAGACCCTGGAGCACTTCTTGTAGGCCGGGCATTTGATGAAAATATCCGGGTGGTACCAGTTCCAGGGGCGTCTGCTGTCATTGCCGGGCTGTCCGTTTCAGGCTTCTCTACGGAGAGATTTGTTTTTTCGGGCTTTTTACCAAACAAACCCGGGAAAAGAAAAAGAGAGCTGGAAAAAATGGTTTTAGAGACCCGGACCATGGTGTTTTTTGAGGCCCCACACCGGCTCAAGGCGATGCTCACAGATTTAAAGGACATCCTCGGAAATCGTCAGATGGTGATGCTTCGAGAGATGACAAAGGTATTTGAAGAGATAAGGAGGGGACCGGTCAGTGCTATTTTGGAGCATTTGACACCGGACAGGATAAGAGGCGAATTTACCTTGGTGGTAGCGGGCAGTCAGGCGCAAAAGAATGATGCCAATGAGTCCCAGGTGGTGAAGAGAATAGAAGAACTGCTGAAAGAAAAGATGAGCGTCAGGGATATTGCGGGCATACTTTCCAGTGAAGAAGGGCTAACATACAGACATATTTATAGAAAATGCCTGGATAGAAAAAAGGCTCTGGGTGTTTGATTCGAATGGAGTTGTGTAAGAAAATCAAAATAATGAATGACTTAGGCTTGCATGCAAGGGCTGCTGCCAGAATCGTGGCGTTGGGCAAGCAGCATAAGTCGCAACTTTTTTTAAAGAAGGATGATCGGGAAGCGGATGGCTCAAGTATCCTCTCGATACTCACGCTTTCATGTCCAAAAGGCACTGAGATAGAGGCCAGGATTGTGGGGGAGGATTCAGAGGTTTTTATGGAAAAGCTCAACCAGCTCCTGGAGCAGAGATTTGAGGAAACTATATGACAAAATCTGATATCGGCGTCCAAAAAGCGTTGCGGGGTGTTGCCGTTTCTCCGGGAATCGTTATCGGGAAGGCCCGGTTGGTTGACAGATCAAAGGTCAAAATCTTCTATCAATACCTTATTGGCGATGACCAGCTAAGCAGGGAGGTTGAGCGATTTGAAGAGGCTACCCGAACCACCGAAGAACAGCTTAACACCATTAAAAATGGAATGCCTGAGCAGCTGAAAGGGCACGCCTTTATTTTAGATAGCCATTTGATGATCATAAAAGACAGCATGCTTTACGATGCGACGATTCATCGGATACTAAAGGAGAAGATTAATGCAGAGTGGGCACTTAAGAAATCACTTGAAGAGATAAGATCGGCATTTATTCAGGTCGATGATGAATATATCAGCAATCGGGTAAACGATGTGGAGAATGTGGTAGAAAGGATCCTCAGGAATCTTTCTGGAGATGAGCAGGAAAGTCTGTCACACATTAATGAGCGCGTTATTATTGTGGCCCACGAGTTATCTCCAGGTGATACCAGCGAGCTAAATACCAGTAAGGTCATGGGCTTTATCACTGATGTGGGAGGAAGGACGTCACATGCGGCGATTATAGCGCAGGCCCTTCAAATTCCGGTAGTGGTGGGTCTTGAATCGGCGACCCAACTGGTGGGAGAAGGGGACCTTTTGATCGTTGATGGAAATAGCGGCGAGGTGGTTATTAACCCGGATGATGACGTGATCATTGAATATCAGGAAAAACATCTTCGGCATGAAAAATACAAATCGAGTATTGCAAGGATAAGCCATCTTCCGGCGGTTTCACTTGATGGGCACCCGATTGTTGTCAAGGCAAACATGGAATTTCTGGAAGAGGTGACCGCAGCGAGAGAACATGGCAGTGAAGGAATTGGTCTTTACAGGACGGAATTTCTTTACCTAAAAAGCAAAGAGCTTCCCACTGAGGAAGAATTGTTTCAAGATTATAGGGAAGTGGCGGAAATAATTGCACCGGAGCCTGTCACCATAAGGACGCTGGATCTGGGCGCGGATAAATTTGCGTCTGGGTATGAGATTGACAGAGAGGCGAACCCTGCATTGGGTCTTAGAGCCATTCGGTTTTGTCTGAAAGAACCTGAAATATTCAAAAGGCAACTTCGCGCCATTTTGAGAGCAAGCCATTACGGCAATGTTCAGCTGATGTTTCCAATGATATCCGGACTGCAGGAGCTTTTGGATGCCAAAGAGATGATGGGTCAAGTGAAAGACGACTTGGATCGCGAAAACATCGAATATGACCGTAGCATCAAGTTGGGTATTATGATCGAGGTCCCATCGGCAGTTATTATGGCCGAGACCTTGGCCAACCACGTGGATTTTTTCAGTATTGGAACAAATGATCTGATTCAATATGCCCTGGCCGTTGACAGGGTCAACGAGCAGCTGGCCTATATGTATCAGCCCTTTCATCCGGCTCTTATCCAAATGATTCGGCAAGTGGTCAATGCGGCAAGGGATGCAGGCATTAGTGTATCTGTTTGCGGTGAAATGGCTGGAGACCCTTTTTGTGTGTGTATTCTGCTCAGTTTGGGCATTAACGAACTCAGCATGAATGCGAGGGCCATACCCATTATCAAAAAGATCATTCGCACCATCTCTATTAAAGAGGCTCGCGCCGATTTTGAAGATATAATGAGACTGAGTACGGCCAAGGAGGTTCGGGAACATGTCTCTAACAGGATGAAGACTCTCGTGCCAGAGCTGGCGGAAAAAGGTTACTTAGAAGGCTGGGACTATTTGTAGGGGTTTAAAATCGTGAATGATCAGGCAAGACTTTAAAAAGATGCTTACCCCTATTGGCGATATTCAAGATCAACGAAAGCAAAATCTTTATGGGTATTAAAATTGTATGCCAGAATAAAAAGGCACGATATGATTATTTTATTGATGAGGTTTTAGAGGCGGGGCTCGTTCTTTTGGGACCAGAGGTAAAGTCTCTCAGAGAAGGCCGTGCCAGCCTGATGGACAGTTATGCCAGAGTAAAGAAAGGAGAGGTTTTTCTTTATAACATGCATATCACACCCTATCCCTATTCCCACCATGTGCGCTTAGACCCTGTAAGGACCCGGAAGCTTTTACTAAACAAAAGGGAAATTAAGCGGTTAATTGGGAAAACCGAGGAAAAAGGGTACACACTGATTCCGACAAAGGTATATTTTACCAAAGGCCGGGCCAAGGTAGAAATCGCCTTGGCCAAAGGGAAGCGGAAATATGATAAAAGACAGGCCTTGAAGGAAAGGGAATTGAAGAAGGACATGGAAGAGGCAAAAAAGTGGAATAGAAATTGACAAAACGTCAAAAGATAGTTAAATTACAGATTAAGAAAGGGGGCGAACCGGATTCGACGGGGATAGTTGAAGCTTAGGTCGCATACCGAGGTTCCATCTGCTCGTAAAACAGGTGGGGTACATGTAAACGCAGACGATTATGCGTATGCCCTAGCCGCATAAAAGGCTAGCGTCCTATCGGTTTTAGCCTGCGAGACCGAATAGGGCGTCGACTAGCAGGCTAGCTGATCCGCTTAACCTGTGGGACGGTGAAGCGAAAATAATACAGGTTAGCCCCATGGCACGCCTGCCCGGTTGCAAACCATGGGGTGAAAATATTAAATCGGGCTAAGTATGTAGAAGCCTGAGTGGAATATTTTCGGACGGGGGTTCGACTCCCCCCGCCTCCACCATTTTGAAAATGACAACCCGTCTCTCCAGAGTGGCTCTCTGGGATGACGGGTTTTCTTTTTCCCCTTATATTCAAAGGGTTTGGGCGTTTTTCACATCG
>Ga0180432_10012130_pt1 | contig 10058 bp, 9 predicted proteins | sample SS_ome_10_FD_132414 | JGI IMG/M metagenome (GOLD analysis project Ga0180432, IMG submission 132414) | Hypersaline lake sediment archaeal communities from the Salton Sea, California, USA - SS_1_MS_2 metaG | ecosystem: Environmental > Aquatic > Non-marine Saline and Alkaline > Hypersaline >...
GGCGGCCACCTCGGCCTCGAGCCGGTCGGCGAAGCCGGACAGCCGGGACTCATCGGTGCTGTCCTGAAGTGCGCTGAGCAGCGTCGGGAAGATCGCCGAACGGGCGAAGGCGGCCCAGCCCGCCCCGAAGGCCCCGGCGTCGCCGTCGGCGCGGTAGCGCGCCCAGAACCGGTCCTCGGCCTCGAAGTCGTCCACCTGATCCACCGCGAGGCCTTCGAAGCGCCCCGAGGGTGAGAACGGGGCTCGCAGATCCTTCTCGGAGCGCCCGGCGGTCGGGACCACCATCTGGTGCAGTTCCTCGGGCCGCAGCACTCCGGCCTCCACCAGGTGTGACAACCCGGCCTGCAGAGCCTCCATCACACCGCCGAAGCCGCTCCCGCCGGCGGAGTCCACCGACAGGGTCAGCACCACCAGCCGGCCGCCCGGCGCCAGCTCCCGGCCGCGGAAGGCCAGGAAGTCGTTCCAGTCCGTGGCGGCCTGCGCGGCGTAGGCCCGGCGGGCCGATTCGTCGGTGCTGTGCGCGATGTGGATGTGGTCGCCGACCGGTGCCGGGACCCGGCTGAGCCACTGGGTTGCCCAAGAACTCCAGCCCAACACGATGCTGTCCGAGGGCAGTATCTGCTGGTAGAACGATCGGCCTACAGCCGAAGCGAACGACGCGCCGTCCTTGAGCAGATAGCTGTCGGGATCCTCGGTGAGGGTGGTGAACAGTGCGGTGAAGTCGTTGTCCGGAAGGTCGGTGTGAGCGACGAGGATCGCGTGGTCGGGGCGGGTGCGCCCGCGCAGCACGCGTATCGCCGCGCCGATCGGCAGCAGGGAGTTGTAGCCGTTGGCCGCCCCGTAGTCGGCGACCGTGATCGGGTTAGGCGGGTCGGGCAACGGAACGGTGCGTGCGGCGGCCTCGAAAGCGGCAATGCCCCTTGCCAATCCGGAGGCCTTGAGCCGGGTGGAGGCGGTGTAGGTGGCGCTTTCCATCGGCTCGGGACGCACCACGATGCTGGACTCACGCATGGCTCAACCCCGCCGCCGGCGCAGCAGCAGCCCCACGATGATGCCGATGAGCAGCATCGCGGCCAGCAGCAACCACATCGGCGACTCCACGCTGATCCACAGCAGAGAGATGCGCTGCCGGTCGCGGTTCTGGCCGATGAACACCGCCGCCAGCGCCACCAGGACGATCGCGACCCAGTTGTGCAGAATGAAGCGACCGGCCGCGTGGACGGGTGAAGATTGAGCGTGCTGGGACGACATGTGGACCTCCTGACTCGTTCCTACCCCGCAAGCGTCCATCGTCGCAGCCCCGGAGGCGGGAGGCGTGCCGCAGGCGCGGAAAGCCGATGCGGGAAGATCATCCCGTGCCCTTTCTGCTGCAGCGCCTGTTCGCCGGGGAGGTCCCGTGATCACGTTGGGCTCGGCCGACGCGGCACCCGAGGCCGCGGTACTGCACGGTCCGGGCGGTTTCACCTGGTTTTACGTCGATCTGGTCGATGAGCGGGGCGACGGTGCGACGGTCATCTGGTCGTGGGGGCTGCCCTTCCTGCCGGGCTACGCCGGCGCGGCCCGGTCCGGGTGCGCACAGCTACCGATCGACCGGCCCAGCGTCAATATCGCCGTCTACGAGAACGGCCGGGAACGTTTCTATCTGCTCTCGGAGTTGCCGGCCGACCGGTGCCACTGGAGCGCCGACGGCCGCTCCTGGCAGATGGGTGACAGTTCGTTCGCGTGGACCGACGTCCCGGGCCCGGCGGGCGGCGCGCCGACCCGAACGCTGCAGGCCGACCTCGACCTGGCGTTACCCGCCGGGGGCCGGGTCACCGGGAGGTTGCTGCTGTCGGGAACGCTGCGCCGGGACCCGGTGGCCCAAACTTTTCCCGGACATGTCGGCGAGCCCGGATCGAGCCACGTTTGGACGCCGATGATCGCAGCCAGTCGGGGCTGTCTCGACTTGCGCACCCCCGGCGGCCCGGTCCGGGTGGAGGGCCGCGGGTATCACGACCGCAACAGCGCCGCGCTGCCACTGCAGGCGCTGGGAATCCAACGCTGGTTGTGGGGTCGCGTGGCACTGCCCGGGCGCGACCTGATCTTCTACCGGCTCATCCCCTCCGCCCGGAACTCGCCGCCCCGCGATCTCGTGATCGAAATCGCCGGCGACGGATCCTCCCGGGTGCAGGAGAACGCCGGCATGCGGGTGGGGGGGCTGCGCCGCAGCGTGTGGGGTCTGCAGCGACCCACCGGCCTGACCTTCGCCGACCCCGACGGCCGGCCGGTGCAGGTCGAGGTCAGCTGCCTGCTCGACAACGGGCCGTTCTACCAGCGTTACCTGCTGCGGGGGCGGTGCGGCGCCGACGCGGGCCGGGGAGTCGGGGAGAACCTGGTGCCGGACCGGGTCGACACCGACCTGTTGCGGCCCCTGGTCCGGATGCGGGTCCACCGGGCCGCCGGGCCGAACTCGATGTGGCTGCCGCTCTTTTCCGGGGACAGTGCCGGCCGGGTGCGCCGACTGCTGCGTCGGCACGGGAACGTGCCGGTATGAGTCCTGACCCGACCTGGACCCGGCTGGCAGTGGCGCTGCTGGCTTTGCCCGCTCTGCTGCCGCTGGGGCTGGTGCTGGTCAACGCGCTGTTCTGGACCCGCGGCCGGGCGCTGGGCGCCGCGGCCCGGGCGGCGCCCGGCGGGGTGAGCGTGCTGATCCCGGCCCGCGACGAGGTGGCAAACATCGAGCGTTGCGTTCGTGCCGCCGCGGCCGCCCGCGGACCGCTCACCGAGATCATCGTCTACGACGACGGCTCCACCGACGGCACCGCGGAAGTGCTCGAACGGCTGCGGGCCGAATTGCCGGCTTTGCGGGTCGAGCGCGGAGACGGCTTGCCCGCCGGCTGGGTCGGCAAGCCGCACGCTTTGCATCGGCTCAGTGCGGCGGCCCGGGGCGAGGTACTGCTCAACATCGACGCCGACGTGGCCCTGCGCCCGGATGGCGTGCTGCGGATGCTGTCCCTGCTCGGCTCGCCGGATCAGGTCCGCGGCGGCCTGGACGCGGCCGTGGTCACCGCGGTGCCCCGGCAGCGGGCCGGCAGCTTCGCCGAGCGGATCATGATGCCGCTGCTGCATCTGTCCTACGTCGCCTGGCTGCCGATGCCGCTGATCTACCGGACCCGTGACCCCCGGGTGCTGGCGGCCAACGGTCAGCTGTTGATGATCCGGCGTGCCGCGCTGGACGCCGTGGGCGGCTGGGACCGGGTCCGCAGCTCGCTGGTCGACGATATGGCGCTGTGCCGCGCGGTCAAGGAGAGCGGCCGGCGGGTGGTCTTCGCCGACGGACATGAGATGGCCGACTGCCGGATGTACTCCGACGCCGCCTCGCTGTGGCGGGGCTTTGCCAAGAACTTCTACGAGGGCATCGGCGGGCGCCCCCGGGCGATGATCGTGGTGATGGCGCTGCATCTGCTGCTCTTCGTCGCACCGTTCGGCGCGCTGCTGGCCGCGGTCCTCACCGGATCCCCGGCATTGGCCCTGGCCGCCGCCGCCGGGGTCGCCGCCAACCTGATCCTCCGGCTGGTCATGGCGGCCCGCTACCGCCACAGCCTGCTCAGCGTGGTGCTGCACCCGGTGGCGGTGCTGCTGATGATGGGTGTGCTCGTCGACAGTTTCCGGTGGAGCCGCCGCGGTGACATCCGCTGGCGGGGACGCTCCTACCCCGCCCGGGCCCAGCGGGAGGCGGCATGAGCACCCCGGCCGGCCCGGAGGCCGACCGCAGGGCGCTGGCGCTGGCCGGGGACACCCGCCGGCCGGCCTTCGTGGCGCTGGCCCGCCGCTACACCCGCCGCCGCGCCGCCCGCGGACTCGACGGGGTGTGGGTGGTCGGCCTGGAGGGGGCGCGTGCCGCGCTGGCTGGCCGGCCGCTGATCCTGGCCTCCAACCATGTCGCCTGGTGGGATGCGCTGATGCTGGTGCTCGTCGACCGTGCCCTTGGCGGGCTGGGCTGGGCGGTCATGGACTCCCGGAACTTGCGTGCGTTGCCGTTCTTGGGCTGGCTCGGCGCGCTGCCACTGGATCGCAGCTCCCACGAGCGCAGCCGGCAATGCTTGCGGAACTCGGCGGCGCTGTTGGACCGTCCCGGGCGGGCCGTCTGGATCTTCCCGCAGGGCCGACAGCGCCCGGCTCACCTGCGACCGCTCGACCTCCGGCCCGGCCTGCAGATCATGCATGACAGCAACCCGGTCGACCTGATCGCCGTGAGCATGGATTACGTCTTCCTCGAACGCGACCGGCCGGCCGCGCTGATCAGGTTCTCGGCGCCGATCCCGGGAGCCGCGGTCGCCGGGACGGCCCTGCTGCCGGCCGTGGAGGAAGCCTTGCTGGAGGGGCTTTCCGAGATCGACGCCGCCGTGCTGGCGGCGACCGACGGACGCCGGGCCCGCACCCACCCGGATGACCCGCTGCCCGGCTTCGTCCCACTGGTGCGGCCCGCGCGGCGGTGGGCGCCCGGTCGTGGGGGTCCCGGTGCGCGCTGAGCGCGGCGGTGAGGTCCTGGTCGTCGGCGCCGGTGTCGGCGGTCTGGCCGCCGCGCTGGCCCTGGCCGCGCGCGGGTTGCCGGTGCGGGTGCTCGAGGCCGGCGCGGAACCGGGTGGCAAAGCCGGGTCGGTGCGGATCGACGGCGTCACTGTGGAGACCGGTCCCAGCGTGCTGACCCTGCCCGAGGTTTTCACCCGGCTGTTCGCCCGGGCTGGCCTGCACTTCGAGGAGATGGTCGGACTGCGGCGGCTGGACCCCGGTTTCCGCTACCGATTCGCCGACGGGTGCACCGTGGAGGTGGCCCATGACCCCGAGGACACCCTGGCCCGGGTGCGTTCCGCGCTGGGGCCGGCGGCGGAGGCCGAACTGGCCGCCTTTCTGGCCTACGGCCGCCGGATCTGGGAGGCCGCCGCCCCGAATTTCGTCACCGGGCCGGCCCCCACCTGGGTGGCGATGGCCGGGCTCGCGGCGCGCCACCCGCGGGCCCTGCTCGCCGTCGACCCGCTGCGCGGTATGGCCGCGGCGATCGACCGCCATGTGCGGGAGCCGCATCTGAGGCTGCTGCTTCGCCGGTACGCGACCTACAACGGCAGCGACCCCCGCACCGCTCCGGCCACGCTGAATTGCATTGCGCACGTTGAGCTGTCGCTGGGCGGGTTCGGTGTGCAGGGCGGGATCCGGGCCCTGGTCGACGCTCTGGCCGAGGCCATAGCGGCCCGAGGCGGGGTGATCGAGTGCGGGGTGAGGGTCGATCGGGTCCTGGTGCGGGCGGGCAGGGCGGTCGGTCTGGGTCTGTCCGGCGGCGGTGAACGGAGTGGCCGCGCCGTGGTGGTCAACGCCGACGTCGGATGGTTGCGGGACGGGGCTCTGCCGGGTGCTCGCCGGAGGCTTCCGCCGCCGGCCGCGCCGTCGATGTCGGGCTGGACCGCGGTCCTGCGGGCGGCGCGGCGCCCCGACCGGCTGCCGCACGAGGTGATCTTCCCGCCCGACTACGACGCGGAGTTCGCCGATATCTTCGACCGCGGCCGGCCCCCGGAGGTGCCCACGGTCTACCTGTGCGCCCAGGAGCGGTGTCACGGACTGCCCGGCTGGACCGCGGGCGAACCGGTGTTCGTCATGGCCAACGCCCCCGCCGAGCCGGCCGGCGGGTCACGGCCACCGGAGGTCTGGGCGGCGCTGGAGGACGCCGTCGAGAAGCAGATCCGCTCAGCCGGCATGTGGGATGAGGGTGACACGACGGTCTGGCGGCGCAGCCCGACGGATCTGGCCGCCGCCTTCCCCGGCAGCCGGGGGGCGATCTACGGCGCGGCGAGCAACGACCGTCTGGCCGCCTTCCGGCGACCACCCAATCGGGTGCGCGGGGTGGGCGGGCTCTACCTGGCCTCGGGCAGCGCCCACCCGGGCGGAGGCCTCCCGATGGCGGCGTTGTCCGGGCTGGCCGCCGCCGACTGCCTCGGCGCCGACCTCGGTTCGCCCTAGAATCCGGGGGATGCGGGCGGTCAGCTGTGAACGTGGGAGTCTGTCGGTGGTCGACCTCGCTGACCCGCGCCCGGGACCCGGGCAGCTGGTGCTCGAGGTCCGGGCCTGCGGTATCTGCGGATCCGACCTGCACGCCAAGGACCACGCCGACGAGTTGACCGACGTGATGGCGGCGGTGGGCTATCCCGACTTCATGCGCGGCGACACCGCCACGGTGATGGGCCACGAGTTCGCCGGGGTGGTCGCCGAGCGCGGACCCAAGACGCCAAAGGGTCTGAGGACGGGAATGACGGTCGTCGCCTTTCCTCTGGTGCGCGTGCGTGGAGGAGTTCACCTGACCGGGCTTTCGCCGCTCGCCCCGGGCGGCTACGCCGAGCGGGTGCTGGTCGAGGCGGCGCTGACCTTCCCGGTGCCGGGCGGCCTGCCGGCGGCGACCGCGGCGCTGACCGAACCGATGGCGGTCGCGTTGCACGCCGTCCGTCGCTCTGAGGTCAAGAAAAAGGACACCGCGATCGTGATCGGGTGCGGCCCGGTCGGTCTGGCGGTGATCTGCCAGCTCAAGGCGCTGGGCGTGGACAGGATCGTCGCCAGCGACTTCTCGCCCGCCCGCCGGGATCTGGCCCGCCGGTGCGGTGCCGATGTCGTGGTCGATCCGGCGGTGGACTCGCCGCTGGCCGCGCCGGGCCCGGCGGTCAAGGGAGCGGTCACCGAAGTGCCCGAGCTCTACGAACTGGCGTTGTCCACGATGCGCCGGCTGCGCCGCGTGCCGGGGTGGGCGCACGTCTACCGGGCGGCCGAGGCACTCGGCGCGGCCACTCCCAGGCGCCCGGTCATCTTCGAGTGCGTCGGTGTTCCCGGAATGATCGACGGCATCATGGCCGAGGCGCCGCTGAACTCCCGGGTGGTCGTGGTCGGAGTGTGCATGGGCACCGACCGGTTCCGGCCCACCATGGGCATCGCCAAGGAGCTCGACCTGCGTTTCGTGTTCGGCTACACGCCGCTGGACTTCCGGGACAGCCTGCAGATGCTGGCCGAGGGCAAAGTGGACCCGTCGCCGATGGTGACCGCGACCGTCGGGCTCGACGGTGTCGCGGCAGCCTTCGAGGCGCTCGGGGATCCGGAGAAGCACGCGAAAATCCTGGTGGACCCGGCCAGTTCGGCGCAGCTGCGGGACTAGTGGCCCCGGGCCACCCGGTCGTCCTAGTGGCCTCTGGCCACCTGGTCGTCCTAGTGGCCCCGGGCCACCCAATCGTCGTAGTGCACCAGTTCGTCGCCGACCGTGGTGGTGTCGCCGTGCCCGGTGTAGACGACCGTGTCGGGCGGCAGGGAACCGAGCCGGCCCTTGATCGAGCTCAGGATGGTGGGGAAGTCCGAGAACGACCTCCCGGTCGCCCCGGGGCCGCCGTGGAACAGTGTGTCGCCGGAGAAGAGAGCCCCGAGTTCCGGCGCGTACAGGCAGGTCGATCCGGGGGAGTGGCCCGGGGTGGCGATGGCGCGCAGCTCGATGCCGTCGGCGGTGAGGACCTCGCCGTCGTGCAGTTCCTTGAAGGGCAGCGCCGCGTGGGTCATCTCCCAGAGCATGGTGTCGGCCGGGCTGAGGAGTACCGGCGCGTCGAGCAGCGCGGACAGTTCGGGTGCGACGGTGATGTGGTCGTTGTGGCCGTGGGTGCACACCACCGCGATCACGTGCCGGCCCGCGACGGCCTTCTCGATCGCGGCCGCGTCGTGGGCGGCGTCGACGACGATCACCTGCGAGTCGCCGCCGAGGACCCAGACGTTGTTGTCGACCTCCCAGCTTCCGCCGTCGAGTTCGAAGGTGCCGTGGGTGACCACCCGCTGGATTCCCGGCGCCCTCACAGCACGACCACCGAACGCAGCACCCCGCCCGTGTGCATCTTGTGGAAGGCCTCCTCGACGGCATCGAGTCCGATGCGCTCGGTGACGAACCTGTCCAGTGGCAGCCGGCCCTGACGGTACAACTCGACCAGGGTGGGGAAGTCACGCTCGGGCAGGCAGTCGCCGTACCAGGAGGACTTCAGCGAACCCCCGCGGGAGAAGAAGTCGACCAGGGGCATCTGCAGTCGCATGTCGGGAGTGGGGACGCCGACGAGGACGACGGTGCCCGCCAGGTCCCGGGCGTAGAAGGCCTGCTCCCAGGTCTCCGGGCGTCCCACCGCGTCGATCACCACGTCGGCGCCGTACCCCCCGGTCAGGTCGCGGATGGTCTCGACGACGTCGAGTTCGGTCGCGTTGACGGTGTGGGTGGCGCCGAACTCGCGCGCCCAGTTCAGCTTGGTGCCGTCGGTGTCGACGGCGATGATCGTCCGCGCGCCGACCAGACGGGCCCCGGCGATGGCCGCGTCGCCGACCCCGCCGCAGCCGATCACCGCGACCGTGTCGTCGCGGTCGACCGCGCCGGTGTTGACCGCCGCGCCCAGGCCCGCCATCACCCCGCAGCCCAGCAGGCCGGCGACGGCAGGGTCGGCCTGCGGGTCGACGCGGGTGCACTGTCCCTCGTGGACGAGGGTCTTCTCGGCGAACGCACCGATCCCCAGCGCGGGGGTGAGTTCGGTGCCGTCGGTCAGCGTCATCTTCTGCGCGGCGTTGAAGGTGTCGAAGCAGTACCACGGCCGGCCCCGCCGGCAGGCCCGGCACTGACCGCAGACGGCGCGCCAGTTCAGGACGACGAAGTCGCCGGGTGCGACGTGGGTGACCTCGGCGCCGACGCTCTCCACCACACCGGCGGCCTCATGGCCGAGCAGGAAGGGGTAGTCGTCGTTGATGCCGCCGTCGCGGTAGGTCAGGTCGGTGTGGCACACGCCGCAGGCCTGCACGGCGACGACCACCTCGCCGGGGCCCGGGTCCGGGATGACGATGTCGACGAGTTCGACCGGATCGCCCTTGCTCCGCGAGATGACACCGCGCACCGTCTGGCTCATGCGTCAGACCCTAGCGGGGGCCGGCCGGGGGCTACGGTGGCGGTGATGCCCACTCCTGCCCCGAACGTTCTGGACCGGCTGGCGGACTGGCCGGTGACCACCGCGTCCGCCGCGGTGGTCGGGCCGGCGGGGATCCTGGCCAGCCATGGTGACCGCACCCGGCCCTACCGGTTGGCCTCGGTGACCAAACTGCTGGCCGCCCGGGCGGTGCAGGTCGCGGTCGAGGAGGGGGCACTCGATCTGGACACCCCCGCCGGGCCGCCGGGATCGACGGTGCGCCATCTGCTGGCCCACGCCTCGGGTCTGGCCATGCACTCGGCGCAGACCATGGCCCGGCCGGGTACCCGGCGGATCTATTCCAACCACGGCTTCGCGGTGCTCGCCGAGACCCTCGAGGGCCACACCGGGATCGCCTTCGAGCGCTATCTCGCCGAGGCGGTGTTCGCCCCCCTGGGCATGACGGGATCCAGCCTGGAGGGGGGCGCGCCGACGGCCGGGTTCGGGGCGGTGTCGAACGTCGGCGACCTCGCTGCCTTCGCGACCGACCTGTTGCGTCCGCGCACGGTGTCGGTGCCGCTGCACCAGCAGGCCACCCGGGTCCAGTTCCCCGGCCTGGAAGGGGTGCTGCCGGGTTTCGGCGCGCAGCGGCCCAACGACTGGGGCCTGGGATTCGAGATCCGCGACGGGAAGTCGCCGCACTGGACGGGCGGGCTCAATGCGCCCGGCACCTACGGGCACTTCGGTCAGGCCGGGACCTTCCTCTGGGTGGACCCGGACCGCGATCTGGCCCTGGTCGTCCTGACCGATCGGGACTTCGGTGACTGGGCCAAACCGCTGTGGCCGGCGATCTCTGACGAAGTCCTAAGAGAGTTTCGCCGGGACTAGCGCAACAGGGGTCCCAGGAGGCACAATAGAAACGTTCGACACAACTGCATCTTCGGTAGCGCCAGGTCGTTGGGGAAGACGTCCCTAGTGCAACCGAAGGAGCAAGGTGATGCGTGCGTCGAACCAGTTCGCCGACGTGACGTCGGGCGTGGTGTACATCCATGCCTCACCCGCGGCGGTGTGCCCGCATGTCGAGTGGGCATTGACGTCGACCCTGAACGCCGGGGCCAACCTGAAGTGGAC
>Ga0180432_10012131_pt1 | contig 10056 bp, 22 predicted proteins | sample SS_ome_10_FD_132414 | JGI IMG/M metagenome (GOLD analysis project Ga0180432, IMG submission 132414) | Hypersaline lake sediment archaeal communities from the Salton Sea, California, USA - SS_1_MS_2 metaG | ecosystem: Environmental > Aquatic > Non-marine Saline and Alkaline > Hypersaline >...
TAGAAATAACAGTTGATAACAATAGTTTAACTGCAAAAGAATATTATTTCAATTTTGGATATAATGGAAACTAAAAGGCACGAGACCAGGAGCGAACGCTTTAGTGTTTTAAATGATAACGGGGTTATTAATTTTGAGCCTAAACAGTTTATTGTATCTGCTATTATTAAAAATGAAGGAACAATAAACGCGACTTTATACAACGGTTTAACGTTGCGTCCTGGGGAGTTCATTTCACTAACAAACAACAACGACGTTTGTAGCTTTAGAAATGACGTAATAGACGTAGTTTTTGATAGTGGAGCAGGTACAAAAAAAGTGATTACAATAGTTGATAAAAAAGTATTAGTAGGTTAGTGTTATGTTTGGTAGTGGTATAAATATGTTTAGTAATCCTGCATTAAAAAATCTTTCTGACGTTGTCCAGGGGGCAACTTGGAATAACGGAGAGGTTCCTGTTTACAACAGTACAACGTTACAGTTTGAGCCAGGAACGCCAGGAGGCGGAGGAGGTTCGGGGATTGTTGCATTATTTGACGCGACGGGAGATCCTACATATTATACTACAATTCAATCTGCTATTAATGCAGCAAGCGCAGGACAAACCGTGCAGGTATTAACAAGTATAACAGAAACGGCGGCAACGCAAGTAAATCTAAAAAACGGGGTTAATGTTAATTTAAACGGTAACACGTATACGTTAAACAATGCAGGGACAGTAAGTAGTTTTTCAGATAATAACCTACAGGTAGATAGTATTATTTATAACGGTAAGATAAAAAGAGAAGGCGGAACGTATAGTAGTGTAAACTCTTTATGTATTCATGTAAATAGTAATTTATCAGATATAAAACTACAGGGTGTAGTTTGCGAAAGTTCGTTTGGCTGTACTGCTTATGTTGAGGGTAAATTAACGGGGGGCACTTTTATATCCGGAGCAGGTACAATATCTTACAGGGTATCAAGTCAAGGTAAAGCAGAGGACGCAAAAATATACGCAGTAAGCGGAGCGCGAATTGATAATAGTAGTAGCAATATATATTGCTACGCAACAACAGGAACGGCAATAACTATAAGCGGTACGGGCGAGTTCAATAATTTAACAGGAATTTCAGCGGGTAATTATGGGATTTTTTGCAATACGGCGGCAAAAGTAAATAATTCGGTAGGGGTTTCGTTGGCTTCTTTTGGTTCATGGCAGTCTGCAGCCTCAATTTTTAATAATGTTGTTTCGTATTCATCAGCTTCTATAGGTTTATTGAATAATGTATCAGGAGCCGAAACAATAAACTGTTCAATTGAATCTGCAGGTAATTACGGACTAAGTTTGACAGGTATTGCAAAAGGTTGTATAGTTAAAAGTTCAGCCTCTTATGGTACGCGAATAAACGATGGTGAATTTTACGACGGAGTAAGCGAAAGTACATTAAACACGTCGAGCGGTTACGCTTTTTTTAGCGGTGGAACAGGTCTAAGCGGAAAAGTATTTAATTCAGTTGGTAAAGTAGCGAACGCGGGAGCGGAAGGAATTAGGTGTAATTCATCAGGAAATAATATATTTTTTGGAAATAACACTTTTGAAGGTTGTACAAATATTTTGAACACAGGTACTCCAGGAGTGCTAAATCTTCAAATAAACGCGCCAGATGCAACAAATAATATTTTAGTCGGATAATTTTTAAGAAATGGAAAAAGTAATAAATCAATCGGTAAGTCAATACAACGTTTTAGGTTTAGACAAACGTCTAATTGTTCAATTTTCAGAAGGAGAAATGCCTGGACAAATTATAGTTAATTACGACGATTTGACAACAGAACAAAAAGCGGTTTTTGATTCATATCAGACACTTTGTGAAAGTTTACTATCTTAGTAGGTATAAACACAAATTAATAAAGTATGATTTTATCATTAGAACAACTGCAGGACAGAGTTAGAGACTTCGGAGAATGTACGATCTATTTTTATGATCGTAAACCAGAGCCAGGGGAAAAATTAAAAGACGTTAATAAATTTAACGTTCTAGTAAAAAACAACGCGACAGAGCAAATAGAAAAAATTGCAAAATTCGCGAAAGAATTTCCTCATACGTTTTTCGTTCATATAACTAAAAGCGGGGTAGCTAATCCAAACCAGGGTTTTAAAGTTCTTTGTGATTTAGGTATGACAGAGGCGGAAATGCTACAAGGGGCAGAAACGCGTATATATCAGAATCCAGAACAAATTGAAAAAAGGTTGAGAGAGGCAATTTTGAAAGAGTTCGAGGAAAAGGAAAGAGCTAAACGACTAGAGGAAAGAGAAAGAGAAGTTGAAGAAGAAAAAAAGAGGCTTTTAACCGTAGGCGGTAAAATGGGTATTTTATTAGAACAATTTATAGGTGGTATATTAGCTGCCAACATGAACAAAACACAAAACAATAACGAAACTATGAACGGAGAAATCAACAACAAAGAAGTAAACCAGGACGAGCTAGTAAAGGCATTGAACTATCTAACTGAGTGTTTAGGTCCTGACGGGATTATTAAACTAGCTAAAAAAGTGAAGGAGCAGCCAACGCTTATTAACATGGTTAAGAATTTTATTGGATAATATTATGAAGATCAGACACGCAAGCAAAGAGTTAAAGGAAGCTATTCAGCTATTAATGTTATTAAATGTTGAGCAGTTGGAAAAAGTAGTTAAGTATTTGAAAAAGTTTAAAACAGAATAAAATGGCAAAATTAACGGCATTACAATTAAGAGCGCGTTTCATTAGAAATTTTGGAGCGGTAAAAACTGCAGATAAAGGGATTAAAGCAGTAGAGACAAGAGTTAAAAAATTAAGAGCAGAAAAAGAAGCTGCTGCAAAAAAGCACCAGGCGAAAATTAACGCGGAGCTTAGAAAGCTAAAGGCGGCTAAATCCAAAAAAGCAACTGCAACAAAAAAAGCTGCAGCGGCATACGCTAAAAAAAGTAAGTAATGAAAAGCAAGGATATTAATGTTAAAAACATTGCACTAGCTGCAGGAGGTACAATTTTAGCGGGTATCCTTTTTCGCAGTTTGTTTTCTACTCGAAAGGCGCGCGTACAGGTTCAAACAATAAATTTACCTGTTACGCCGGTAGGGATAAGTCCGTCGGAGGCTGACGTTTTAGCACAAGGGCAATTTGCAGCCATGAATAAAATGGGTACGGACGACATAGACGAAATGACTGCTCAACTAGAAAACCTAACCGCAAACGATTTAAAAAAGGTATTTAATGCTTTTGGGCGTCCTTGTTATAATGGTTGGACTGAATGCGTAGGAATCGATCGATATTTGGGAGGACAAGATTTAAATCTTTTTGGTTGGTACAATGAAGAATTAACCGATTCGGAAAAAGAAAAAATGCGGGCCGTATGGAGAAAAACAGGATTGCAACTAACTTTTTAATCTTAGGCGGCTTTAGTACAGCCGCTTTTTTATTGTATAATAAGTTTAAAATGACAAAGAACTTTAATTGGTCGGAGGTTTCCAGGAGTGGAACGGCTGACAGTTTAGGAATAAATAACGAGCCAAACGACGAACAAAAAGCAAACGCTAAAAGGTTAGCAGTTAAAGTACTGCAGCCTGTTAGGAGCTATTTAAATAAACCTATATCGGTTACTTCATGGTTTAGGAGTCCTGAATTAAATCAGGCAATAGGAGGCAGCGCAAGCAGTCACCATATGCAAGGAAACGCGGCAGACTTAAAGATCAACGGAAATAATGGGGATATTTGGAAAGCTATTTTATTATCGGGGGTACCTTTTACGGAGTTAATAATTGAGTTTGGAACGTTAGACAATCCCGAATGGGTACACGTTGCGTATAACGGAAGAAACGAAAGAAAGATATTGAGAGCAGAACGAAATGCCTTTGGAGGCGTTCGTTATGCTACTATAAACGAAAATAATTTAAGGTTGATCGTTTAGGTTACTTTATTTTTTTGTGTTCGGAGCTGCTCCATAATGGAGCGGCTTTTTTTGTTTCTTATTTTTCCTGGACAAACTTCTCCTGGACAAACTTCTCCTGGACAAACTTCTCCTGGACAAACTTCTCCTGGACAAACTTCTCCTGGACAAACTTCTCCTGGACAAACTTCTCTTTTTTGTTTTTTTGTTGTTCCTGTTAATAAATAGTCTTTTTACTTAAACCATTACTTTAACTAACGTATATAAACACCTTATAAACAAATTAATAACTTAGTTTTGTTGCATTGTTTGCGTGTTTTATTGCGTGGGTATTACCTTTTTTTTACTTGGTGGATACGTTTATATGACTTAATATTGTACTAACAAAAAACAAAAAGAAAGCCGCGAATGACGTTCTTTTTACCTTACAAATAATGTTTACCTACATTGAAAAAGGTTTTCGGCGGCTTTCCTTTTTTTACTTCCCTTGTAAATTTTTTAAACTATATACTATGCCACAAGAGCAAAAACAATCAAAGATTATCGGGAGCGGTAGATCTTACAAAAAACAAGTAGTTTCATTATGTTTAGAGGACTTGAAAAGTGATATACTTTTTAACCATACGAACGGCAAAACATATGTTTCCTTAGAAATAATAGAGAAAGCAGAGAAAGACAAGTACGGGAGCAACGTATATGTAAAACAATTAGATGCAAATCCGAAAAATGACTAAGGGGTTAATTAATATTTATATAGAGGGGCAACGTGGTTGCCTTTCTTTTTGGTTGCCAAAAGTTAAAAACGTGGAGCAGTACGCGCGCTATAGATTTGAAAAGTATTTTAAAAGTAAATACGACAAAGCGCAAGCGGTTTATTTATCGGTTAGAAACGAGAAAAACCAGGAAATAAAGAACATAAGACTAGATAATTAGAGTACTGTTCATAGATACGCAAACTTTGCGGACGCTTAAAACATAAAACAATGATATTCAAGATATTAGATAAAATAAAAATTCGTTTAATCCTTCGTTGGCTTAAAAGAGAGAACGACAACGTCGTTCTAATCAATTTAGATCAACTAAATGAGAGTCTATACTTTTCTCACGTAGTTAATAAAGCAGGAACAACTAAAGAGGGGTTTCGATCATTTTTAAAACATATATCCATATTTTATGTTGATAGAAAATAAACCCAAAGAAAAAACAATACACGCGCTAAGAAAACAAACGGCGCAAATATTGGGAGGGCGTTTTGCTAAATGTGGCTGCACGAGCTGCAGCAAAACAAATACGATACCTGTTTATAAGTATTCAACAGAAAGCAGCTTCAACGCTTACTTTTCTAACGTTGTAACGTGTGGGTCTATGTGGGGGTGTCCTGTTTGCGCTGCTAAGAAATCAATTGAAAAAGGTTCCGAATTGGCAGACGTTATAAAATATAGCGCAGAACTTGGGAAAAAAATTCACTTTGTAACGCTTACAATACCTCATTCATACGGGGAGAAAATAGAGGATTTAAAAGACTTTTTAGTTGATTCGTGGAGGTATTTAACAAGCACCAGGCAATTTAAAAACGCTAAAAGACGCGGAGAGTACGAGAACTATGTAAAAAGTATTGAGGTAACGTTTGGCGGTAATGGTTGGCACCCGCATATACATTTGCTTTTTGTATCAGAAGAAAAAGAAAACAATATATTTTATGAAAAAAAACTTTATCAAATGTGGTCGAGTGTAGTTTGGAAGATAAGCAGCAAAGAAACTAGTGTTAAAGGTTATGTTTATAAGCAGGCGTACGATGAAAGTATATCCGAGTACTTGACAAAATGGGACTTATCAAAGGAGCTAACTTCAAACCTAAAGACAGGAAAAGCGGGAAGGACTCCAATGCAATTAGCACAAGGTAGCCAGGCGGACAAAAAACGGTTTAAGGCGTTTGTCACTGCTTTTAAGGGAGTCTCAAAAGTTCGTTATTCGAGAGGGTTTAAAGAGCTTAGAAAAGATATTTTAACGATCAAAAAGAAGTACAAAAACGAAAGAGTAAAGCACGAAGGAAAAACAAAAAAGGCGATCATGATAGACAAGGAGCTGCAGACGTTGAGAGCTTTAATAAACAACGCGGAGACAAAGCAGAGCAGCAAAGAAGAGTACAAAAAAAGAATTGAGATATTAAACCAGGAGAGACAAAAAGAAATCAATCCCGAGGTTGCGTCAAGGTTTAACCTGGAAAAAAAGCAAGTTTTAACACTTTCAACTCCTGTATTTAACGCTTTATGTAAGTTGGGTAAACAAAATGAGCTTTTAGTTATAACAGAAAAGGAAGGAGAAGACGCAGCCGTTAATTATCTTTTTTCATTGTTCCAGGAACAATTGGAGGTTAAAATTTATGAAGGTTGTTATTTTATCGACGTTTCTAGTAACATAATCGAAAAGATGAATAATGGACACAGTTACGGCGTTAATTAGTGCAGCAAAGGATATTGAAATATCAAAAAACAAATCTTTTAAGATTAATAAAGAAATTGAATTTGAAAAGGTTGAAAAGTTTAAAAGTCCTGCTCCATGTTGGACAGATGAAGAGTTTAACCGTTTAGCATATAAACAAATTAACGTAGAGCTATATTCATACATTAAAGAACTACAACAAATAGGTTGGGAAGAATGGAAAAAAAGACTACAAGGGAGCAGAAAATAGAAATTATCAAAGCCTTTAAAGGTTTTGAATTAGATAATGAAAATAAAGTTATTCGTATAGAGTTCAGAGAGTTACAGGTGTTATTTAAAGAAAAGCTATTATACAATAGTATTTATTACTTTTGTAAAAGAGAAGGATACAAAACGGCACTAAACATAAGACGCGGATAAATGACAAAAATAATTGATTATATAGCAGTGATAAGTCCAATATTAATATTATTACTTTCAATTATAGGGTTCTTTTTTAAAGAGGTCTATAAAAAAATAGATAAGATAGACGAAACGCTTGACTATATACGCGTGGAGGTAGGAGTTTTAAAAGAAAAAACTAAATCAAATGAAATTTAAAGTTTTACAATTATTAATGGGGTTAGCTCCAATTTTAAAAGGAGTTAAAAAAGGGTTTAATCCTTTTAAGGCGTTGAAAACTTCAAACCTAATGAACGGCGAGAAATTCAAGTACGAGGACAAAAACGACGAAATGACAAAACGGGAGTTTATTTCAATTATTTTAACGTCGGTTTTTGTTTTAGCTTCGTTGGTATCAATGTTTGTATTAGTTCTTAATGATAGGTTAGGAGTCCAGGAATTTATTAAAGTAATTAAATGGTTAATTGAGTTAGTCGGGTTTAATTCATGAAAATAAATTTTACAAATAGAGGGGATTCGACGGATACTATAAAAGCAATGCAAAAAGCTGTTGAGATCGGGCGTAATTACCTGGGAGCAATTAAACTTGCCAAAAGTCTACCAAACGACGAGAGAGAAATTTTTAATTTCGTTTTTGAAAATATTTGCTATGTACCGGACGAAAACGGAAACCAAACCGTAAGAACATTAAAAAGATCTTTAAAAGAAGGTATTGGCAATTGCGTTGATTATTCGGTATGCCTGGCAACAATTTTAAGTTTAAAAGGAATACCGTGTTACTTCAAAAAGATAAGCCAAACGGGAAAGGGTTTCGATCATGTTTATGTTATTACGGATAATCATGTATTAGATGCCGTACAGGGGCAAGATCAAAGCGGATCGGAATATTTAAAACCAAACTATTTGAGAACTCCAAAATTCAACCAGGAAGTGAAAAACATAAAAAAATTCAAAATTTATAAGGTTATATAAATTAGTTTTTTATACATTTGACTTAAAGTAAAGGTTTAAGTGGATTAAACAATGAAAATTGATATTTTAAACGGCATGAGATTACAAGCAGATCAGAATTACGACCAAATGGGGTTTATCTTCGGTAAAAAAGCGAAAGAGCGCAGACAAGCAAGACGCGACAGAAGAGAAGAGAAAAGAGACATAAAACTTGACAAGGCAAGAGCAAAAGCAGATTTAATTGCAAGCGGACAGTCTAAGGGGTTTTTAGGTGATACACTTTCAGCGGTTACGTCTATTTTTGGTGGCGGTCCTGCTCCAATGGAAAACGAATTAACGATTTTAGATCGTCCAACGTTACCAGGAGAAGGAGAAGGAGAACAAACTTTTTTTGATAAGTACAAAAAGCCTTTAACTATTGCGGGTGTAGCTGCTTTAGTTGGTGGAGGTATCTACTTAGCAACAAAAAAGAAAAAAGGAAGAAGAAGAAAATAATAATACGATTATGAACGATTTAATATCAAGATTAACACAAAACGTTGAAACGGGGGAGCCTTTAATGGTCGTTGAGCATAAAATGACTTTAGAGTCTTTAGTTGGTTTAGGTATTGTCGGACTTGGTTTAATCGTTGGTTATCAACTTACAAAACAATAATATTGTGGCAACAAGAAAAAGAAAATTAACAAGCAAGCAAATGAAGGAAATCCCTTCTATTGGTATTGCATTAGGAACAGGACTATTAGCTTCACAAGTTCAAAGAGTAGCAGAAAAGCATATACCTGCATTAGGAAACAATCCGACAATTTCGAGTGCATTACTTGGTTTAATCGGTGGGGGTATGGTGTTTTTTGGTTCTGACAAATTAAATCCTGCAGGTTATGCGTTGATCGGTTCAGCGGGTTACGACATGAGCGAAGACGTAAGCAGCGCAGTTATGCAAGGGATTACGAGGATTGCACCAATGCAAGGAGTGACAAGACTAGGAGCGCAAGACGTGGACATGATCCAGGGGCAAATCTTAATGGCAGAAGAAGAAGAAAGAGAAATTTAATCATAAATAAAAAAGACAAAAAAAAATGGACTTTTTAAGCAAATTAAAGCAGTTAGAAGAGCAAAAGAGACTTGTATCTGCATTCGAAAAAACATTATCAGAAAACGGAGCTAAAATTTCACAATCTAAAAGTTTGGCAGATGTTTCTTTTTATCATTCACTAGCAATTGAAACTGCAAAGAGCGCGGTTTTCTTTGAGGGTAATGCTTCAACGTCTAACACAAACTTGAGACAGTTTATCAGACCAGAAGGGGAACACGTAGTTATTACTGCTTTAGAAGTATTAGCAGGAAATAATGCAACGTTAGGGTCTACAGATTGGACTCCTTTAACAACTGGAGACGCGTATGCAAAAAACGCGACCATGACAGTTTATGCAAACGGTATCAAAGTTTTAGATAGATATCCATTAGCGGACTTTATTAAGGACGTAGATAGCGACGAGCCAGCAACAGTTGAGTTGATGACTCCAATTTTTTGGGGAGGACAAACAGAATTAAGAGTTGAGTACTCTTCGACAGTAGGTGGAGCAGCTTCAGATAACTTAAGAATTGGAGTAAAAGGTATTGGATTAATCTAATATCATTCGTTAGACATAGTTTAAGTAATTTGAGAAAGGGCAGCAACAAAGGTTGCCGCCCTTTTTTTTTACAACAAAAAAAAGAAAATGAGAGTTTTAAAAGGTTACAATACAACTGCAACGGCTTCGGTTAGAACTTCGGGAGGTTTCAAAAATGTGAATAATCAAAAGGCAATCGGTATTTTACCAGTATTGAAAGATCAGACAAATACAACTGGTTGTTCTATTTCTTTATACGTAAATGGGGCGTTAATCGTCCAGGATATGGATATTATTTCATTTAGTTCTTTATCTAAGAAATTAAATGTAATTAATACAGAGATCCCAAAAAACGCGGAAATATCATACGAGTATAACAATTCAGTTGGATCAGACATTGATATTGACTTGATTCTAGTATACGACAAGACATGGGCGACTTGTAAAAAACAAGTTAATCGTCCTGAGCTTTTGATTGATAGAACAATTAACGTAAGCGCAGCAGCAGACGCGGAAACAACTTCAAATTTTAGTGTATCGGTTGGTCGTGGTTCAATTTCTTCATTAGAAGTAATAAAAGAGACAGGAAACTATGAGGCAGCTTACCAGGACAATATTACTGTTATAGTAGACGGGGAATTTAGATACGAAAATGTAACGGCGGCAATTGCTTTTGATAATTACGCGGGAATTTCAAATTTAAAAATGCCTTTAATTGCTAAAGAAGGGGCGGAGGTAGA
>Ga0180432_10012132_pt1 | contig 10056 bp, 15 predicted proteins | sample SS_ome_10_FD_132414 | JGI IMG/M metagenome (GOLD analysis project Ga0180432, IMG submission 132414) | Hypersaline lake sediment archaeal communities from the Salton Sea, California, USA - SS_1_MS_2 metaG | ecosystem: Environmental > Aquatic > Non-marine Saline and Alkaline > Hypersaline >...
TAATCAATGGACTCACATCGTAGGAGTTTACAATGGAAGTTCAACAAGCATATACCAAAACGGAAAAAAAATAGACAGTGACCCTTGCACTGGTAATTTAGGTATTAACACAAACAATGTTTATATCGGAGAAGGAATGTCAGGAGTATTCCCAAATTATGTATTCAACGGACTAATAGACAACATCCGCATCTACAACACAAGCTTAAACTCCACCCAAGTCAAAGAACTTTATTCAAAAGAAGCAGGAACATATGACAGCATTAATGATAATCATGGAACAGCATATAATGGAACAAGCAGAGATAGCGGAATATTTGAGAGTGATGGTGCTTTACATTTTGATGGGGTGGATGATTGTATTGCCGCTGATGGTGCGGGTTCATTGATTAATCCTGTGAATGGTTCTGTAATTGCTTGGATAAAACTAGATGATCTAGCTACTGATGGTTATTTTTTTAGGAGTAATTCTAATGTAAGAACTTATTTAAGCACTGATTCTGGCAGGATAAGGCTTGGTAAAGGCAATCCTGTGAATTATTATTATTATAACAATCCTGTTGTAAACAAGTGGTATCAAGTGGGTTTAACTTGGGAAAACGCTTCAGCAACAGGAGGCACTATGAGGTCTTATATTGATGGAGAATTAAAAGATACAGACACTTTCACAAACGCTAACCAAGCAACTGACGTTAATATTGGTTGTTTTGATGAAACTAATCTTTGGACTTTCAACGGAACAATAGACAGCATAGCAATCTACAATAGAACACTAACACCAACAGAAATAGCAGACTTATACACAACATGGGATGGATGGAGCAGTTATGATGACACATCACCAACAACATTAACAGGAACAGGAAGAATACTTCAATACCAAGCCAGACTTAACACAACAAACAACAGCAATACTCCAGTTCTTGAATGGGTAAATATAACTTATGAAGCAAGCCCTTGGTATGTAAACTTATTCATAGAAGATTATGGAATGGAATGGATAAAAATTAATTGGAGTTTCAACGCTAATGAAAGTGACAGAGATTTGGAATTTATGCAATATAGCTCAGATAATAATACTTGGCATGATTTTGATTATATTGATCAAACAATCCAGAAGAGTTATGCTTATAACTTACAAGAACACACCCTTTATTATTTAAGAGCGAAAGGAGATAGTGTTTTTGATGAACTTGTTTATCTTAATATAATTACTAAAAGCAGTGATGGGGATGATTCTGTGCTTGCTGTTGTTATAATGCTTTCTAGTGTTGGTTTGTTGTTTTTGTTTTTGACTTTCAAGACAAAACTTAAGGAGTTTAAATGGCCTTTGAAAACTTTAACTTTACTGGCTAGTTTTGGCGTAGGTATTATTTTGATGAATGTTGTTAGATTGATCTTGTATGATTATTCTGGTGACGCTCATAGTATAGTGGTTAGAGGATTGCAATTAATCATCGTTGTTTTTGTTATCATGTTTTTTTGGTATGCTTTGCAAACTTTGATTTCTTTTGTGAAGAATATTAAGTTTAAATTTAGGGGGAAAAAATCCAGTGAAGAAGAGTAAACTGAATCGTGTGGGTTTGGAGTATGAAGAAGTCAGGGAGAATGTTAAGAAAATGTTGGCTAATGCTGGCTTGAGAGTTGGCAAGCCTCAAATTGATAATATGTTTGCTAGAGTGATTAAAGAAAATAATTTATATCCGAAGGTTTTAGTTCCTAAAAAAGGGAAGAAAAAGAAAGATGAGGTCTTTATTTAATTCGAGAAAAAAGGGGAGTGTTCAGGACGTGATTCCTTTAATCGTTACTGTTTTCTTTTTTGCAGTTATTAGTGTTATTATTGGTGGCATTTTAATGCCGAATTTGGATAGTTCTGGTTTTTTTAATCAAACAACAGAGAGTAGGGTGATAGGTGATGACGCAAAGCATACTTTTGGCTTGTTTGATTACTTGATCATGTTTGTTTTGTTTGGCTTGAGTGCTACTAGCATCATCGGTGCTTTTTTTATCAGGACGCACCCTGCTTTGTTTGTTATTAGCTTGTTTATTTTGTTTATTGCTATTTTGTTGGCTGCAGTGTTTAGCAATGTTTTTATTGAATTTGTTAATGATTCTGGTGTTGACGAAAATGATTACCAGATCACTATTTTCTTTTTTAAGTGGCTTCCTGTTTTCGCTCTTGTTTTAAGCATTATTATTGCTGTAGCTTTGTATGCTATTAATCCAGAATAAATGAATAAAAAAGTTTTGTTGTGGGGGGTGACTTCCCGCACACTATTGTTGGTTTTCTTTATTTTATTAAGCGTTAATGTTTTGGCTAGTTCTCATTCTGTCAGGGTTTTGGAAAATACTGATCAGTGTTTGACTGATTGTTTTACTGTTTATGAAGTTTGTGCTTTGACTAATGATGTGAGTCTACGTTTTGAGTTTGATAGGCAAAGAGTGGATTTGAAAACAAGGAGTTTTCAGGGTTTTAAGGAGACTAACATTAAAGATTTTGATTACAGATTAAGTGATAATTTTGTTAAGAAAGGGGATTGTGAAAGGATAAAGATTAGTGGGAAAAAAATGCCTGATGAAAACATAGACAATATACCTGTAATTGATGGTGTGAAACATCCTGAGTTTATTTGGTGGAATAGTAGTTGGGAGCATAGGATATTGTTAAGTGAGAGTGGAAGCATAAATAAAGATAATACGATCGCGAGATTGCAAATAGATGATATAACAGGATTAGAATGTAATAATACTAGCTTACATGACTTGAGAGTTACTTGGGAGAATTCTAGTTATGCTGAAGAAAGACCCTTGTTCAAATACATTAATAGTGCTGATCAAAGTGTGATTTATTTGAACGCTACTAACAAGACTGGCGGTCATTATTATGCTTACTGCAATAACAGCATCGTTAGCGATAATGAGGACGCTAATAAAGTTTTTTATTTTTATGACAACGCTGCAGACAATGTTGGAGTGAATTATAGTAAGTGGGATTTTGACAGTAGTAGTAATAGTTGTGGTGGTACGTGTACTATGACTTTTACTGATGCTGGCAGTTATTATTTTTTAAGGGCAAGACAAGTTAATCCTCACCATGCGGGCAATTATATTACTTGGTCTCGTATTCAAATGAATTCAACAAATTATGCAGGACTTGGTAACAATACTATAAGTGTATGGAATATACTTTCTGAAACTAGAGATGGTACTGTTGACTGGCAAGCAATAAATTATATTGGAATGGTAAAGGAAAGTGCATTTAATACTAGGGAAATGCAACATTTTTGTCAAGGAGGAGGAGTTGGAGCTTGTAGTTATAGTGCAAGAAATTATTTAAGCAGTGATTTTTGGAACACAAAAAACTTGGAAGGATTATCTCAATTAAGAGAAGTCACAAACTGGCAAGATACAAGCGGAAATAACATAACAAAATACTACCTAAACACAAGCCTAGAAAGCACAAACACTAGCCAAAACAGACCTGACAATAGAGAACTATACGCTAGAGCTTATGCAAGAAACCCACTTGGATGGAGTGCGACGGCAGAGAGTAGAATAATGTTTTACTGGGCGGCATTAGGAGAATACAGCGGTCTTGAATTGAGTTTACCTGAGAGTTGGAATGTTACTGCAAGTCATTCTAGTGGTGTTTTGGAAGGTTCAAGCCAGGATTATTATTTGATTTTACAAAGGGAGTTAACGACGAATAGTACTTGGAATCAATCAATAAATGGAAGCGCCAGTGTTTTTTTTAGTGTGGATAATTCTAGTGTAAATGCTTCCCTTATTAATGCGACAATAAATAATATTACTTTTAAAGTCACTAAAACTTTGCCTGCTATAAGTGGGGATTCATTAATTCAAAACATTACTTGGAATTATACTCTTAACACTCCAGTCAAGTCTGGGAGTGATGTTAGTACTCAGACGATTTATAAACCATCTTTAAACAATTGTAGCAGTGGTATTGAAACAATTAATTTCAGTATATTGGATGAGGACACAAAAGCCAGTCTTTCAGCCAATACAACAATGAGTTATTCTTGGACTTTGAATGGAATTAATTATAATAGCATTTTAAATTATGATAATAATGCCAGCCCTCGTTTGTGCATTTACCCAAGTTTTGCTAATATTACAGACATTAATTATTTGTGGCATTTTGAGAGTAATGGTTATGAAACTAGAGAAATTACTGGGGTGATTGATTTAAGCAATCAAACTATTAATCAGAATTTGTATTTGTCAAGTTCTACAAATTTGGTTACTGTTACTTTGGTTGACCAGAATTATAATGGTCTGGAAGGTTACTTTATTGAGATTGAGAAGAAAGATTTAGCAACAGGAACTTACATATTAATTCATTCTGGAACTACTGATTTTGATGGCAGTGTGTACGCTAACTTGGACACGAGTGTAGGTCAAAAATATCGTTTTAGAGTGAAAGATGGTGATGGAAATGTTTTGCAAACTCAAGGGCCTTACGAGATTCCTTCTAGTTACCAGGTCACTATTGTTTTACAATCTGGCAGCGTGACCTTGACAGGTTATTTTATTCTGAAGAACAATATTGATGTGAGTTTAAGTTATGATAATGTGACAAGGGTTGTTAGCATGACTTATTCTGATCCAAATAATACAAGTGCGAATTCTTGTTTAAGAATTAGGGTGGTTAGTGAGAGTTCTGAGAGCTTGTATTCTTTAAATTGTAGCTTGGCAAGTTCTGACACTTTCACGAGTACTTTGGTGAATGGCAGTTTGTATTATGCGAGTGCGATTTTTCAGAGTAGTGATGATGGTGCAGTTTACAAGCTTGAAGAGATAGAAATTGATTTGAGAACAACTGGTTTGAGTGTTGATGCTGAAAGTGTTTTTACTGGATTGGAAGCTTTATTTTGGGGTTTTATACTGACTGCATTACTTGTCTTGCTTGGTATAAAAATACATCCTGCAATCAGTATTATATTGTTAAGTTTTGGCTTGATAGTATTGACGAGTGTTGGATTGTTTAATGTTGCCTGGCCTGCAATAATTGGTATTATTTTGAGTGGATTGATCTTGGTGGTGAAATTCCGATGAAATTGTCACATTTTTTGATTGGAATGATTGTTTTCAGTGCTTTTATTAGTGGTATGTTTTTATTTGCTTCAAGTTTAGAGGATGGTTATGGTAATACTTTGAATGCTAGTAATAACTTAACTACTTTAAGAGATAAGTATGATGTGATGAATGAGACTGCGGGTGTAGCGAATCAAGCGTATAATCAAACTCAGACAGGCAGTATTAGTGGAAGTAATGAAATTAGTTTGCTTAAAGTGGGTTGGAGTGCTGTTAAAACTGTTCCTGCTAGCGTGAGTACTTTTCAGAAGGTAACAACAGATATAGGGGGCGATGTTGGAATTCCTGTGCCTCCTTTCTTTATAGGAATGATCATTGCAATTGTTTTGATCTCGATAACTTTTGCTTTCATAACACTTATTTGGGGTAGAAAAACATGACAATAAACGCCACGCCTTACGCAATGCCGAACATTACTAATGGACTTGTTGATCTAGCTATTTGGGGTAACAATACAACAAATGGTTTGTTAGGCCCTTTTATTTTGTTAGCTATTTTTGTATTGAGTTTTTCAGGGATCCTTATTGCCAGAGGTAATGCTATTGAGAGTTTGGCGTTTTCTGGTTTTATTACTGGAGTTTTTGGCTTTTTCTTGTGGCAATTGACTTTATTGAATGGCTGGATTGTTTTGTTTTGTTTTGTCTTGGGTGGCGTGACTGCTTTACTCGCTCATTTCGGCAGCGGAGAATGATTGTTAACAAGGTGTTAACATACTTTTATAAGATAAAACCTTTTTTATTATATTTACAATGAAACCTTTGTTTGCAAGAAGCAATAAAGGGAGTGTTGATGGCCTGGGTAAGATGGCTATTGGCATGGGTGTTTTTGTCATAATTGTTGTGATTATGACAATCGTGTTGGCTGGAGTGAGAGACACCACCACGACAAACACCACTGAAAGAAACATAGCGGTGTCTGGTGTTGCTGCTATGGGTACTTTTGGTGACTGGTTTGACATCCTTGTCATTGTGGCTATTGCTGGGGCAATACTTGCTTTGATTGCGGGTGCTTTCTTGTACTTCGACAGGTAAAATCCTGTTGAATGTAAAGAAGGGACGATTTCCCTTCGCATTTTTTTAAAAAAATAATCTTGGTGAAGAAGAATGTTGTTTTTTGGAAAAAAGCGTTTGTTAAGTAAAAAAGAGCAGTTAGAAGCGAAGATTAGAAGTGAGAGTGTTAGGGCTAAAGAAAGAAGTGACTTTAATCGTTTAAGGAATAAGGTGAGGGAAAGAGAGGAGACTTTAAGAAAATTGAAGAGTGCGGGTAAGGGTAAAAGTAAGTTTGCTGGTTTTCTTAAGAGTGCTGGGAAAAAAGCTTTTGTGAGCTTGCAAGAGTATAATAAAAAGCAAGAAAAAAAGAAAACTGCACGAGTTAAGCCTAGTGTGAGTAAATCTACTGTGATTAAAGTGAATGGGAAAACAATAATTATCAAGAGTAATAAAAGAAAGAAAAAGGTTGAGCCAGTGCAAAAAAAAACACCTGATTTTGGTGATGTATTCAACCCTTTTTAAAAAAATTTTTATAATTCTTATAACGCCTTATATTCTTTAAGAGAAAGTTTTAAATAATAATAGTGTCATACAAGTCATACTAAGGGGTGAAATGTATCAAAAAAAAGAAAAACTGGACGATAAGAAATATTGACGCCGCAACAATACACAAATTTAAGATAACTTGCATGAAACAAAACAAAGATTTAGGAAATGGACTTACACGAGCTATGAAAGACTACATTAAGAAGCACAACCACAAATAAATATTTCTTATTTAGCGGGAAAAAAAGGTGAAAACAAAAAATAGCTACCGCACTAAATAAAAATGATTTACTCTAAAAGTCTTAAACGCTCTGAGGGAATGTACCGCTGTGTGGACTTGGGCTTTCACGCTCCTGCTCTAGATTGTACCTCTTCTCTCACGATTGACATTGGAAAGTATAGTATTGATGTGTGTGATGGTTTAAAAACATTTCGAGTTAAAACAAAAGAATTGCATGAATTGTTAAAACATAATCCTGGCAGAGTTTATTTAGAGCCTTCAGGAGTGTATCACAGGCCAATAACCAGGTTCTTACTGAAAAACAATATTAAAGTTTTTTATGTTAACACATTGAAGTTCAAGCAATACAGGGATCAGGTCAGGCCAGATCATAAAACAGATGCTTCAGACGCTCAAATAATGCACTCATACATTAAATCTTTTCCTGATCAAAGAAGAGTTAAAAAAGTAGGTCACACTCTAGAACCTTATTTGAGAAGGTACAAGCTATTGAGCGATGCCTTGACTAAATACAAAAACTTTCTCGAAACAAGCCAAATAGATCAAGACCAGTATAACACAGAATATCTCACTGATAAGATTAAAGAGTTAAAAAAAGAAAAACAATCCTTAGAAAAACAGATAGAACAAAAAATACCTGCAAAATTACGCAAAAAATTCGGAATAACACTCACAGCAACACTCTTAACACTAGACCCTTCAAGATTTCCAACAAGCAAACACTGGACAAGCTATCTAGGCCTCAAATTACGCACATACGAAAGCGGAACCATCACAAAAAACAGAAAAATAACAAAAAAAGGCTACGCAGAAGTAAGAAGATTGTTATATTTGCGAGTGATGACCTTATTATCAACCAAAACAGAACCATACCATTCATACTTCCATAAAATCAAAAAAAGAACAGGAATAGGACTAAAAGCAATGACAGCCACAATGAGAAAACTAGCCAAACACTTCTGGGCAGAGACAAAAAAATCATAACACTATTTTAAAATAGTGAGCAAATATTAAATATGAAAATACTTAAACAAAGAAAAAAAAGAAAAAAATACCCGTTCTGGGCTCTAGACCACAGGCCCTTATGTTTTGGTGGGTTTTTTTCTTTTAAAAAATTATCGAAAAAGAAAGGTGATAATCATGTGGAAAAGAGCAAATCCAAAGGAAAGTGCTGGGCACAAAGCAACAAGACTAAACTTGCAAAAAGTCAATGAATTGTTTATGGAAGCTTTCAAGGGGTGATCGAGAATGAATCGTTTAAATTTATTTGCTAAGCAAAAAGAAGAAAGTTTTGATTACATGGATGAAACAATCTTTTTTGATGAAGTCTTAAGTGAGATCACAGACAAGTTTAAGAAGTGTTCTCAGAATAGTTCTGACTGGCACAGGTGTTGGGAGTTGAATGATAGGGAGAACTTGCCTTACAGCGCAAATTATAGGGTTTTCGTGGCACAAGACAAGAAAGGTCAGACCGCTATTTTTCGTAAAAAAATCAAATTTGAAAGAAGGGAATGAGGGTGTTTGAATGGTTAAGACGTTTCAAAAGGTTATCTGTGAAAAAATTGATGTCTTGCGTTTAGAGAATAAAAGATTAATACAAGAAGGGAAAAAGCATGAGCTGCAAGTAAATTGTAATTTTTTGCGTGGGATTGATTTTGTGGTCTCTGTTTTGAAAAAAAGAGGTTTGTGGAGATGATTAATCTTAAGAAAATTCATAAAGATGAATTAAAAAAAGCTCGTGATTATACTATAGACAGTGTTAAAGAATTGATTGAATTATTTAAATCAAAGGATGGTATGCGTTTGGTTTGGTTGCGTAAACAATATTCTCGCAATAGAATTCATTTTAAAGGTTTATGCCAGGGTTTATCTTGGCTTTTTTTCAGACAATACTTGCGTTTGATTTGTTTCAAAGGAGATGTTGAATATCAAGTTATCCCCCCTTCACAAAAAAAACCTACCTCTTTGTCAGATAATGCTAGTTCTGTGAAGGCAGGGGATAATTCTTTTTCAAAGTGTCGCCCGGATTCCCTCGGAGCGTTTGAAGAGGGGAAGGCCTCTAATGGCTTTTCCCTCAACAAAAAAAATTCTGGAAGTGATAAAGAATGAATAAAAAAAAATTTAATATTTTTTTTAATGAATTGTGGACTTATCCTGCAATTGGATTGTTTACAGGATTTGGAATTTTTTGGTTTTATAGGATTCTCAAAATAAATGTTTGGGTATCTTTGCTCGTTGGTTTGTATGTTGCTGCTGTGATATCTCGATGTTGTAATGTTAAAAAAATAAAAATAATGGGTGAAAAACATGAAAAAAAAAGAAAAAAAAGATGATGTTGTGATATTGAAGAGATTTAATGTCATAAAAGTGCATCCGACAATAATAAGTTTGACTGATAATCAATCAGGAACTGACTTGAATCCTTTAAGATTATTAATTGATAAGGATGATGCAAAAGACTTGATAGATCAATTAAAAGGGGTTGTTGATGAGAATGACTGAAAGCGTTAAGCAAACTCATGTTTTAATGAGTAAAAGAAAACTCAGAAATTTATTGATTCAAGCGTTTGGACAGGGAAAAGGTGATGTTTGGGAAAGCAGTTTCAGTAATTGGGTTGAAGAGGTTTTAGAGAAATGTTAAAAATCATGGTGCCTAACTTTTTGTTGAAAAAATCACTTTCACTAAAAAAAAGTGTTGTTAACAAAGTTGTTAACTTTACTAAAAAAGTGTTGTTAATAGAGTTGTTAACTCTGGAAAAAGATCTGCACTCCTTCTAATTTTTTCCAAAAAAATTAAGGGTTGTGGACAAAAAATTAAAGAAAAAGAGTTTAACAATAGTTTTAATTGTTTTTAGAAAAAAAACAAAAGAAAAAAAACAAAAGAAAAAAACAAAGAAGTTAACAACACTGTTGTGAATTAAAAAAAGTTCACAACTCCATTAACAACTGAATTCACAACAAAGTTAACAACAAAAAAAGGGTGTCAAAAAAACAAAGTTACTAAAAAAAAGTAACACAAGAAGATGATAAAAAAACAACCAAAGAATGGAAAAAAATATTTGATTTCATCTATTAATTTTGGTGAGATCGGAAACAAAGCCAGGGTTTTTGTTGAAGAGTTTATTAAAATTAAGGGTCAAAAGAAGCTTTCAGAGTTTATAA
>Ga0180432_10012133_pt1 | contig 10056 bp, 15 predicted proteins | sample SS_ome_10_FD_132414 | JGI IMG/M metagenome (GOLD analysis project Ga0180432, IMG submission 132414) | Hypersaline lake sediment archaeal communities from the Salton Sea, California, USA - SS_1_MS_2 metaG | ecosystem: Environmental > Aquatic > Non-marine Saline and Alkaline > Hypersaline >...
CAGAACTTCGTGACCATTTAACAAAAGAAAAGTATAACGTAACCATAACTAAATTAGAAGAAACTCAAGAAAGAGCATTTAGAGGGAAAAAGTCACCTATTAAAACAAAGCAGGTTCCCCTTGATATGTTTGATAATCCTGATGTTGTTAGTGTTCCTGGTCATTGTAAAAGTTGTAAACAGTATCACTATTTAGATAGAGAAGGTTATTGTCTTGAATGTCGTGTAAAAGGAAAGATTTAAATATGATAAAAAGAAAAATAAGAAAGGTAGGATGTAGTCTTGTTGTAACAGTTCCTTCACAACTTGCAGACCTTTATAATTTTAAAGATAAGGATTTAGTTGAATGTGCTTTTATTCGTGACAATTCAGGAAAGTATGTATTACAATATAAAAAAATATAAGGGATAAAAATGATTCTAAAATGTAAATCTTGTGGAAGATGGTATGATACTGTTTCGGGTTGTTTGAATTATTGTTGTGAGGTAAAAAAATGAAACTGATACGTATAAAATGTGCTATTTGCGGTAAAAATATTAGTTTATTCCATAAATTTGTTTTTAGTGATGTATGTGATGATTGTTGGAAAAAGGTTGATTCTGGTGACATTTAATTTGAAAAAGAGGGATAAAAGTGAACGATTGTAAATATCGGCATGGTGACTGGTGTCATAATCCAGAACTATGCGAATCAGATGGTCAAGAACTTTGTCCATTCTATTATATGGAAAAATATGAATATCATTGTACTTGGTATAAAAAGAAGGGATAGGATATAATGGTAAACAGAGAAATAACAAGGATTTCCAGTAAAATAAAACTTAATGTTTTTTATATAAAATTAAATTCAAGTCTTTATAAATAACATATTAAAAGTATAATTTAGCATTAACTTTAAGTAAAATAAAATGGTGAGGAAATGAAAATAAATGAAATTTTTTATTCAATACAAGGAGAAGGTCCACAAGTAGGAATGCCTACTTGGTTTATAAGAACAACGGGATGCAATCTTAGATGCAGTTGGTGTGATTCTGCTTATGCATTAGAAGAAGGAAAAGAAATGAGTATAGAATCAATTATAGACAGTATTCCAGCCAGTGTTTGTAACAATGTCGTCATAACAGGAGGCGAACCTCTTTTACAAAAAGATTTGTTGACTCTAATGAAAAAACTTGGTTGTTTTAATATTTATGTTGAAACAAATGGAACTATTTATGATTCTAAACTTACAGGTTTTGCCCATTTTATAGTTAGTCCCAAGTTACAATTTTTAAATAAAGAATATGAAGATAACATCAAGAAATGGAAACATATGGCAACTTTTAAATTTGTTGTAGGTGACAAAAAAGAATTTGATGAAGCAATTGCCTTTTGTAAAAAATTGAAGCTTGATTCTATGCAATTAATTGAACCTGTATACTTTATGCCAAAAGGAACAACAGAAAAAGAATTAAAAGAAAGAATGAAATCAATAAAGGAATGGCTTTTTGAAGAGCAAATAAGTTTTGTTAGAATATCACCAAGATTACATATTTCATTATGGGGAAACAAGAGAGGAGTTTAATGGAAAAAGTAGAGTATGAAAAATTTTTATTTGCTTGTGAAAAAATTGCAAATAGAATCAAAAAATTAGATATGGAAAACATCTATGGAATTCCAAGAGGTGGTAGTGTTGTTGCAGCTTATCTTTCTCATTTAACAGGATTACCAGTTATAGAAGAAAATCTTATTAGTGAGAAAACTTTGATAGTAGATGATATTGCTGATACAGGGCGAACATTAAATAGTTTCATATCTTATACAAAATCTAAATCTGCAACAATCTATTATCATAAACAAAGTATTATAGAACCTGACATCTGGATTTTTGAAAAGAAAGATGATTGGATTTTATTTCCGTGGGAAACAGAGGAGAGTACTAAATGAATCAAAGAACAGTTAAAGTCTGGAATAAAACGGTTGTAGTAGATAATGTTCCTGATTCGATTTCTGATAAAGAACTTATAGAAATGGCAAAAAAGAAACTTATTGATGATGCAATAAGAAAACAATCATTGACAGCAAGTTAATTTTTGTAACTTCATTTAACTATTTTAAATTCCAAAAAATATTTAAAACTATATCCCATTTAGAATTTATTGTGAGGATGGATTAGACGCGTAATAGAAGATAAAGAATTTTTTCTTTATGTATGTAAATGAAGAGGAGATAAAAAATGGAAATGAGTGAATGTAGAGGCGTTTTGAAAGACAACAAAAAGATACAAGAATCAATAAAGACAATTTTAAAAGAAATAGGAGAAGATGCAGAAAGAGAAGGACTCCAAAGAACACCTTTTAGATATGCAAAAGCATGTGAAGAATGGTTTGGTGGATATAAGTTTAAAGCAAAAGATGTACTCAATAGACAATTCACAGAATCATGTGGAATTGTAATAGAAGGGCCGATTTCTTTTTATAGTCACTGTGAGCATCATATTGCTATGTTTTATGGTAATGCTTATATAGCTTATATTCCTAAAAAATATGTTACAGGACTTGATAAACTTGTTAAGCTTGTAGAGATTTATGCACGGCGACTTCAAATTCAAGAAAGACTTACACAGCAGATAGCAGATGGGTTATATGATACTTTAGATTGTGCAGGAGTTATGGTAGTTGTGGCAGCAAAGCATCTTTGTGTCTGTAGTAGAGAAACAAAAAATGCAACATCAAATACTGTTACATCAGAAGTTAGAGGGGCTTTTAAAACAGATTCAATGGCAAGAAATGAAGTATTGGAATTAATAAAATTGAATAAAGAAATATAATTTATTTTTTTAAATGGTTGCAGTATGAAAGATATAAATGGAATTCAGTACATGCCCGTTACGGTTACTTTCAACCGTCCTGATTGGCGATATGCCATGCATTGGTATAAAGAGGATTTTAATGAGTACACTAAAAAGCAACATTATTTTTATTATCCTTATGTTTTTGTCTCACCTTTTGTGACAGGCTTGGGATGCACCAGAGAAAAAGATTTTCCTCAAGCAAAACATATAGTTGCAGATAGTGGAGGATATCAACTTGGTGTGCATCGTAAAACAAATGTTAGTACTCTTGATGTTCTTAGATGGCAAGAATCAATTGCTGATGTTGCCTTTACCGTTGACAAACCAGCATATTCTTATGAAAATGAAACTAAAGAATATAGACATTACACAAAAGAATATTTTGAAAGGGCTATGGAATACTCAAATAAGAATGCTTGGAAAATGCTTGAAGCACAAGAGAATCAAAAAATGCAATTGTGGGGCGTTGTTCAAGGTGGCAATTATAATGACCAAATGAAATGGTATAAAAATTTGACAAAAGAACATGAATTCAAAGGATATACTTTTCCTATGGCAAGTACATTCAGTCCAAAAAATAATGAAGATTGGATTAGTCAGTTACAATTTGCTAAAGAAATAGGAACAAATTTTCATTTCCTAGGAAGGTGTGAACCTTTGCTTGTACTTGTGTTTGCTAAACTGTCACAGGTAACAGGAAAGACTTATACTTATGATACAGCAACAGCGGCAACTGGGCTTATGTTAGGTAAGTATCATGAACCATATTATTTAAGTTCATTAAATTTTTCAAAGAAAAAACCAGAAACAGCAGTTAAATTTGATATGGATGGACCTCCTCCCTGTGACTGTCCTGTTTGTTCAAAACATACTGTTAAAGAAATGATTGAAGGATATTTTACTTTATATTTACATAATGTTTATGTCCGCAAAAGATATAATGATTATATTAAAGTAATGACACAAGATGATGAAATATTTAAAGAAATTTTAAATAAAACATTAAACCTTCAACCAAGATATAGAAAAAATAAAAAAGAAATGAAGAATAGAATCATGAGTTTGTTATATGAGGATGAATTAAAACACCAAAGAATAGAATCACTTTTGGATTGGTAAAATAATGGCAAAAGATAATTATGGAGACGCTTTCATTAGAGATTTTTTAAAAGTCTTTGATTCTTATTCTATGAGTAATAAACCTTATGGAAGAATGATTCTTCATATTCTTTTGGGACAAGCTTTGAAGCATGTCTATTTTAGAGAGGATGCAAGAAAGATTGATATAAGAATTCATGGGCTTCTTATTAGACCTTCTGGTTCAGGTAAGGGAGCGGGTTATGGGTTTTTTTGTAGAATGGCTGAAGATTTGGGTCTTGATAATCATATTTTAACTGAGGCTACCGATGCAGGTCTTGTTGGTACAGGTTCAGTAGATAATGATGGGAATGTAATAATAAATGAAGGTATTATGAAAGATGCAGATATTGTATCAATGGAAGAAGCATCACCTATGTTTGATTATGAATCTTCCTTTAGTAAAAAGAATTTAACATATCTTCAAATAGCAATGAATCCTCTTTGGGATGCTTCTTGTATGATTAGTAAAAAAATAGGAAGTTTGCCAACTGCTATAAAATTTAAACCCCATGCTTCTTTTTTATTAATGACTTATATTCCCGATAAGTTTTTGGATGCTCTTGTTAAAAGAGGAGTTATACAAAGATTTGTTACAATCATACAGGATGTAGGTCTTGATGAAAGAATGAAAACTGTCAATAAAGCAATTGATAGGTTAAATATGACACAAGAAAAAAGACACGATAAAAATTATAGTGATGTTATTTTAAGATTTAAAACAATTATTTTATCACTTCAAAAAAAGGGAAATTATGAAGAATACAAAATGAAAACAAAGTGGAATGATAAATACATAAGAAAAGCTTTTAAGGATAAAATTAGTCCGAAACTAAGAAAAGATAAAATTGATTTGCTTATGGATAACTTAATAAAACAATTAGAATCATTTGAGGATGAAAAGTGGTATTTAAAGCATGGCTATTGTTTTAATATTTCAGATAAATCAAAGGAAGGTATTAGAGAAGTAGAACATGAATTAGTTGAGATGATTAAAGATACAACAGAAACAGCACAAGAAAAATTATCTGAATTTACTCATAGACTGTTTGAAATTTTAGTGAGATTAGCAATACATCATGCAATTCTTAGATTAGATAACACGGTAAAAACAGAAGATGTGATTTATGCTAAGAGAGCTTATAAACCAATTTGGCAAGAAACAATATATTTTATAGAAGATAATTTGGTGCCAACAACTAATGAAAGATTAAAAATGAATAAAATTATACAAGGAGCGGTTGAAGAATATCATATTTTGTTAAAGGAAAATAAACCAAAACATGTTAAGAATGAAATTTGGGTTAGGAAAGGAACGCTAGTTAAAAGATTACAAAAGAAATGGGATAATTGTAGTTATGTAACTGCAGTAAAAAGATTTTCAAAAATAAAAACTTTAGACTCAAGAGATACTAATAAGAATAAATGGTTTTTAGAAAAGAAATACGGCAACATACCTTATGTTACTTTAATACAGGATGTTGCTTAAACACAAAAGGAGATAGAATATGAATGGAGAACAAGAACCTCAACAAGAGGTACAACAAGCTGATGCAACTGCTCACAAAAGTGAGCGTGGACCAAACCAACAAGTTTTGATAGTAACCGATAAGGGCTATGGTATTAGAACTACTTTATCTGAATTTAGAAAAGCCCATAGAGGTACTAAGGGAACAAGAGCAATGTTTCTTAATGAGAAAAATGGAAACATTGTTGGTGCAAAAACCGTAAAAGATGGAGATACAGTAACTATTCTTACAAAAATGGGTCAAGCAGGCCTTTTTGGAATAAATGAAATAAAACTCAAGGGAAAAGGTATTGCAGGTGTTAGATTAGTTACACTTGCTGATGATGACCAAGTAGTTGCTGTAATTTAAGAGGTGTGAAGAAGATGGCGGAAGATACAAAAACAACAATACCTGAAGACATTAAACAAGGTATTATAAGTTTAGCAAAATCAAGTAAAAACCCTCCAAAAACAGTTCTTGCAGAACTTAAAGAAATAATGGAAAATAATGCTGATGTTGCTGCGATGGAACAAAAGGAGCATAAAATTAGATTTGCATATGCTTTGCTTTTGAATAGATATACATCTACAGGAGGAGCTAAACAAATGTATCTACGGCCTCTTTCTATTCCCCGTGCTCGGTTGACAAATCAAAAGCCTCCAAAATATGTTGGTGATATTTATGCTTTGGTAAAACTTGTAGAAAAAGATAGTGATGGAAATATCATCAAAGGAGATTTACAAATGGCAGCAGGAACACTTTGGGAAAATGCTGCGGAGGCTATGCAAAAACTTTCACCAGATAAAGTTTACAAAACATCATTAAGGGCTACTGAAACAAAACATGGTCTTGAATTAGGTGGAAATGATGCAACATTTATAGAAGTAGAAGATGATTCTTTTCCATCTAATAAAGAGCTATTTGAAAAAGAAATAAAGCCTAATTTGCACGATTTGTCAATACAAATAGGTGACTTGGATATAAGCAACAGAGAAGATGCGAATGACATAAGAGTCATAAAAGCAATGGTTATTGATGCGGCTGAAGGAGAAACCTCCAATCATGTTGAATATGGAAGGTATACTATCACTGATGATTCTATGATTGGAAGAGAAGAAGGTGGACCAGGAAATTATTCTATGTGGGTGCATCCCAAAGAAGTTTTATATGGAACAGGTTCAACTCTTTATTTTATAGGAACAGCGGCCTATGACGAAAAAGCAGAAATAACAAGATTCAATTGTCATTTTATTATACCTGGTGAAGTTGCTATTAAGAGAAGTGTTAAACCAAAAGCAGTAGCAGGAAAAGAAGAAATGTCAGTAGATTCATTAGATGAAGAATTAGATGAAGAACACAAAAAAGTAGAAGAAGAATTAAATGAAGATGAGTTTGCTTTATAGATGGTAAACATGGATGAAAATTTAATGGCGTTGACGATAGGTTTTTTGTTAATGCCTTATATTTTTCTATACATCTTTAAAGATATGGTAGTAAATAATAAAGAATGGAGAAAATTATTTAATAGGTGAAAAAATGGAATCAATTCAAGGAACATTAGATGGTGTCTGGCTTAATGAAGAAGAAGATGGTAAACCTGCAAGATTAAAACTAATGGGTGAATACTATTCTACATTTACAAAAGAAATGTTGGAAGGATTTCAACCCAGCGACTTAGTTGAAATTCAATATCATATAGAAAAAGGGAAATTTAAAACCATAGATAGTATTGTTCATATTAGAAACATTGACGCTGAAGCAAAACCAAAAAATAAAAGTATTTATATTGAGGAAGCAAAAATGGAGATAAATAAAATATTAGATAAATTAGGAGAGAATGTAGATGGTACTTAAAAAACCGGTGGCAGGAGAGAAAGAACCAAAGGATTTGTGGGACCAGAAAATGGAGTCCATAACAATTAAAAATCTTTCTCAGGAAACGGCAGAAGTAGAAAAAATTCTTTGGTTTGGTGAATCAAATTGTGGAAAAACACAATCATATCTTGATGTGTTAGGATATTTAAAAAAGAAAGGAACACCTGCAGAAAAAGTTTGTATGTGTATAGTGTTTTCTGACCGAACAACAGGTATTACAAAACTTTATCATCATGTACCTAAAGAATATGTTAATAATGTACATCTTTATATGGTTAATGATTATGAAAGTATGGTAACAGCGACAGCAAATGCAGAAAGGAAATTAATCGAGCATTACAAAAAAACAGGTGTTTATGGTTGGCTAATTTGTGAATTGCTTGAAGAAAGTTGGAGATTTGCACAAGACCATTATAGTAAAGAGGCCTTTGGTGAGACTTTAGCTGACCTTATGTCTGCAAAAAGAAGAGCAATAACAGAAATTAGAGGACTAAAAGATGAGAAAAAGAAAGAATCAGCATATCAAGCTTTAGAAGGCTGGCGAGATTGGTCTGTTATAAAGTTTTATCATAATTTTAATTGGATTGATAAAATAAAAAGAATGCCTTTTAATGTTGGTGCAACAGCAGAGACAAGAGATATTGATTCAGAAGATTCTATGTTTTATTCTATAAAATTAAGACCTGCTGGTGAGAAAGATAATGCGCATAGATTTGATACCATTATTTATAAGAAACATCAAGGGGATAAATTTACTATGCGATGTTTTAAATTAACAGGATATAGTAGATTATATAGTGAAGTTGATATCACCGACAAAAATAGTTATGAAGTGCATAAAAATATTTTAAAGAAATTTGATAAAGCTGGTTACCATTCTTCTGCTATTGATGAACTTGAGAAAGAAGCAGGAATTCCCAAAGAATCAAAAAAGGTTGAAAAGAAAGAAAAACCAAAAGAAGAATCAAAAGAAAAAATAGATTGGGAAGCAACAAAAACAGAAAAGCCAAAAGAAAAGACCATTAAAACGGAAACAAAAGAAGATGGCAAAGTAACAAAAGAATCAATGAGTAAAGAAGAATTAACAGAAAAACCCAAAGAGAAACCAAAAAAAGAAAAACCCAAAGAGAAACCAGCAGAAGAGGTGGATTGGTCTTTATGAGCAAGTTTGAATTTATAGGGCAAAAAGAAAAAATTTGTCCTTTAATTTCAACACCTGATTCAATATTTTGTTGTAAAGGAAATGCTTGTGCTTTTTGGGATGGATTAGAATGTAGTTTAAGGAGAGGAAAAAAATGAAAATACAAATACAACAAACAAAGCTTATAGAAATTTTAGATTATCTTTATGTTGATGGACTGTTTCCATTTTCTGTTGTAACAACAAAAGATGGAAGATTGTTTTCGGTCCAATCAGATAAAGAAGGATTTGCCATGAGATATGTAGTATTTCTTGGTGACTATTTTAAACAAATTTCAAAGGAAGAAGAATCAATTCAGTGGGATATTGAAAAAATGAAAAAGTTTGTTAATTTAAGAAAACCTGAGTCTTTTATTACTATTGAATATCCTGTTGAAAAGAAACTCGTTATTAGTAGCGAAGGAGTAAAAACAAGAATAGTTGTTTCAAAAATAAATAAAGAAGATGTCAAAAAGAAATTGCCTTTTGTTATGAAGGGAGAAAATAAAAATATTCCTTACATAAATAAAGGTCAAGTTGCTCTTGATACACATGTTTCTTTAAGTTTGGCATCTTTAAAAAAGATAAGTAGTTATGGAACGGCTCATGGAACTGAATTCTTTAAATTTAAAATAGGCGAGTCACGAAACCTACAAGTATTTGTTGGCGATGTTCATGCTATTGAAGATGATAGTATTCTTAATGTAAATGCACAAGTTCATAATGTGAATGAAGAATTGGATGTTACTTTCACAAAAGGTATTTCAGAAATATCAAAAACATTTTCGGGTGACATAGATATTCATTTAAGGTCGCATATGCCTGCTTGGTTTAGTGAAGTAACACACAACCATAAATTTGGTGTTATGTTATCACCAGTAAGGGAATAGATATGGAAGAGGAAGTAAGTATAGATTGGTCTTGTTGTCAAGATGATATTAAAAAACTTATAGACAACAAGTTACCAGGTAAAGCAAATTCAGGTGTTGTTTGTGGATGCATCCATTTACTTAAAGAAGTAGGTCTTGCATTTATTGATGCTTATGAAGAATACAATAAGGGAGATTAATGTTTTGCTCATTAAACCGTTGGCTTGGTTTTCCCCAACGCATATTCTGTACTACTGAATTTGCATTTAAAAATCTAGTTAATCTATATGAAGGAAAGGCTCCGATATTTATGTCAGTAGCAAGATATGAAGAAAAAAATGAACCATACATGGATAAGTTTCCTTTCGACTTTGATTCTGATTTAAGTTTAAGAATTCCATACAAGGAAACAAGTAAGCTTCTTGATTTTAGTTGTGCAAAAGATATTCCACATAGAATCATGGGCAGTGGAAGGAAAGGTTTTCATTTTTATTTTGGTTTTGAAGAAGAAGCTGCAGATGATATGTTATATAGTAAAATATTTAGTATTCAACATAGTCTCAAAAAATATTTTAAATTACAGGCAGTTGATACACCTTCATTTGGTAAAAAGGCTTTACTAATCAGAGTACCAACAACGAAATATGTATCTTATAA
>Ga0180432_10012135_pt1 | contig 10055 bp, 17 predicted proteins | sample SS_ome_10_FD_132414 | JGI IMG/M metagenome (GOLD analysis project Ga0180432, IMG submission 132414) | Hypersaline lake sediment archaeal communities from the Salton Sea, California, USA - SS_1_MS_2 metaG | ecosystem: Environmental > Aquatic > Non-marine Saline and Alkaline > Hypersaline >...
AGTCCTCTGTTTCCATGTAAAGAACCTTTTCGATCCTCTGGAAACTCCGGTCATCGAACTTCAATGTACCGACGATCGTCGGGTTGATGCTTTCCCACACACAGCTGAAGGGATCGATGTAGGGCTCGATGAGACCCTCAAACGGCTTGATGAACTCGGGAACGGGAGGAACCCGAACCGGTTTTTCTTCTGGTTTGTGTCCCAAGACCCCTTCCACCTCGAAGAGAATCTCTCTTACCTTTGAACCTCCGCCACCGTAAAGGTCGGCCCACTTTACCTTGGCTTGGTAAGGGACATCCGGGTGGTCGCGGAAGCGAAAGACCAGCTTGTCCACGTGGCCTCGCTTGGTGCAATAGGTGCCGCGGTTTTGGGTGCTGCGCTTACCCACCAGCACCTGGATCGTCGGTACCTTCGTGTCCGTGAGGAGGTTCACCTCGGTAACGTTCTTGATCTGGGTTGGGCCGAAGTAGAGCCGGAGGTACTCCGACGTGGCGGGAACGTAGTACTTGGACTTACCCGAAGAGGTAGTTACGGGGTGCCGTTCGTTGATGTGCCGGTACAAGGGACGCACCCATCGAGGAAGGTCATCACGCGGGGAGGTGTCTATTTGCCCACCATCTTCGAGCCCTACCAATTCCATGTCCACGTGGCACGTGTAGGGATCTTCATCAAAGAGATTGAGCTTGGCAAGGGGCGCATCGATGGTGTATTGCTGAGCACCCGGCGTCTTGTCCCAGAAGCGCACTTCGACATTCACCATGTTTTGTGACTCTCGAAGCAGAGTACGGAGTGTCTCATGGCCTTTACCAGTGAGACAGTGGAAGCGCATGATCGCACTGCCTGGAAGTTCCGCATGCTCACGGAAATTCACATAGCGGATGGGAATGCCCTTGCTTTCATTGATGGCCAGCTCGCACCGCTTTCCCTCAGGTAGTTCATTCGAGTACGTGTACAACGCACGATAGTGGCCGCTTGATAGTTCGTAGGTACACAACTCAGCCGCCAAGCCGTGGAGGGCTTTCGGCAGCCAGCTGGCAGGGGTGAATTTACCTCGGTCCCGAACGGCCACACGTCCGTAGTCATGCAGCGCGTCATCCTCGAACGCCTTCTTCAACGCCTTGTCGAAGTCAGCATCAGAGATCTTCGGTTCGGCAAGCACGAAGCCTTTTTCGAGTCCCTTGCGGAAGCTGGCAACGTTTTCCAGCAGCGCTATCACCAACTCCGTGGGCATGCGAATGGTACCGTACTGGGTGTCGTCGTGATCGTGCCGGTACTTCTTCTGCTGGTGGTTGTAGAGGCCCCCAATGCTCAGGGCCTCGTGGTAGATCTGCCGCAGGTCGAAGCCTTTGAGGGGAGCTTCCAGCAGGTGTACCACTTCTTTGATTCGCTCGTCTTTTTTCTTGTTGTCCATGCTTGCACCTGTTTCTTCAGTTTCAGTTTCTGCTGGAACAAGTTCACCGTCTTCGTTCATGTTGAAATCCCATCGGATGGGTCCTATTGTCGCCACCATGGGTTGTGGGTCACGGGTCTTGAGAATACCGACTTCCATCAGCTCGAAGTCGTCCTCCGATAGATTCCCGTACGGAAGCATCATGTCGGAGAGTGGGAGAGCGGGGTCCGTCACATAAGCAACGGAATCGGGAAAGTGGTCTAAGGTGAAGGGATGGAGAGGTAGCTTTGAGTAATAATCCATGCACGCAGCTGGTACCTTTGGGACACTATCTTTTCTCTTTTTACTCATCGATCACTCCCTCACCGTTGCAGGTCGGGCATCGCTCTTTCAACTCGCCCCAGCCGCGGCAGCGTGTACAGATAGCAAACTCATGCCTACCTTGACCGCTTCCAGCACAGCCTCCGCAGATCTAGCTCATTGTCCCACTGCCGCCGCACTCAGGACAAGTTACTTCTCGACTACTTTCCATTCACCGTTCTCCCATCTGCATGGGAGCCATCGTCCTTTTTCGTCCCTGGGCCATTCGCGGGCTTCCTGCCTCATCCCTTTTCGTTGTTGGTCTGTCCACTTTGCCTTTTTGTGGTAGGGTTGTGGATCCTCGCTGTCGTCTTGCACCTGAAAAGATCCCATCGGAACCTTCACCGGACGCATGTTGGGCCAGAAGGTCACCAGCAGCACCGGGAAGACCTTCTTAACCTCAAGTGATGGTGGATCGTAGTCCTCCCAATCCATGTTCCCGTAATGACCCGATCCGGGGTTGTAGGTGCCGACCTGTACCCACCGAATTCCGGTGATCCACCCAGAGCGCGGCTCAGACAGATCTTTCTTTTCCCACGTCCGCTGCAGGTTCTCTGTGACCTTGTGAACCGTCGCGTAGACGAGAGCACGCTTGCCCATCAGCTTCGCCACATCACTGGTCTTCATGGTTCTTCTCCGACTTGAGCTTTTCGATTTCGGCTTCGAGGATGCTGACTCGGTCTTGTAGGCTCACGTTGCGGTGGGCCATGTTGTCGGCTTTACGCTCAGCTTTTTTCACCTGATCCTTGCGCGCCGTGGTCACATGGCCAGCGTTTTTGAGCGCAGCTTCCAAGTACTTGACGCGCTCTTCCAGTTCATCTCGTTCTCGTTCAGCGAAGCCCCTTTCGGATTCGGCTTTTTGTAGCCGCGCTTCGAGGTGGGCGTTTTTCCGTTCCAATCGATGTGTCTGATTCTTAACTTCTGTCCATCGATTCATCATGGCGAGGTAGGTGGGCGTCATAGCCGCACCATCGGGGATCTCGTCGTGAAAACCCTTCACCTCGAACTCGGCCCAATTCAGGGTGGAGTCGAACTCCTTCTCTACTTGACCCGGTTCGAAGACACGTACCTCGATGTCCTTGGTGAACCCCACTGGATAGCGCACCCAGAGCTTGCCAGGGTACACCGGGAAGCGGATCATCTCCTCTCCCTTGTCGTGTAGACCCAGCAGATTCAACATCTCATTGTAGATGCGAGCGTCGGATTTGTTACCAGCAGCCCAGGCAATCTGAGCACACTTGATGACGTGCTCCTTGATGCGTTTGAGTAATTCTTCAGGTTCGTATTTCATCTCAATCCTTCGGGGCTCCGCAGCCAGGACACTCATGGCTGTCAAATTTGACAGAGCGGTTGCAGTACGGGCACTTCCATCTGGCCTCACGGGTCTTCTTTGCTTTGTTGTGCTCCGACGATCCTGTGAGTTCTGCGCACTCCTGCAATTTGTTCATTCGACCGAGCGTTTCATGAATCTCCGCGGTGTAGGCATCTTGAAGCTTTTCGAATGCGGGGGATTCGTAACGCTGCTCTACCTTGGCGATCGTGTTGTCTACTAGTTTTACAACAGGCGCCGTGCGGGCAAGCTCTTTGAGCAAAAGCTCTGACAAGATAAACTTGAGGAGGATGGGGCCCAACGCCGCCATCAACACCGCGATGAGTAGTAGGGTGAACTCAACCCCCGTCATACGTGAACCCCTTGTAGACGTGGTAGGCTTCCCAGGCAGCGTCGGAGAGCTGTCTTTTCACAGTGCTCTGCACCACCAAGTCGATGTCTTCGCACATGGGATTCTTGCAACGCACTGCCGCTTGGTAGGACAGATCATGGTCGGCAGGGGATTCCAACACACGAACCACTTCCAGCATCAGGTGCGCGTTGCAGTGCGGACAACGGTCCGACAGGATCTGGGCGTTGATGATTTCAATTTCTTCTACCATCATTTCTCTCCACCTTTTTTGCACCACTCGATCCACTCTTCGTCCGTCCCGTCCCAAACGAGGTGCGTGCCGTCTCGACGGATGTGGGTATGAAGAACACCAGGAACTTCCAAAGCGGCACACTTGGAACAAGGGCAGCGCTCTGGCATCTCCCCACAGTTGGGACACGGAGGGAGGTGCGCCACGGAAACCGGATTGACCGAAAGCGGTTGGTCGGGACGGGGATGAACGATGCGTCGCTTGGAGCAGCGACCTTCATGGTTGTAGCTGTAGACCCCAGTGAGCTTGCCCCAAGTGTCAAACTCCACCCACACAAAATCTCCGTCGCAGCTCCGACCGTCACTCATGATCCTTACCTTGCATCGGCGGACCTAAGCTCACCGGGCAATTGCCCCGCGGCGGAAATCCGCGCTATGGAACGGAGTACCCCGGCAGATATTGCCGAGCCTCACCAAGCAGTCTTCTCCCTCATCAGCTCCAAGCACCGTGGGCACACGTAATCTCCTCGCAGGTGTCCCTCGGTGATCTCTACTTCCAGGTCCCAGCCGTTATACCACTCCTTAGCATCTGCGAGGTAACACAACGGCGCACCGGCTCCCCCACCGTACTTGTGTGGAGCACCATCCTCTACCTCTCGAATGTGCCACTTGGTAATCGAGGTGGCGTGAACCGGTTCACAAAATCGGTATTCCATGCGTTACCTGTCCTCGGATGGCGCAGCTCAACGATGCACGGCATAGCTCAACCCTAGCGCGTGAAGACCTCTCCGGTCTGGAAGTCGATGTAGACCACCTCACCGTTCTCCCACCCGTTCTCGATTATCTCCCGGAACTCGTCGTAGCTACCATCTTTGGTGAGCTGGACTTTCAGTTTCCGTGCCCAATAAAGCAGCGTCTCCGCGGCGTCATTCATGTAGTCTTCGATCTCTTTTCTTTCTCTGTTGAATTTCAGTAGCCGGGTGTAGTCGAGAAACATTCGTCGGGCACCGAGCTGGGCCAGGTGATGACCGTGCGCAGCCAGGAGCACCATGTTGATGACAGCGTCCGGATCTTCCTTGGCCAGCTTCCGGAACTCATGAAACGCCCGCTGTCGCGCTTCCAACAAATCCCCTTCACCTCTGCACAAGTTGCGGTAGATGTCCTTCGCCGCTCGCTCGAAGAAGTGACCGAAATCGTTGTCACCAAATTCGATTCGGACGATCATGCATCTTCCCCAAGAAGAAGCGCTGCCGCTCGGGCAAGCGCAGCAGCGTTCGCAGACTTGTCAGCGGCTTTGTACAGCCTGTCTTTCGCCCGCTGCAGGTGGGTTTGCTGTTGCAGATCATGGAGAGCCTCTTCGACGAGATCCTGCATGTGATCGCTGTGCCCCTCGGCGAAGCTCACCAGGTACGTTCCGTTGGGCTTCTCGCCAAATTGGGAGGACCATTCATCTGCACTTTCCGGGTCGCTGAAGACTGTCCACTGCCTCACGGTGAAGTTTTCAGACAGGTAGTCATGGTACCCCACCGCAACCACCGTCACGTTTCCCAGGCTGCTCATGTGTTCCTCCGTAGGGTGTGACCCAGAACGCTCATGAGTAGTCGGGCACTCTGTCGAGCGTCTGCCAGCGGATTGTGGATGGGCTTTTCCTCTTCGTACCGCTGCCAGTCAGCCATGGGATCGAGGCCCCTGGCGATGAGCATCGATGCCACATCGAGAAATGGATAGGGACTGTTTTCCATGTTGGCAGCGTCACGAAGCTCCAGCACCTGTTTGATGAAGCTTGTTTCCACGGGGTACGGGCAATCTGCAGCGAGCACCATCTTGGGGTACATTTTTTTGGCGAACTCCCACAACTTCCAGAACTGCAAAAGCAGCTCGTTCATTGTGGTCCTTTCATGAAGGTGGTTCTCGCCCGACGTGCGCACGGCAGGAAGCACGTTCTCTTTGACCCACTTCACATCCTGATCTGTGAAACTCCAGTCTTGTTTGTAGGATTGAAGTGTAGTGGGTTGGAAGACGTTGACCCAGAAACCGTTGCTCTCCAGCTCGATGCCGTCCTTGTCACATACAACGTAACCGAGAGCAAAAGGAGGGCCGTAGAGCCCCACCGTTTCGACGTCGAAGACAAAATAGTAATCGTAGAATTGCTCTTGCATCGTAATCCTCGCGAAGCGTTGCCGCGCACCACAGGGGCTTGCCATGCGCTGGCTTGCCCAGCCGCGCCAAACCATACGCCAGCTAGCTACGCATGGGCGCGCTAACCACGTTTGCGCTTCTTGGCCCGCTGAGCGTTGAACTCCCGGCAGATGTAACCGAGCAGCTCACCGTTCCAGGTGCCGTCCGTCTCCCGCCGTGCCAGCTTGATGGCGTGTTCCATCTCCCGACGGTCCTCACCGTGCATCCACAGACCGATGGTCTTGGGAGCGTGTTGGGGTGTCTCCGCCATGTTGATGGACCGAAGCTGCTGCACCGTCATGTCCTCGGCTTTCTCGATCCATCGCTTGGCCGGGAGGTTGCCGGCCATCCGGGACAGCTGATAGGCCTTGCAGCGACCGAGAGCGATGAGCTGCTCCCGTAACTTCTTGTCGAGCTTCTTGTCGTTGGCCCAAGCAGCGATGGACATCCATTCGTAGGCCGACCCCACACTGGTGCCGACTTCGTCTTCGATGTAGTCGGTCCAGGTGCAGAACCCCCACTCGACGTGCCAGCGGTTGTTGCGGATGACCTGAAGCACCTCACCGAGACCGATCATCTTGGTGGAAGCCTCTTTGCCCAGTTTTCGCGCCAACTGGCGCATCTGTGTTTTCTCGTTCATGGCTTCTCCTTTCTTCAAAGATTCGGGTTCTTCAGCATCGCGCTTTTGTGGAAGGGATGCAAACCCTTTCGAACCTTCTCCTTTTGGTCCTCAAACAGGTTCCCCAGTGCCAGGTCCTCTGGGGAGACTTCGATGTACATCTGGTTGTACTCGAAGCAGCTGCCACACGATAGAATCGATCCTGGTTGCCCTCCGAACTCGAACTCTCCGACGAGTTTGAGTGGGCGGTTGCAGCCAGGGCAGCGGTGTATTCTTTTTCTCTGTGGCATCGGGACTCACCCCCAATAAAAGGCCACGTATCCCAGGATCCCCAGAATAATCAGGATCCACCCAAAACGTAGCAGCTGCCTCACCACACCTTTGACAATCGGCGTATCACCCATCGCTTCTCAACCTAATCCTTTGTTGATACGTTGTCAAGTGCCTCTTGCTTTTCGTAACACTTCACGTTGTGCTCGTCGTCATCTTCCCAAGCGATGTGGGCGCTCTCGGCGTCGGCGGACACCCAGCCCTTGAATCCGCAGTCTGCACAGATTACCTCATCTCCATCGAAGGCCCACCAGCTCTTGAGTTGGCAGTCGTCGCTTTGGCACTCATCGTACCCCGCTTCCTCAATGCAAGAGCAGGTGTCTTGGGGCGCATCTGTGTGGATGATGAGATCGTCGCCGCAGACCGGGCAGTCCTCACCGGAGTCTACTTGGTACTTGCTCATGGTTGCTTATCTCCATCCTTGTCGTGCTTGGTATCGACAATTCGGTTGGGAATGCGAGCAACCTTATCCAAGGGCGGCAGCTCGGATTCCACTATGCTGCAATCCAATCCCACTCGCAAATTCTTGCCTACGTGCTGAGAACGCGCACGGGGATGGTGCAGATCAGTGGTCAGTCCGTACCTGGTGTACTTGCCTGGATTCACATTCAGATAAAACACCTCGCGTTTAATGTAGGAATCGAGCCCACGCTTGACCGAGTTCAAGCTGTAGTAGATGCACTCCACATGCACCTCGTCGCCTACCTTGAGCGTGCCGTTCTCGAAACGGATGTCGACGTGTGCCGGAGCACTGCACTGATACCCTGGGCAGTTTTCATCATCCCATCGGTACATCGTCCAGTTGCAGAAACATTGAATGGGGTCCAGCTTGAAGCTGAGCACTTCCAGCTTGCCTGCTTTTCGTTTCATTCGAGCCTTGTAGTCCGGAAGGTCGTCTTTGATGTCGACTACCACCTCTTTTTGTACCTCGACGATGTGCGGAATCGGCATCACGAACATGGAACCGCGCTTCTTTCCGTATTCGATGGCAGAAACGATGCTGAAGTAAAAAAGTGACACGATGGAGCACACCAAGCCTAGCCAAACCAGCGCGGTGGTGAGCTTTGTTTGGTCTTTCATGTCAACCTCAGTTCGTCTCTCGCCTTCTGTTCCCACTCGTACTCCTGTACGGCCGCTTCCAGAAACTTGCGGAAGGCATCGTCGAACCACTCGTGACCATCCGGACTCGGTTGCCAGTCTTCTATCCGAGCCTTGATGAACTCGTAAAGCAAAACGGCTTCATCTGGTTCGAGTGGGTCACTGGTTCCGGTCACATGGCTGTGCAGACCTTCAGCACAGTTGTAGAGCTGGAATGCATAGCGAGGAATGGATACTCCTTGGATGGAGTAGTACGTCGTCATCTCACCCCTCCAACATCTTCTCAGCGATCTGCATGGTATCGAGGAAGTCAAAGTTGGTGTCTGAGCGTCCGAGGTGTTGCCGAGTTCCCTCGCTTTCAAAATCCTTTATGGCGTACAGCGCTTCTTCATCAGGAAGCGTCGTTTCGTTCCACAGCCGCAGCCCGGAATCACCTACCCCTTGGTACCACTGGGAGATCAAACGGCTCTCGGGATCGATGGTGATCAACGTGAACCCCCAGGGTTTTGCGTACAGGCTTTTGTCCTCCCAGAATATCATTCGGTAGCCCATGCGCCGCACGTCTTCGTTAAACGCAGTTTGCTGTTGAACCTTGGCAACCATCTCTGCTGATTTTTCGCTCATGGCTTTCCCTGGTCCTTTCGGTGCTCCGCGCACCGCCACTGCTTTTCCATGCCGACCAGCTCTTTGCACACTGCCCCATTTTTACAACCCCGGACGCCGCAAATGTAGATCGTCATTCGAGGGGTACGCTTCGGGACCCCGATCACTCGCGGTTTGTAGGCTATGACTCCGCACTCCGGGCAGCGGTAGCGCCCCTGCCATCCCGGTATCGGTTCCCATTGTGCATGGCCGCAGTTCATGATCCTTGCCTTTCGTCGCTGCGCCTCACGAGACCTAACGTAACCTAGCCACTCGTTACGCGGCTATGCAACGCCAAGGAGTATCAAGCTTCCGATTGGCTCTCCAGCTCCCATGCCTCAAGCCATTTTTCAAGATCATCGATCAGACGTTGTGGGGCTCCTTTGCTGCCGTCTGCGCTTTGTAGTGGATCGAAAGCAATCGTTGGGATTTTCTTTCGTGGGTCTGGCAACGTGAAATCCAGAGCGACGCCTTCAGACTCATGAAACTGCGTCACTGCGTAGTCTTGGCCGCCACTATCCCGTACTACTGGATCACCGGAACGTGCCGTTGACTTTGCAAAGTGGTCCTTCCAGAAAGCCTTTTGCAAAGACTCGAAATGGAAACGGAGTAGTACGCGATCTTTCTCAAATCTGATATCGTAGCGTTCATTCGACAGCGGTCCCAGTTCCATCGTGTTCTCCTTTACCATCCTTTTGCGCCATGCCCAGCTCATCTTTCTTGCTCCCGAGGAAGAAGGTTCCACAAATAGACTGGCAAGCGCTGCGCCTGCCCAAGTCGGTCCCACGACACACAGTTTGGGTTGGTGCAGTGCGTGTAGCCCGTCTCGTCCCAAGGAGCTTCCTCCTCTGGACGAGCGGTGCCGATTTTACACCACGGACACTTCTTCAGTTGAAGGCTGCTAGACATCGATGAGCATCCAATGCGAACCGCCGTCGTAGTTGGCCCATGGGCGTCCCACGAGCATTGCCTTGACGATACCCCCGTCTATCGAACCCTTTACTGCGGTGCGCTTACAGAACGCTTGAGAGAATCCGGCAGAGTTGAAGACCTTGTTCTTGGGATCGCTGTCGAACATCTTGACCGCATCTTCCGCGCATTCGATCAGCAGCTTCTCGTCTACCACCTTCGGCCACTTCGCATGGCATTTGTTGGACAGCTCCATCATCTCGTGCGCCATCCAATTGATTACTTCACTGCTAGGTTCAGATTGCATTCGGTGTACGAACTCGCGCCGAATGCGGATGACGTCCTTTTGGGTATCCTCCAACTCCTGTTCGAGGAGCTTCATGTTGTGACGCATGAAGTCCATGGCGCATTCCAGCTCATCGATCTTATCGGAGCCACCGGGGTCAAACTGAAGACGCTCACGAAGACGCAACATCTCTTCAAACACTGTTTCCGCCAAAGAGATGATCGCCCCCGCATGTGAATGATTCCAATCTCCGTCGTGGTTGACGTGATCGTTCCACCACTCACGGTATTGGTCGAGGCTCTTTTTCCAGCTCTTCACGTAGTCTTCCATTAC
>Ga0180432_10012136_pt1 | contig 10054 bp, 10 predicted proteins | sample SS_ome_10_FD_132414 | JGI IMG/M metagenome (GOLD analysis project Ga0180432, IMG submission 132414) | Hypersaline lake sediment archaeal communities from the Salton Sea, California, USA - SS_1_MS_2 metaG | ecosystem: Environmental > Aquatic > Non-marine Saline and Alkaline > Hypersaline >...
AAAATGGGACAGAAATGGTTTGAGGCGATCCAAGCCCTCAACAAGCCTCCTTATTTTACATCCACAGCTATCACCACTGCAACTGAAGATAGGCTCTATTCATATACAGTAACGGTTGAGGACGAAAATCCCCTTGACGATCTTACAATTATTGCGGGATCAAAACCTGGTTGGTTAACCTTCACGGATAATGGTGATAAAACAGGATTGCTTTCTGGCATTCCAGAAGATAATGATGTAGGTCCCCATTCAGTATCATTGATTGTTTCAGATGGAAAAGAAATTACAACACAGAATTTTACCATTAGCGTTGACAATGTGAATGATGCTCCTGAAATAACCGGGCAATATGATATGGAGACTGATGAAGACGTTCCCTATACCCTCAGTCCGGAGGATTTGATCATAGAGGATGTGGATACTGATCTTTCCGAAATAGAACTGATATTGAAGAGTGGTAATAACTATACCATTCAGAATCAGACCATTTATCCTGATCAGGATTATTATGGCACCCTGTTTATCAATATCCAGGCCACCGACCAGATCGATACGAGTGCAACCTACCAGGGATCATTGGATGTGAATCCGGTAAATCGTCCACCGAAAATCCATGGACAGAAATCGGATCTGGAGGTAAAGCAGTTCACCTCATTGACCATTGCGACTTCTGATCTGTATTATGAAGATATTGATAACAATGTGAACGATTTATCTGTGTTTATATATCCGGATCAAGATACAGTTTACACGGTTGATGGCAATCAGATCACCCCGGTAAAAGATACTGTCGGACCCGTTGCGGTGAGGATTCAGCTGGATGATGGAGAAGACACCAGTGATGTATTTATTTTGCAGGTAAATGTGCTGGCTCCCTTCAATCCCCCTGTATTTACAACAACGCCACGCAAGGAGGCGATAGTTGATGAACCTTACTTTTATCTGGTTGGTGCCACTGACCCGGATGAGGGAGATACACTTACCTACGGGACAACCACCCTGCCCCACTGGCTGCATTTCAATCCTGACCTGAAACTGCTGGGTGGTAATCCGTCCATACAGGATACAGGATTGGTATGGGTGGGGCTGGAGGTGACGGATGGCCGTTTTCCTGTTGAGCAACTGTATCAATTGAGAGTGAGCATTTCCACAGGGGTTGAGGACCGGCCTGTTCTGTCAAAGGGAACCGGATCGGGGATCATCGAAAATGTTTACCCTGTTCCGGTAAGCCATCAATTGAACCTTTCTCTGGCTGGTCAGGGAAAGTATCTGATCCAGTTTATAGATATCTCAGGACGTATTATTCAAGAATTCAGGATACAGGACCACATCGAATTCCCGTTTAGGATTGATGTTGATAAATATATACCTGGAGTATATTATTTACGTGTTTCAGATGGAACAAGTTCTGATTCAAGAAAAATCCTAATTGTGCAGTAAACTCCTTTGATCGAGCTCTATGTTATTCAATTCTCTTCAATTCATCTTCTTCTTCCCAATAGTAGTTGCTATCTATTTTGCATTGAATCCGAAGTTCCGGTGGATCCTGCTGCTTCTGGCAAGCTACTATTTCTACATGTGCTGGAACTACAAGTATGTGCTGCTGATTGTAACTTCCACTGTGATCGATTATATATCAGGTATTTTGCTCTACCGGGCACGCAGAAGAAGATACCGGGTCCTGTTTTTATTGATGAGTCTTTTCACCAATCTCGGCTTGCTTTTCTTTTTCAAATATTTCAATTTTTTCAGCGATACGATCAATGTTATCTTCAGCAAGCTTAATATATTTTACCAGACCCCAACCTATCATTACCTTTTACCTGTAGGGATCTCATTTTACACATTCCAGACGCTCAGCTATACCATTGACATCTATCGCCGCAAACGGGGACCGGAATACCACTTCGGGAAATTTGCCCTTTACGTTTCCTTTTTTCCGCAGCTTGTGGCCGGGCCTATCGAGAGATCCGTTAATCTTCTTCCCCAGTTTCATCAGAAATTCAGATTTAAATACGAGCGTGTAAAAAACGGAATATTAATGATGTGCTGGGGCTTCTTCAAAAAGGTAGTTATTGCCGACCGGCTTGCCGAGTATGTGAACCTGGTCTACAACAATGCCGCAGATTATTCCGGGATCCAGCATGCACTGGCAACGCTATTTTTCTCATTTCAGATATATTGCGATTTTTCCGGGTATTCCGATATCGCCATTGGATCTGCAATGATTATGGGCTATAACCTGATGACCAATTTCAGGCGGCCATATCTGGCCCAGAATATCCGCGAATTCTGGCACAGATGGCACATTTCCCTTTCAACATGGTTCAGGGATTATGTGTACATTCCTCTGGGTGGAAACCGGGTGGTCAAATGGAGGTGGCAAGCCAATATATTCATCACGTTTGTGGTGAGTGGATTATGGCATGGTGCAAACTGGACTTTTGTGATCTGGGGAGCGTTGCATGGTTTTTATCAAATATCCTCCATCTGGATCAGGAGAATTACAGAAGCTATCAACAGGTTCTTCCGTCTTGATGTGTTGCCCAGGCTACACAAAGTCCTCAGGATCATAAAGACATTTATCCTGGTTTATTTTGCATGGATATTTTTCAGGGCCAATTCACTGGACGATGCGATGCTTATCCTGAGGAATTTTTTCCATTTTGAATCGGGAACTGTTGTCAATCTTTTTGAGAATCAAATTGATTTTGCCATCGCGATTATAAGTATTATATTCCTGGGAGTGGTGGAAATACTTGAGGAACAGATTGGAATATATGCGAGATTAAAAACACTTGGGCGCCCGGTAAAATGGGTTATGCTGATAGGATTGATCCTGCTTATTGTGGTACTTGGCAAATGGAATGAAGTTGATTTTCTTTATTTTCAGTTTTAATTCTATTGACCATGAGCGGAAGACTTCTGAAAATATTGATCTACCTGGCAGGTGCATTTTGTATATTTGCATTCATAGCCATACGATCCCTCCCTGTGTTGAACAGTGTACTGGTTGAAAAGATGATCCCGGAACACTGGGAATTCACAAAGTACGGTGAGTTATATTATTTCAATTATATTTCCCAGTTCAAGGAAGACCTACCCTCACCCATCAGGAAATACCGTTTCTCGGAGAAACATCCCGAACTATCGGAAGCAGATATTCTGATGTTTGGTGACAGTTTCCTGGACATCTCCAGGCAGGTTACTCTGCCTGAAAGAGTCAGTGATTCATTGAGGGTAAAGGTATTTTTTCACAGGTTTTCAGATCCGCAGCATGCCAATCCTTTCTGTATCCTTTCAGATCATCATATCCAGCCGGGGGAACCAAAAATAGTGGTCTACCAGACGGTGGAGAGGAATATCCCCACGAAATTTGAAGAACCTTATCATGATGCTCTATGTGCTGAAGCAGGAAATGAGTCCGATGAATCGACTATAAATAAAATTGTTTCAAAAGTATTTCCCGGGAATACAGAGGAGATGTACCGGCAATTCTTAAAACGGAGCATATTCACGACAGCTCTTTTTGCCCGGAACTCCCAGATTAAATTTGACCTTTTCGGTTACATTTCCTCCCAGACACCTGTGTATAAGACAAGCAACAGGCCCTGGCTTTTCTTTCACAGACAGGTGGGGGAAGAACCTGGAAGTTTTTATTATAAATACTCTGAAGAAGAGATTGAAAGGTACTGTGACAATATTGCATTTATGGTAAAGGAAATGAAGGAAAAGATGAATATGGAAATGGTTTTCCTTCCGGTTCCGAGTAAGTATACTATATATCACACTGTTGTGAACAACGATCCGTATAATGATTTCCTCCCGAAGCTATATTCTGGCCTCAGAGAGCGTAATGTCCCCTGTGTAGAACTGTATGACGAATTTATGAATGCGGATGACACCCTCTATTATGGTACCGATACACACTGGAACAAAAACGGGGTGGATATTGCACTCCGTAAACTGGTGGAAGAGCTGAATACATGTGAATTCTATCAAATCATTACAAAATAAGATCATATGAAAGTAGTAATTCTTGCAGGTGGTTTTGGAACCCGCATCAGCGAAGAAAGTGGAATAAGACCCAAACCGATGGTAGAAGTGGGAGGGATGCCGATTATCTGGCATATCATGAAAATCTATTCATCTCACGGCTTCAAGGAGTTTATTATTTGCTGCGGATATAAAGGATCAGTGATTAAGGAGTATTTCTCAAACTATTTTTTGTACAATTCCGATGTCACTTTCGACATGAAAAATAACCGGATGAAAGTACATAAAAAAGCTGCTGAAGACTGGAAAGTAACTCTGGTTGACACAGGTGAGGAAACAATGACCGGTGGAAGGATCAAGCGTATAAGAAACTATATTGAGGATACTTTCTGTCTTACCTATGGAGATGGGGTGACCGATTTGAATATATCCGATCTGATTGGTTTTCACAGGTCAGAGGACTCGTTGGTTACCCTTACAGCCGTACAACCGCCGGGAAGATTCGGTGCATTCAACCTGCCCTCCAAACAAACAAAGATCACCAGGTTCAGGGAAAAGCCTAAAGCAGACGGGGATGAAACAGCCTGGATCAATGGTGGCTTTTTCGTGGTGGAACCTGAAGCCATTGATATGATCGATAGTGACCGCACCGTCTGGGAACGTGAGCCACTGGAAAATATTGCCAGGCAAGGGAAACTATCAGCATATAAACATGCAGGTTTCTGGCAATCCATGGATACACTGAGAGACAAGAATGTTCTGGAGGAGCTTTGGGATTCCGGGAATCCTCCATGGAAAATCTGGGAATAAATCTTATAATCAAAATGGTATGAAAATTTTAATCACGGGAAATCTTGGTTATGTTGGATCAGTACTGATCAAGAAATTAAGAAGCGAGTATCCGGAAGCTGAGCTGATTGGTTATGACGCAGGTTTTTTTGCCCGTAACCTGACAAGCAGGCTGGTAGTTCCTGAAATTTTCCTTGACCAACAGATTTACGGGGATGTTAGGCATTTCCCTGCGGAGCTGCTGGACGGAGTGGATACCCTGATTCAACTGGCTGCCATATCCAATGATCCCATCGGAAACAAATTTGAAAAGGTCACATTCGATGTGAATCATAAGGCTGTTATTGATATAGCAAAAAAGGCAAAGGATCGTGGAGTGAAGAAGATTATTTTTGCATCCAGCTGCAGTGTTTACGGAATGGCCGAGGAAGCAGCGAGGACAGAATTTTCGGATGTAAATCCCCTTACCGCATACGCCAAATCCAAAGTACGTTCGGAGCAAGACCTTGAATCCCTGGCCGATCATGATTTTATCATTACATGTCTGCGATTTGCAACTGCCTGTGGCATGAGTGACCGGCTGCGGCTGGACCTTGTGCTGAATGATTTTGTGGCAGGTGCATATGCTTCGGAGGAAATTACCATATTGAGCGACGGTTCACCCTGGCGCCCTTTGATCAACGTGAATGACATGGCAAGGGCCATTATCTGGGGTCATGAGCGGGACTTCCGTCAAGGCGGGAATTTCTTATTGGTGAATACCGGGAGCAATCACTGGAATTATCAGATCAAGGAGCTGGCTTACAGCATTCATCGTATTTTGCCTCATGTGAAAGTCTCCATCAATCAAGACGCTTTGCCTGACAAGAGATCATATAAAGTGGATTTCGGATTATTTGAAAAACTTGCTCCTTCCCACCAACCGGAGTATGATCTCGAAAGGACCATCAGGGATCTTGTGGAAGGACTTGAAAATATGGGTTTCCAGGATAAGAATTTCAGGGAATCCGAATTCATCCGGCTGTATGTAGTCAACCAATTACTGAAAGACAGAATTATCGATAATAAACTGGTTAAGAAGGAATCCTTATGAAGTTTTTTGAAACAACATTAAAGGGAGCTTTCACCATTGAGCTGGAGCCTCATCGTGATAAAAGGGGTTTTTTTGCCAGGACCTTTTGTAAAGATGAGTTCAGGGCAATCCATCATCAGAAGGAGTTTGTACAATTCAATCATTCATACACCAGGAAAAAAGGAACGCTGAGGGGTTTGCATTACCAGGTGCCACCTATGAGCGAGAACAAATTGATACGATGCATCCGGGGGAAGGTTTTTGATGTGATCGTGGATATGCGAAAGGGATCACCCACATTCCTGCAGTATTTCGGGGTGGAACTATCCGGAAAAGATATGAGGATGATCTATGTTCCTGAGGGTTTTGCACATGGATTCCAGACCCTGGAGGAGCATTCAGAAATGTTATACTATCATACCAATTTCTATTCCGGGGAGCATGAAAGAGGCGTGCGCTATAATGACCCGCTGCTGCAGGTACAATGGCCTCTTGAACCTGCAGAGATATCAGAAAAAGATATGAAACATCAATTCTTAACCGAGGATTTTAAAGGAATAACGATATGAAATGCCGACACTGCAAGACAGAATTAAAACATCTATTTGTGGACCTTGTGAATTGCCCCCCATCCAATGCCATGCTGACCCGGGAAGAACTGGTGATGCCCGAGCTATATTACCCGCTTAAAATATATGTTTGCCATCAATGTTACCTGGTCCAGGTAGATGAGATGAAAAACGCAGAAGAGATCTTTGATGAGAAATACACCTATTTTTCCTCCTTCTCTACCAGCTGGCTGGCCCATTCAAAACAATACGTGGATTATATGATGGACCGCTTCGGATATCATGAAGATTCCCTGGTAATTGAGATCGCTTCCAATGACGGGTATCTGCTTCAATATTTTAAAGAATACAATGTGCCTGTGCTTGGTATCGAACCCACGGCGAATACTGCAAAAGCTGCTGCTGAAAAGGGAATAGAATCGATTATCGATTTTTTCGGGACCGATTTTGCACAGAAGCGGCTGGTAGACAAAGGGATCAGGGCAGACCTGATCATCGGGAATAACGTACTGGCACATGTCCCTGATGTGAATGATTTTGTTCAGGGTATGAAGCGGACACTGAAAGGAGATGGGGTGATTACCATGGAATTTCCACACCTGATGAAACTCGTGGAGGAGAATCAGTTTGATACCATCTATCATGAGCATTTTAGCTATTTTTCATTTCATGCGGTGCGAACCATTTTTAATTCACAGGGACTGGAGTTGTTTGATGTGCAGGAGATTCCCACCCATGGAGGTTCCCTTCGGATCTTTGCCAGGCACATGGAAGACGATAGCAAGGAGATCACATCAAATGTATTCGATCTGCTGGAAAAGGAGCAAAATGCTGGTTTGACCACCTTGGAGTATTATGATGGATTTCAGGAGATTGTTAACAGGATCAAATATGATACGTGGAGTTTCCTGATCCAGAAAAAAAGGGAAGGTAAAAAGGTGGTGGGATACGGAGCCGCTGCAAAAGGTAATACGCTTATGAACTATTGCGGCATTAAGGGAAATGATCTGATCAGTTTCGTATGCGATGCCTCCCCTCATAAGCAGGGCAAATATTTGCCAGCCAGCAGGATACCGGTTTATGAACCTGACAGGATCAGGGAATATAAACCTGATTTTGTGATTATTTTTCCATGGAACCTTAAGCAGGAAATTGGAGAACAACTGAGCTATATCAGGGATTGGGGAGGCAAATTCGTGGTGTTTATTCCGGAGCTAAATGTATTCTGAAGATGATAGATCAACCGGATAACAGGGAAAGACAGGAAGCTGGTCAGCGCATGTATGACCTGATTGTTGAGTTATATCCCATATGCAGAAGCATTACAGGTAACGGGGTAAGGGAAACCCTTGAAATAATCGGAAAGCATATTCCATTGCAGCTCGTGGAAGTGCCCACCGGGACCAGGGTATTTGACTGGGAGATTCCAAGAGAATGGAATGCAAGGGATGCATTCATAAAAAATGCCGCCGGGGATAAGATCATTGATTTTAAGAAACTGAACCTTCACCTGCTTAACTACAGCATTCCCGTGCATCAGAAAATTTCACTCGGTGAATTAAAGCAGCATCTGTATACCATCCCTGAGAAACCCGACCTGGTCCCGTACCGGACTTCCTATTACCAGGAGCGCTGGGGATTCTGCATGAGTCAGAATCAACTGGACTCCCTTGAAGATGGCGAGTACGAAGTTTATGTGGACACTTCCCTGGAGAAGGGGCATCTGACCTATGGCGAATATTATATCAGGGGGGAGACAGATGATGAAGTATTGATTTCCACCCATGTTTGTCATCCCTCCCTGTGCAATGATAACCTGTCAGGCATTGCGGTTGCCACATTTCTTGCCGGAGAGATCTCGAAAACCAGCCCGAGGTATTCCTACCGGTTCCTTTTCATACCCGGCACCATTGGGTCCATTGCCTGGTTAAGCCGGAATGAATCCCGCCTGCCTCATATAAAACACGGACTGGTAATCACGCTGCTGGGCGATGACTCCGGTTTTACCTATAAATGTTCAAGGCAGGGGGATGCAACGATCGATCGAATTACGACATACTATTTGAGGAAAAGGTTTAAAGAAAATTCGAAAACCATTGATTTCATCCCCTATGGATATGATGAAAGGCAGTATTGTTCCCCGGGGATCAACCTGCCCGTGGGTTGTTTAACCAGAAATCCTTACGGCACATTCCCTGAATACCATACATCGGCTGATAACCTCCAGTTTGTGAAACCGGAAAGGCTCTACGAGTCACTGAAGGTTCTCAGGGAGCTGATGGATATGGTGGAAAAGAATGATACTTACATCAACCTGAATCCAAAATGTGAACCGCAACTGGGGAAGCGGGGATTATATGATAAACTGGGTGGCAGAAGTGACAGCAAAACCATGCAGCTTGCCATCCTGTGGGTATTGAATCAGTCCGACGGAGATAACGATCTGCTTGATATCGTGCAAAAATCAGATATCGATTTTCAATTAATCGCAGAAGCAGCAGAAAAACTGAAAGAGAGTAAACTGTTAAAAACTGTAAGGTAATGATCGAATTAGCAGGGAAAACGGCTTTAATTATAGGTTCCACAGGAGGTATGGGGAAAGAGATTTCGCGGTTATTTGCCAGTGAAGGCATCCATCTTTATCTGGTGGATCGCGAAGAAGACAGGCTTAAAGAATTAAAGGGTTCCATCTCTGATTCCTCAAATGTTCATGTGACGATTATATCGGCTGATCTGAGCAGAAATACAAAAGAAAATGCCCGATCCATTGCTTCACAGGTTCAGCAGCTGGATTTACTGGTATACTCGGCGGGCTCGATCATCCCAAACTTTTTGAAGGATGTCAGCCAGGAGGAATTCGACGAACAGTTCAATGTCAATTTCAATTCAGCCTACTTTTTGATTCAGGCCCTGATTCCCAGGTTAAAGGAAAGAAATGGCGAAATTGTGCTCATCAATTCTAGTATTATCAATAACCCCAAAGCTGATTTGTCTGTATATATATCCAGTAAACATGCCTTAAAGGGATTCACGGATGCTTTGAGGCAGGAGGTTAATCCATCTGGAGTAAGGGTGGTAAATATTGTTCCTGGAATGACAGCGACCGGAATGCAGGAAAACCTGGCCGGGTCCATGAACAAGGAAATCAGGGGCAGCTTGATGATTCAGCCTTATGATATTGCCTTTACCATACTTCATGTTCTCAGGCTTCCACGCACGGCCGAAATTACGGATGTTTTTATCAGGCCAATGAGCGCCGGCAATAAATACAAAGAAAAAACATGAAAAACAACAATCATCAACCCCTGGTATCAATTGGAGTTCCTGTATATAACGGGGAAAAATATCTTGAGGAATGCCTGGAAAGCATCCGCAGTCAATCTTATTCAGACTGGGAATGTGTGATTAGCAACAATTGCAGCACCGATCAAACTCCCAATATTGCGGAAAAATATGTCCGGTCCGATCCTCGTTTCAGATTATTTCATACAGATGAGTTACTGCCGATGACAGCAAACTGGAATTTTTGCTTCTCGAATATCAATCAGCAGTCAAAATACTTTAAGATTTTACCGGCGGACGATTGGATATACCCGGACTTCATCTCGGAAATGATCAGTGTCATGGA
>Ga0180432_10012137_pt1 | contig 10054 bp, 9 predicted proteins | sample SS_ome_10_FD_132414 | JGI IMG/M metagenome (GOLD analysis project Ga0180432, IMG submission 132414) | Hypersaline lake sediment archaeal communities from the Salton Sea, California, USA - SS_1_MS_2 metaG | ecosystem: Environmental > Aquatic > Non-marine Saline and Alkaline > Hypersaline >...
ACTTTTCAATGATGCCTTTAACATTGTCAAAGTTTTCAGCTGTAATCCAGCCTTCAACAACATATGCCTTCTTTGAAGATGAGAAATTGTTTGTGATTGATGCTCTGTCTGCAACAACCTGCAATGATGCGTTGAGCGAAACTATTTCGTTAATATTTTCTTTTGAAATAGAAACTATTTCAGCATTGATTTTTTCAAGCTCAAGCTTTTTTCGTTCATAGTCTTCTTTTACTATATCAATACTTTCTGCTGGTCTTTGTACTCCTTCTGGAATTTCAATGTCATTGAATCCAAGCTCAGAGAGGACTGCATCTGATTCTTCATCCTTTTCTTTTTCATAAAATACTAATGTAGTATCTGATGAAGGATCACGAACTACTGAGTTTTCTCCTTTTGCTACTTCGAGATCTCTGTTTAATTTTGCCATTTTAGACATTGAGATTGTTCCAACTCTGCACTTCAGTGTTTTTGTTTCAAGCTTGCTAAAATCAACTTCTTTGAAATGAAGGAGTTTTTCAATAACTGATGCTTTTGATTCAAGAGCAGCAATCTCTTCAGATAATTTAACTGCCTTGTTGTTGAGTGTTTTCAGAATTTCTCCGACATCAAGCTGATGTGCCTTTTCAAGAGCAAGATCTCCATCAATGATCTTTGGTTCGATCTCTATCTTTCCAAGATTGGATTCTATAACAGAAATCAATGATCTTAATTTCAGAAGCTGGGCAGAAACATCATCAAAAGAAGAAAGTGGTCTTCCGTCTTCAAGTCCTTTATGTGATGTATTTCTAATATCAACAACGCCTGCTTCATGGAGGTCTTTAATCAGTTTTTCGATTACTGACTTGAGTACGATTATCCTGATCTTTTTCATTGGCTTTGGCTTTAACATAAAATATCTCTCAGAGATCTTTTAGAAAATCTTTCACAAGTTTTGAAACAGCAGGTTTTCCAAGGCTTTTTTTGCTGATCTTGGAACTATCGTCTTTTGCTTTTTTTACCAGAGTCTGGACTTTGGACTCAATTGCTTTGTTTCCTTCCCGAAGCCTTTCATTCTTGAGCTGCACAATCTTTTCCGAAGTGCTTGCTTTTTCATCTGCAATCTTTTCTTTTGCTTCGCGAAGAATCCTGTCAGCCTTTTCTTTGGCTTCCATAATGAGACGGTCGTGCTCCTCTTCAGCCCCCCTGATTTCCCCAATTGTCTTAATAAATTCTGGCTCTTTAGAAGTCTGATTCATTGCGACACCAATTAGTGAACATACTTCAAAAGGAAGTGTTTAAAAATATGAGCTAACGAACTTTGTTTAACGTATTCTATAGACAAAAAAAGTGATTAGAATGGGCGCTTACAAGTATATAAAACAAACTCTGCAAAAGCAGTATAAGGAGAGAAATGCAGCATTTAGGTCCAAGGTTATTGCCTGGAGAAAGGAAGGTTCAATGGTAGTTATTGAAAGGCCTTCTAATGTTGCAAGGGCAAGAACACTTGGATACAAAGCCAAGCAGGGCTACATTCTTGTTCGAACCCGTGTTGACAAGGGAAGAAGGACAAGAAGAAGAACTGACGGCGGCAGAAAACAAAAGAACTATTATCTATTTGTACAGCCAGGCATGTCACACCAGGCAATTGCAGAGCAGAGAGTAAACAGGAAATTCAAGAACCTCGAGGTTCTCAACTCATACTGGGTTGGCGAAGATGGTAATTATAAGTTCTACGAAGTGATCCTAGCTGATCCAAGCAAACCAACTGTAAATGTCAGCTCTGCAGTAAGGCAGGGAAAGGCATTTAGGGGACTTACTTCTGCTGGAAACTCAAGAGGCTCTGGCAGAAAGAAGGGAGTTAACAAGAAACTTCGAAGAAAAGCCAAAGTTGGTAAGGTTCATCCAACTTCCGTAAAAAGAAAAGTAAAGGCAAAACCTAAAGTTGCTCCTAAAGCAGCAAAGAAGGTGAAGCCAAAGAAAGGAACCAAGTCAAGAAAGACTGTTAAGAAAAAAACAGCAAAGAAAGCTCCTTCTAAGAAGAAGGAGTAATTTACATTTCTTTCATTTTTCTATCCATTTCTTTCATCATCTTCTTTATGAAAATCTCCATGATGATTGATGTCATATCTCCTGAATATTCTGTATTTTGAATCCCAATTATTCCTCTATCCCATGACACGAGGAAGTATGCCAGCTCGTCTTTTGTTGAACATTCATCTATCATCTCTTTGAGGGCTTTTGTAACCATGCTTCTTGTCTCCTTGTCATTCTGTACAAATGCTTTTAGGTAAAATGGAACAGCTACAAGAGCATCCATGTTCCTTATAGCATCAATTGCCGCACCTCTTACAATCCCTTTCTTGTTATCCACTAGTTCAAACAGCGCATCTCTTGCCTGCTCACTTTCAATATTCCCCAGTGCAGTTACTATTGCTACAGATGTTTCGCGGTTTGCTGAACCAAGTGCAGCTATAAGTTCTGGAACAGCATCCTTGCACATCATTCTCCCAAGAATCTTGGCTGCCCTGCCCTTTTCAGCCTGAGAATCTGAGCTGAGCATGGAGAATAACCTCGGCATGCCATACTCAATGTCAAGATCTCCGCTGCTTATTGCACGCTCCAAAATGAACAATCTTCTAGTGCTTTCGAAAAGCCTCTTTGCAATCTCTCCTGAAAGTTCTATTTTGTATAAGTTACTATTGTTCAGGCATCTTGCCATATGCCTGTTATCGTCTTGGATTAATTCTTCCAGAACAGGTATGCAGGCAATATTGTCAAGACGTGCCAGTGCTATCGCAGAAACAGCACGAATCATGCTATTTTCGTTACCAAGATTTCTCAGAAGTATTGCTTCTCCTTTTTCCCCAAATTTTGTTAGCTGCTGCGCACATTCATATACAACTTCTAAATTTCCGTCACCTACTAGTGAAACTGAAATCACTTCAAGCTCCACTTCTCCACCAAGTTCTCCAAGAGCCATGGCCTCGATTTTCCTCTCTATTGGATGCTCATCTCCCATGGCCTCTAAACATTCCTCGAGTGTTTCTATGCCTGCTCTGGATTTGAGTCTTACTGCCGTCATTATTCTTTCGCTTCTTAATCCGGAGTCAAGTCGCCTTTTTATCTTTTCTATCCCTTTCTTATCACCCATCTCAAACATTGCAAACGGCGCGTGTTTTCGTATCAGCCCATCCTCTTTTTTCATCATTTCCTTTAGTGCAAGGATTCCTGATCCTCCCAGATTCAAAAGGCAATGAGCTGCAGAATCAACTGCTTCTTCCAAATCTCCATTGCGGTAATGCTGCTTGTATTTTTTGTATAGCGAAATCTCTTTTTCTAAAGTTGCAACTACTATGGGGACTGAAGAAGGCTCACCGAATTTTCTGAGAGCTTTTAGTGCATGCGCTCTCCAATTGAAAGATGCAATGACATATGGATTCTTTGGATCTTCATCGCACCATTTTCCAAGCAACCTTTGGACTGCAGGGGCAGCTGAGCTGTCTCCAATCTCTTCAAGTGCGTTTAAACAATGTCTGAGAGTTGTTGCACTTCTGCATCTTTCTATGATCTTGACCAGTGCAGGAACTGCACTTTTCTCTCTCATTCTTCCAAGGACCTTTGCAGCATCGATCCTGTCTTCAGGATAACTGCTTTTTTCAAGGATCTGAATCAGATTGGCCACTCTTCTGCTCTGTTTGCTGATACTCTCGCTCATAGGTGGTTTCTCAACCTTCTTGATAGAGCCAGCCCCATCCTTGCTAAAACATATTCTTCTCAATTCCATGTTTCTACCCCTCATTTTCCTGCTCGGCTAGCCTCTTCTCTTTCATCTTTGCCGCAGTGTAAATCCTGCGATTCATGAATTTGATTTCATCCTCACTAAGGTCATCTGCTATTGTAGCCCTTTGGCTCTTCTCAATTGCCATGTCCCAGTGCACAAAAAATTCCCCAATATCTTCAGCTGTTTCAATTCCGGCAACAATGAGATTGATGATTTTTTTTATTCTCTCACGAATTGAAATCTCTGACTCCATAAGTGCAGCGTAGAGTTCTGGAACGCACTCGATTTTTCCGAGGGCTTTTTCCGCATAAGAGCGAACTCCTATGGAGAACTTACTACTAAGCCTCTCAATGAAAAATGAATTCCCAATCCCGCCAATCTTCTCCAATGCGCCAACACAAGCTGTCTGCACTTGTTCATGTGGGGATTTTTTGGCAGCCTCAAGAAGAACCGGAACTGCTCTCTTGTCGCCTATTTTTCCAAGAGCATGGGCAATATCATCAACCGGGCTTCCGATGACTATATTCGGGCCGCTCAAATTACTGTAATTGCTGTGTATCCCAAATCTTATGCTAGGTCCAAGTGCCATGCCAGGATTCTGATTTGAAGTTCCTGCAATCTTGGGAAGCTTTGCATTTCTCTTTTCAAAGGCATCAATAAGAGCTGGTACTGCTGAAGAATCTCCGACAAAAGCAAGACCTGTGGCAGCATTGCATACAATCTCGAAATTATCATGACTAAGTGCTTTGACAAACTCTCCACTAGCCGCCGGATGCCGCAATTCCACAAGCATTTGCATAGACCGCATTCTTAACCTGGGATCATCACTATCTACATATTCGCCTAGCTTTGCAACTGCCGAAGGGTTGCCCATTCTCCCAATTGTATCGAGCACATGAAAGTCTCCGGTTTCCTCAAAAATTGTGAATAATGTGGCTACGACTGAATCATCATCAATTTTACCAAGCAACTTGGTTGCCCATATCGATGTGTCTGGGTTTTCCTCCATAGTCAGTCCGATAAGCTCCCACATATGTGAAGAATCGACCAAATCCTCAAGAGCTATTCCAGCTGCCTTGATTATCTCGAATTCCTTATGTTTTAAACAGTCAAGAAGAAATCTTGTGACATCCTCTTTTTCAGAACTAGAAGCCATAACTTCTGCATTTAAGTCTGCCAGAGTTTTTGCATCCAATGAACTTAGGTTTTCGAAAAAAATCTTAAATCCAGGGTTAGTTTCCTTCATCGGCCCTTCTCTCAGTGGCTCTGACTTAGATTTTGTTTCCCCTTTACCCTTCTTTAAATCATTTAATGATCCACAACGTAGCCTATTCATATTTCTCCCCCTATTACCTTTAATTTACACTAAATATAACGCATTAGAGGAATATAATACCATTTAGTAATTTGTTTGACAATTTCACATTTTTTATGCTCTTTTTGTAATAGCGGCTGAAATATCTTCATATAATAAATAGGGATTATCTCCCAGGCAGACCAAAACAGGTTAAAATAGAACACAGCAAGAAAAAACCATGTATGATATTGTCAGATGTGATGCAGATCCATCTGAATTTGGCTTTGAAAAATTCTTCAAGTATGAGAAGGGCAAAATAATCGAGGCGCAAAACCTTCAGGCAGCAGTCCAGTTCAAAAACAAAAAATCATTGATAATGCTCAAGGACTATGCATTTGATGAAGGAGCAATCAAAGTAATTGCAGAGAAGAAGAAACTGTGCTTTCTGATTGATCTTGGCAGGTTAATCCGAAGCAGCGGAATTCCAAGGGCAATTGCAATGTCAAAACTAAGGACATTTCTCAGGCTCTGCATCAAACATGGAGCATTCTACAGCTTTGCATCATTTGCAAATTCTCCAAGCAAAATACGCACTCCATCCGAGCTTTCCCATATTGCAATGCTGTTTAATCTGAATCCTGGACAAGCAGAATTCGCACTGAAAATGCTCCCTCATTATCTCTGAATCTTCCTTGTCTTTGCTTCCAGCGTTCTTGGCTTTTTCTCAAGCCTTCTCTTTAGATAATTAGCAAAATGGCGGTAGTCAACATCAACAATAAGCCTGTGTTTATCTCCTTCCAGAGTTCTCATCATTCCCTGTTCGTCAGTTACTACTGTTGCTCTTTTTTCTTTCACTCTCTCTGGATGCTCTATTGCATAGATTACAAATGCATCTGAAACCTTGATTGTCTTGAGCTCATTTTCTCTAATGTGGCCCAGAACTGCTTTTGCATAAACATTTTCCGGACTATTCGCAGCCCATATCAATACAGAGTCAAACATCTCGAGTTGCTGCTCTGGATCATCGCGGAAATTATTCCCGTTCCGGAGCATCATAAGATACATCCTTACTCCTTGCCATTTTTGGTAATCATCTATGGTGACTTTTGCTCCTTTTATGTTGTCTGTAATGCGTTTTTCTATTTTTTCCATGTATCCCATGCCAAAAATTCCTGTAGTATCGTGATATAATTTCCAAAGAGATGCCATGTATGCAAGATGTTCTTGCAGTTCTGATCCGTGCAGGTCCTGCAAAAATCCTATCTCGCATTCATATCCTGCGCAAACATCTGCAGGTACAATAACTATATCAAGATCAGAAGTGAGTACTTTCTCTGCTGCAAGGGCATCATGAGTAAAATTGTGTTCATTATGTCCTTCTCTTCCTCCCATAACATACAATGATTTCATTTTCCTTGCAGCTTCTGGCTTTCTCTCAAGAAGTTTTGCAATATTTGTGAGGGGTGCAATGCTTGCAAGCACGACATCTGAAAGCTGCTCGAGTTGCTGGCTCATCCGGGTGAGCCACTTTCTTTTGATTCCAGGGACCTTTTTTGGTGCCATGACCCCTTCAGTTCCTACTGTGTATTCTGGATAGCAGCTCATCATTGCAGTAGATTCGCCAACCATGACTGGAACGTCATGCTCTGCCAGGTTTGCCATGTGCTTTGCAATTCTTGCCCTGTCTTTTACAGGTCCGTTTGTAACATAGACTCCCTGAAGGTCAATCACAGGAGAATTCATTGCAAGATAAAGAGCAACAGCATCATCGACATCAGTTCCAATATCTGTGGACAAGAGAACATTTGTTTTTTCACTCATGCCTTCACCCTCTTTCTTTTTTCTGGTCTTTTATCCAGCCTTTCCTTCAGGTATCTTGCAAAATGACGGTAGTCAACATCAACAACCAACCTGTGTTTCCCTCCATCTCTGGTTGTCATTATTCCCTGTTCATCAGAAACTAATGTTACTCTTTTTTCCTCTACTCTATCCGGATGCTCTATTGCATAGATTACAAATGCATCAGAAACTCTCGTTGACTTTAGTTGCTTATCTTCAATCTCATCAAGAAATTCGCACACTTTTGGAACATCAGAATGGAGGAAGCGAGTACCTTTTAGCATTTCAAATAATCTTTGATAGCTGTATGGGTCTTTGGTGACTCTGGTTCTTGCCAGAATCTCCACCAACTCGTAAAATAGTTTTTCTCCTTTGAAATATCCGAGAGTTTTGTCTTTGAATACTTTTCTGGTTTTTCCATCAAGTGAAAATTCCCTACTGTCATGGTACAATTTCCAGAGCTTTGCCATGTTGGCTAAATATGACTGCAATCTCGAGCCTCTAAGCCCTGTCAAATCCTCCATCTGAACCAAGTGTCCGCCGCAAACATCTGCAGGGACTATTACCATGTCAAGATCTGATTCAAGAACTTTTTGTGCGGCAAGTGCATCATGGGTGAAATTATGTTCCCTCTCCCCTTCTCTGCCTCCCATAATATAGAGCGATTTTATTTTTGCTGCAGCCTCTGGCTTTCTCTCAAGAAGTTTTGCAATGTTTGTGAGAGGTGCAATGCTTGCAACTACAACGTCAGCAAACTCCTCAAGCTGTCTTGTCATTGCATCCATCCAGTCCATGACAACACCAAGCTCCGGCAAGGTTCTTCTCTTGTCATTTCCTGGAACTGAGAATCTTTCCATTCCTGTAGTATGATGTGGCAGTGCTTTGGGATCTATTGCATTTGCTTCTCCAAGTGCAACTATTGCATCACTATATCCTAATCTCACCATTCTTGCTGCTATCTTTGCCCTTGTCTCTACTGGTCCGTTTGTAACATAGACTCCCTGAAGGTCAATCACAGGAGAATTCATTGCAAGATAAAGAGCAACAGCATCATCAATATCAGTGCCAATATCAGTAGAAAGAATAACCTTAGACATGCAATCTCCTCCTAAGCTCCTGAAGGTCTTTATTTCTTCCCCTAAAGTCTGTTTCAAGTGCCATCTTCCTCTTTATCTTTGCTGGAAGCGACGAAAAAGTATCGATAACCTGCTTTCCTGTTTTTGCCTTTCCAATATGCTGCTCTGGAGCAAGGCTATCTTTTATCTGCTCAAAAAATGCTGTTTCCAGGTGGGAATATCTATGAATAAGAAGAACATCCACTTGTCTTGCGCCTGCACCATCAAGCTCATCAAGTACTGTTGAAATCGTTCTTCCTGTTACTGCATCATTGTCAAGAAGAAGAATTTTCTTTCCACTTACAATGCTCGTTGTAATCTCATCCATTGGAAACATTCTTCTCCATTCCTTGTCTCTCACAACAACCGCATCTTTGGTTGGAATTCCCATAAGCGAAAAGACGAATGATGACCAAAGCCCTTTTTTTGCAATTCCTATTGCAAAGTCATATTCTCCTTGAAGCTGCTTTGCTGCCCTGCAGGCGCTTGCCAGCATCCCTTCATGGAAGGTCCAGGTGGATATTTCATCTGGATTAACAATTGGCACGACTCCATTCATCCTCGCTGCTCCGGTAGCTAACATGTATGAAAGCCCTGCATCAACAAGTCCAATCTCAACACCTTCAGCACTTTCGATTAGAACAGGAAAATTTTTTGATTTAATATGATCACTAAATGCCATTTGAAATGCATGAAATAGTGCACGTAGGTCTATTGGAACATTTTCCTGACCATAACTCCTTCCTTCTTCTGGCACGCTCATTATTTTCACTCAATTTAATTTGTAGCGCTCTCTTTTTAAACCCTTTTTTACCACACTATGGGATTTCCCCTGTCTTACCTCTGTACTTCAAAGACTATAGTCTTTAAAACACTTTCTTCCATAATTATAAACCATGGCTAGGAAAGGATCGGTTTTTCTCATGGCTGCAGGAGCTATTGCAATCAGCACTGCAGTATATATGCACAAAGCACAATACAGCAGCGAAAACATATGGCAAAGGCAAAGGCCGTTGATAGAGAGAGTAAGTGAAGGAAACAGGGAAAAAGCAAGGCTAAACTATCAAAAGCTTAGAACTGGCCTCACAGCACTAAAGAATTCTTCTGATACTGAAAGATGCAAGATGGAAAACAGGTTCAAACTCACGCTTGAGAGAGGAGATAGCGAAGCGCAAGACGAGATTATGAATGGGCACTTTGAGCCTCATTCTGACTGTAGTCTGCTCCACAGGCTAAAGGACGAATCAAAAAAATGGTTTGGAATTACAGGAGCTGCAGGCACGGCAAGTTTCCTACTTGGAGCAATATCACTAGTCGGCTCCTTTTTCCGAAGAAAACAGCTTTATCTTGATGATTCATAATTCTTTTCCAGTCAGCATCTTGTATGCAAGAAGGTATCTTTCACTTGTTTTTGATACAACATCTTCAGGCAATTCAGGTGCTGGAGGCTCTTTATTCCATTCTGTCTTTTCAAGATAATCCCTAAGATACTGCTTATCTACTGATTCAAGAACTCCAATATCATATTTTTCCTTTAGCCAGTATCTTGAGGAATCAGGAGTAAGTGCCTCGTCTATGAGGATGACATGTCCATCATGCTCTCCAAACTCAAATTTAGTGTCTGCAAGGACAAGACCATGCTCAAGCGCATGTTTTTTTCCGAACTTGTAGAGCTCAAGACTTTTTTTCTTTACCGTCTCATAAATGTCGTTGCCAATTATCTTCATCGCATGTTCTTCTGTGACATTTTGGTCATGGCCTACTTCTGCTTTTGTTGATGGAGTAAAGAGAGGCTCTGGAAGCTCTGAGCCATGCTCAAGCCCTGGCGGAAGCTCTATTCCGCAAACGGTCCCATGCATTTGGTATTCTTTCCATGCGCTTCCTGTGATATATCCGCGGACAACGCATTCGAGCATAATAGGTCCGCAACTTTTGACAATCATGCTTCTTCCCTGAAGGTATGCAGGAAGTCCTTCTGGCATGTCTGTGCTGACAAAATGGTTTTCAATGATATCATTGGTCTGCTCAAACCAGAATGCAGAC
>Ga0180432_10012138_pt1 | contig 10053 bp, 7 predicted proteins | sample SS_ome_10_FD_132414 | JGI IMG/M metagenome (GOLD analysis project Ga0180432, IMG submission 132414) | Hypersaline lake sediment archaeal communities from the Salton Sea, California, USA - SS_1_MS_2 metaG | ecosystem: Environmental > Aquatic > Non-marine Saline and Alkaline > Hypersaline >...
CCGTAGGCCGTGGCCTCCACCAGAGCCCGGAAGATCCTCGGAGGATCCGTGCCCAGGCGCAGACCGATGATCGCCCCTTTGAGGCTCTGGTCGGCATCCGGGGTGCGGCGCCCGTTGAGCCAGTCCAGGGCCAAGAGCCCGGACTGTCCCGGGGGAACCCGCGCCGCCTCCTCCGTGAGATTCTGGAGGAGCCTGTCCTTGATATCCTGACGCAGTTTGTCCTGGGCCTCCGGATCATCCGGGGTGGACTCGGCGTACTGCAGCGGCCAGTACAGGAGGTTGACCAGCCAGGCGTACACATCCCCGAAGGCGGACTGGCCCGCTTCCAGGCCGATCAGCCCCGGTACGATCGAGCCGTCCACCTGGCCGCAGATACCGGCTACCTGTTTACCTCCCACCTCCGTATCCGGGGCCACGATCATGTCGCAGGTGGAGGTGCCCATGATCTTGGCTAGGGTTGTCGGGCCGATTCCTCCGCCCACCGCACCGATGTGGGCGTCGAAGGCGCCGACGGTCACGGCGATTCCTGCGGGGATTCCCAGACGTTTCGCCCACTCATCGGTCAGCTCTCCGGCTTTGACCTCCGATGTGTAGGTCTCCCGGTACAGGCGTTCGCGCAGGCCTTTGAGCAGGGGATCGAGCTTGATCAGGAACTCCTCGGAGGGAAGCCCCTCCCACTCGGGATGCCACATGGCCTTGTGCCCGGCGGCGCAGCGGCTGCGCTTCAGGGTGAGAGGGTCGGTGTTGCCCGTCAGCAGGGCCGGCATCCAGTCGGCATGCTCGACCCATGAGAAGGCTTCCGCCGCCACCTTCGAGTCCTCCCGCAGCACGTGCAGGATCTTGGCCCAGAACCACTCGGAGGAGTAGATGCCTCCCTCGTACTTGGTGTAGTCCACACCGCCCCAGCTGCGGGAAAGCGCATTGATCTGCTCCGCCTCCTCTACCGCCGTGTGGTCCTTCCAGAGCACGAACATGGCGTTGGGATTATCCTTGAAGGGAGCCTTCAGAGCCAGGGGCACACCGTCCCTGCCTACCGGGCAGGGAGTGGACCCGGTGGTGTCGATGCCGATGCCGGCCACCGACTTGCCTGCTCCTGCCGGAAGCTGGCGCAGCGCGCCTTTGATGGCCTCCTCCATGGAATCGATGTAGTCCTGCGGATGCTGCCGGAACTGATTTCTGGCCGGATCGCAGAACTGGCCCTTGAGCCAACGTTTGAACGCTGCTACCTGGTTGGCCTCCTCTTTCCCGCTCTTGGCGTTGATGACGACCGCCCGTACCGAGTCCGTTCCGAAATCCAAACCCAGGATGTACTGTTCTGCCATAAGTATCTCTCCTCCGTGGCTGAATTGCGTTATAGCCTCTCTAATCCTGATGGTAGTACACGTCCCACTCCAGGTACTTGTCCATGGCTTCGCATACCGCATCCGCCACCAGTGTGGGATTCACGGCCACGTGGTGCTCGAAGCCGTTTTCGCAGATGTAGCGAAGCAAACTCTGGAACTTCGGGATCTGGACGACCCCGTAGCCCCCGAAAGTCTCGACCTTATCCTCGGTGATACGCCCCTCTCCCAGGTAAGCCCGGATCATTCCATAGTTGTCGTCTGTGGATATCCGGCAGTAGGTGAGGGGAGTGGGTTTTATCCGGCCGACCACCGTGCCGTAGGTGTTCTCCTTGCCCACGCTGCCGGCGATGATCTCCTGGTAGTCCATGACCCCCTCTCCGCCGAAAAGGTCCTGGGGCAGGTTGCTGCAATGGAATACCACTCCCTTGTCCGGATCCTCTCCGTAGTTGTTGTTCCAGTCCAGCAGGGCGCTGGGACGTCCGGAAGCCAGGACCATGGCGTACATGCCGACCAGGCCGGTGATATCGGCCTCACACGCGCTGGGCTTCAAGGTATTGCTCAGCATGCTCATCACCGTGCAGGGAACCACGCCGAAGTATTCCTCCATCGAGGTCCAGCATTGCACCGCGGTTCCCACCAGCTCGTTTTCTTCCATGAAACGGTCCATGACCACGGCGAAGCGGGCCATCTTGTCCAGCGCTTGGGCGGAGACGCCGCCGGTCTTGGTGTAGGCTTTGATGGCTTCCAGCTTTGTTTTCACCTCTGCGTCATCGCTTTTGAGCCGCTCCGCCTGCCCAAAGGCCTCCGAAAGATCCAGGCTCTCCACGCTGATGCCGTAGGTCTCCAGAATCTTCTCACTGTAGCGGACGGTGAGGAAGGCGGCCGGGCGCGCCCCAACCTGGCCGAAGCGGGCGCCCCGCAACCCCCTGACCACCCGGCAGGTGGCAGCAAAATCGGCCAGATCCTTACGGAACTTCTTGGATTGAGGATCGACGGTGTGGGTCGAGGTCAAACTGTAGGGGATGCCGTATTGCCAGAGGTTGTTGCAGGCCGACATTTTGCCGCAGAAGCTGTCACGGCGGTGTTCGATGGTCATGTGTTTCAGATCGTCGGGAAAGGCCTGGATCAGGACCGGCACGTTCAGCCCGGCCGAACGGATCGCGTCCGCCACTCCCCGCTCGTCCCCGAAGTTGGGCAGGCTGACCAGGATGCCGTCGATCTTCTCCCGATGTTTCTTGAACAGCTCGGCACACTGCCTGGCCTGGGCATGGGTCTCCACAGAACCGAAGGGCGTGTCCTCCGGTGAAAGGGCAACGGCATCGATCCCCTCTTCCTCGAGCACTTTCAGCACGGTCGCCCGGCCCTCTTCGCATAATTTTGAGGGAAAGAAACCGCGGTTTCCAATGATAACACCAAGGGTCGTGTCCATAGATTCGTCCTCGCTTGTGGTGATTTATATAGATAAACCTTGCCGAAAAGTCCCGCAAAGTCAAGGGAACGGTAACGCCGCAACGGTAGCTTCGGAAACCGGATACTCAACCGAGCTATTTACGAACAGGAAGAAAAACGAAAATCGAAAGAAAAACTTTGGATCTTACCAATTTCCTGAGGGTTTCGGCCCTCCCAAAAAACAGGGATGCAAACCCTCAGAAAAGTGGCAAAATCTAAAGAATAACTTTGCATTTTCCCCTTTCTACATTGGGCCACATTATTGGGCCACGGTTAAATTAACCGAGAAACTGCCCAGTACCTGCTGATAGTCCTTGAAATCCTCCCTCGAATCTGCTATATTGTAAAAACCGACCGACCGGTCGGTCGTATAAACGAAACCAGGTGGGAGCACCGTGGCTGAACAGAAGCAGAACCGACAGGAAAAACGGAACACCACAGACAAGCAGGGAGCTTTAAAAACCCGAAACAGGATACTACAGGCCGCCGAAGAGTGTTTCGCCCGCGATGGGTATGACAACACGGGGGTTGCGGAGATCTGCAAAGCCGCCGCTGTCAGCAAGGGGGCTCTGTACCATCACTTTCCCAGCAAACAGGCTATCTTCGTCGAGATGTTTGAAATCTGGATGGGTGGGTTTGCCGGACAGATGGAGCGGATTCGGGATCAGGCGGACTCGGTCCCCGGCGCCATTCTGCGTATGGTGAAGATGACCGGGCTGATTTTCCAGAGGGCGGCCGGCCAGCTCCCCCTGTTTATCGAGTTTCTGACCAAGGCCAGTCGGGATCCGGATACCTGGAAGGCTACCATAGCTCCCTACAACTTCTTCCGAGACTTTTTTGCCGATCTCATCCGCCGGGGCATTGCAGAGGGAAGCCTGCGCAAGGCGGATCCCGAGCTGACCGCACGGATCATCGTATCCTTCGGTGCCGGGCTGGTCATGCAGGGTGTATTCGATCCGGCGGGCGGGCAGTGGACAGAGGTCGGTGTTCAGGGAATGCAAATGTTTTTGAAGGGAATCATAAAGGAGGGCAGAGAATGAAAGTGCTGGTTACCGGCGCATTCGGAAATATTGGGGAAGGAACGGTCCGGCAGCTGCTGGACCGGGGACATCAGGTTCGCTGTTTCGATGTACCAAGCCGGACCAATCAAAAAAAAGCAACGCGCCTGAGCGAAAGAGCGGAAATTTTCTGGGGAGATCTGCGGAATTCCGGTGAGGTGGCCGGGGCGGTCAGGGATATGGAGCTGGTAATCCATCTGGCCTTTGTGATTCCCAAGCTCTCGGCCACGGGTATCGGCTGCGAGGATCAGCCGGACTGGGCCTGGGAGGTAAACGTGGGCGGAACCCGAAACCTGCTTCAGGCAATCGGTGCCCAGCAACACCCGGGCAAGATCATTTTCGCCTCCTCCCTCCATATCTACGGCATCACCCAGGACCAGCAGCCTCCCAGGCGGGTCGGTGATCCGCTCAAGCCCATGGAGTACTACGCCCGCCACAAGGTCGAATGCGAGCAGCTGGTCCGCAACTCCGGGCTCACCTGGTCGATTTTCCGTTTTGCCGCGGCTCTGCCCTTTTCCCTGAAGCTCGATCCGGCGATGTTCGAGATTCGCCTGGACAACCGCATGGAGTACGTCCACAACCGGGATGTGGGATTGGCCCTGGCCAATGCCGTCACCAATTCCGAGGTCTGGGGGAAGATCCTGCATATCGGCGGGGGGCAGCGCTGCCAGTACACCTATAGGGAAATCGTAGAGAAGGTGATGAACGGTGTGGGCGTGGGCATGCTCCCGGAGCAAGCCTTTAGCCGGCGGCCGTTCAGCACCGACTGGATCGACACCGAAGAGAGCCAGCGCCTGCTCCGTTTCCAACGCTACACGCTGGATGACTATATAGAGGAGTTTTCAGCCAAGCTGGGAATCCGCCGCTTGTTGGCCAGAGTGTTTCGTCCCCTGGTTCGTCTGGTCCTACTGGCTCGCTCCCCCTACTATCGGGTACTGCGCTTCCAAAAACAGATCGAGACCATGCGGGGCAAGCTGGCAGTCGTGACCTGCGCAGCTACCAGTTTCGGCGAGGCGGCGTCCAAGAAACTGGCCCAGGAGGGAATGCAGCTGGTGTTGCTCGAGAAACCGGGGGAGGATCTGCGGGATCTGGCCTTCCAGATCCGTGAGGAAGACGGGCGCGTCGACGTGGTGCCGGGGGATGTTTCTCGGGGCGGGAAGGTCATCCAACTCTTTCGCAAGATCCGACGATCCTGGGGCCCGATCGACGTGCTGGTGAACCATGCGGATTTGGTGTGGTTCAACGGCAGGAAAGAGGCCTACAACAGCAGAATCTGGAAACGCCTGGAGCGAAACCTGCTGGGGGTCATTCGTTTTTCCGAACTGGTTCTGCAGGATATGAAGAAAACGGGCCAGGGCCACGTGATCTTTTTGGAACCGGCCTTGAAGCTACTCCCGATCAAGCCAACCCCCCTTCTTCGGGGCGTGCGCTCCTTTTTTCGTGAGTACATTAGGCACCTGAACAAGGAGCTGCGCCTCAGCCCGATTCGGGTCAGCCTTGTACGGGCGGGAATCGCCACAACGGATCTGTTGAAGATCTCCAGGCTCCTGCGTATATTCAGCCGCCGAAACCGCAGCTACGGAATCGAGTTGCGCCCCGAGGTGTTGGCCAATCGTATCTGGCTGCTCCTGATTCGCCCCGAACCTGTGATCTATATTCCCCGTTTCGTAAGGGTCTTTACCTGGATGGACACCTATGCCGGCTGGTTGGTGGAGCTCATCCGCAGGCGTCTGTCTCCTGTGCGGGTGAAGAGTGGTTGAAGGGGCGTTCTACAGCTCGGAAAAGTCCAGAGTCTGGAAGTGATCCTCTAGGGTTTCAGCACGCCGAATCTGCTGCACCGATCCGTCGGGTTTGAGCAGCAGCTCGGCCGAGCGCAGCTTGCCGTTGTAGTTGAAGCCCATGGCGTGTCCGTGGGCTCCCGCGTCGTGGATCACCAGGATGTCCCCGACTTGGACCTCCGGCAGCTCTCGATCGATGGCGAACTTGTCGTTATTCTCGCAGAGCGAACCGGTCACGTCGTAAGTCCGATCGGGTTTCTGCCCTTGTTTACCCATAACGGTGATGTGGTGATAGGCGCCGTATATGGCAGGACGCATCAAATTGGCCATGGAAGCATCCAGCCCCACGTACTTCTTGTAGGTGTCCTTGATATGAAGAACCCTTGAAACCAGATAGCCGTAGGGGCCTGTGATCATGCGCCCCATCTCCATGTAGATGTTGAGGGGATCCAGCCCCGCCGGCTTGATCATGCTTTCGTAGGCTTCCCGTACGCCCTTGGAGATGACGCCCAGGTCGACGGATTTCTGCTCCGGCTTGTAGGGAATGCCGATGCCTCCTCCGATGTTTACGAACTCAATACGAATGTCGAGGTTTTTTTTCACTTCCACAACCACCTCGAAGAGCATCTTGGCTGTATCTACGAAATAGTGTGGATCCAGTTCATTGGAGGCGATCATGGTGTGCAGTCCGAAACGCCGCACCCCCTTCGCCTTGACAATGCGGTACCCTTCCAGGAGCTGGGCCTTGGTGAAGCCGTACTTGGCCTGCTCGGGTTTGCCGATGATTGCGTTTCCCTCGCGAAGCGGGCCGGGATTGTAGCGGAAGCAGAGAAGCTCCGGAAGACCCGTGTGCTGTTCCAGGTAGGGAATGTGACTGATGTCATCGAGATTGATGATCGCCCCCAGCTCTCTTGCCTTCCGGTACTCCTGGTAGGGAGTATCGTTTGAGCTGAACATGATGGACGGACCGGGCAGCCCGATCCGCTCGGAGAGGATCAGTTCCGGCATGGAGCTGCAGTCAGCACCGAAGCCCTCTTCTTTGAGGATCCTCATTATATAGGGATTCGGGGTTGCCTTGACCGCGAAGTACTCCCTGAAGCCGGGGGCCCAGGAGAAGTGTTTCTTCAGTTTACCGGCGTTATCCCGAATCGCCTTTTCATCGTAGATATGAAAAGGGGTAGGGTGGGTTTTAATGATGCGCTCCAGTTGATCCTTTGTGAAAGGAACGGATCTGCCGGCCATGGTCTTCTCCCTGCGTTTGAATGTGAGAGGAGAATAGAAAGGGAGGGTACAAAAGTCAAGGGTATTCTTGACAAGAGAACCGGTGCTGGATAGCTTGATGACAATTCCCAATGAAACGAGTCGGCATATCCGGCCTGACCGGAATGATAGGAAAAAACCTCATCTCCCAGTATACCCGGAATGCGGGATTCAAACGATCGCTGAAACTGATCGCCTTCACTCGCATGGAATCGGATACGAGCTTCCTGGAACGCAGCGGCATCGAATACCGCCGTATCGACTACACGGAGCGGGACAGTTTTGCCGGCAAGCTGGAGGACATTGACGACTTCCTTCATCTTGCGGGGCTGACCAAATCGGTCACCCCCGCAGGGTACTACCGGGTGAACGTCGATGGTACGGCCCGACTGCTCAGCGCCCTATCCCAATACGGGAAAGCGATTAAACATTTGATCTTTGTCTCTTCCACCTCCGCTTCCGGCCCGTCCGCCTGCCCTGAAAAGCCGAAAACAGAAGAAGATCCGTGTACCCCGGTTTCCCATTACGGCAAGAGCAAGCTCCAAGCGGAACAGCTCATCCGCTCATGCCCCTTTGACTGGACGATCATCCGTTTGCCGCTGGTATTCGGCCCATACGACCACGACATGCTCACCATGTTCCGCTTCGCCAAGAAAGGCAGGGTGGCCCTCTTCGCCAATCCTCGGGATCCCTATTCCTGCGTGTCGGCTCCGGACGTCGGTCATTTCCTGCTCACGGCGATCCATAATAAAAGACTTTTCGGCGAGGTCTTCCACTACTGCTACGATGCCACCATGTCCGGCAGCGTGTTCTTCCCGACAGTGAGAAAGCATCTTGGTCTCCCGGAGATGTACCGCTACTTCCAGGTGCCCAGATGGGTGGCCTATCCTGCTCGCTTTATTCTCGACATAAGACAACGGCTGGCAGGGCGAACGACCATCGTGAATCCCGATAAAATCGCGGAACTGGCCGCATTTCACTGGGTTTTTTCCAACGACAAGCTTAAGAGAGCCCTTGAAATAGAAACAATAAAGAATGACCGAGCGCTTGCCGAAACGGTACAGTGGTACCAGGAACATCATCTTTTGTAATACTGGAGTCTATGGAAGCATCGGTATCGCCCGCCAAAAAGGTAATCTATCCCGTAGAGCTGTTTGCAGTACTGCTGAACCTGATCTTCTGCGTTTGCTCCCTGTTGAACCTGGGGAAGGTAGAAGCGAGCCTGCTGGGCCTGTCGATCGACCGGGAGCTGCTCATGGGTGTCGTGTTCTTCCTTGCAACCCCATTGATGCTCCTGTTCATCCGTCTGGCCAATCCCTCTCGGAATCTGGTCGTACAGTTCTTTCGTCTCTGCTACATTCAGGCGCTCTATATTCTCTACTTCACCGAGTGCATCTGGTTGTCTCAGCTGATGTTCAACGGAGCTTCCTTTGATGCCTTTTTCGCCAACCTTGATTTCCGCATCTTCGGATTTCAGCCGGCGATCCAGTTCCCCCGGTACTTTCAAGAGTACCGTATCGTCAATGAGATGTTCTTCTTCTCCTATTTCTTCTACTACGCCCTGGTGTCCACCGGGGTGTGGATACTCTTCATCCGCAAGCACTACCAGATAGCTGTTCGCGTTTTGTTCATCATCTCGATTTCCTTCTTCACCATGTACGTCTGGTTCATATTCTTCCCGGTACAGGGGCCCAAGTACTTCTTTCCCGAGCTGCACGCGATCTGGTATTCGAATTTTCGAGGATTTTTCTTCACAAATATCGTGAAGGGTGTGTTCAACAACACCAATCTTGGAGGTGCGGCTTTTCCCTCATCTCACGTAGCCCTGTCGCTGATTGCCTTTATCCTCAACTGGAAGTACAACCGCTATCTCATTCCCGTGTACCTTCCCCTGACCATCCTGCTGTTCGTTTCCACGGTGTATCTATACGCCCACTACTTCGTTGATATTCCCGCAGGGATCTTGACGGGAATCGGTCTGTATCTTCTGGTCCCGAAGCTGATCAAACCGACGAGATGGTTGTCCACCCAGGTGGATAGATTCCTGGCTGGAAGATTGCGCTTCCCGGAGATTGCCCTGCCGCAGGCTTAGTCCCGCTCCTCCTGTTCCTTGGGATCCACGTGGATCGTGGTATCCAGTCCCATCTGTTCGAGTATGCGCGTCTCCAGGGAGTGGGCGATTTTGTGGGCCTCTCGTATCTTTAGCTCCTGGGGCAGGGAAATATGAAAGGTCAGCTCTTTGTGCTGTCCGTATTGGTGCAGGTGGAGATGATGGAGATCGACGTCGAGTTGTACAGTTTCGGCTACAAGAGCCCTCAGTTGCTCCACCAGTTCGGCGTCCGGCTGTTCACCGATCAGGGTGCTGATCGAGATTCGCAGGATATCGAAGGTGGCCCAGAAGATGACCAGGGAAACGGCGATTCCCAACGCCCCATCGATCCACCAGAAGTATCTGCCCAGCAAGATACCGACAACGATCAGGGCCGAGGCGATTGCATCGCTGCGGTGATGCCAGCCGTCGGCGATCAGCGACCGGGAATCGGTCTTGCGGCCACTAGAGATCGAAAAGCGCGCCAGGGCCTCCTTGAAAACCACGGAAACGGCAAACACAACGATTGCCAGCGATTTGTAGGCGGCTGGTTCCTGGTTGACGAGGCGTCTGATTGATTCGATCAGGAAGTTCAAGCCCACCGTCGCCAGAATCGCTCCGATGATTACCGAAGCGATTACTTCTATGCGCCCATGTCCAAAGGGATGTTTTTTGTCCGGTGGCCGAGCTGAGGTCTTAGCTCCCCACAGCACAACCAGGGAGGTGAAGGAGTCGGACAGGGTATGCCAGGCGTCGGCGATGATGGCTATGGAGCCCGTCGCCATACCGGCCCAATATTTCAGACCGAAGAGGAGCGTGTTGATGACTATCGACAGCCACCCCTCCCACACAGCCAACCGGTTCGTTTGATATTTGCCGGTTCCGTCCGTCATTTCCTCAGATCTGTAACTCCTGCCGGTATTAGTCGCTCACCTCTTGTGTCCGAAGATTTCCGGATTGACGATGAAGCGGGGTCTCTTTCCCCGAAGGACCCGCTGCAGCTCGTCCATCCCGTCGATCATATCGGCTTCAAAGGACTCCTCGGAGTACCAGGCAACATGGGGCGTAACCAGCGC
>Ga0180432_10012140_pt1 | contig 10051 bp, 4 predicted proteins | sample SS_ome_10_FD_132414 | JGI IMG/M metagenome (GOLD analysis project Ga0180432, IMG submission 132414) | Hypersaline lake sediment archaeal communities from the Salton Sea, California, USA - SS_1_MS_2 metaG | ecosystem: Environmental > Aquatic > Non-marine Saline and Alkaline > Hypersaline >...
CCGACGCCAAGGGCCTCGCCAGCCGGGTTTCATCGGGCCAGGTGCTCCAGGCCCTCAGCGGCAGTATTCCCTGGTTCCTCGGCGGCTCGGCAGACCTGGCGCCATCGACGATGACGCTGATCCCGGGGGCGGGCGACTTCGGACCTGAGCAGCCCGCGGGCCGGAATTTTCACTTCGGTATCCGCGAGCATGCGATGGCTGCCGCGGCCAACGGCATGGCCCTGTCGGGCCTCCGGCCCTATGCGGCCACCTTCTTCGTGTTTTTTGACTACCTCAAACCGGCCCTGCGACTTTCGGCCCTCGGTGAACTTGGGGTGATCTACATCCTGACGCACGACTCGATCGGCCTCGGCGAGGATGGCCCCACCCATCAGCCGATCGAGCAACTGGCCAGTGCCCGGGCGGTCCCGGGCCTGTCGGTCTTCCGGCCGGCCGATGCCAACGAAGTGGCCGAGGCATACCGGGTCGCCCTGCAGCGGCCGAACCGGCCGGCCGTGATGGTCCTGTCGCGGCAAAACCTCCCGACCCTTGACCGCACCACCGTTGGAGCGGCCGAGGGTGTGGCCCGGGGGGGCTATATCCTGCGCGACGCCGACGGCGGGACCCCGGATTGCATCCTGATCGGAACCGGGAGCGAAGTGCCGATCTGCCTCGACGCCGCCGAGTCGCTCGCCGCGTCCGGAATCGCGGCCCGGGTTGTCAGCCTGCCGAGCTGGGATCTGTTTGCCGAACAGGATGACGCCTACCGCGAAGCCGTCTTGCCGGTGGCCGTGACGGCCCGGGTGGCCTGTGAAGCGGCCTGCGGCTTCGGCTGGGAACGCTGGATCGGTGAGCAGGGTCGGTTCATCGGCATGGACAGCTTCGGCGGTTCAGCGCCGGCGAAGCAGTTGTTCACACACTTTGGCATCACCGCCGATGCGGTCGCTGCTGCCGCCCGGGAACTGGTTGGCCAGTGACGGCCGCGACAGTGGCGGTGCCGCCGTCCGATGCGGCAACGAACCAGTTCAGGGCCGATGGTGGGAGTCGCCGATCACTGCATCTTCGGCGTCGGTCCCGGCGGCGATCTCGCCGGCGTGGTTGCGGTAGAGATGATCATCGCGGTGGAGCGGATCGAGGTTGTTGCCCTCAATCCAGATCGTCTTCACTCGCCCATCCTCGTACAGAATGTGATGCGCTCCCTCGGGGTGATTCCCGCTTCGCTGCGCCGCGGCATCGGGAGCATCGGCCATCAGTGGATGGTGACCTCGGCGGAGGTCGCGAATTGGCTGCAGGACACCGGTCGCATCACGATGCCCGAGGGTGTAGCCGTAATCGCCGCCCATCCGCTCGACGAGCCGATCGAATTCAGCGGTGCCGACCGCCTCATCAAGTTCTTCTCGACTAGGAATCCGAAAGCCCCTCTCGCGGGCAAGTGCCGACCCGGGATAGACCAGAAGTCCATCGTCGGGCTTGATCCGCTCCTCTGAAACGAGTGTCGGCGCGTAGAGGCCGGCCCGTGACAGCGGGCCCTCGCCCGGAGGAGACGGGAACAACCGATGGGTGTTCGCATAGCCCTGCAACGCTTCGCCAACCTGCTGGAGATTTCGCTCAGCCCGCACCGCGCGGGCATCGCGGACCGCTTCGAAATTAAGGGTTGTCAGCAGGACCATGGCTGCGACCGCGGCCGCCGCCAGGATGAGTCGGTCAGCCCAGGCCCGGGGCTGCAGTGGCACGACAGCCTCTGCGGACGGCGTCAGCCGCGGAGATCCCTCGGCCGCCTGTCGCACCGCCGCCAGGGTCCGGTCGGCCAGACCACTCGGCGGCACGCAGTGCTGCCGGTCGAGTTGCAGGGGCCTGACTGCCCGGTTGAGGAGCCCCAGATCTCGGTCGATACCCGGTCCCGTGTCAGGATTTTGCCGCGCCTGGTCGATTGCCCGCCGTTCGTCTTCGTCGAGGCTTTCAAACAGATAGCCAATCAGATCGTGCTGCATCGGGACTGCCTCCGCGGTCGATACGGCCAAGGGCCACCGGTGAACCCGGACCCGACAGGGCTCGGACTGGGAAACATCATGGCCGCGGCTCCGCCGATCCCGAGGTCGCCCAGGCCTGATTGAGCTTGAGCATGGCCGCGTGAAGCCGGCTTTTTACCGTCCCGACCGGAATCCCGAGGATGTCGGCTGCCTCTCGGTACTTCAGGCCCTGGTGATAGACCAGAACCAACGCTGCTCGCAGGGTTTCGGGCAGGTCGTCCACCGCCGTTCGCACCCATTCCCTGGCCTCCTCATCCTCCAGTTGTTCGACGGCGGTCGGGCCACCTGTCGAAACGATTTCCATCAGCCCGCCAACGTCGTCATCACCGGTTTTCTGATCGAGGCTGACCATCCGGTGCCGCCGATTCCTCCGCTGGGCATCGATCGCCTGGTTGGTCGCAATCGTGTAAAGCCACGGTCGGAACCGCCGTCCCTGCTCAAACCGCTCCCGTTTGAGATAGACCTGCAAAAACGTCGCCTGGAACACATCCTCGGCCATTTCAGCATTCCCGAGATACCGCCGCAGGTAGCTGAACAGTTCCTGTTCGTACCGCCGCAGGAGCACCTCGTAGGCATCCGAGTCTGCAGACGCGCAAAAACGCTGGAGCAGGTCTTCATCCGAAGGATCCACACGGTTTCCAGGGCCAAGCCGACCGCCGGGCGGCCGGGCCGGCACGTTCCCGTTGCCGACCATCGGACCGTCAACAGCCGGCTGTGGCTGGTCGATATCCATCGGTTCTACGCTCGCCGCCGGGAAAAGGTTCAGCCAACCGGTACCTTCGTCGCTCCGGTGGGACGGGGCCAGCGAAACGCCACCGTTGGGGGAGCCGCGTCCCGGAGCCCAGAAGGAGTATAGTCAGAGGCCCGTCAGGCTCGCGACCGTCCGGTCGGCAACCGCCTCCTTTTCGCACCACCACCGCCGGCCCCCGAGCATGCCCGCCAGATGACGCCGCCCCCCCAAGCGCCAACCCCTGAGGCCCGTTACCGCTGGTTCCGCCCGGGGGATATCAACGCTTTTTTTGGCCTTTCGCTCGACAACCTTGCCGACTTGACGCTGACGGTGTCGCTGCTGGCGGCGGTCTTTCACTATCCCCTCGACTTCGCCTTCGCCCACCTGGTGCCGGGGACGGCCATCGGCGTCGTCGTGGGCGATTTGATCTTTACCTGGATGGCCTTCCGGTTGGCCGCCCGCACCGGCCGCACCGATATCACGGCGATGCCGCTCGGGCTCGACACACCGAGCACGTTCGGCATGGTTTTTTTCGTGGTCGGCCCGGCCTACGCCGAAGCGGTCGGGGGCGGGCTCGGCGAAACAGAGGCCGCCCGCCAGGCCTGGCAGATCGGCATGTGCAGCATCGTCGCCAGCGGTGTTTTCAAACTCGTCTGCAGTCCGGTTGCCGGCCTGATCCGCCGGATTGTGCCGCGGGCGGCGCTGCTCGGCAGCCTGGCGGCGATCGCCCTGGCCTTGATCAGCTTTCTGCCGTTCCTCGAGGTGCTCACCCGGCCGCTCGTCGGGCTGGTCTCACTCGGAATCGTGCTGGCGGCCCTGACGGCGCGGCTGCCGCTGCCCGGCCGGATTCCCGGTGCCCTCGCGGCCCTGCTGATCGGCGGCGGCATCGCCGTTCTCAGCGATGCTTTCGGCGGGCCGCCGGCGGAGGCTGCCGCCGCCAGCTTCGACCCCTTGGCCGCCCTCTGGCCGACCGGCTGGCTGGAGGTCTTCACCTTCTCCTGGCTCGAGGCCTGGCCGCTGACGGTGAAATACCTGCCGATTGTCATTCCCTTCGCCCTCGGCACCGTGGTCGGCGGCATCGACTGCACCGAAAGCGCCGCGGCGGCCGGGGACGAGTTCCCGACCGGCAGGGTCATCGCGGTCGAGGGGCTGGCGACGGTGGTGGCCGGCCTCTGCGGGGGCGTGATCCAGTCGACGCCCTACATCGGCCACCCCGCCTACAAGGCGATGGGCGGGCGGGCGGGCTACACGCTTGCAACGGCGGTCTTCATCGGTCTCGCCGGGCTGACCGGTTCCTTCGCCTGGCTTTACGAACTCATTCCGGGACCGGCCATTTTGCCCATCCTGATCTTCATCGGCCTCGAGATCTCGGCTCAGAGTTTTCATGCCACGCCGCAACGGCACTATCCGGCGGTCGCCTTCGCCTGCGTGCCCGCGCTCGCCGCTTTGGTGGTGATTCAGACCGACAAGCTGCTGGCTGCCGGGGCTGAACCAACGACCGGACTGGCCGCCGAACTGTTCAGCCTGCGACTCCTTGCCTCCGGATTCATCCTGACAAGCCTGCTCTGGGCCGGCCTGCTGGCGGCATTGATCGACCGTCGCCTGCTCGTTGCAGCCGGCTGGTGCGCGGCTGCGGCGGGGATGTCGCTGTTCGGCCTGATCCATTCCCCCTTCGCAGACGGGCGGCTGTTTTGGCCCTGGGCAATCGGCGGCCTGCCGGCCGCCGCCGGGGGGCGGGGGCCGGTTGAACTTGCCGGAGCCTACCTGACGCTCAGCGGCATTTTCCTCGCCTGGGGGCTCTGGCTGGCCCGGCAGCCGGCTCACTCCAAGCCGTAAGCGCCCGCCACCGGCACGCTGGCCGGCGAACCGCCTAAGGCCGATGTTCCGGCAGCTGACGAGGTCAGCCCGCCGCCACCGGCGAACTGGGTGCCGGAGAGGAAGCGGGGCTCGATCGCGAAGGTCACCCCGACGTTCTGGCGGCTGAAGTCGACGTTGAAACCGAAGCTCATCAGGAAGGATTCGCCGATCCGCACCAGTTGGAACCGCTGGCCGATGTTCCGGCCGGTGAGGTCAACCGACGACCCGAAGGAACTGGCCCACTTGGGGCTCATGCGATAGGTGTAGGAGCCGGTCAGCACGCTGGCGGTGATCGGGCCACCGAATGACTGGTACCCCATGTAGACACTGCCCCGGGCCGAGCGGTTGAGCAGGGCCCCGACGGTGTAGAGCTGTTGTCCACCGGTGAAGAAGTCGACATCGGCCGTCGACAACACCGTCGTTCGGTCGCCGATGTGCCAGCGGAAATCGTACTGCCAGAGGCCGAGCGCCTGGCCGAAGTTCTGACTGGTCGTCGGGAAAAACTCGCCATCGACGTCAAACACGATCCAGTCGACGATCCGCCGGTCGCCGTAGGGCCCCCGCTTGGTCTGCCACCGCTGTCGGGCTCCCACCCGGAAGGCGGTCAGATCGTTGACCAGCTCCGAGGGCCCCGTCACCCAGCCGCCGATCCCGCGGCGGATGGCGTAGGTTCGGGGGTCGTACTTGTTGTCTGGACCGAAGATGAACGGCGGGGCCAGCCGATACTGGGGATTGCCCGCCAGATTCTGCGGGGCCCCGAAGTCAAAGAAGGGGATGTTGCGGCGGTACTGATTGATCGTGTCGTCATCGATCTGATCGTAGAGCGGAAACTGGTCATAGCTCTGCGTGGCATCGGCATAGGAGAACTCAGCCTCGAAGATCACCTTGTGGGCGAGGCCGTGGAGATTCCAAAGTGAGCTCTCGACGTTGTTGTCGGCGGTCCACATCGGCAGGCTGGAGCGGATGCCGACCTGGCCGTAGGCCCGGTTGATCGGCTGCTGGTTGAGGTCCTGGCCCCAGTGGCCGAGTTCGCCGAGGGCATACGGCACGAGCTTGACCGGGCCCGCCTGGAATGGCAGGTCGATCTCCTGCCGGGTCACCAGCCGCTCGCCGATCACGTTGTTTTCGTAGGGCAGGAGCGTCCAGATGTTAAGGCCGGCCTGATTCTGCGGGGCCCGACCGCTCCCGGGGAAGGTCGGCGGCGGCTGCGGCTCGCTCTGTCTGACATAGCTGATGCTCGAATGCTCGTACCACGACAACGCGTCCCGCAACAGCGGCTGGGCGATCAGGTGATGATCGAGCCGGGGCCACCACTCACTCTGCGTGAAAAAGGGATCGACCCGCAGGCTGGTCAGCAGCCGCAGCTGGCGATTGTCGATCGGCCGCCGCAGGTCGAGCCAGGTCCGCTGCTCGTAGCCCTCTTCCCACTCGGCTTCGTAATATTCCTCGAGGAAGTTGATGTCGCTGATCCAGCCGGCCGCGCCCCGGGCCTGCCAGCCGGCGATAAGATCCTGCCGATGCCGCCAGAACGCCCGGCCGCGAAAGGCATCGGGATAGTTTGCGTAGATAAAGTTGTTGCGCTCGAGGCCGAGCCTGTCGATGCCGCGGTCGACCACGAACCAGGCGTCGGCAACACCGTTGGCCGGCGTGGCGAGGCCGAGGAACTCGGGCCGGTTGTAGACCAGCGAACTCCCGAAGCCGGGCCCCCGAAGGCTCAGGTAATCGACGTCAAAGTTCCAATCGACCCCGGGCGGGGCCCTACGGATGCCGAGCACCTGGAAGACGTCCCAGCTGGTCAGCACCTGCGTGCCGAAGATCTGGTCGTTCTTTACCTTCACGTCATTGATGTAAAAGGTCGGCTTCTTGGCGTTGGTCGCCAGAACCGGCCACCAAAGGATCGGCACCCCGCCGAGGGTCACGGTGTTTCCCCGGCTGGTGACAAACTGCTGGTGCTCAACGGCGGGCTCGCCGGTGGTCGGATCGATCATCGGCATGCCGAAGGAGCCTGGCACCGGCACCTGTTCGTCGGTGAGGGTCAGCTCGCGGGAGCGAAACTCCCAGGTCGGCACTCCCATCCGGCTGGTTGTCAGGCCGGTCCGCTCGGCGACGAAGCGGCTGCGGTCGACCTGCCGCAGCACGTCGGCCCGCAGGCGGATCAGGCCGGCATAGCTATCGACCGGCGTCAGCACCGACGCCCCGGTGATCACGCCGCTGGATCGTGGCACGTCATAGAACATGCTGACCGCTTCAATCACCCGCTGGCCCTGCCGGAAGACAACATTGCCTTCCATATAGAGTTCCAGCGGCGTGTCCGCAGCCTGGCCGGCATCGCCGGCGAGGTCGGGCTGGGCTTCGCTGCGGGTCCAGATCACCATCCGGTCGGCCGAAATATCGAGCGGTCCGGCCGGATCAACCCCGTCAATCACGAGGTTGATGCCCGAGGTGATCACGGCGATCCACTCCCCGCCGGCCGGGCTGGGAAACCATTGCACGGCCAGCGGCATGCTCGACCGGGGAAACGCCCGGAGCCGCCGGCCCACCACCAGCGGCTGAACCGCGGGGGCGGCAACGGTCCCAAACTCGGCGAACTGGGCAGGGACAACGCCGGCGTCCGGGCCTTCGTCCTCCCGCCGGCCGGCCGGCTGCTCGCTGGCGACCGACGCGAGGGCGGCGGCCGCCGCCGGCGGGGCCGCCGGCGTTTCATAGAGCGTCGGCCGGCCGCCAGCCGGGACAACACTGTCGAAGGTTAGCTGGGGGTCGCGGATGATCCAGAACCGGCCGGCCCAGCGATCGTCCCGAATCGTGGCGGCAGGCTCGAAAGCGGCGGCGTCCCCGGCGACAGAGCGAACCTGCACGCTGCCGGCCATCCGCACGAGGACTGTCCGCAAGGGCGGGGCGACCGGTTCTGCGGCGGTCGCGGGAACCGACGGCGGCCGCTCAATCCAGACAACCGCCTCGTGGGCGGTTGCCTCGGTCTGCCCCTGCCGCACCGTCGCCCCCCCGGTCAGGTGCCAGACGTCGTACGAGCCCTCTGTCCACCGCGCAGCCTGAGTGGCCTCGAGGCTGAGCAACTCCCGCGGGTTGGCCGCCGGCACCTCGATGCTGCCCGCCTCCGCGATCGCCGCGGCGAGTCCCCGGACCGGCAGCCCGGCGAGCTTTCCCGCCGGTGCGGTCGGCGGAGGTGGTTCGGCTCTCCCAGCCGGCATCGCCGCCGGGCAGAGGAGACCAAGCAGCAGGCATCCAGCCAGCCGGATGCCCGCCTGAACCCAGGCGGGCCGATTCTGCTCCGATCGCTCCAGACGACCGCACCAAGGCGGCCCTGGTCCGCGATGGCGACCGCCGCAACGACCGTGATGGAGTTGGCTGTGAGACACGCGCACCCGCATTCGCCGAGACCGCGTCCGGTCCGTCGGCCCAGAGGGAGAACAGATTGAGGGCGGGACTATAAGGACGCCCCGAAAATCCGGTCAAGGTGTCGCCGCGGGAAAGGAAAGTGGCCGAGGCGACTGAGGCAAACCGGTAAACTGGGGAGGTCTTCAGACCCACTATGACTTCCGCATGCCACCGCCACCCAACCACGATTCCCGCGTTGCCGGCGCGGTGGCCCGCTGGCTGGTTCGCTGGCGAAGATCCCTGGCCCTGCTGGGGCTTGTGCTGGGCCTCGCCGGGGTGGTGGCCTCCCGGCAACTCGAATACTCCCGGTCGATCGCCGCGATGTTCGACCGGAACGATCCGGCGGTCGTGCCGTTTGAGCGGCTCGGCCGCACCTTCGGGTCAGCGGCTGCGGTGCTGGCGGTTTACGATGACCCCGCGTTGTTCAGCCTTGGCGGATTTGATCGGCTCAGCGACCTGACAGCGGCGCTGAACGGCCTGCCCGGTGTTGCATCGGCCACCAGCCTTGCCACGACGCCGCTGGGCCGGGGCATCATCGCCACCGAGACCAATCCGGCGGCGGCCCGGCTGGTCTCGCTCATGGAAGGCTACACCGTCGGCAGTGATCGCCGCACCGCGGCGGTGGTCTGCGTGCTGGCCGGCGGCACCGACGCCGACGACGGCGTGCCCGGCCGGGGCGACACGATCGACGCCATGCGACGCATCATGGAGGCCTACCCTGACGGCACGGTCGCCGGCGAGACGGTGATGCTCCGAGACGGGTTCGCGATGCTTCGCCGCGATGGCAACCTGCTGGGGACCACCGCGGGGCTGCTCGCTTCGGTCGTGCTGCTGGTGCTCTTTCGCAGCCTGCGGTGGCTGGTGGCGCCGCTGGCCGTGGTGCTGCTGGCACTCTGGGGAACCCGCGGCCTGCTGGCCGTCGCCGGAGAAAAGTTGACCATGGTCTCCACGATGCTCTCGGCGATGGTGACCGTGGTGGCGATCGCCACGGTCGTGCACATCATCGTCGAGTTCCGGCGGCGGCGCGACGTTGGTGAACCGGCCGAGGCCGCCCTCACCGGGGCGTTGACCCGGCTCTTCTGGCCGATCGTCGGAGCGATTGCCACCGACATGATCGGCTTCGGCTCGCTGATCGCCAGCCGGGTCGGGCCGGTGCATGACTTCGGCATCATGACCGCGATCGGGGCGGGGATGGTGCTGCTGGCAGTGGCAGCGGCGGTTCCCTGGTTTGCCCTGGCCGGCAGGTTTGGTGGCGATCCGGCCCGGGTTTGGGGCGAGGGGAAACTCGACGGCGGACTCGACCGGCTGGTCGGCCGAATCGTCCGCTCCCCCGGGCCGATTCTGGCAGCCGCCGTCGGCCTGATCGCCCTGGCTGCCCTCGGGCTGTCCCGGCTTCAGGTTCAGACCGACTTTATTGAGAACTTTCGGCGGGACAGCCCCGTGGTCAAGTCGTATGAAATTGTCGAATCTCGCCTCGGCGGCGCCGGCGTCTGGGACATCCTGCTGCCGGTCGCCGACCCGGTCGATGCCGCCACGCTGGCCCGGGTGGCCACCCTCGAAAAAAGCCTCCGGAGCGAGGTCGCTGCCGCCGGGGCGACACCGGGAAGCGGCCTGACGAAGGTGCTCAGCGTCGCCGATCTGCTGGAGACGGTCTCGCCGGTCTCGCTGGAGCGGCTCGAACGCTCGGCGGTCGGCAGTTGGATGGTCACCGCCGCGGTCGGCCTGCTGCGGCAGCAACTGCCCCAGCTCGCCGACAGCCTGATCGGCAGCGATCCGGCCGACGGTTCGACCTGGCTGCGGGTGATGCTGCGGGCCCGGGAGCGGCAGCCGGCGGCAGCCAAGCGGCAGATCATCGACCAGGTTCGGGGGCTCGTGGCCCGGGACTTTCCGCAGACCGCCGGCCGGCCGGCCGGTGAGGTGACCGGCTTTTTCGTGCTGCTTGCCCAGCTCGTCGAGCGGATGCTGGCCGATCAGTGGCTGACCTTCCTGCTCGCCGCGGGGGGAATCTTCGTGCTGTTGTCGGTCGGCTTTCGCAGCCCGATCATCGGGGCGATCGCCCTCG
>Ga0180432_10012141_pt1 | contig 10050 bp, 7 predicted proteins | sample SS_ome_10_FD_132414 | JGI IMG/M metagenome (GOLD analysis project Ga0180432, IMG submission 132414) | Hypersaline lake sediment archaeal communities from the Salton Sea, California, USA - SS_1_MS_2 metaG | ecosystem: Environmental > Aquatic > Non-marine Saline and Alkaline > Hypersaline >...
CACGGCCCTGGCCCAGTACGATTGGCGCCTATCCGGCGATGTGACGGACGACTGCAAGGTGAATATCCTCGACATGATATTCGTGCGCAATCATCTTAACACCGCCTGCTCCGAATCGGAATGAGGAACAGCAGGGTCCAAAGTCGAAATGCTCAAGGCCCGATCACCAATGACCAGGATCAGTGATCAATTTCAAATGCTCAATGTTCAATGACGAAGGGATGTTGCGCAAGGTGACGACGCCGGGCCGGGGGCCGATGTGTAGGGGCGGCTCGCGAGCCGCCCTCTTGCCGCGCAGGTTTGCTCTCACGCCACAATCATCGCGCCCCACGAGTAGTCAGCCTCGTCGGGGAAGTGTGTCCATTGCCGTTCGATGATGGCGTCTTTGACCATCCATTCCAAATAGCTGAAGAAGGCAAACACCGAATCGGCGAAGTAGCAGTCGGCAAACGAACAGTGCAGCGCCCGTTTTCTGAGGTCTTCCGCCGCGTCGGCGACGGTTTCGTTGATCTCCCGGCCGATCCCGTCGAGGATTGAGCCGTATTCTTTCCACGGAGCAAGGGGAAGGCAGGGCACTGTAAGCACCGTCTTGCCGTCTCGCTTGCCCGCGGCGTGGAGGTCCGCCAGGTGCGCCCAGAACTCGTCGTGCCTGTCTCGCGGGATCTCAAGCTCGTCTGCAATCCTCGTCTTGACTTCCGGCGTGATCTCCTCGTGCGCCACGGGGGCCAGTTTGTCGGCAATAAACTCCCCGATGGTAGGCTTGAATGCCTGGTCGAGCCTTTCGATCCCCGGTCTGCGGGTCACGCTGGGGTGAATCCAATACGTGAATCGTTCGCCCCTCTCATCGTCGAAATGTTCGCTCCCCGCGCCGCCCAGCTTGCGCATGTCCGGCGCGGCGTCATCGGCGAAAGCAGCCACGCAGAAACTGCCGAAGCGACCCCTGTCGGGCGTTGATACTTCCAACTGCTCGCGGAGCGACCGAAACGGCCGCCTTGCAGCTTCCATGTGCAGGCCGGAGGTCATCACGGTGCTTTTCGCCAGGTCGCCTTCGGCCATCTCCGAGATCACAGCCAGCTTGTCGTGCAGGGAGTCAAGGCGGCCTATGACGATGTCTGCGATAGGCTCGGCCCACACCCGCAAAAGCTCCGCGTCGGCACTGTCAACTACGGGCATGGTGCACCGCTGGGCGCCATTTTGATGCACAACCAGCCGCATGTCCTGAAGGAACTCCAGCTCCGCCTTTGCCTGTTCCGGCTCCAAGCCGGCCGCAGCCGCAGCCGCCATCGCATCGCCACCCGGATATAGAGCCATGTACAGTTTCTGAGCGTTGAAGCGTCCTTGCATCGGCCCGCCGCGGAAGGTGGATGCTCCGCTAACGATAAACACAATTGTCTCGGGGTGGGTTTTCGCTGCATGTGTCACGGTAGTCAACCTCCTCCTTAGTTTCCTGCGCGACCTGCTGAGGGTTGCCCTTGCGGCGTCGTTCGACACTCCCAGGAATTCCGCGACCTCCCGGCAGGTGAGGCCGTGGAAATAGAAGAGCTCGATCGCCAGCCTGTTCCTGGGCGCCAGGCCCCCCAGCGCCGTTCGGACCCTGCCGCGTTCCTCTGTGAGCGCCAGGGCGCTGTGGGCATCCGCGTCTTCCGCCGGGAGGTCTGCCACAGTCTCGTTGTCGCCTCCGTTCGCCGGCCGCTTGAGATGGTCGGCCAAGATGTTTTCGGCTATGCTGCGGAGCCACGAAAGGAACGCCTGCGGGTTGCGCAGCCGGGGCAGTCCCGACAATACGGCAACGAGAGCATCCTGCGTCAGGTCTTCCGCGACCTGGTGCGAGCGCACCGTTCGAAACACCCTCCCGTAGACGAGCCGGGCGGCGCTCGCAAGAAGCTCGGCTGTAGCCTTCTCGTCGCCGTTCTGCGCACGTGCAACCAGGCGGATGAGATCAGTGTTTTCGCTCATATCGCGGGCAAGCTCGCCACGTGGATCAAGACGTAGAGAAAGCTCGTTGCTCTCTCACTACCATATGTCTGAGGAGGTCAGAAAACGTGACAGGAAAAGAATTGGCGAAAGCAAATCCGCCTCTCAAGGTGTCCCCTCGGCGGATACCTTGTCCCACTCCTCGAACACCGTCCGCACGTTTTCGGGCCGGGCGGCTGGGCCGAACTCACATTGCGCAATGACACCGCCGGCCGGATCGTAGAGGGCGTCGGCGACGCGGCGGACCGCCCGGCGGACGTCGGCTACGTTTGGAGAAGGGAGCACGTGTTGCCGGTCGATCTCGCCCCAGAAGGTTATCCGCCCCTTGAATCTACGGCCGATCTCCTCGATGTCCATGCAGAAGAGCTGGCTGTTCACGACGTCGATCCCGATCTCGATCAGATCCTCGTAGATCTCGAAGATGTGCCCGTCGGAGTGCATGAAGATGTCTTTGCCATGGCTGTGGGCGATGTCGGAGTAGTCCTTGTAGAGCGGCTTAAAAAGCTCGCGCCAGAGCGGGGGCGGAATCTGCAGGGCGTCCTGCGTACCCCAGTCATCCATGAACGTGAGGCCGTCGACGTCGGTGCCTGCCCATATTTCGAGTTCTTTCACGTAGAATTCGTGGACCATGTCGCGCAGCGTGAAAAACTCCTTCGGCTGGTCCATCACATCGATGTAGGAGTTGGCGCTTCCGCGGAGGAATTGCATTCGTTCCCAGGGGCGGGGGCAGCATCCGGCGCGGAGGTACTTGTCCGACCGCGCGCAGCTTTCGTTCACTTTTTCCATGCCCTTGCCGAGCAGTTCATAAGGCGGCTTTACCTTGTTGATATCGGACCACTCGGGGACGAGGGGCTCTTTCACCTGGCCCACGACGCCCTCCTGCAGGTTGACGAACGTGCAGCCCCATTCATCTACGAACACCCCCGCCTTGCATTCGTCTCCTTTCTGGCGATCCGACTTCGGCGGATGGTATTTCGGGCCTCCGAAGTCGCCCGGGAATTCCTTGCTGATCTCCTCGGCGGCGCCCGGGTAAACGATATTGGCGATCGGTAGAGTCCACAGGTCGCGGGGTGCTCGTTCGGGGTATTGAAAGTGGAGGCTGCGCTTTACGATTTCTCTTGACGTCACTGATTTTACTCCATTGCGGTCGGAAGCCGGCCGTCAAACGTTTTGTTCGGTTCCACACGATAATGAAGCTAACGGGAAAAGTCAAGGCAAAAGGACCCAACGCCGCAGATTGATAGTTGAATCTCGGCCTGCTTTGGACTATCATCATGTACGCTTCCGCCGAGCAAACTGTTTCAACTAAAGAGAGACCCACTGGTCTGCAGGACTTCGCACCGACAAATGGACGAACAACGCTATATTTCGATAAAGGGCGCCGCCCAGCATAACCTCAAGAACATCGACGTCAGGATTCCCCGCGATAAGCTGGTGGTCATCACCGGGCTGAGCGGCTCGGGCAAATCGTCGCTGGCGTTTGATACGATCTACGCCGAGGGCCAGAGGCGATACGTCGAGAGCCTGTCGGCCTATGCCCGGCAGTTCCTCGAGCAGATGCAAAAGCCGGACATCGAGTCGGTGGAGGGCCTGCCGCCGACCATCAGCATCGAGCAGCGCACGGCGGCCCGCAACCCGCGGTCGACGGTCGCCACGACGACTGAGATCTACGATTACCTCCGGCTGATGTTCGCCCGCATCGGCAAGCCGCACTGCCCCAAATGCGGCAAGCCGATCACCCGCCAGACGGCCCAGCAGATCGTCGACGCCCTGCTCGGATCGGCGGAAGGCACGCGGATGCTGATTCTGTCGCCGATAATCCGCGGCCGCAAGGGCGAGCACAAGGGCGTTTTCGAGACGATCAAGAAGGAAGGCTTCGTACGGGCGAGGGTCGACGGCGAAGTCGTCGAACTGGAAGAGGTCCCGCAGCTCAACAAGAAGCTCAAGCACAACATCGAGGCGGTCATCGACAGGGTGGTTCTGCGGCGCGACGCCGCGGCCAGGCTGCTCGACTCTGTGGAGACGGCTCTGCGGCTGGGCGAAGGTCTTCTGGTAGCGTCCGTGGAAAAGGGCGGGGCATGGCACGATACTCTCTACAGCGAGCTTTACGCATGCCCCGAGTGCAACATCAGCCTCCCCGAGCTTACCCCGAGGATGTTCTCGTTCAACAGCCCCTACGGCGCCTGCCCCACGTGCAGCGGCCTGGGGGTGCGGACCGAACCTGATCCCGACCTGATTGTGCCCGACAAGGACCTGACGCTCAACAAGGGGGCAATACTCCCTTACAAGCGGCTGGGGCCCGGCTATGCGTGGTATTACAAACGCCTGTTGCGGCGCTTCTGCAGGAATTTCGGCATCACTATGGGCACGAAGTTCAAGAACCTGCACAAAGAGATCCGCAAGATCCTGCTGTACGGGGCCACACTCGAGCAGTTGTCCAAGTACGGCTGCAACCAGGGGTTTACATGGGAAGGCGCGGTGCCCGACCTCAAGCGCCGGTTCGAGACGACCGACAACGACGTGGTCAAGGCGAGGATATACGAGTTTATGTCGGAGCTTCCATGCCCCGATTGCAAGGGCTACAGGCTCCGGCCCGAGGCGCTGGCCGTTACCGTGGACGAGCGATCCATCGCGCAGATCGCCCGCCTTTCGATCGAAGACGCGCAAGAATTCTTCCGCGGCCTCCGCCTCGGCGAGCAGGACGCGGTCATCGCCCGCCACCTGCTCAAGGAGATCAACGAGCGGCTGCGGTTCATGATCGACGTCGGCCTGCCGTACCTGACGCTCGACCGGGGCAGTTCGACACTCTCGGGCGGCGAATCGGAACGCATCCGCCTCGCAACCCAGGTCGGAAGCGGGCTGGTCGGTGTGTGCTACGTGCTCGACGAGCCGACCATCGGGCTGCACCAGCGGGATAACTCCAAGCTGATCACCACGCTCAGAAGGCTGCAAGAGATCGGCAACACGGTCGTGATCGTCGAGCACGACGAGCAGATGATGCGCTCGGCCGACGAGATCATCGACCTCGGCCCGGGCGCGGGCCTCCACGGCGGCGAAGTGGTCGCGCAGGGCACGCCCGCCGAGATTATCGCCAGCAAGAGATCGATAACCGGTGCGTTCCTGCGCGGCGACATGCGAATAGAGATCCCCGAAACCAGGCGGCCGGTGAATCCCAGGAAAGCCCTCACCGTTGTCGGCGCAGCCGAGCACAACCTCAAGAACATCAACGTCAGGTTCCCGCTCGGCGGGATGATCTGCGTGACGGGCGTGAGCGGCTCGGGCAAGAGCACGCTCGTGAGCCAGATCCTGGTGCCCGCGCTGCGGCGCCAGATCAGCAGAAGCAAGGAAAAGCCCGGCTCGCACAAGCGGATCAACGGCGCCGGGAACATCGACAAGGTTATCGAGATCGACCAGTCGCCCATCGGCCGCACGCCGCGTTCCAACCCCGCCACTTATACCAAGGCGTTCGATGAAATCCGCGCCACCTTTGCAAAGACGAAGGAGGCCCGCACGCGCGGCTACAAGCCCGGCAGGTTCAGCTTCAACGTGAAAGGCGGCCGTTGCGAGGCCTGCCAGGGCCAGGGTACGATGCGGATTGAAATGCACTTCCTGCCCGACATATACGTAACCTGCGAGCAGTGCGGCGGCAAGCGCTACGGCCGCGAGACCCTCGACGTGAAGTATAAGGGCAAATCGATCGCCGAGGTCCTCGATATGACCGTGGAGGAGGCGCTGGATTTCTTCAAGAATATTCCCAAGATCAGCCGCGTGCTCAAGACGCTCAACGACGTCGGGCTGTCGTACATGACGCTGGGCCAATCGAGCACTACGCTCTCGGGCGGCGAGGCGCAGCGCGTGAAGCTGTCGTCGGAACTCGGCAAGCGCGCCACCGGCCGCACCCTCTACATGCTCGACGAGCCGACCACGGGCCTGCACTTCGCCGACGTCAAGAAACTGCTGTCGGTATTGCAGCGCCTCGTCGACATGGGCAATACGGTTATCGTGATAGAGCACAATATGGACGTTGTGAAGTCGGCAGACTGGGTTATCGACCTCGGCCCGGAGGGCGGCGATGCGGGCGGCCGGATCGTTGCCGAGGGCCCGCCCGAGGCCATCGCACAACATCCGACCTCGTACACCGGGGAGTTTCTGAGGCGCTATCTGGCGGCAGGGGAACGTATTGCAGCGAGGGCGTGAGGACATGATATCATTTATCGGGCAACCCTCGACCCAAAACTCACTTCCCTCGGATCCACTCTCTTGTCAAACTTGATCGGGTCCCTGAATACGTAGGGCAGTTTTTCGATGCGCTCGCGCAGGTTGTCGGGCGGGCGCTCCTGTGCGGTGACCTCGAACGACGCCTCCTGAAACATGCTGAACTGGTTGATCCCGAGCTTATCTTTGATCACGGGCAGGAAGGATTCGTTGACTTCATATCCCACGGAGTTTCTGTCGAGATGCGCGGCGGCGAGGGACGTTGTGCCGCTGCCGAGGAAGGGGTCGAGCACGGTGTCGCCCACGAAGCTGAACATCCGGATGAGGCGGCGAGGAAGCTCCTCAGGAAACATCGCAAGGTGCTTGCCCTGCTTCTCACCCGGGAAACTCCAGTGCCCGGAGAAATAGGTGTTCCATTCCTCGGTAGTCATTGCCGAGGCTTCCCTGGTGCGGCTGTCGGCTTTCGGCGCCTTCCCCAGCTTCTTGAATATCAGGATGAATTCATAGTCGAGCTTGAGGATGCCGTTTCGCGGATGAGGAAATGACCCCATTATAGTGGCGCCGCCGGTCGTATTGCAGGTGGTGACCTTCCGCCAGATTATGGCTCCCATGTAGTCGAAGCCGACCGTCTCGCAGAACTTGATGATCTCGGTGCGTATGGGAATGACCTTGTATCGCCCGTAGTAGACCGATCGCGCGAACTGATCGCCTATATTGATGCACAGCCGGCAGCCCTTGTGCAGCATGCGCCCGCACTCGCTCCATACGAGGTTGAGATTGTTGATATAGTCTTCGTAGGAATCATGAAAGCCGATCTGGCCGCCGCTGCCGTAATCCTTCAACTGCCAGTAGGGCGGCGAGGTGACAACAAGGTGAACCGACTCGTCGCCCAGCCCTCCCATCTGCCGCGAGTCGCCGATGATTATCTTGTGCGTGGAAGCCAATGCAACGCCCCTTTCTCGCGCGGACCCGTGGGCCTGGCCCGGGCGCCATTCACGTAGTTTATGTAAAGCGCCGCGCTATGTCAACCGAAATCTTGCTGCTCGCGATACGGTGTCGAAATTTCTTGACTTGCCCCCCGTGAGTTGCTATCATGCCACACCAGCTTGAAAAGGTACCCAGCAAGACTTTTCCGGTTGCCCGACCGGGAAGCCGGTCGAAACTTCGAGCGAAGAAAGGCGGCCTAATGACCCTCCTTGCCGTTGGCTCGGTAGCACTCGATTCGGTCGAAACGCCTCACGGGGTGGTCTACGAGGTCCTCGGCGGATCGGCAACATATTTCTCTTACGCGGCCAGTTTCTTCACCCACGTACGGCTGGTGGGCGTGGTAGGGCAGGACTTTCCGCCGGAGCACCGCGAGTTGCTCGAAACGCGCGACATCGACCTCGAGGGCCTGGAGATGGTCGACGGCAAGACCTTCCGCTGGCGCGGCAGCTACGAAGGCGCGATGAACGCCGCCAAGACGCTCGAAGTGCAGTTGAACGTCTTCGGCGAGTTTGAGCCGAACGTGCCCGAAAGATTCCGAGACTCGAAGTTCGTTTTCCTGGCGAACGCCAGCCCCAGGCTCCAGAAACTCGTGCTCGAACAGGTGGATAAGCCCGAGCTGGTCGTGTGCGACACGATGAACTTCTACATCGAGAAAGAGCGCGACGCCCTTATTGAGCTGCTGGAGCTTGTCGACGGGCTCGTGATCAACGACGCCGAAGCCGTGCAGCTTACGGGGAAGCACAATTTTGTGGCGGCCGGGCAAGAAATCCTCGGACTCGGACCGAAGTTTGTTGTGATCAAGAAGGGCGAGCACGGCTCAATGCTGATGAACGGCGGGCAGGTCTTTTGTATCCCGGCGTTCCCCTTGCACACGGTGGTCGATCCCACGGGCGCCGGCGACAGCTTCGCGGGCGGGACGATGGGCTACCTTGCCGCCGAGGGGCGGTTCGACCCCGAGACGTTGCGGCGTGCTCTCGTATTCGGTACCGTGCTTGCCTCCTTCAATGTCGAGGGTTTCAGCCTTACGAAGTTCGAGGCGATCGGCAGGCCCGAAATTGAAGAGCGATTCGAGCAGTTTGTTGAAATGATGCGATTCTGAGACCGGCCGATCTTCCGCCCCGGCAGCATAACTGAAAGCAAGGCCCGGAAATGCGTACTTTCATTGCGGTGGAGATCAGCAAGGCGATTCGCGCCGAAATCCAGGCCATTCGCGAGCGGCTCAAGAAGATCCAAGCCAACGTCAAGTGGGTGGAGCAAGACAATACCCACCTGACGATAAAATTCATCGGCGACGTCGGACCGGATCAGGTGCCCGCAATTTGTTCGGCGATTGAGAAGGCTGCCGGGGCCGCCCGGCAATTCGATATAGAAATCCGTGGCGTCGGCACGTTTTCGCGGCGTCGGCCCAGCGTGCTGTGGGTGGGCGTTGAAGACCCAAGCGAGGAGCTCGCCCGGCTGCACGTTGAGCTCGAGAACGCCTTGCACAAACTCGGGATCGAAAAAGAGAACCGCAAGTTCAGCCCGCACATAACTATGGGCAGGGTCCGGGGCGGCAAGAATATCCGCGAACTGCTCGAAGGCCTCGACGCACAACGGACCGCTCATCTGGGGACGTCGCGGGTTGAATCGCTGATCCTGTTCGAAAGCAAGCTCACTCCGCAGGGGCCGATATATAGCCGGCTGGCGGAGGTCTTATTGAGCGGGACGCACAACGCGGAGCACGCAGAATACCAAGAACGGAGCGTGGATCAAAACGAACGGGGAGATCGCGATGGGCAAGAGAACAGCAGATGAAGCCGGTTTGAGGAAAGAGTCGCTGGAGCGGGCGGTCTCGCAGATCGAAAAGCAATTCGGCAAAGGCGCCATAATGCCGCTGGGCTCCGACACACACCTGCACGTGCCCGCGATCAGCACCGGGTCGCTGTCGCTGGATATCGCCCTCGGCGTGGGCGGCCTGCCGCGCGGGCGCGTTGTCGAGATATTCGGGCCGGAGTCTTCCGGCAAGACCACCCTCAGCCTGCAGGTCGTGGCAAATGCACAAAAGAAGGACGGCATCGCCGCATTCATAGACGCCGAGCACGCGCTCGACCCCACTTATGCCAAGAAGCTGGGGGTGGATGTGGATACATTGCTGCTGTCGCAGCCCGGTACCGGCGAGGAGGCGCTCGAGATCGCCGAGCTTCTGATACGCAGCAACGCGGTGGACGTGGTTGTGATCGACTCTGTTGCGGCGCTTGTGCCGCGCGCCGAGATCGAAGGCGAGATGGGCGATACCCACGTGGGCCTTCAGGCAAGGTTGATGTCGCAGGCGCTCCGGAAGCTCACCGCCGCGATCAGCAGGTCGCGCACGATCATGATCTTCATCAACCAGATTCGCGAGAAGATCGGTGTCAGTTTCGGCAACCCCGAGACGACCCCGGGCGGCAGGGCGCTCAAGTTTTACTCCGCCGTGCGGATAGACGGCCGCCGCATCGGACGCATAAAAGACGGAGACCTTGCCATAGGCAATCGCACCAAGGCCACGGTCGTCAAGAGCAAGGTGGCCGCGCCCTTCAAGAAGGCCGAGTTCGACATTATGTTCGGCAAGGGAATATCGAGGGAAGGCGACCTGATCGACCTGGGGCTCCTGCACTCAGTAGTCGAGAAATCCGGCTCGTGGTACGCGTACGGCAAAACGCGCCTCGGACAGGGCCGCGAGAACTCCAAAGCGTTTCTTGAAAGCACGCCTGAACTGGCCGATGAAATAGAGAAGAGCATCCTGGAGAAAGCCGGCCTCACTGATATCAGAGGCGGGGAGGACCTCGCCCATTCTGATGAAAAGCCTTCCTCCTGAACCCCGCATAGGCCGGCTATGGAACGCCGCTGAAGGAGTAG
>Ga0180432_10012142_pt1 | contig 10050 bp, 8 predicted proteins | sample SS_ome_10_FD_132414 | JGI IMG/M metagenome (GOLD analysis project Ga0180432, IMG submission 132414) | Hypersaline lake sediment archaeal communities from the Salton Sea, California, USA - SS_1_MS_2 metaG | ecosystem: Environmental > Aquatic > Non-marine Saline and Alkaline > Hypersaline >...
CTCCTGCTCGCAGGCCATCAGACATTCCTCGAAGCTATCCCGGCATTCCTCCAAAAGTGCCTGCTGCGTAGCCGGATCGATGTCGATGGATCCGCCGCAGCCGCCCAGGACCAACAAGCTAACCAGGAACAACCCGCTGAAAATGTGAATCCGTTTCATCTCATCCTCCTTTCCCAGGTTTGGGTTCCACCCGCTGATATCGCAAGTACGATGCCAACCAGAAAGGGGGACAGGGTATTTTTATCTTGCTGATATAAAAGAGAAAAATTAAAAAGAGCCGGCGGTCTCCCGGCGGCGGCTGCCATCTGGAGGTGGCAGTTGACCGACATGGGAAATATAAGTGCTATCTGCAGGTGGCAGTCGGCTCAGGGTACGTGGAAGGAGCCACCCACGTTGTCCGGGGGCTGTTGGAGGAGGAAATAGACCGCGGTTCCGGTCCCGGCGGCCACCACGCCGCCGACAATGGCCCAGACCCACCACTTGTTGTACCAGGGCTTGGGCTCGACGTACTTGATGGGTATCTCCCGGGGCCGCTCCTCGCTTCCCAGCATCAGCACCTGGTTGCCCTGCTGGTCGTGGATGCTCAGGTAGATCTGCAGCACCTGGGCCTCGGCGGCGTCGGGGTGGGTGGGTGGCAGCTTGATGCGGTGGTACTGACCCTTTTGGGGGATCTTGAAGTAGGTGGTCTTGTACTCCAAGGTGCCCTTGCGCCGCGCCTGCAGGTTTCCCCACTTCATGAAGCTCTTGGGATCGGCGATCACCTCGACATCCACCGGCACAGGATCGACAACCTGCAGATCCTTGGGCCAGCTAAGGTCCACCATGGGCGGCTGCTTCTCCCGGGCGGCCTTGCGGGCCTGCTCGAAAAGGAAGGTGACCTTGGGCGACAGGGTGTAGCTCAAGGCGTGCCCGGGATCCAGGGCCAGCAGCATGTCGAAGGCCTCCAACGCCTGCTGCTTCTTGTCCAGGTAGGCGTAGGCGATGCCCAGCTGCTCATAAAGCCGGACGTGGTCTTTGTATTTGTACGGGCCTTCGGCCTTGGCTTGGGTCAGCAACCGGATGGCCTCCTCCACCCGGTATTCCCCCAGCGCCCGGCACCCCTGATCCAGGGTGGCCGGATCGGCCAGCAGCAGCCAGATGAGCAGTGTCGCCATAGGTCACCAACTACACGGATCGGATTCTGCGGTCAAGTCCGTGGGCTACTTGATCTCCAGGTGCAGGTGATCCAGGTGCAGGCCGCCGCCGCTCGGCGTGAGGATCACGTCGAAGATTTTTGCCTTCTTGATTTGCGAAACCAGGTTTCGCAAAAACTTGCGCCGGTCGGGATCGGGGCCGCTCCAGTCGGCCTGCACCGAGACCGGGGCTCCCCGGGCGCGTTCGAAGCCGGTGATGTCGATGGCCAGGGCGTGGCCGTGGCCGGAGAGTGACCGGGTTCCGGCCACCCCGCGGCAGACGTAGGTGCCGTTGTGCTCCGCCTCCACCACCCCGGCGTCGCGTAAAAGCTCCGACAACCGCTGGACGGCCAGTGCCATCCGGCAGGCCACCAGCAGGTGGTCGGCGTGCCGCTGCCCCTTCTGGCGGTAGTCCACCGTGCGGATCGGGCTGTTGAGCAGCACCGGCGTATCGATCTGGCAGACATCCTGGCGGGGCGGCGGCTCCCCCGGCCGGGCCGGCCGGGTGGGGGCGTCGGCCAGATCCGGCCGGGTGTAGACCAGTTCCAGGCGGTCCAGCTGTTTGGTGCACTCGGTAGACGGCGGCGGCGTCCCCCGGTCCGGCAGGCACACCAGCTGAACCATGCTCTCACGGCGCCGCTGCAACGAAGTGCACACATACCCCGGTCTGCAGCCCGAGGGGGTCAGGTGCAGGTTGCAGCGCGCCACGCAGATTCCTGAGTCGGCGTAGGCGGGATCGTCGATGCAGAAGGTGGCCGAGTAGAAGTCACCCTTGCGGTCCGGGCAGTACTTTTTGCAACGCGCCGAGCAGTAGCCCCGCACAAACCCCTCCTCGGGCATCAAGCAGAACCCCCCGTCGTAGGGACAGTCCTTGTCGTGCTGGCAGGCCGCTCCGATCCAGCCCGGGTTGAAGTTCTTGTCGGCTGGATCCTTCGCCGGCTCTGCCGGAGGCCTGTCCACAGGCGGATTTGACGGCTTCGGATCCCGGGGGGGAGGTACTGGCTGCGGATACAGCAACCAAATCGCCGCGGCCGCCACGATAACTACCACCACCGCTGCTGCGAGGGTTACGCGGGACATTAGAAGGACCCCTTTATGAAAAACGACACCAGGCGCACCAGCAACTCACCTCCGAAGTCGGACTCGTAACCGTCCCGGGTGGAGCTCCCTATGGGAACGCCGGGATACTCGCGGAAGGAGCCGCCTATGGGAGCGCGGAGAATCAGGCCGGCTTCGACGCTGCTGTCCTTGAAAGGTGTGAAGCGGTAGCCCAGGCGTCCGATCACCAGCCAGGTGTTCCCCAGGGGAACGTCTTCGGGATCCTCGAAGGTTTCGTCCGGATAGTACAAGGGCATGTGGTATGTGGACACGTAGTGGACGGCCACATCCGTGTAGAGTCCCAGCTCGCTGGTCCAGCGGCAGCCCAGGTTGGCACGAAGCGGCGGTTCCGAGAGCAAACGTTCCCGATCCTCGTCGAAAACGTAACGCAACCCGAGGTTGCCCCAGAACATCCAGACGCCAGACGGTTTCCAGACGACCTCGGCTTCTCCGCCGAAGGCATGTACCAGCATGTCCTGGTTGCGGTATTCGAATATCGATCCGGGAACATCCGGCCGGCCCAGCGTGTCCCAGGTGAGTTCGGAAGCGAAAAATATCATGTCCTGGTAGGTGTTGAAGAACAGGTCCGCCGAAATCGTGAGCGCGTTGTTAAAAAAGTGCGCCCGCCAACCGGCCTCCACCGAATGCACCCTTTCGTTTACGAGATCCTCGTTGCCTATGGAAGTACCGAGCTTCTCCGCCACCTCGGGGAACGCCGCCTCGGCTGCCTTCAAATGCAGGCGGTATTCCATGAAGGTCGGCTTTCTGAAAGCCAAGCCGTAACCCAGGCGGAAGGAGTGATCCGGCCAGGGGCGGAAAGTGGCCACGACGCGAGGGGAGAGCGCATCCTCGGTCTGGTTGTTCAAGTCATAGCGAAGTCCCGCGGTGAGCTGGAACTGCTCTGCCAGCATCCACTGGGCGTGGAGGAAGCCGGCTCCCCGAAGCTCGAAGATGTCGGAGGGAATAGTGTTTACGGATTCGTAAGTCGTGTAGCGTATATTTCCGCCGGCGATCACCAGAAAATCTTCGGATAAATGATAGTCAAGCTGCACCTTGCCGTCGAAGGAATGCTGGTTCATATGTATGTTGGGCAGGTAAGCCATCCAGACGCCCAGCGACTCGATGGATGATCGGTAGAACAAGTCTCCATCGAAGTGGATGTGATATATCTGCGCCTTGAACTTCAAACCTTCCGACAGCTTGATCTCCGACTTTAACATCTCGAAATGATTCAAAACGTCGGTGCTGCGGAAGTCCCCCATGACGTAATACATGGTTCCGTCGCCCAGCGCCGCCCCGGCGTGCAGCGACAGGTCCAGCCGCTGGCCGATGCGGTAGCGCAGGTAGCCGTGGCTGTGGAAGTAGGTGCGCATAATCTGGTTGTCGCGGTCCGACGGGCTGTAACGGCTCAGCGCACCCACCCCGGCGCCGAAGTCCAAAGTCCCGCCGCCGACGGTGGAGTTGCCCCGGGCCCGGGCGAAGAGCCGGTAGCTTCCGCCCTCGCCGGCGGACAGGGAAACGTCCGCACCCAGGGGCGGCCGGTCGGGGATGGTGGTGATGCTCACCACCCCGGCGAAGGCGTTGGCTCCGTACAGGGTGGAACCGGGCCCCCGGATCACTTCGATGCGTTCGATTTCCTCCAGGTCGATGATCAATCCGGCCCAGATGGGCCAGCCGGCCACCTCGATCAGCGGCTCGCGGCCGTCGACCAGGACCAGGATCAGGTTGTTGGAGTTCTCGGTCAGCGCCCGGGCGCCCACCAGGGGGAAGGAGGGCTTCATCTCGTAGATGTCGAAGCCGGGGATCCGCCGCAACAGATCGGGGACGTTGATGGCGCCGGAGGCCTGGATGTCCTCGCGGGTTATGACGGTGATGGCCGAGGGGCTCCAGAAGATCGACTGGCGGTGCTTGCTGGCCGACTTGACTTCGTTGGCTCTCATTGCGAACCCGAAGCGATCTCCAACCCTTTCGAAGAGCTCCTGAGTCACATCGGGCAGCTCGTCCAGCAAGTCGTCGATATCCCCCTTGATTCTCCGAGTGGCTCTCCAGGCCACATAGGCGTTGCCGACGTCCATCAGTTTCAAATTCAAAATTATGGATTCACCCAGGATGCCGGCGTTTCCGGTTACGATCCAGGGCATCCCCAGGACTCCGGCGATCTCGGCGAAGCATTCCCTGTCTGTGCAGCCGGCCAATCGCTTCTGCTTCTCCAGGTTGAGCATTGAGATGATGTCGGCTTTGCTGACCACATGTATGTCGCCCAGCTCGCTTATATGCTCGGCTATCATGTCGGCTATGATGTCCGCGGTCGCCTGGGATAATCCCTCCTTTCCCACGATATCCATCACTCCGATCGTCACCGTTCTTGATTGAGAGAAGAAGTACTCCACCTCGGGCTCCGCCTCTTGGGAGTATGCCGACAAGGGAAGCAGCAGAACGGTTACGATCAAAGCGACGGTGACACGAAAACCCATGGCTTCCCCGCTTAGAATGAGCCCTGCAGGTAACCGGTTGTCATTCTGGCCAGCAAAGTCCCTCCGTAGCTGATCCCGGTCTGGGAGAAGTAGCCGCTCTTTTCACGGTAGCGGAAGTGGGGCGATTCGAAGGGAGAGATGGGCAAAAACAGTTTTACTCCCACTTCGCAATCGACCAGCTCGCCCAGCCTGAGCCTCCATCCCAGCCGGCCGAGGAGGAGCACCACCGATTCCATGTGCATGGTGAGCAGGGGCTCGAAGAAACCGCCGGGATTTTCGACCGCCCGGTCGGTGAACTCGGAGCGAGAGAAGGCGTACAGGCTGCCTATCAGCCCGGAGTCGGTCCGGAAGCGACCGCCCAGTACGAGCAGATCCTTGGGGTTTTCGTCGGAGGCTTGAAGCACCACACGGTGGGTCCAGGAGGCGGTCAGGGTCACCTGGCGGGAGGGGGTGAACTGCACGCAAAACTCGCTGCCTAAGACGTCCAGGTCCCGGCCGACGTTGGCGTATCTGAAGGTGCTGAGGTCCAGGTCGGGCAGGCCCTGCTCGTCCACTATGATCATGGGATCGAATGCGATCAGGTTGCGCAACTGGGTGTAGTAGAGGTCCCAGCTCAAGGTGAGCTTGCCGTCGAAGAACCTTCCCAGGTAACCGGCGTCGAACGACAGCAGCTCTTCGTTTTCGATTTCGCTGTTACCCACCACCCGGGTCATGAACTCCTGGAACTTCTCCTGGGCCGGGCCGGTGATCGGGCTGTCGTCGGGAAAGACGGCCATGAAGTGGGTGCCGGCGGTCACGTGGGAGGGTTTTAAAAATGCCCGGGCCACTCCCAGGCGTAGGAACTGCCCGCGGGCGGGCCGGACGACCGCCGCCGCCCGCGGGCTTATGAACTCCCCGGTCACGGTGTTGTAGTCAAGGCGCAGGCCGGCGGTCACCGTCAACCCCTCGAGCGGGGCGAGCTCGGCGTGGATGAAGGCTCCCAGGCGGGCCTCCCAATGATTCTGGCCCGGCTGGTGGTAGTCGGGGCTGGAGGGATCGGAGTAGGTGTCGGCGTCGAGGAACTGGTCCGAGCTCCAGTTGGTGGCCCGGGCCTGACCCCCGGCGATGATCAGCAGCGGGTCGTAGAAGGTGGGGAGCGTCCATTGGATCTCGCCGTCGAAGAGGTTCCCGGCCCCCGAGGCCGGCTTGATCTTGGCCAGCCGGATTCCCGAGTACTCTATCGGGGCGTCGATGCGGATGTAGATCGGGCCGTGGGTGAAGTAGAACTGTCCGCGCAGGTCCTCGGATTCGTAGGCCAGCCGCAGCATGTAGATATCCAGGTCGGTGTATACCGGACCCACCCCGGTGGCGGCGGTGCCGGAGCCGATGGCCAATCCCCCGTCGATGACCAAACGCTTGGACTTGGACCAGTTGTACTCGGCCAGCAGCCTGAGCCGCCGCACCCTGCGCCCCAGAGTGTCCGGGTCGGTGAAATTCCCCGAGTCGTCGATCCCGCCGCTGGCCATCAGCCCCCAGTCGCCCACCCGGGTGCAGGCCCGCGCGCCGAGGGTGAGCAATCCGGCCTCGCCGCCGGATAATCCGGCCCAGGCGGTGGTTTTCTCCGACGTGCTGCGGGTGGTGATGCTGATCACCCCGGCGAAGGCGTTGGCCCCGTACAGGCTGGACCCCGGGCCCCGGATGATCTCGATGCGTTCGATGTCCTCCAGGGCGATGGGCTGGACCTGCCAGGGGGGGAAGCCCAGCAGATCGACGTTGGCCTCCCGGCCGTCGATTCGCACCAGGTAGTGGTTGTTGGCGTAGGTCCAGAAAAGCCGGGAGGTAGTGCTGAGGAAATAGGGGGTCACCACCACCACCTCCATTCCCGGAACCATTCGCAGCAGGTCCGGGATGGTGGTGGCGCCGGTGGTTTCGATGTCCTCTTGGGTGATGACGGTGATGGCCGAAGGGGACTCGCCGATGTCCTGCTCGTGCTTGGCGGCGGTGAAGACAACTTCGAGGAGCTCCTCCAGGTCCAGCTGCTCGAAGTCCTGGATCTCTTCGGCGTATGCCAGGCCCGGAAGCAGGCAGAATACGATCCAGATTGCCCGGTGCATGCCGTAAGGCTCCGACGTGCGAGGGAAAATGTCAACCCGGCGGCGCTTGCCCCGTTCTCCCTGCGCGAATCAGCGAGCTGTCCTCTGGAGTGGTTTCAACGGCGCGCGGGAGAACGGGGCTGACAGAAATTGTCGTTGGGAGATCATGACCTTGCCAACCGGGGCCGGGTTGGGTACTATGCCAGCCATGACCGCCAGTCCCGTCATGCCCGGAGCCGGCAAGCGCGTGCTGATCGTCGACGACTCCGAAATAACCATCAAGCTGATTGAGAGCGAGCTGGAAGGCAAGGGTTTCGAGATTCTCACCGCCACCCGGGCGGAGGATGCCAGCCAGATGATCATCAAGAAGGCCACCCGCCCGCATCTGGTCCTGCTGGACATCAACATGCCCAACATCGACGGCGCCCAGTTCTGCAAGTTCATCAAGGGCAACGCCATGTTCGCCGACGTCAAGGTGGTGTTCTGCTCGGGGATGGACGAGGCTAAGCTCAAGATGCTGGCCGAGGAGTGCGGCGCCGACGGATACGTCACCAAGGATTCGTTCCTGGGCAAGTGGGTTCAGGACAACATCGAATAGCAAGGATATAACCATGCCAGAGAGAAGAGAGTTCACGCGTGTACCGGCAGAAACCTACGTCAAAATCCATAGTGTTCCCGAGGGAGAGATGAAGGAGGGGACCGGCAAGAACATCGGCGGAGGAGGCATACTCTTCGCCTCCGAGACGGCCTACCAACCGGGGACGCTGCTGGACATAGAGGTGCTCACCGCCGCCCACCAGGCCTTCGCCCACGTGTTCGAGCCGCTGCGTGCGCGCATTCGGGTCATCCGGGTCGAGAAGGACCACCCCCCCTACGATGTGGCCGCCGAATTCGTCCAGGTGGACGGCTGATACTTTAGATTTTTTACGGGTTTCCTTGACAATGCCGTACCGGGTCCGCGAAAATAGGGCCGGTTTTAGTGGGTATTGCAAAGGACGGGTGCATCCGGGAGCCGTATGGGTAATCTGCTAGGCAACTTGTCCGTCAAGTGGAAAATGGCCCTGGCCACCAGCCTGATCCTACTGCTGGCGGTGGCGGCGATGCTCTGGTACTTCCCCCGCAGCCAGCGCCAGGCGCTGGAATCCGGCATGAAGACCAAGGTCAACACGGTGGCCAAGATGCTCTCCTGGAGTCTGGTTACCGCGGTGGACGCCGCCGCCCTGACCATGGACGTCAAGCCCATCGAGGAGATCATCACTTCGGCCAAGCAGGACAAGGACCTGATCTCGGTCCGCGTGGAGGATGCCAATGGTTCCCGCCTGGCGGGGCTCAACGACGAGGAGATCAACCAGCTGGAAAAACCGGAGATCGGCGAACCGGCCCGGGTCTTCTTCGGTAAAAACACGCTTAACGTGGTGGAGTTGATCACCAAGGAGGAGGAATCCATCGGCCTGCTGCGGATGGATTACTCCCTGGCGGATTTCTTGGAGAAAGACCGGGCCGCCTGGCGGTTCGGCTTTCTGTTCGCGCTTTTGATCTTCGCCCTGGGCTCGCTGCTGGCCGCCCTGGTGGGCTACCGGATCGTCCGCCCCCTGGCGGTTATGACCTCGACCTTCAAGCGCATGGCCGACGGCGATCTGAGCCAGAGTTCCCTGTCGTCGACGGGCAAGGACGAGATCGGGTCGCTGGCCCTGGCGTTCAACGAGCTGCAGACTCAGATGCGCGAGCTGACCTCCAATTTCAACAACCTGTCCACCACCATGGACGAGCGCGCCTCGGAGATCCTTTCTACAGCCAAGCAGCAGGAGGCCGGGGCCGCCCAACAAGCAGCCACGGTGTCCGAGGTGACCGCCACCATGGAAGAGCTGGCCGCCACCGCCCAGCAGATCGCCAAGAACGCCGAGGCGGTGACCAAGTCCGCCGAGGACGCCGCCAACGCGGTCGAGGACGGCCGGGATTCGCTGGTGACCTTCGTTCAGAGCATGTCATCCATCGAAAGCGGCAACAAAACCATCAACGACAACATCGTTCAGCTCAACCGCCACGTCCAGCAAATCCGCGGGATCATCGACCTGATCAACGACATCGCCGACCGCAGCGACCTGCTGGCTCTGAACGCCGCGCTGGAGGGCACCAAGGCCGGTCAGGCCGGCAAGGGGTTCTTGCTGGTGGCCGCCGAGATGCGCCGCCTGGCTGAGAATGTCTTCAGCTCCACCGCGGAGATCAAGCAGCTGATCGCCGAGGTTACCGAGGCCACCAACGCCACGGTGATGGCCACCGAGAGCGGCATGAAGACCACCCGGGAGGGCGTCGACCGCGCCGGCGAGGCCGAGAAGGCCTTCGGCCGGATCATCGAGACCATCGAGGAGACCACCCGGGCTTCCAAGCAGATCTCCCTGGCCACCCAGCAGCAGCACACCGGCACCGAGCAGATCGTGTCGGCGATGGGGGAGGTGGCCGAGGTGTCGCAGAAATGGGTGGAGGGCATCCGGGACACCACCCAGTCGGTGGGCGAGCTCAGCGGCATCACCTCGCAGGTCAAGGCCCTGGTGGCCAAGTACACCATCAGCGGGACTTGATTTCTTATGGCCGATGAAACCGCCAACGAGACCCCCAAGGCGCCCGGGGCCGAGCCGCAGCGGCTCTACTTCGTTTTCCGCGACGGCCACGAGGCCTACGCGGTGCCGCCCACCTCGGTTGTGGAGGTGATCACCAAGGCCGAGGCCACGCCGGTTCCGTTCACGCCCGATTGGCTAGACGGGGTGATCAGCGTTCGCGGCGCCATAGTGCCGGTCCTGGACCTTTTTCGCTATTTCCGGCTTCCGTCGAGGATCAGCAACCGCCGCAACCGCATGATTCTGGTGGGTGTGGGTCCCAACGCGTTTGCCATCTGGTCCGACCAGATTGTGGGCGTAGAAACGGTGGAGGAGAGCCGATTGGAACCGCCCTTGAGCAACCTGACGGATTCGTTGCTCAAATGTCTGGCCGGGCAGTTCCGCATGGAAGACACGGTGGTTTACTGCATAGATCTGCGCAAGCTTCTGGAAGAAACCCGGGAACAGGTGAAGACCCTGTAGACCCGGAGCGTATGGGGAAAACGGTGGGTAAGCCCCGTGAGAGCTATTTGATTCTTTTCAAGGTAGGAGAGTTCCGGCTGGCCGTGGAGGCGTTTTCCATCCAGCACATCGCCGACGCCAACTGGGCTCCGGTGGCCGATACCGAGGAAGAAGAGGA
>Ga0180432_10012144_pt1 | contig 10047 bp, 11 predicted proteins | sample SS_ome_10_FD_132414 | JGI IMG/M metagenome (GOLD analysis project Ga0180432, IMG submission 132414) | Hypersaline lake sediment archaeal communities from the Salton Sea, California, USA - SS_1_MS_2 metaG | ecosystem: Environmental > Aquatic > Non-marine Saline and Alkaline > Hypersaline >...
CATACATGTTGCCAAGCTGACGCCAATCGGGAAATTCTGGATAGGGTTTTCCGGTCACATGGACCCAGCTATTATAGTAGAGACTTGTCCTACGCTCATTTGCTGCGAAGACTACCTGACCATCGTTTCCTGTTCCAGGAACAGTATCAGGTGTATTGACTTGAACGCCTAAAGCTGCATTGTGCTCAATACCAGCAATCTCTAAACTATCATCATCAACAAGATTGTCGGTGTAGTGGTTGCCGTCAGTTCGGAAGTTGCTTGTGTAAATCCACTCAGTGACTCCCAAGCTTTCATCAGTTACAAACGTGTCATCAAAGCTTGTATCACTGACATTGGTTGAATCCGTACCGACTAAAACAGTAGTAAATGTTTGAATAGCCCAATCATCTACACATCCAGTGGGCACTGCGAACGTGTTGTCATTATTAGTCTGAAAAAGGACAGCAATGTCAAGAGTATCTAAGGCATTAAGCCTATTTGAATTTGAAGTCGAATCAAAGAAGATTCTCGACTGATTCAGTGTTAGATAATTTGTTGTCAAATAAGTAGCATCAAAGAGACCGTTAGAGGTTACAGCTAAACCTTCCTGGTCTCCAGTCCGACTGACATGTACTTCAGTAGAGTTTCCTGTAACACCATAATTAGCTTTGTAAATGCCAATTTGATTAGGACAAGTAAAGAGACAGTCTTCAAAATTATCTGTCTTTGAGCCGTTGTTTAAGGCCCAAAAATCTCCCGTATAGAAAAGGTACCAAGAAGCAGACGGATGCTTATATGAGGAATAACCATTGTATAAGCCAACTTCTCTTGGAAATTCTATATTATCAATTGTGACATTATTTGTTCCAGTCACAACCATACTGGCTGTATTTACATAGTCTGTTTCACTTCCAATGGAAATAACATCATTGGATGTGTGCAGACGTAGTAGCCCGTCTTCAAGTAGGATTGTTTCTCTATTCATTATATCTGGATCGGTCTAGTTGGAATTATTAGTAGAGTTGTCGAACTTAGAGCGTCACCTACTTTGGTAATATAGTTTCCAGAACCAGTTGGAGCCGTTGAAGTGATATTGCCAGAAGCAGTATTGGATAGATAGTAAGTTGTTCCAGGAGTTAAACCACCAGAATCTCCAGTTACAGCATCCCATTGACCGGTTGTAGCTGTAAGAGTTCCGTTAGATTGAATAGTTCCATCGGAAGAATCTGAGATGCTTTCCGTAGCAAATCCAATTACTTTTGCTGAACTATAAGCAGTAGCAAGAGCAGCGTTCGCCTGATTCTCTCCACCACAATAGAGGGCTTTACAAATGCTGAGTGTTCCACCAGTATTGTTAGTCAGCTTGAATAAGCTGGATTCTGTAGCATTAACAGTAATAGTACTATTGGTACTGGCCACCGAAACATTGTCACCAGCAGTCAATGTCTTGTAGAGAACAGAACTACCGTCTGTTGCTACAGCACAAACAGTATTGGCCGATCCAATTACTGTTTCAGGAAGTTCTAGATCAACAACTAAAGTTGTCTCGTCTATAGCTGTTCCGAGTTTGGTGACATAGTTTCCAGAGCCAGTTGGTTTAGTTCCAGTAATATGCCCGGCTGTTGCATCATCCAAGTAGTAGGTTGTTCCGGCTGTTAAACCTCCAGAATCACCAGTTAGTGCATCCCACTGACCAGTTGTTAGAGACAACAGTCCTTCAGTAATGATGTTACCGGTCGCTGAGTCTGCAATCTCTTCCTGAGCAAGACCGATTACTTTGCTAGTGCTTTCTGCGTTTGCTTGAGCAGCCGTAATCGCATTAGCTCCACTAACATACACCGCCATACCGATGCTGATCGTGTCTCCAGAGTTATTGGAAACAGGCTCAGAGCTTGCTTCATAAGCAGTAATAGTTATGGTGTCGTTAGCACTAACAATACCAATGTTGTCACCAGCAGTCAATGTCTTGTAGAGAACAGAACTACCGTCTGTTGCTACAGCACAAACCGTGTTTGCCGCGCCAATTGTTATACGCGGTTCACCAACATTGATAATAAGTGCTGTTTCACTAATAGCCACACCAACCGGAGTAACATAGTTACCTGAACCAGTTGGGGCTGTTGAAGTTAGATTTCCTGTGGCGGCATCATCAAGATAGTAGGTAGCCCCATAAGAAAGACCACCAGAATCGCCTGTTACTGCGTCCCACTGCGCAGTTGATGCAATCAGAATACCTTCAGTGATTACGTTGCCAGTACCATCATTGCTGATTGTTTCATTTGCAAGACCAACTGCTTTGCTTGTTGCCAAATCATCGGCTTGAGCAGCCGTAACAGCATTCGCCGCACTGGAATAAACAGGAGAACAGATTTTAATCTCTGCTCCTGAGTTATTCGACATCGTCAGCGAACTGGCTTCAGATGCGCTGATCGTAATTGTATCATTAGCACTAACAATACTAATATTGTTACCAGAAGTCAGCGTTTTGTACTTTAATGACGTACCATCTGTTGCCACTGCTACGACAGAATTAGCAGAGCCGAGTGTTCCGAAAAACTCAATCTCTGCCACTGCATCATACAAAAGACCCTGAATTGCAACAATCTCAGAGATAAAGCGATCAGTCATTGACGAATCGGGAAGCGTATCTATTTGCCTACTTGAATAAGTAGGACTGGTGCCATCCCAAGTCTCAGTTGTAAATGAAGGTTTTTGATAGCCCATGTCAGCTTCCTAGTATATCTTTTAGGGATTGTAGTTGCTTTTTAAGATCATCGAGACTTTCTTGCACCGCTTGTTTTAATCTAGCATACTCTCCGCGATTGTATCTTTGGAAGGCAGTAACATCAGTTTCCCACCCATCTTCTATGCTTTGAATTCTTTCTCGGAGGTCAGAGTATTCTAAATTAGTTTTAGCCAATAATTTTTGGAGTTTTGAAGTTTTCTCTATTAACCGGTCCAATTTAGTCTCTACACCTTTAATATAGGTGTCCATCTCGGCTGGAGTCACATACTTTTCCAGGTTTTTCTCCAGATTCTCAGCTTTTTTGTATACCATCCGTAGTTTGCTTAGTACATCTGGAGTAGCCTCAAGATTTTTTAATCTGGTCAGAATAAAGTTCTGGGTTTCCTGAAGCTCCTTACTGAGGCGAATGTAATCATCACGATCAGGTGGCCTAACTTCTTGTAGATTAGGTCGGAAATCGTGAGTTCCGTCAAAAATATGTTCTGGAAAGTAGGGTATCATAGAAATTTCGCAATATCACAACTTGTTTCTCTAGCAGCGGCCAACGGTAGAGCTATTTCAGCGTAGTTTAGAGCATGCGCAAAGTGGTCTGCTCCCGAATTGATGTACACAGCTCTTGGATTGTCGTTTCTGTCTTTTTCGTATGTTCTTGTTAGGTTTTTAATATGACTCTTGAACTCAGTACTGGTGTCGCGAGGAAGCTCAATTTTACCGGAGTGAAATCTTCCAATTGCGGCGTCCAGCCAGTTCGTTCTATCAACTGTAACTTCTTCGACACCATTATCTTCATTGGGTTTGATTTCTCTTGCAGCGCATCCACTCCGATATCTACAAAGAGACACATAACCTGGATATCTTCGCGCAAATCTTCTTGCATCATTTATTTGTGGGTCAGCGTCAATCACACATTGCATCACTTGCCACTCACGCATTAGGTCGTCGAGATAGTTAAAACTATCTCCAGGCCGCTTACCTTCCCAAAGAACCTTAGCCATTGCCGCCACATTAAGATCATTTTTGTATTCTTTAATCGCCCACTCAACTATAACAATATGATTCCACTTACCTTGGTCAACTCCCATAGTTATGAGACGGCCAGAAGAGTGAGGTCTGTTTCCTTCCTTTGAATAGTCTCTAATACACTCGTCGATCTCTTTATCAGTAACTAACCCGCCTTCTGGAATAAATGGCAACCCCAATTTAGAGTTAAAAAATTCTACATTGGCCGCTTCATCTCCGAGACCTCGATGATACGCCTTAACAAGTTCTTTTGGGCTAATGGTCTGACTGTACAATTGGTTAATGTAAAACGACCTGTTATCATCAGCGTCAACAGTCCGAACCCATTCAGCCTTAGAAAGCATTTCAACTTTTTCTTCGTGTTTTAATTCTTTCTTGCACTCAGTACAGATTAGATGTGATTTAGCACACTCTGGATCACTTACTGAATCCCCAAAAATTTTAAAGCTATCGGGCCAGATAAGTTCAATCTGTTTGGAGCAATAAGGACAAGGAAACATGAAGTGTTCTTGTGTACCGTCTAGATATAACTTATGGATTCCTCGTTTAGGAACAGTTGGAGTTGAAATTGACCAAATCAACTTTTCCATGTGGCCGGAGAGACGTTCTAAAGCTAGCCAGATACTTTCCTGATTCATTTCATCAACTTCATCTAGAATCAGGATTGATACTGGAACAGATTTTAGACCTGTCTTTCCTCCGGCCCCTCGAATATATAAGTTAGTTCCTGCTGCTTGTTTTAGACCAATAGCAGAAGAATCAGTGAATAGGTTCTTTAAATATGGTGAGTTATCAAGGGCAGTGTTGAATCTTGCCTTTGAAAAATCTGAAGCAGCCGCAAGAGTTGGTAGAACATATAGAACATCCCGTTTACGGATATCTATAGAGTAAAAAGCTTGATTGATAACAACTTCAGTCATGCCCATCTGAGCGGCCTTCATGATGCTATTGTTTTGAGCTTTAGAATCATGAAGAGCCGCACACCATGGATGACGTTTAGTTGTATATGGACCGGGAAACTCTCCACCCATAACACGTCGCTTGTTAGCCCAACGAAGACAACTCGTTATAGAGTGGCTTGTTAAACCAGAAGTTAAAGTGCTAACAAAGGCGTCGAGAATATCCTTGGCCATAATTATTTACCGTACTTTCTATTTTTAAAAGGACTTGGCTCAGGCTTTGGCTCCGGCTTTGGCTCCGGCTTTGGCTCAGGCTTGGGCTCAGGCTTGGGCTCAGGCTTGGGCTCAGGCTTGGGCTTTGGAGTGTACCTCTCAACCAGTTCCTTAACAGCGTCAGCTACATTGTTGTTTTTGGTTTCTTCACTTTTGACCACGTTATAAGGAACACCGGCATTATTTACATACTCAATTACCCAGGCATCAACTTCTTTTGTAACTTCCCTTTCACTGCCTTTAACGGCGTTGACTTTCCACTGCGTTCCTTTTTTAATAAGATAAGCGTTATAATTCATTTTCTTTCCTTAAAATAGTTTCTTTGTCTTTCATAATTACAATTCCATCTTCATCTGCTTTGATGAAGAAGTTTCCAGGATTAGTTAGACACTTATGGACAAATTCATCCTTCGATTGAGAAGGATGACTGCTTTCTTCTACTGTTGACCAACCAGCCCAGCCAGATGAATTTAATGTCGCGCATCCTCCGGGACTCCAGTGGTAAACTTCCACAAGTCTAGCTCTGTTAATCTTCACGGCTATTAGCATTTGCCACCATCTGTATCGGTATAATAAAAATTTGGCTCAGCGCTACAAGCGCTAGCCAATGCACTATGTAACTTATAAAATTGTCAGCAAACAAAATTGCCGCCCACGCTGCTACCCAGTGAGATAAACAATAAGGGCAGTCCAGAAGCTCCTTTATAAGCTCTGGAAGATAAGGGTCTATATAGTAGCGTACTTTTTCACTAAGCGTCGATGCCGAAAGAGTCATCGTCAAAGTCGCCACGGCTGCGGCAACTACTAGGATGAACATAATCGGTATTTTTCAACTCCATCTTCGTAGAAGATGATTGTGGGAGTTGTTTCAATGTCGTAGAGAGGATAGTCTTTTTCCTCAATATGGACAAGTTCGACGCCCTGCTTTTTAAGCACGCGACCAATAACAGAGATGGAAAAGCGGCGATCATCATAGCCAGCCAACACAATCTTGATTTTCTTGGTCTTTTGGGTAGCTATACGCCTGCTAAGATAAGCTTTGATCTCAGCTTTTGAAACTAGCCCTTCGAACCGTTTTACTTCGTAACCACTTAAAAAAATTATCGTGGTCGGGTATCGTCTAATGTTGTAGATATTCAATGCGTCATATACTGAAAAATTAACTGAGTAGCCCTCTACTATAAGCTCACGCAGTCTTTTCTCCATTCTAATGCTATCTGGATCATATGGCCTCCCGAAGAAACCTATATCGTAACGGCTTGCCTTCTTTGGAAGATACTTAGCTAGTTTTTTATAGGAGGCATAACCGACGAATCGTTTGACTTCTTTACCATTTTGATAGATGATTGTAGTTGGAATATACCTAACTCCATATGACTTCCACTCACTCTGTTTGGCGTGGTAGACTTTGTAGCCTAGTGCTTCAATCTTTTTAATTACCGGCTTCATTTTTTGGCAACCAGAACACCAAGAAGCGGAACAGAAAACAATATCTGGTTGCGGTACCTGAGCAAGAGCTTTCACAAATGCTGCACCATAAATGACCAGTAGTGAGATACCAGAAAGTATCAATAGTTCTTTGAATAATCCCATCTTTGTCCTTTAATATAAAATGTAATCTGGCAGATAAATGCGAGGAAAACCAAGATAACTACTGAGAGCGAAACTGTCACCTTGCCCAAGCATTTTCTCTACAACATCAGCATCAGCCCAGAAACTTCCCTCCGGTTGCCCATAACGAGTTGGACCAGAGACCCATTTTGATCCCCAAGAATTCATAATACAGGCGCCAGGGCGCTTGGTGTCGTCCACACCAATAATGCACATACAGTGTGCCCAGGAACCACGAGGTTTAAGAAATCCATCTGAATCTCTTTTACTCGTGAATCCCTGGTTACTGCATACGGGTACTGGATACCCATTCGCCATGACATCACACAGCTCAGACCATGTCTTTATCAATGCTGTGGTTTGAACTGGATGCTCCTTGGCAATCGGCTCCAGTGGATCGGGGCAACCATTTCGACCATAATTCTTGGCACGACGGCCGGAATATGTTCGTAGGTCGTAACCTTCTCCAACATTGTAGACTTTGCGAACCAGATTTCCGTACTTGCGGAGCCAACTCGCAGCCCAAGAACCCATGGCACCATCTGAAAAACGAAGAGTTGATTTAGCGATTTCAACTCTACATCCTCCATAAATTGTTTCAGAGCAAGCATTACCGGCCCAACGCTCTCTTGAGCCGGATGCAATTTGTACTGTACTAAGAACATCGACACCTGTTGCAAAACCATGTGACACACAGTCTCCAATTTCTTGGTTGTGTGGAACAAGTGGCCCCAAAAGATGTTGATATGCTTTATAAAGAAGTGAAACTTTTCCTCTTCCACTTCCTTCTATGTATCTTCGGTTTACTGTTTCAGTTTCAGCGAAATCGGGAAGGTAGACCCAGCCTGTAGGATAGCGTCGTGATCCTAGCTTAACTGTAGGTGTGTTTGGAGTTTGCGTCAGAAAACGCGCCATCTTATACAAGCAGGTTCTACGATTCATTCTTTTTTCTCCGCTACTTTTACTTCCTTGACCTCATAAACGTTTCCACTTAGTGCGGCAGCAATGCGGTTCCATAACATAATATGGTCTTGCATTGTTTCAAGTTCTCCTGATTGGGCTTTAGCAACGATATACTTAGTAATTGCATCTAAAAGTCGCGTAGCCTCTGTGCCCTTGTTTAAATCAGCAGTAGAGGAAATTAGTTCTTGAACCGATTCAAATCCACCAGCAGCAGCTTTAGCGGCAACAGTAGAGAAGTTTTTACTCAGTGTTGCAGAAGTTTCTGGTGGGATGTTATACTTGTGACACCAGTATGGAATTAGTTCAAGAATACTAGCGTTCGGTCCAGGAGGATTGATTGGTTTGGGAGGGCCCTTTACCTTTAGAATATGACGCAGAAGAGAAACTTTATTGTTCTTACAGAATGCGGCAATAAACAAATAGCTTCCAGGTTTTCTTGCCGAAAACACTGCTTTCTGGCCTTCTGCATAAATTTCAAAGTCTTCTGAAGCTGGAACGACGATCCACATATAATCGTCTGCATCAGCCTCAACAGAGAGCCGAACAAGTTGGCCGACTTCAGCTTGTTCTTTTGCTATGATACGAGCCGGTCCTTGTTGCTTTGCATGTGGGTGTGTCATCAGAGCAATTACTGTGCAAGTCAGAATACCCGCAGACAAAATTGCTCCAAGTACTGTAAAAATACGCCTCATTTAACAGCCTCCTTAGTGATCAACCTAAGAACGATGTTCAAAAATCCTTGAGCAGCGACGAAGATACTGACGATGCTTGGATACTCTTGAACAATATCATGGCCGATCAAGTAGCCTAGAAGGCCCACAGACAATGTTAGTAAGTTTGCCCAAATTGTTTTTGAGAGATACCATTTTTTCATTTATTTACCTCTGTCTAAAATTAGTTGTTGAAATTTAACTCCGATTGTGTCAATAATAGCCTCATACCCCTCAACATGTTGTAATTCCTCGGTAAGAATAGCTACCATTTCTGTTGCTAACTCTACGACGGCGGTCTTAGAAAGCAATTCTCCTAATTTTTCCTCTGTCTTAACACTAGTCTGAACTAGTCTTTCAATCGTCAACAGTAAGGAGTTTACTTGTCCGCATGCTGCAAGAAGTTCTGATGAATTGGAAATTAGATTCAATCGCTCTTCCAATAAAGCTCTGGTTATGGCGATTTCGTCCCGTAAAGATGAAATTTCAGATGAAGCATGTCGAGAACTAGATTCCGCGAGGGGTAAGTGGCTAAGTATATAAGAATGTAAATTGGAACGCGGAGAAGCATGCCTTCGGCAATAACTTAAACCTTCCAACGCTTCATTTTTGCATTGTGTTCCGCTTTGACTTAAATGTCTACATTGCATAATATTCTCCTTGGTGCTATCTTCTTATAGGCGTTCAAAAAAATATAAAATAAAAAAAATTCGGTTTTTATTCTTTGTTTCTCAACTAATTTGGTATTTAGTCGATTTGACCCACCCCCTTTAGTATCGGTTTAAAAACCTTCTAACACTAGTTTTAAGTAAACACCTTCTAACACTAGTTTTCAGCAAGTTTGCAGCAGGTAAAGGTATACCTTTATTTCAAATTTTTACTAGGATTTGTGTGAGAAGGGCTCTATAGATAGAATAGGTAATGGCGGAGTCATCGGTTTCGATTCGACCCTACCACCCAATAGGAGGGGGGCCACCCTCGCCACCGATTGAAGTTTCCCCGATATTTTAGTATATTGATTGGCTTCGTTCTATCTGATACAAAATGTTTATTTGTATCTCTTTACTTATCTCTTGTTTTTTCAACGAGATTGAATAAGTATTGAGTAGTATGTAGTATATCTTGTAAGTATTTATTTGTATCATGTATTGATATGTTCACTTAGGTAGTTAGATAGTCAACATACTAATAAGATAGCTAAATATCGGAGACTATTGATTACTTACTGTTTTCTAACACAGTGAATAATACTTATAACTATCTTTAGTTTAAGCCTTCTTTGCCGTATTGGTGTAAACTGTAAACTTTAATCGAATCAACGGAGCTAAAGTAGGTTGTAGACTAGTATGTTTCCACTGAAGTAGACAATGTTTACTCGGCGTAGTTTTATAATAACTACGATTAAAGCACCATTTTGCAAACTGTTTTCAGTTTTCAGTTTTCAGTTTTCAGTTTTCAGTTTTCAGTTTTCAGTTTTCAGTTTTCAGTTTTCAGTTTTCAGCTTTAAGCTTTAAGCTTTAAGCTTTAAGCTTTCAGGTAGTCGGCTATATGCCCTTATTGATTGGCCCCTAAAAAGCAAAATGATACGCGACGCACAGTATTGTTAGTTTGTTCCTATCCTACAGTTTAACTTTATTCCACTCAATAAAACAGTATTCCAGCTATTGACATAAGTTAAACGGGGTATAGAGCGGGATATAGAGCGGGATATAGAGCGGGATATAGAGCGGGATATAGAGCGGGATATTATTTTCAGAGTAATAAACTATCATGGAAACTATAGATAAAGATAATACTGTATTACTACCTATATAGGCCGAAGTATTCAGAAATAAAATGCCGC
>Ga0180432_10012145_pt1 | contig 10047 bp, 24 predicted proteins | sample SS_ome_10_FD_132414 | JGI IMG/M metagenome (GOLD analysis project Ga0180432, IMG submission 132414) | Hypersaline lake sediment archaeal communities from the Salton Sea, California, USA - SS_1_MS_2 metaG | ecosystem: Environmental > Aquatic > Non-marine Saline and Alkaline > Hypersaline >...
CTGAAGATGTTGAAAAAGATGAAGCAAAAAGGATCGCGCATGAATGTGCGAGGAGAGCGGTAGGAAAGGAGGAACAATGAACGCACAAGAATGGATTGAAAGGGCATGCCATGTAAGAAGCGCTTACAAAGCAGGGTTTAATGCGCCGGGAGCAGCTGACCAGCTGCTTGACAACAAGCCCAACACGGAAAAACCTAAAGAAAACGAGCCTGAGTTGGAGGAGGCAACCTGTGCATATAAAGGAACCTTCCCTGCGGATGAAAATGTCCTCGTCATCCACTACGAGTTCAAGCCTTGTCCGTTTTGCAAATCAAAACCTGAACTACTTATTAAAGACAGTAGAAAAGGACAAGCACAGGTTGATATATTTTGTTATGAATGTAGTGCTGTAATTGGTTCTGGTTTTTGCAGCGATGTATTAAGTGCAATTGACTTTGTGCAACACCGCTGGAACAGGAGGGAGGGATCACATGAGCAAAATATCTATCGACAAACAACTGCTTGAGCGTATAGAAGACTTCCTATACCTGATTACCTGCAATGTCAATTGTCCAGCTATGCTCGGCAATTGTAAGGAAAACTGCGAGGCACAGGATATTATTTCTGCAGTAGCAAAGTGTTTGAAGGGGGAGATGTGAAATCATTTATTGACTGCCCGCATTGCCACGCTCGGCAAACATGGAATAAACCACAGGAAGGTAATTTTTTGTTCAGGTGCGGAGACTGCCGCAAGTATTTCATGGCTGAAATGTTACTCTGCATTATTCCATGGTCGTTACAGCCAGGGCGAGGTCCGGTAACAGAGGAATATAAACTGTTAAGCATCGACTTGTCGACAAAAACTTGACCGGGAGGGAATATGAGTAAGTACGATAACTTTGTAATTGATTACGCTGGCGACATTGGCAGCATACAAGCTGCAATTGATTCTCTGCTTACAGCATGTAAGAGGAAGGATGAGATAATAAACAAACTACTTGCTATTGCTAACGCTACAGGCTGGCAATACAGCGAATCCAAAAAACAAAGCGATAAAGAACTAAAAAAATTGACCGCTGACGCTATTATCTTCGCTGTAACCGAACTCAACCGGGAGGAGATATGACAGAATATCGTCTGTTAGAAGCTAGTAGCCCTCATGATTTATCGAATCAAATCAATGATTATATTAAGGATGGTTGGAGATTGGAGGGCAATCATACTGTAGCACCCTTTTGCAGTAATGATGATTATTCTGGAATTTATTTTTTTCAAATGATTAGCCGGGAGGAAATATGATAGACGATGACTTCGAACTGATGATACTTGGTGTTATGGTGATGTGATGCTTAAATATGACCCGGTAATTGACGAGGTAGTGCAAGAGGCTGAAAGATTTTTGAAACGGATAAAAGCATATAAAAACGATCCTGGGTATTGGTATTGCTCCGCAAATGCGGCAGCAGTGACCAGAAGCAGTATGGATTTATCAAAAGCATTATCAAGGCTCAGACAACTGCCAAAACATAAGTGGCTGAAATCCGTCAAATAACCAGCTTATATGAAGAGAGTTAAAGTTACGATTGAGGAGGAACGATGAAAGGTATCTGGCTAAACAACAAAACAAAAAAGAAATACATGGTCACTGGAATCAGACTCGATGCGACAAACGGAAGAGAAGGCCAGTTGATTGTAAATTACGAAGACGGGGAGAAAGAGTTTGTGCGCGACTTAGATGAATTTACAGATAAGTTTAAGCCGTTGCAGTTAATCCAAGATAAATTTTACCAGGGGGATAAATGAAACGAGATGATTGGTTTGAAAACGAAACAAGGAAACACCAACAAGAAGTTGCTAAAAGGTTAATAAAATTTGCTGCAGAGTTGTTAGATAGAGCGACAAAGCATGATGAATCAAAGCTACATGAACCCGAATATACGAAGTTTGCTGCTGCTACCAGAAAGCTTAAAGGTTTAACTTATGGTTCTCCAGAATACAAAAAACAGTTAAAAAAGCTAGGGGTAGCACTTGACCATCATTACGAAAATAACAAGCACCATCCTGAATACAATGCTTATTCTGGGTGTTTGAAGCTTATTAACGGTATGGATTTGGTAGACCTTATTGAAATGCTTTTCGATTGGGAAGCTGCCACACTCAGACATGATGATGGCTGTATATTTAGGAGTATTGATCAACAGCAAAAGAAACTGGATTTCGATGATACGCTGAAAATGTTACTTACAAACACCATACATTTTTTTAAGAACAAAAATAAAGGGAATTAAAAGATAGCCTTAAAACCTAATTCCTCAATATTTGCTTTGTAACGCGTTTGAAACTGTCGAGATGGGATAAACCCCATCTCTTTTGCTTTGGTGCATTCTGAGAGGGAATATCAAAGCGTAGGGGGATGCTGGGAGATTCGGTTAGTGGCTGGATACAGAGGGGAACAGATAGTGGCTGGCTGCGAAAACCTTTTCTGGGTGGCGGTATAGAGAGGGGTGGATATATAACGGGTTTCGGTCCGGGGGATTACCGGGGGACCCCCCCGCCCCTGTATACTGAGTACTCTATAGATGTTACGTCCGATAATATGTATTATGCAAACTATGTGAACTCACTCAAAACCTAATGCTGCAACTGATGGCAAGAAAAACTACCTGCGATAATGTGTTAGTGATGCATGTTCCGGGCAACTGCAATCCCATGGTTGAGCTATTCTTGATCTGGCTCATCGGTTACATCGGTGAATTCGGCCTCGACAAAATCGGTAATCGCCTCGCTCTTGACTCCCGATCCTCGCTTTTCAGCCTGCTTCATGATATTCGATAGAGAACTGACATTTGAGGTTGTCTGGTTGGTCTCCAATCTATATATTTTATGCAGCTTTTCGGCTGCCTGGGCCTTTTTTTCCGTTGAAACACTAGACATATCGTCCTTTAGTATGCTGTCAACCAGCTTCTCCGTAGCTTGCCCAGCTTTGTTGCTGAGGGCTTTGCGGTAGTATTCGACTCTAAGCGCATGCTGACCCGGTTCCAAAAGTGTGTGATCTTTGCTGATTTTCGCAATTGTGTAACTTGATATTTCCAATTGAGCTTCAATTTCTTTATAGGTGCGACCAGCTTCCAACATTGCTTTTGCTTGGCAAACGAGGTCGGATGGTAGATTGTACTTAGTGTTCTGCGAATGATTATCAATCTTAGATTGAGCCATGTTTCAATCATACAAAAAACGGGAACAATTATCAATCTCAAAATCCGATATCCCTGAGTAGTGTACGCGCGCGTTCTTTTATATAACTTTTGAACCTGGCCGACCTGGTGAGCGGTAAAAACCGGATACCGAAACATCTTTTTTTCTTAGTGCCACATATGGTCGGTTCATTCGTGTCATTCCATTTGAAAACTTTTCGCTTGACAATCAAATCGTTCTCGGCGATACTTGTAATAGCGGATCGACCGCGAGACCAAAAAACCGGAGGTAACATGATGGAAATGATGAAAACATGCGCAAGGTGCGGTGACATGTTCCAAGGCGGCGAACTCGACACATTTTGTATGGATTGTTGTTGCATCATCAAAAAGATGGGAGCGAAAAAGGGCATAGAGGAAATGCGAAGATATAAGGACTACAGCAATTTCGTAGACCGCAGCGGTGAAGCAGCACTAAACGAACTCTGCGGCAATGAATAACTGATGGAGGTAAGCATGAAAATCATCATCAGAAACTGGACAGATCACCACACAGGCAGCGCAGGCACTTTTCAGGAACTTCGAGAAAACTGGGAAGAAATAGTAGATGGGGAAGAAGTACTTGTCATCCAGGGTGAAAAGGAACTGGCCATCTTCAAGCGGCAGTACAACCATGTCTTCGGAGATGGCGATTTGATGAGATTCATTGATACTGAAGACTCCATTCTTGAGACTTGTTGAACGAGGAAACAACGAATGAAAACTTACAAAATTGAAAATTCGGAGGTGCAAACAATGACAGAAACGATCAGACGACTCATTTGGTTGTACGGCAAACAGCATGACATCGACTACTGCAACCTGAAGGTGTCCATATTCGGCAACGGGGATATCTGTATAGAGAGATGTGAATATGGCGAGTGGGATATTGTAGAGACTTACAATGAATCTCAGGTCACCGAATATCTAGCGCAGGCATAAGGGGGGTGAAACATGAGGAAAAAGTACAGAATATGGATTGACTACGGAGAGGGTCAGGGGAACTATCAATATAGACAAAGTTTTACGGGTGCGAAAGCCCTTCTAGGTAACCGGAATGGCGCAATAGAAGCAAGAAATGGATTTCACGAATGGGTGCAAATTGCAGGCGAAACCATAGAACAGGAAGAGCGGAGAAGAGAAAGAGGATATTACCAGTAGTCCAGCCTAGCCCGGTGTAACGGGCTAGCCTGGGATACCAGGGAACCAACAAACCGGAGGCGAACATGAAAATCACGATCGAAGTAAGCGACGCAATCAGAGACGCAATCAGGCTGTCACTTGAGATGGCAAAAGGCGGCACCGTTGACCAGGATAAAGAATGGTATGATGCAGCACTCAAAGCCATTGAAGGTGAGCGGTCAAACAGGGAACTGAGGCAGTATACGGATATCCTTTTCAACACCCTTTGCGAAGATCACATTGAAGGATTAACTCAGTAGTCCAGTCCAGCCCTGAGCATGGCTATAAACTGCTCAAAAAAAAACAGGGGGTAAACCAATGCCACTAAACACAAAATGTGCTATCTGTAACCAAGAAATAGACTTCGACCATATGTATTCTTATGCCTCAAACAATCCGGACGGAAATACGGGCATGGATTACTTAAAAAACAACGAGCTCACAGGACACCAGGAAAACGGCAGGAATTACTGCGCTCATTGCTGGGCGTTAAGGTAAAAGGAGGTAACCGATGGGAAGAGAAGTTAAAAGAGTGCCTATGGGTTTTGACTGGCCTATTAACACTATTTGGCATGGGTATTTGATTTCTAAATGTGCAGATGGCAATAACGGGAATATGTCAGGCTGTGAGTCTTGCAGACGTTTTGCTAAAATAAAAGGTCTTGAAATGACATCATATAATTGCCCAATCATCAAAGAACTGGAACCACCAACAGGAGAAGGCTGGCAAATGTGGGAAAACGTAACAGAAGGCTCGCCGATTTCACCAGTGTTTGAAACTCCAGAAGAATTAGCTCACTGGTTGGCTGATTCTAATGCATCTGCTTGCGGGCATGATGGTGCAACTTACCAACAGTGGTTAAATATGATCAAGAAAGGATGGTGTCCTTCCCTTGTGGTTACTAGGCAAAAAAGTGTGGTGAGTGGGGTTGAAGCATGCGGAAAAGAAAATGGAGGGAGTCCATGAGCAACCTATTCCACGGTGTAGACCCGTCTTTGATCTGTGACCAGCACCTGTTAGGCATCTGGAAAGAAATCCATCAGGTTCTGGGTGCAGTCAAAAAAGGCAGGAGCATAGAGGGGCATGAGAAGGATTTTCAAGTTATGCCCGAATTCATCGCCGACAGGATGCTGAGTATACATGCAGAGGGCAAGTACAGGGGGTTCGATTTCAAGCAAAAGTATGAGTGGTCAGATATTGATGCTATGTTCGAAAAATGCCAAGTACATGAAGATGTTTGGCTGGACAACAGCCCTATCCAAGCCTACAACACCTTAAAACTCTTCTCTCGTTGCAGAAAATGCCGTCAACGCCTGTACGACCGTCTGGGTACTCAACTTGACACGAACTGCCTGGAAAAGGCTGTGAAATCATTGTCGGAAGAACTGGAGGGCATAACGTGAGGAAAAAGTTACTTCTACTAGCAGCAGCGTCTGGGGTCGTCTTATTGTTCCCTAGAAAGAAGAAAAAGAAGAGAAAGAAAGTCAAACCTGTACATGCTGAAAAAATCCCTGATAATGAAAAAGCTGAACAAACTGAATGTAAATTAAAAGAGCAGCGTGATGAAAAGAAGGAGTTTATGACTTTTTGTTTGTTGAGCGTTGAGCAAACGCTACGTGGTTTCAAGGTAATAGATATTGGATACAGAAGCTACCCTTATCGCCATACATGGGAGTTTTATGTGCAGTATGAACTTTTTGGTAGCCCGTACATACAAGAGGTGGTGAAGGATGTTCCTGAGCTTACAAGCACCACACTGGTTATGATGGAGAAAGCCTGGAAAGAGTGCGCGGATTTGATACTGGCAAAGCATCAGCATGAACTGGAGGGGAAATGAAGCACAAAATCAGAAGCGCGAAACGCAGACTTGCAGCAGTGAAAGATCATCTCGCTGACTTGATCAACGGCAACGGCGTAATGCAGTTGAAAATGATAGGTAAATGGGAGATGGTAGAGGGTATGTCAAAGGAAATCAATGCCCTGGAGAATGATCTCAAGGAGCTGAGTGAGAGGATAAAGGTAGAATGAATGACTGAACACATAAACCTGGAGCAGCAGAGAGAAGAACGGTTGATTAAGAAATACGAGGAGGAATTGATGGAGAAACACTTACAATGGAGAACACTTGAACAACTGAGGGAATGCAAACCCTGCTACGATCCTGTGAAATATCTTCCTGAAGGTTGGAAAGGTACTGTTATTGACATCCTGAACATTGAAAATTGTCCTGCAGAGGATAGAATATGGATGGTCACACGGAAAGGGTTGTTTTATACTGATCGAGAGTTGAGGCTGTTTGCCTGTGAGTGTGCAGAGAGAGCGTTGAGCAGAATAGAAAATCCTGATCCTCGCAGTGTTGAGGCTATACGAGTTGCAAGGTTGTATGCAAATGGGGAAGCTACAAAAGATGAATTAGCTGCTGCTTATGCTGCTGCTGCTGCTGCTTATGCTGTTGCTTATGCTGCTGCTGCTGATGCTGCTGCTGCTGCTGCTGCTTATACTGCTGTTGCTGATGCTGAACGAAAATGGCAGATTGAAAGATTGAAAGAAATTGCAAAGGAAGGTGTAGAATGAGAATTTGTGAGTTCTGTATGGCTCAAGGCTGCACTGTTTGCAACGATAACGGTGTGGTTGGCGGCGTTGACAACGGCGGCAGCGCAACAGGAATAACAGACGCTGACCGCGCATACTTCAGGTGGTTGATGCAAAAAATGAGAGCCGAATACTTTGAATTACTGGAGGGGAAATGAAACCGACAGCTAAGCTAATACTCGAACTCCTGGCAAAGGGCATGGTGTTCTTTGTGAGTCCGTTCATCCTGTATATCCTGCTGAAACTAATATAAGGGGGTAATATGTCTAAATTGAAAATGTACAGTACCAGACTACCGGAAGATTTACTGTCAGCACTCGACCGCTACACTAGGCGAATGAAGCGCAAGAACCCTCGTATAGATAAGAGCCGGATTGTGGAAAAAGCAATAACCGAATTTCTTGAAAGGGAAGATGCGTTGTGATATAATACGCCTACCGTCATAAAACTTCCTTTTTAGACATTTTATTTGTAGTCCTTTTGAGGGCTGTTTTTTTATCGGTCGAAAGGTTCGCAATAAAATATATTGTAAAATATATTGTAACATGTATAATATAACCAACACAAAACCAGGGGGATCAATGAAATGAAACCATTCATGTATCGTACTTTTTACTTGCCGCGCAATCTGATTCGCGAATTAGACAAGTATTGCAAAAAACATGAGATAGGAAAATCTCATGTTGTGCAGTCAGCATTAACGCAGTGGCTGAACGGTAACAAAAAAGAACTGGAGGTCAGATGACAAACTACACCGAAGGAATGAAGATTGAGCCGCCTTGTGTCGTAAAAGATATGCCGATAGAAGTGTATCACAACGACACGCCGGGCATAAGTTCTTCGCAACTGGTTGACCTGATCTGGTCGCCTGGCCTGTATTACGGTCGCTATGTAACAAAGGAATATCCTGGCCTTGAGACTGCAGCCCTTGAGTTTGGCAAAGCTCTGGACCTGGCTTTAACAACACCGGATCGGTTCGGTGCAATGGTTGCAGTAAAGCCTGAAGGAATGAAGTTCTCGACAAAAGAGGGTAAGGCATGGCGCGAAGAATTCAGGAACAGGATCATAATAACTGTTGAGGAGCACAAGACAATTGTAAACCTGAAAGCAAAGCTGAGCAAAAAGAAAATTGCTCCAAAGATATTCGGGGACAATGTAATGCAGTTGTCGTATTTCTGGGAACAGCCTGTTGAGATCGGTGATACAGTAGTGAAGGTGCTTTGCAAATGCAGACCTGACAGGTTGAGCAAGCACTTTATCTCAGACGACAAGAGCGATATATCACCTGGATATCAGGACTTCAGCAAGAAAATTGGCAACCTGAACTATCACATCAAGGCAGCAATGTATGCAACAGGGATAAACACAGTAGACGGTACTGACAGGGGCTTTGTGTTCAATGTGTACGGCAAGAAGCCACCGTATGCAATCAAGTTTTATATCCTCAAGGAACACGAACTTGCAACAGGTCGCGACTACTTTATGCGAGGGTTGCAAACCTTGTTGATATGTCAGAACTCGAATATATGGCCCGATGAGGTTACAGACGAGAACTGGTTTGGATTCCTGGATAATGGAATATGGCACGACTTCACGGACACAATAGAACCAATAGAGCGCACTGCATGGCAGCAGCGTAACGATATGTAAGGGAGGAATAATGTTAAAAGACATGAAATTCAGAATGTTTGAGGTTGGTAAGATCAAAATAGGAGAACTTGGAGCCGAGAGAAAGAAGAAATCAGGTGACGGCACATTCAGGCTTCCAAAGAAACTCGATCACTTCCGGGTTGTCAAGAATCAGCGTGATGCAAAAGGTGATTACCTGCGTGACCCGATTATGGATGAACTGGGTGAAAAGCCACGTGAACTGGATATCATGCTGATAACAGACGATATAGAACTGGCTTTTCCGACAAGCTATGCATACTATGCAGGAAAAATATGCATCTGTCGTGGAGACGGGCAGACAGCAACCAGAACATTGAAATCAGGAAAAACAGAGCAGGTTGAATGTGACGTTGAGTGCAAGTATCGAAAAGATAAAAAATGTAAGCCTTCTGGTGTACTCAATTGCTTGCTGACAAAGGCGAACAGTATAGGCGGCTGTTACAAGTTCCGCACTCACGGCTACAGTTCCTGTCAGGCGATCATCTCCTCATTATGGTTTATCAAGCAGCTTACTGGCGGGGTGGTTGCCTGGATACCGTTGAAACTGAAGCTGAATGAAAAACTGGTTGAAGTAGACAAGGAGATGAAAAAGGTTTACTTCGCCTCTATTGAGTATCAGGGGAAGGCAAAGGAACTAATTGAAAAAGCAATGGAAGTCCGCAAAGAACAGATAGACAGGCGTATTGACATGCAAAAGCTTGAAGCACAGGCTAAGAAGATGCTGACGTATGACGGTGAAACTTCTGAGGATGCAGCTGAGATACAGGAGGAATTCTACCCTGAGAACAGTACAGATGAAATAATGAAACCTGTAAGTGCAACTGTAAGCCTGCAGGATAAGCTTGACGACAATTTAACAGAGCCAGACGGGTCAAAGGTTGACAAGAAGAAAACAAACGCCTCTGAGGGCACATCTGCTGACCGCGACAAACGCATCAACGGTATTCTGGATGGTCTGGGCCAGCACGGGTACAATGAAATGGACGTGCAAATGGTGCTTGGGCACTTCATTGACGAGGCAACAGACGCTGAACTGGATGAACTTGCTGCAGACGTGGCAAAACTGGATCAGGGCATTGTTGTTGAAAGGTGGAAAATGTGACACGCAAACGCCGCATACTTCAAGGAAACAAAAAATACGGCGAGGCTCTCAGGGAGCAGAATCAAATGAACCTGAAACGCAACCGGATAGTGTTCTTGATTATTACAATCGCTTTGTGCTTGTTGGCACTGAGCGCGGTGTAGGGAGGCGGGGATGAACAACGACAGACATAAATTTAGAGTGTTTAGTAAAGAATTAAGAAAGTATGTTGGTGCTGGATGTTTAGATATAAACGGTATTTTGTTTAGTGTTGATGAATTTGAGCATCCTTCCGATGGTGATTTACC
>Ga0180432_10012146_pt1 | contig 10047 bp, 8 predicted proteins | sample SS_ome_10_FD_132414 | JGI IMG/M metagenome (GOLD analysis project Ga0180432, IMG submission 132414) | Hypersaline lake sediment archaeal communities from the Salton Sea, California, USA - SS_1_MS_2 metaG | ecosystem: Environmental > Aquatic > Non-marine Saline and Alkaline > Hypersaline >...
AAAACATACTGAAGGCACGGACGAAGACGATCACTGGAATATTTCGATTTGTTGCCACGTTCACTGTACTGTAGAGTAATCGATTCTGCGTGATGATCAGATCAGTTGGATATTCTTCGATAAATTCATGTAGCTTTGGACGCCATTGCCTATTCCACCGCTGGGTATCTCTATCGCGATCGCGAATGAAACGCGGGTTGACCAGGGGACAGGTGTGCACGCGGATCGGCCCATCATCATAAGAGCCCACGCTGTCATCACGCTGGAATACACGCACGTGATGGCCGCGAGCGGCAAGCTGGTGGGCAAGGGCCTGTATGGACATTTCAGCCCCGCCCGTGCCGTGATCATAGTTGTCTAATGAAAAGAGGATTTTCACTGTTTGACACGTTCCATAAGCTCTCTGTAAATGCCGCCTACGATATCTGCCTGACGGTCAAGTGGGAAATGCTGCATCGCAAATCGTCTTGCATGTTGGCCAAACGAAATACGGCGCTTTCGGTCGTTCGCGAGCGCGATGATGGCATTGGCAAGGTTTTGAGGTGTATCCTCAATAACAAGACCACGTTCGTCGTTTCCTACAAGCTCAGGCAACATCCCCCGTCGTGATGCGATGATGGGTACCCCCATGGCCATAGCCTCCCTGACAGCACGACAGGATCCGTCCGTGCCGGGGACAAGAAATATATTAACGTCCATTGAGGCAATGGTTCTTACGAAGTCATCGCCTGTCTGGTAGCCGGGGAGCATGATGATATCGTTCAGTTTCATCTTTTTGATCGGGTCCAGGGCAATAGGTTTCATGTTTGTACCGCGCCCCACAATAACGGCTCGGATGTTACGTAGCTTTTGCCTTGCCCGGTCGATCGCTTCAAGAAATATGTGGTAGCGACGACGCCACTGGATGCGCGCGATGATACCAACAACAAAGGCATCGGGGTCGATACCGAATTCTTCTCGCCGATCTCCAAGACCGCGGTCGGGATTGAATCGGTCCATGTCTATGGGCGTATGGACAGGCCAGATGCGGTCAGCTTGGAAGCCGGTCTTATCAATCACCGTCCGTCGAGCGCGGTCGGAGACGACAATCAGACCATCTGTGTAACGGCGAAGAAGTACCGCCTCCCTGAGGCCAAACGGCCCGTCGCCCTCATAGCACGTGCGGACGATCAGCGGCTTTTTTTCAATAGGTCGTATGGCCATGGCGGTTATGACATGGGCGTTACGCAGATGAGCATGGACGATATTGAAATGATCATTGCGAAGCCATGACCGAAGACGGCGGCTATCAAAATAATCATATACCAAATTACTATGTTTTTGCAAAAGGAGGCCGGGTCTAATCGGTATGCCTCGTTGCTCAGCATTGTGCAGTATCCCGTTCTTAACGGTTCTCCGCTCTTTTCCAAATGAGAACGTAACGTCCCAGTCTGCGCGATGCAGCGCTGAAACAAGATTTGTGGCCGGCTCGGCTGGACCTGTCCACCGCCAGTTGCTGAAGAGATGAAGAAGTTTCATTTTACGTTTTCCATCTTCCGCTTCAATTTGGCTTTTCGCATGAGAGACTTTGTCCACACCTTCGTCCGTTTTTTGGCGCGCAGTCGTTCGGCGGTGATCACGGCGGCGGGGAAATCTCCGCGTGTCAAGGCTGCATCGTCCCCCGCATAGGCTATCAGAAAGCGCATGCGGTCGGTGCGCGTTATACCGAATGGGGCATCGCTGATTTGGCCGAGGTTTTTCACCCGGCGTCTATAAGTCAGACGTTTTCGAGGTAAAACGCTTTCCATATCGAGTAGATGAAATATCCATCGCTCGTTGTGCTGGGTGGCCAGGATGTTCTTGGATGACCAGTCGTCGTGATAAATGCCGAGATCATGGATGCTGCGGAGCCAATGACCGAGCTGCTTGACCATCATTCGCTTTGCAGTAATTTCCGTCCGGTCCAAATACCCTGAGAATCGTTTTCGCAGAAGAAGATTCAATGGAATCGCGCCACTGATAAAGCGAGTAATGAAATAATTTTTTCCGTCTTTTTTAACCTGAGAGACGGGCTCAGGGGAGGAAACGCCTTGTTTGTGCAGGTGAATCGCGCCATTCCATGCCCGACGCGCACGTGTTCTGCGAAGACAGTCCTTGATGCGGTCGGGTAGTCCACAAGTTCTATATTCCTTGACGCAGAACCAGTCGTTTCCATGGCGGACGCTGGTGACCGCATTGCGTTGACGGTCTTTGAGTACCCCTTGCCCTGAGCGTAAAGCCGCATGGTGTGCGATGATGATGGCGGTAACTTCTTGCTTGGATAATTCTTCGCCGCTCTCAGCCCTTAACTTTCCTGGAAGATTTACGGTATCCGGAACCTGTATTTGTAAACGGCTCATTTGGTTTATCCAGTTGGTCGCTCAGGGGGCGGTCTGGTCGGGAATTGTTCAGTTGAGAAGGTGTCACGGCGTCTGCGATCCCACAGTTTGGCATATTTCATAAAGACACTAAAGGCGGCGAGGGTGCAGAGAATGAGGCCGTGTTTACCATCGAGGAATCCGTGGCGGAGGATGTACATCCGGAAGAACCGCCATAGCGGTCGAAACGTAAGGTTGGTCCATGTGGGTTGTTTATTTAATTTGTAAAGATCATTGGCCGACCATGTGGTGTAGCGACCAAACTTTTCAAGGTAGTTTTCCAGAGACCGATATGTGTTGTGAAGGAAGTATTCGTTGATGGTGCCGACTTTGCCATCAACGATCACATCGGCGTGGACTTCAAGATCTTCGTAACGTCCCTTGCCATTTCGCCACAGCCGGATGAGGTAGTCTTTGTTCCATCCGCAGTGGTGGATCATCTTGCCAAAAAACAGGGTCATCCGTTTTATGTAAAACCCATCATATTCAGTGCCGTTGGCTAAAATATCTTTAATGCGTGCACCGAGTTCGGGGGTGACACGCTCGTCTGCGTCTACCACCATGAGCCAGTCGCTTTTGGCCTGGGGAATTGCCCAGTTTTTTTGCGTGGCAGAGTTTACATACTCGTGCTGCACAATGTGGTCGGTGTAGTCCCGGCCAATCTCAAGTGTACGGTCAGTGGAGAACGAATCGACAACGAAAATATCGTCCGCCCATTTGACACTCTCGAGGCAGTCGCGAATATTGTCTTCTTCATTGAATGTAGGGACAATTACCGTCAGGCTGTTGGTCAAGGCCTTCCTCCAAAACATTAAATTTTAAAGGAAATATATCTCATCGTCAAGGCTATGAATAAGGATGATTGGACAGTCTTCTGGCCTGATCCTCGACATACTGTTTGAAATCAATGCCGGAACGCAGTAAGTGTCTCATATCTGAACGATTTATCCAGCGAGGATATTGCCAGATCCACTGGACGGGGTGTTGTCTGATCACTGATTCCACCCATGCCTGCATGTAATCGCTGAGTTTTTGAACGGCCTCGGAAGGCGTACTTTCCCTCAGTTTTTCAATCTCATCGGCATCTGTACCAAAGGAACGGGCCTCCACAGCGGGGCTGAAGTACAGCCCGAAGGTATCCCCTTCCTTTATGACATATACGGGCAGGACCAGGGCATCGGCTTTGAGCGCCACAAAGGCCGGCGCAGGAGAAGTGGGCGCGGGAATGCCGAAATAGTCACAGAAAAAGTTGTTGTGGCGTTTGCCCCGTATATCGACAATAAAACCTATATGTCTATGGGCTTTTAGCTCACAAATAAGGGTGGCAACTATTCCGCCTTTGGGTGGCAGGAGGGTCGCTCTGGCACTGGAGCGGACTTGCTGTATCAGCGATTCGATCTCGTCATCCTTGTGTCTGTTAGCCGGGATTGAAAAGCCGATACCGGTTAGCCTTGGGATATGAAGGGCCACTTCCCAGTTACCGATGTGGGCGGAAATGAACATAATCCCTCTGTTTGTGGTCAGGGCCTCATCCAGATGCTCTTGCCCGTAGATTCGCACCCTTGAATGGGCCTTTTCATCACTCATGTATGAAAATCGGATGATATCAATAAAGGATTCGCCTTTGTTCATAAATACCTTCAAAGGCATCCACCTGCTATACGTATTTTGCAGGGCTGCGCGCATTTGAATCTCTGCGATCCTGCGATGAAAGGGGTCTACCGCCCAGATGATGACCCCGATGGCCCTTCCCAGAGCCATGGCCATGTTATACGGCATGACTCGTAATAGGGTCAGAACCCCTTTTATTGTGTGGTATTTTATCTTATTAAAGACTGTTGCAACACGGGTTGCCATGGCGGATCCTTTTGGGCTTGCGCCAAAATAAATTTAAAGATAGGTCAATAATCATCTTCCTGCTGCCAAAATATGCCGATAGACTTTTATATTTTTTTCAACCATCGCGTCAATGGAGAAGGTTCTCCTGACCCCCTTTTGACCCCGCCTGCCCATGGCTTTGGCCATTTTGGGGTTGCTTAACAACTCGATAATTCCCTCTGCCAGCGCTATTGGATCCGCAGGGGCAACCAGTCGGCCGCTTTCCCCGTCCTGGATGATTTCAGGAATTCCTCCAGCATGGGTGGCAACCACCGGTTTGCCCAGGGCCAGCGCATCAATAACGGCGGTTCCCAATCCTTCCTGGATGCTGCTCATGACAAAAAGATCGGCAATTTGATAAAATGAGCCGACATCCCTGCGAAATCCCGTAAATATCAGTTTCTGCTTTAGCCCCAGGGAGGCGGCCAGGGACTGAAGTTCAGGCATCAATTCGCCGCCTCCGACGATAAAAAAACGAGCACTCGGGATCTTGGCAAGGACCTGTGGAACCGCCCGGACCAGATATTTCTGTCCTTTATGGCCTGCCAGATGGGCGACATTGACCACGATGCGCTCATTCTTTTTGATGTTAAATTCATCAATGAGAGGGTCTTTGGGGGAAGCCACAAATCTTTCCGGATGGATACCGCTGTGCACCACAAAGATACGCTGTGCAGGGATCCCATCAGACACCAGAACATCTCTGATTTTACGGGAAATGGCAATGTAATAATCGGCGAAATAGCGGTATTTAAAGCCGCTTAAGTGAAGAAAACTATGGCGAAAAATGGAAAAATCCACCCGGCGAGAGACCAAAAGCCTGGTTTTTGTGCCGAATGAGGCAAAAAAAGCGAGGGTATGCGCATGAGAGGTATGGGAATGGAGGATATCGTAACTGAATCTTGTGATCAGCCTCCTGATCCGGACGCTGGCCAGCAGATCACCCTCTCCGTGCATGGCAATGGGAAAGACTTCAATTCCCGCGCTTTTTGCCCTTTCTTTCAGGGCGGATCCGGGCTGGCAGGCGAGATGAGAGGTGATATTTCGGTTTTTGAGCCCCTGGAGAAGATTCAGGAGTTGCTGTTCACCGCCCCGCCAGGTTTTCTCAGTATTGATATGAAGAATTTTCATGAAATAAACTTGACGGCTTCGTAAAAAGTCCAACTGCTGCGTTACGCTTCATCTTTCGTCATTGCAGCGTACTTTAAAGTACGCCTCATTCCTCAAGATTCGCAAGCCTTACATTTGGAGCTTTTTACTGTGCCGTCTAAATGGTGACTTTTTACGTATTCATCAAATGTATCCGAAAATAGCTCAATTTGAAAGGATTATGTTTATATCAGCCACTCCCCTTAAAACACTATATGTTGAGGGTATTACTTGTTTGACACACAAACCCCATTTCCTTATAATCCCACTATACGGTGAGATATTTATTTATTCTAAAGATGTTAAGGGGTTAACGTGAACCCCGAGAGGGTTTCAGATGTCTGAAATGGGACTGGAGTCTTGATGAATGCAATAGTGGAGAAAACATATGGCCCTTATCACTTCGGTTCATTATGGGACCTGACAGACCAAAATATGAGGCAGTTCATTCGACTCTTTAATACCCCCACGGATGCGGTTGACTTGCCCCTTGGCGGAAGAAGCGCTGTGACAATCGCTCAACTTCAAGGGATCGGCTCGGTTGTAATCAAACATTTTACTCGTGGCGGTTTCGTCCGATATATCGTAAAACGAAATTATATAAAGTGGGGGAAAACGCGGTCACAGCTTGAGTATGAGGCGTTGCAGAATGCGGCGAGTTTGGGTGTAAATGTCCCGGAACCCATCGCCTATGCATACCGAGGCAATTTGTTTTACAGGGCCTGGCTCGTAACGAGGGAGATCCCCCAGCAGAAAACACTGGCAGAACTCAGTATAATCGATGAGAGGCAGGCTCGGCTTGCAATGAAGGAGGTCGTCAATCAAATAGAAACGCTTATCAGGAATAATATCCATCATGCCGATTTGCACCCGGGTAATATACTGGTGAAGAACACCGACCGGGTATTTATCCTCGATTTCGACAAATCCTCTATTTCACGGGGAAGCCGGATTAAGCTGCGAGATAGATATTTGAGGCGCTGGCGACGTGCAGTATCCAAGCATCGGCTGCCCGGGATGCTTTCTGAGATGATGAGAACGGGACTTCAGAGCGATGGATAACGGTACGGGTATGCCCCTGATTTCTGTAAAAACACCACCGTCCAATGCTTCAATTCTGATAATTCTGATGGGATCTCTTGGGGATGTGGCACGAGGTCTCTCCCTGGTGTCTCATCTCAAAGAAAATCTGCCGGAAAGCAAAATCACGTGGCTTGTGGAGCCTAAGTGGGTTGACCTGGTGAAGCTTCATCCCCGGATAGACAACGTCATTGTCTTTAACAGGCCAAAAGGCATCTTAGGGGTATGGGATTTATATAAGGCTTTTGACCGTGAACACTTTGATATTGTCCTCGACCTTCAGCGTCATTTTAAAAGCGGTTTTTTTTCGTGGCTTTCGGGGGCGAAAAGAAGGATTGGGTTTAATCGACGCAATGCCAAGGAGATGAACTGGCTTTTCAATAATGAAAGAATTGCATACTTCAGTGATGACCTGCCAAAATTAAATCATTATCTGAAGTTTACAGAGCCCCTTGGGTTCCCTGCCCCCAATTCGCTGGATTTTGGACTTGCCTCACTCGATTTAAGAGCAAAGACACCCGAACCTATTTCTGGCGGTAAAGACCCCATGATTGCGGTTGTGATGGGGTCCTCCTGGGAGTCAAAAGATTGGTTTTTTGAAGGGTATTATGGGTTATTGAAAGATTTGCTTTTTTCTGAAAAGATGAAGCTCGTGCTTTTGGGTGATCGTTCCCAGGTGGCATCCGCCCAACAACTTGTGAGAAAGCTCAATGCCCCAGGACTGATCAATCTGGCGGGTCAGACATCTCTTTCAGAACTTGTTGCGATCCTCAAGCGGGTTGCGGTTGCGGTGGGACCCGATTCGGGTCCGTCTCATGTCGCGGCGGCAGTTGGGACTCCCTATGTGTCCCTTTTCGGACCCACATCCCCTGAGCGAACCGCGCCCTATGGAAGTGAGACCCTTGTGGTCCAGGCCCGCGTGGACTGCGCCCCCTGCTATAAAAAGCAATGCCCTGGCCTTGATAAAATTTGTATGCAAAACATCCGTGTTGAACAAGTGAAGGAAAAGATTTTGGAAGCCCTTGCGATGGGTAGTATCCCCTGAGGGTTCAGACCCCATGACACCAAACCCTAAAACACTTCTGGTCTATTGCCCCAATTGGGTCGGTGATGTCGTCATGGCAACGCCCGTGTTTGATTGCCTGAGGCAGAACTATCCAAAAGCTGAAATTATCGGCGCTATAAGAAATTATGCGAAGGGTGTTATTGAGGATGGGCCCTGGTTTGATCACATCGTCGGATGTGATGATAAAACACCCCGGGGGTTTTTAAAATTGCAGCAGACCATCCGCAGCTTAAGGCCGGATGTGGCCATCCTATTACCCAGTTCTCTTCGTTCTGCCCTGGTGGTATGGTTTGGCGGGGTAAAGGAAATATACGGATACCGTCGAAATTATCGATCGTTTTTGTTAAATGGCGGCCCAAAGCCCATTCATTCTGAAAACGGAATATTGCCGGTTCCCATGGTAGACTATTACATGGACATTTGCCGGTGGCTAAATTTGAAAATTCCAGATAGGATGAAACCCCGTCTTTTTTTGTCTGAATCACTCGAAGAAAAAGGGGAACAACTTATTGACCAATACGGAATAGAATCTGACAGAATGGTTATTGGATTGAATCCCGGCGCAAAATTTGGGTCTTCCAAATGCTGGCCCCCTGAATATTTTGCAAGGTTGGCTGAACTGTTCACTAAACGATGGGACTGTAAGGTCTTATTGTTTGTGGGCCCCGGAGAAGACAGTATTGCACAATCTATTATTGCGACCAGTAAGGCAAAGATTGTCAACACCGGACCTGACAGGGTTGATTTGGGTCTTTTGAAATATTTAATTAGAAGATGTCAGCTTCTAATTACAAATGATACGGGTCCCCGGCACTATGCAGTTGCTTTCAATGTCCCGGTCGTTGTCATTATGGGACCCACTGATCCTCGATATACTGCTGCGAATCTTGAAAATACACTTGTCTTACGCCAGGATTTGGATTGTTCCCCCTGTCATAAGAAAGAGTGCCCCCGTGATCATGAATGTATGGTAATGGTAAAACCTGAAACCGTATTTAAAGGAAGCGAAACCCTGCTTCAGAAAGTGTCATAACCCATGAAATCCGCTTATTATAGGGAAAAATGGTCTGTCCTAAAAGCGCAGGGCGTTGATCCGACCCGTATGAGGCGATTGTCGCGTCAGATTGCCTACTCATTTTTGGACTACTATCTAAAGGATTGCTATTACGAAAACGAATACATTGATCTGCTTTGTGAGATGACGACCTTTTCAGAGGAACAGAGGCTGATTAATCCCCCAGCCGAGGCGCTTTTTAGCATTATCATAGAGCGGTTATGTGATGACTTTGAAGAATTACAAACGATGACGTACAACAAGGTCATGGCTCAGGTGGTTATGCATTGCCGAAATGTCCCAGCCGGTAAAGCGCTTGACCGGACCTTGAATGATTTTGGAATGCATTCGTCTAAGGACCTTATCGACCGAATCAAAAGAATACGAATCAATAATAACGCGTTATCCAGCAAAACACCCATTCGAAAGATACTATTATTATCCCGTGTTACCATTGGTGCGGATGTTGCTATCACGAGTGTGGTTTTTCAGCGGTTAAGCATGATCTTCCCAGAAGCAGAATTTGTGCTTATTGGCAGCAACAAATTAGAAGACCTTTATGGCGGAAACCCCAGGATCAAAATCAAAAGGCTTGTGTATTCCAGGAAAGGGGGATTATTAGAGCGTTTGTCTAGTTGGCATTCTGCGCTAAAAATTATTCAGGAGGAAACGGCTTCTTGCTCAGCAGACGAGACCGTTCTTATGGATCCGGACTCTCGCCTTTCTCAACTTGGTGTTTTGCCGCTGTTTCCGCTTAACCGTTACTTTTTTTTTGATAGTCGCTCTGACACCTCTTTGAACAAAACCATGTCTATGGCAGAATTGACAAACTATTGGCTGGATAAAATACTCGGTGATAATAATTTTTGTTATCCCGAGGTTTGGATTGCGAAATCTTATGTAGCCGTGGCAACGCATTTTTGTAAACTGTTGCGAAATCAAGGGGCAAAAAGGATTATTGTCGCAAATTTTGGGGTTGGTGCTAATCCGCGAAAAAGGGTTGGCAGGCGTTTTGAGGAAGAACTGCTCCTGACACTATTGCAGGAGCCAAAAACCATCATACTATTGGACAAAGGATTTGGTGATGAGGAGTTGGATTACACAAACACCGTCATGAATACGATTCAGGGACATGGCCATTCTGTGGTACACGCCTCATTGGGTTCAGGGGATAATGTGAATTTTGACTGGGGCCTCATTGGGATTCAAAGCGGAATTGGAGAGATCGCTGCTTTGATCGCAAAAAGCGACGAATTTATCGGGTATGACTCTGCCTGTCAGCATATCGCGGCAGCTCTGGGAACGCCTTGTATAACGGTTTTTGCGGGTTCAAATAATATGCGTTTCATCCGCCGGTGGAGTGCCTATGGACAGAAAAGCAGTCATATCGTACATGTGAACACCTTAACGGATCCCTCCTCAAT
>Ga0180432_10012147_pt1 | contig 10046 bp, 16 predicted proteins | sample SS_ome_10_FD_132414 | JGI IMG/M metagenome (GOLD analysis project Ga0180432, IMG submission 132414) | Hypersaline lake sediment archaeal communities from the Salton Sea, California, USA - SS_1_MS_2 metaG | ecosystem: Environmental > Aquatic > Non-marine Saline and Alkaline > Hypersaline >...
GATCTGCAGAGCATCAGTCCAACGATTTCAAAGCATACAGTTAAGGATATACTAAATGGTAAGAAAGTTCCGTTGCACGTCGCATATAGACAAGTACGTGACAAGATACTCTATTACATGGACTTTGCAGGCAAAGATGAAATAGCTGATGTGATGGCTTGCTGGGTTCTCGCAACGTACTGTTTTTCTTTGTTTCACTGGTTTCCTAACATTTTAATCAATGCTCCTAGTGGAAGCGGCAAAAGCAAGTGTGGGAAAATACTCATGCTCTTGGGCTTCAGAGGCTTTGATCTTGGTACTAGCGGAGGATCTAGTCCAGCACAGATTTTTAGAACTCTTGAAGGTAATAGAGGTGTATTGCTTCTTGATGAGTTTGAGAGAAACAATCAAGATGAAGGACAAAAATTAGTATGCCAAATCATTAATGCAGGTGCTGAGAATGGTGCTTACGTTACTCGCAACGTACAGATAGACAAAAAATGGGTGCCTATGAAGTTTTCCATCTTCTGTCCCAAGATAGTCTGCAACATTTCTGGGATCAACAAAACAAGCATCAGTAGGTTCATATGCTTCAAATGGCTGAAAACAACAAGCGAAAAAGGAAAGCGAAAACCGCGCAGAGACTTAGAAATCTTCAAGAAAATCACGAATGACATATATATCTCTACATTCAATACAATTGACAAAATCAGGGAAACTTACGAGAATCTAGACCTAGACTTAACCAATAGGGATGAAGATAATTGGGCGCCAATATTCACAATAGCGAAAGTAATTGATTCAGAGACGCCTGATCTTGGTGCAGAAAGGAGAGTTAAATCATATTTGGCGAAGTATGAGGAAGTGAGTATCGAAACAAATGATGTTGATGAAATAGTATTGAAAGCTATTCTCAACTATATTCAGAATCATATGGGTTCTGAACACATGCAACCCAAAGAGATCGCAGAACTCCCAGAGGTTGCAGAGCAAATTTCGTATTACAAAAGCCCCTCGACCTTTGTTGGACGACTGCTTAAAAGGTATGGCTTCAAGCAAAAGCGCATCCAGGGTGCTAGAGTATACGAGCTAACTCTTGAAGGTCTTAAGAGGATAGTGGACACTTACTTCAACACAAATAAAGTGTCACCAAGTGACCAACCGTCACCAAGTGCTATATCTGTATGTACTGACTGTACTGTACAAAGTGAAACCCAAAATAAAGATAAGGTGACACTTGGTGACAGTTCGGACACTACATCTAAGAGTCTATCCTTTGAAAAAATCAAAAAAACTGTCCAAACGCTGGATTCTGGCGATGGCGCAGACTGGAACGAAATACTAAAACAAGGCCACAAAGAAGATGACCTAATCACCGCCATGTCAAATGGCGAGATTTTCGAACACAAAAAAAGAAAACTCAAATTAGACAGCCTACCAGCACAACACGACCACGACAAAAAAGTTATAACTGAGGTTATACGAAAAATGGACACAGGAGAAGGTGCTGATTGGGACGGCGTTCTAAGCGAAGGTTATTCAGAAGATGATGTTGTTAGTGCTCTGGCTAGGGGTGATGTGTTCGAGCCTAGGAAGGGGCGTTTGAAAGTGTTAGAATGAGAATATTTGATTTGGAGGTATTGTATGATGAGGAGTGTTGAGGAGTTAAGGGAAGAATTGAGGGGTCTTGAGGCTAGGAAGGATCAGATCGTGAATGTGGATAAAAGAATTCATGAGACTAAGGAGAGGATTCATGTTGCTGAGAGTATTGCTCGGAAGGAGTATGAGGATTGTGTGCGGGAGGAGGCTAAGATTATGAAGAAGGCTGCTCTTGCGGAGTGCAAGCCTTTTTTTGAGTGTCCGAAGTGTGGGAAGAGGGTTCCTGTTAGGCTTTGTAAGAGTGTGCTTGTTGGTAGTGAGCGCAAGGTTGTGCTTGAGGGTGTTTGTCCTAATCCTAAGTGTGAGAATAAGCTTGAGTATGGGGAGAATTCTTATTTGAAGGATATGGTTTTGTTCGCGTTGTTTTCTGATAGGCTTGATGTTCCTAGTGTTTATAAGAAGATTGTGTTGGGGCATTATTAGGTTATGGTTAAGCGTTTGCCTTGTAGGAGGGTTCAGGAGAGGAGGTTGAGGGAGTTGTTGGGTGTTTTGTTAGATGAGTTTGGTTTGGGATGTTTTGATGTGAGTTTGGGTTTTGATGGTGTTTGGGAGAATGATGTTGAGGTTGCTAGGGTTGATGTGTCTCACTCTAAGTATTATGCGGCTCGTATAGTCTTGCATAAGGATAGGGTTGGTGAGTTGTATGCTGATGGTAAGAAAGCAAGAAGAGTGCTCACTCATGAACTAATACACGTTCTCTTAAGCCCTTATAGGGAGTTCTTACAGGACATGAAAGACAGCTTAGTTATTGCTAGTCTTATGAGTGAGGAAGGTAAGGTTAGTAAGTTGTTCGAGCATCAATTGCAGAGGAGAATAAGTAGTGTAGAGGAAAGAGTTGTTACTAAGCTGGAGAGGATAGTGTCAAAATGTTAAAGACCTCAAAAATCAGGAGAGGAGTAAGGGGGCGCGTGATTGTTGCTGGTTCCGAACGATCAGTCTTTTGTTGCGTGCTTCTTTCCCTCTCTTATTTATTGTTAACAGAACAAAAAAAAGGGGGTGTGATTGGTTTATGGCGCGTGCGGATAACTTGATTAGTCTTGCGGACAGGCCTGTTGAAGAGCATAGGGAGATTAGTAGAAAAGGGGGTAGGGTGCGTAGTGCTAAGAAGAAGCTGGCCGCTAGGGTTAGGGAGTTGAAAAAGAAGGGTGTTAGTAAGGAGACTTTGCAGTCTGTGCTTGATGCTTTGGAAGATCCTGAGATTGACTTGTTGGATACTAAGCTTTTTTTGGATGTTGCGAAGGCGAAGGCGGCTAGTACGGGTAATGTTACGGATATGGTTAAGGTGGGTCAGGTTTTGTTGGACTGGCATAAGGCGCGTCATGGTTCGAAGAATGTTAATTTGAATGTTAGTGCTCAGGCTTATTGGGATGAGTTGTTTGTTAGGATTGAGGGTTTTGGTGATGGACAAGGGTGTGTTGTGGAAGACGGTGAGTGAGTTGTTTGGTGTTGGCTTGAAGGGTTTTCAGCTTGATTACTTGGCGGACTTGTTAAGTGGTGATAAGAGGCGTTTGGTGGCGGTTTGGTGTCGTCAGACGGGTAAGAGTATGTGTACGGGTATTGCTTGTGTGTTGCGTTGTTTGCAAAGGCCTGATAGTACTGTGCTTATTGTGGCTCCTACTGAGCGGCAGAGTAAGAAGCTTGCTAAGGATTTTTGTCTTGGTTTTGCTGAGCGGTGTCCTGTTGTGAAGAGTGAGATTGTGCGTGTGGCGGAGCCTGAGATTGTGTTTAGGAATGGGAGTCGTATTGTTTATTTGCCGTTGGGTGATGATGGTCGTACTGTTAGGGGTATTACGGCTGATTGGGTGGTTTGTGATGAAGCGGCTTTCGTTCAGAATGATAAAGAGGTATTTAATGGGGTGTTATTCCCGATGATAGCGACGCGTCCAAAAGGTAAAATTGTTCTGCTTAGCACTCCTAATGGTAAGGGGGAGAATTTTTTTTGGAAGTGTTTTTGTAGTTCTGATTTTGTTGTTCATCATTATGATTTTAGGGTGGGTGTTGAGTGTGGTTTGATTAGTGGGGAGTTTATTGATTTTCAGAGGCGTAATAGTGATAGTTTGTTGTTTAGGCGTGAGTATGAGGCGGAGTTTATTGATGATAGTACGAGTTATTTTGGGGGTGAGCTTGTGAGTTCTTGCGTGCAGGATTATGCTCTTTTTTCGGAGGATGAGGTGTTGTCGGGTAGTGCGGGTTGGTCTGGTCGTGTGTTTGCGGGTTTGGATCCTGCGAGGTTTGGTAGTGATAGGCAGGTTTTATTGTTGGCTGAGAGTGGTGTTGGGGGCTTGCGGGTTCGGTTTGTTAAGTTTTGGGATAAGAGTAGTGTGGATGAGACTTTGGATTATCTTAGTCTGTTGTTTGAGCGTGTTCCTCGGTTCGCGAGGTTGGTGGTGGATGAGACTGGTTTGGGGGGTTTTAGTGATTTGTTGGTTCGTAGGTATAATCATTATTCTGATAAGACTTTTGATGCTCATTCGAGTAGGGAGAAGCAGCATGATTTGGATAAGGTTTGGCAGGTCACTTTTACTCAGAGGAAGAAGGAGGAGTTGTATAGTAAGTGTAAGGTGATGATGAGTAATAAGGAGGTTGTTCTTCCTAGGCATGACTTGTTGGTTAGGGAGTTGAGTGTTGTTGAGTTTGAGATCACTCAGTCTGGTCTTAAGATTCGTGCTCCGAGTGGTTGTCATGATGATTTTGCGGATGCGTTGGTTTGTTTGTGTTATGGTAGTGAGCGGCGGAGTGAGACTGCTTGGTTTTGGGGGTGAGATTGATGATTGCTGAGGATTATGTGGGTGAGGCGCAGCGGAAGGCTGCTGAATCGTTAATTAGTAGTGCTCTTGTTTTGCAGGGGATGCTTGTTGAAAAGCAGGAGGAGACTAATGTTTTGTTGAGGAGGATTCTTGACAAGTTAGAGGGGGGTGTTTTAGAATGAGGGGTTTTGGTAATGGTAGTGTTAGTAGTGGGACGGTGCATGCGAGTGAGTCGTTGTTGGGTACTGTTAATGTGGTTAATGATGATACTCTTGTTTTGTGGGTGGATTATTCTAAGGGTGATGAGGCGGGTGTTTATCTTGTGCCGAAGTTGAAGCCTACGGGTAGTGGTACGGAGCATGATTATATGGAGTGGAGTAGTGATGCTGCGAGTACTCGTACTGCTAAGAGGTTTTATTTGACTGCTAGTTGTAGGGCGTATATTAGTTTGGATGTGAGTGGTGTGTCTCAGGTTAGGGTTTATGATGAGGCTGATGGTGGTACTCCTACTGGGGTTTTGGGTGTGGATTTTACTGTGCAGAGGAGTTCGAGCTAAACACTAATGTATCTTTTTTATTGTGTGTTTTTGAATGGTGGTTTTTTGGGGTGGAAAGATATAATAGGATTCACGAGTATGTATTGTTTGTATGGTGTTGGGAAGTGTTGATAGGCTTGCGGAATTCGTACGGGAGGTCCAGAGGGGTAATCTTGGGCCTTACTTAATTAGGTGTTCTGAGGAGTTGTTCAACACAGTAGAGCGCATGAAGGATGCTAGAGTAGATGGTAGGGCTTTGAAGGAGTGGCCTGAGTTTGATGAAGCGTTAGGTGTGTTCTTAGGGTTGTATCAGCGTTTTTACAGGCCAGAAAGCTTGTTTGAAGGTATGGGTCTTGATGTTTTTGAGGAGGCTGAGAAGGCTGCGGGAGTTCTTAATGAAAAGGGAGTTGTGACTGAGGAATTGTTGTTGGGTTTGGCTGAGAAGATCAAGCAGTCGCCGAGGGAACAATTAAGTAAGTCGTTGCATTATGTTCCTAATGATGTTAGGCGTCTTATGCTTGGCATGCAACAACGTGATAATGTTGCGAATAGTATTATTAAGACTAAGATGACTAGGGAGCATTTGAGATTTGATCTGGAAAACTTGTACGCAGCAGCTCTTGATTTCTACAAAATTGTGTTGTCTGATGTGTGGGAGAAGTCGGGTTTTAAGGCGTATAATGAGCTGGCAAAGAAGAAGGGGTTGGAAAAAGTTGGTTTTTATGATTTTTTCAGGTCTTATCCGCCTTTGTTTGAGGTTCCGTATGCGGATTTGCGTAATGATGTGGATCATTTGTTGTTTAATGTGAGGCAGAATTATTCTGATGAGCAAATAGCGAAGGAGGAGCGCGTGTTGTTCGTGAGGGCTTTGGCGGGTGTGATTGCTGCTCAATTGCATTTAGCGGGTCTTTTGAAAGATGGTGCTGTGAATGTGGTGCTTTCTTTGCGGAAGGAGTTTGAGGCAAGATCATGCCGAGGGTGAGAGTGATTCCAAAAAGTGCGGGTGCGTCTGGGCTGGAGTTTACTAGTTTGAAAGATTTTATGCTTCGCATAGGTAGAGATAAGGAGTGGCCGAATTGGAAGTTTTTTGGGTATTTGGAGCAGAGGGTGCCTGATCCTGTTGTTCGAGATATGCTTATGAGTGAGGGTTATTTTGTTAGGATTGGGCAGAATAATGGTCAGGATGTTTATACTCTTGGGGCGGCTGGATCTCAGCTTGTAAGCGCGTGGGTGTCGCAGGATTTGGCTGAGAAGACTGTGAGTTTGTCTAATGATGTTAGGTTGCTTACTTGGTTTATGTTTGTTGTTGCGTGTGTTGCTTTGTTGTTGCAGGTGTATTTTCGGCTGTTCCCGTAAGGTTTTTGGTTCGATAAGAATTAAAAGAATGCTTCACACTTTGTTTTGTGTGAGTGACTTAGTAGGGATGGTTGAGGGTGTCTTGCGTTCTTGTTGCATCACTGTTCGAGAGATTGTGGGGCGCCCTGTTTTATTTTTTTTGTGTTGGGTTGGATGTCTAGTAGTTCTAGTTTTGGGATCCAGTCTAGTTGTCTTTTTTTCATTAGTTTTTTGTGTTCTCTTATGCGTAGTAGTCGGTCTTGGCTTAGGTTTAGTCCTCTTTTTTCGCATGTGTATTCCCATGTTGTTTTTCCGTCTAGTTCTTTTATTGGTTTGAAGAGGTAGCAGAGTTGTGAGTGTATTAGCATGTTTATGAGTTCTGTTTTTGTTTGGCTGCTGGTTAGGGGTAGTATTGCTTCGAGTAGGGGGTCGAATATGTCGGCACGATAATTTACTTTTTTTGTTTTTTGCATTTTTTGGGTTTTCCTCCTTGTTCTTTTTTCTTGGGGTGTTGGGTTGGTGTGTTGTTTTTTATTTTTGTTGTGTTTTTGGGTGTAGTAGGTTTGTCATTCTGTCAAGTAGCTTGTTTAGGTTGTTGGTTTCGTCGTTTAGTGCGCTTGACATGCTGGTTTTTGTGATGTATCGTAGTGCTTTGGCTAGGTGTGTTTCTGCTGCGCGGAGTTGTCGTTTTTCTAGTACGGTTATGCAGTGTATTGTTTCTGTCATTGTTTTTTCACCACTTGTCGAATAGGGTTTCTAGTTGTTTGGCGTAGATTATGAGTTGTTCTGGTGTTCTGTTTGTGCTTTGTGTGGCTGCTGTTTTTAGTATTGCTAGTCTTTTGATTGTTTGGTCTTTTTTGTTGTTGGTTTGGGTTGGTGTGTTGTTTTTCTTGTTTGTTAGGTAGCAGTTCGTGCACATTGTTTTCCATGATTCTTGTGTTTCGAATTCTTCTCCGCATTTTATGCAATTCTTTTTCATTCTGGTTTACCTCCGTTCTTTTCTTCTAGGATTTTTTGGAGTTCTTCGGCTTTGTCGAGAGCTAGTTTGCTGGCTTTTTCTAGTGTGTCTGCGTAGGCTTTGAGCTCGCAACTCCATTGTCCTTTAGCATTGATTGAGATTTTGCAGCTTGACTGGCTGGCATTGATTTCCTTAGTAGTTTCCATTTTCTTGTCTCCGTGTGCATTCGCATTGTATTCTTTCGTTGCTTAGGTATCGTCCGCAGATCGGGCAGTTCATTTGAACCACCTCGTGCACCAAGGCTGGTGTGGTATTCTGCAGTATGGGCAGATGTTTGTGTTGTGTACCAAAGGTTTTTTATTGGTCCAGAACTTTGTTTGTTCTGGAGGATTTCTTGCTTTCATGGTGGGTTTTCCTCCTAGGTGGTCTGGATCTTTTGCGGTGATAGACCACCTATCTTACCTAATGGTAATACCTTTGGGTATTTATATGTTTCTGCACTCTAAAATATATTACCTAGAATAACAACCTTTAAATACCACCCAAACGTAAGATGAGCTTATGGCTATAAAGCAAATCACACTCAAAAGATGGCAGTGCAAATGCGAACGCTGCCAACACCCTTGGATCACCAAAACAGAAGAAAAGCCAATCATATGTCCATCATGCAAAACAGCCTACTGGAACAGGCCCCGTCCCGAAAAATGACAGATAAAAAAGAACCCGAAACAAAAACATGTCCTTACTGCAAGGAAGAAATAAAGAAAGACGCTATCAGGTGCAAGCACTGCAAAAAAGACCTTATTCAGAAAAACCGTTCATGGAAGCCAATAGCGCTAGGATGCTTATACGTATTCTTCGGACTAGTGAACCTTTTGGTAGCATTGCTTGGCGCTGCGGAAGTATATGGGGCTAGCATGGGAGAAGTAGGAAGCGCGGTATTCTTGATATTTGGAGTGATGTTCTTTGGCGTCTCGTATGGTTTTTTCGCGAGAAAACAGTGGAGTCTGAAATGGGGATATGCGACTGCAGTGTTGAATGTTCTTGCTGACTTGTGGCTTGGAGTGTATTTTGGTGTGATCGTTTGGGCTTTTGCTCTATGGCTTGTTCATTCTAGCAGAGCTGAGCTTGTTGAATAAGATGGTTAAGGAATTGAATAAAACTAGTGTTTGGTTGATAGTCATTTGTCTTGTTCTTTTTCTATTGTTAGGGCGTTTTGTGGGTCTTAAGGTCAAGTACAAAGCTAAGTATGAGCAATATGTGGAGTATTCAGATTACTTGCAAGAAAATATTGCGGAAGAGAAACGGCTTCATAAGATGACTAGGGAGTATGCAGAACACTTAAAGGAGAAATTAGACGAGTTGAATGCTGAAGTGGAAGAATTCAAGATGATTGAAGAGAGATTACGGCAAGGAGTGGACCAAAGTGAGGCTTATAAGCTTTTGCAGAAAAGAGAGGCAGTTGCGAAGCCGATAGTTTTAGATTTTCTTGGCTTGCGTTCTCCTAGTATTCCTAAGAATGATGATGAGCTCTGGGAGAGAGGTAGGAAAATCTATGGGTGGCTTAGTGATAATTATGCTTATCAGGGAGATAAGAGTGTGCAGTTCGGGCCGAGTATGGTTAGTATGCAGTTTTTTAGTCCAGATGAGTTATTGGCGGATGATAATGCGAGAGGGGGTGATTGTGATGATTACGCGATGCTCTTTGCGGGTTTGATGCTTGCGAGTGGTGTTCCTAGTGGTAATGTTAGGGTGGTTGCGGGTCCTGTTGATGGTGATGGCTGGCATGCTTGGAATGAGGTGAGATTGTCTAGTGGGTGGGTGCGTGTGGATCCTGTGTGTAGTCAAGAGCTTGAAATTATTGGTTTCATGGGTTTGAGTTGGGGTGTGAGTGGTGCTAGGTATCCTAAAAGTCCTTCTGCTGTTGAGTGTTTTGGTAAGTATGATTCGCGGGTTAGGTTTAATGACGAAGCATATTCGAAATACTAGCTTTCTTACTAGGTAGGAATCTGTTTTTTTGCCTATTATTTTCTAATGTTTACGTACTTACTATGAGAGTACTTTGTTATTCTTGCTCGTGTCTTCTAGCATAGTTCTTAATGTGGAACGCAGACTCTTGTTCTGCGATCTAGCTATACGTGCTCGTTCTCTAATATCACGAACCAAGGGTTTGTCATGTATTGCATCGAAAATTTGTTTATACAATTGTGAGGAATCATTGTCAGTCTCACACCCGAAAACACTTTTAAGGTGAGGATGAGCGACAAGCTTGGCGGCGGGATTCCAATCTTTATCAAACATTATGTGCTTAGTGATTACTGAAGCTAATTCTGTTGTATCTGGATCTGTCTGCAACATTTTTCTTGGTGCCTTTGCTCGAAGCACAGGTCTTACGTCTTGCTCCCGTATTAATGGTAGTACTATTTCGTAGTCATTGTGAAGGCTTTGCAGGTGTTCTTTGGCATTTTTTATCATATTCCTTCGTGTCACTCCCAGTCGGAATAATTGGTTCTTAACTTCATGATATTTTGCATGTGTGGGCTTGTTACTTTCTAGATTTAGGTAGGCTTGGTTTTGGCAGAGTTCATCATATAGTGGGGCTACGAGGTGGTCTAGGTTGTCGTAATGGCGAGCATAGTCTATTGCGTCTTTGGCCTGTCGGCGCCCTCCTAGGTATCCTAGCCATGCGGATAGCACTGCGATGAGTGCGGCTAATATGCTTGAAATGAGGATTGTTAGTAGGTTTTCGGGCATTTTCTGTCTTGTTGTATGTGTTTGGTCTTTTTGTCTTTTGCTGTTTTGGGATGTTTATTTTGCAAAAGATGGAGCAATA
>Ga0180432_10012148_pt1 | contig 10045 bp, 10 predicted proteins | sample SS_ome_10_FD_132414 | JGI IMG/M metagenome (GOLD analysis project Ga0180432, IMG submission 132414) | Hypersaline lake sediment archaeal communities from the Salton Sea, California, USA - SS_1_MS_2 metaG | ecosystem: Environmental > Aquatic > Non-marine Saline and Alkaline > Hypersaline >...
GCCAATTTTTCGAGTTCCGGCAACCGAATGCCGAGCTTCCACCAGAGCGGAATACTGGGTCGGGTTTCACGTTCGACTCCGAGGGTCGCATCATCACGAACCATCATGTCGTAGCCGATGCTTCCAGCATAACGGTCAGGCTCTTGGACGGGCGTGAAATGGATGCCGAGATCGTCGGTAGCGACGCTACGACTGACATCGCAGTCATCAAGATCAACGATACACCGGACGATCTACCGATAGCGCAGTTCGGCGATTCGGACGCTCTACAGGTGGGAGATTGGGTCTTGGCCCTCGGCAATCCCTTGGGGCTCGACTTCACCGTGACCGCAGGAATCGTGAGCGCTCAGGGGCGCCGTCTCTCCGGTAATGCCACCGCCTTGGAGTCTTTCATTCAGACTGACGCGGCGATCAACCCCGGCAATTCCGGTGGTCCTTTGATCGACCTCCAAGGCAGAGTCATAGGCATCAACTCCGCCATAACGGGAGGCAGCAGGTTTGTTGGGTACGGATTTGCCGTGCCCTCCGCTCTCGCCATGCGTGTCGTGGACGATCTCTTGGAGTACGGGTACGTGAGACGGCCGCGAATCGGAGCTCAGGTGAGCGACGTAACTGCCGTCGATGCCGAGGCATATGGATTGGACGAGGTCAGCGGCGCGGAAATCAATTCTGTCGATGATGATTCCCCAGCCGGACGCGCCGGCCTGGAGATTGGCGATGTCGTAGTCGCGCTGGACGGCGAAGAGGTCGAAAACGCCAACGATCTGACCACAGCTCTCGCCGAGCGGGATCCAGGGGACGAGGTGACGTTGACCGTGGTGCGTGATGGCCGGCGCCGCAACATCAGCGTCGAACTTGGTGAGTTCCCTCGAGCAGAAGAAGGTGATAACACAACACCCGTCCGAAGCGACGATGCAGCACAACTGCTGGGCTTTTCAGTAGAACCACTGACGCGTGCAATAGCCAACAGGCTCGATCTGGATGTAGAAGACGGCGTGATCATCAACGAGGTGCGCCGCTATAGCCCCGCCGCCAGTGCGGGGATTAGGCCAGGTCAGGTAGTGGTCCGGATTAACGGTCGGGAACTCGACTCGATGTCCGATTTCCGGGCCGTGGCTAGGGAGATCGATCCCGGCGAAGTAGTATCTGTGCGATTGATCGATCGCGAGCTGGGCGAGACTATCGTCAACTATCGAACGCGGCGATAAGCCTGCCAAATCGGCAGCAAAAAACGGGCACACTGGTTGCTAAGCGGCGTGATAAAAGCGCAATAAACCGCTGCCTTCGAAGAAGCGGTTCAACCAAACAAGTGGAGGTTAGAAAACCATGATTGTCACACGGATTCGCCCCAGAAGAGCATGGGATTGGAACCTGGGAGAGTTCGACCGGATGCGTCGTGACATGGCGCGCCTGCAAGACGCCATGACACGAGGCTTCTTTCGGGAAAGCGCACCCAGGATGTTCCCGCTGGTGAACATTGCCCAGGACAAGGACAGGCTCTACGTCCGTGCAGAGCTGCCAGGAGTAAACGCATCCGACCTGGACGTGTCGGTCAAGGACAACAGCATATGCATCTCCGGCAAACGCGAGCTGCCTGAAGAGAGCGAGAACGTGAGTTACCACAGGAGGGAGCGTTCGGGAGGCACGTTCAGCCGCAGCATCGAGCTGCCATCACCGTTCGACCGCGATAGCGTTGACGCCAATTTCGAAAACGGCGTGCTGTCGATAGTGCTGCCGCTGGCCGAAGAGACAAAACCCAAGCAGATAACCGTCAAAGCCGGCTGAACCGGCGTGCGAAGCCAAAGTGGAGGAAAGGACAATGGCAAACGAGAAAACGCATGAGGTGCAGACGGTAGACCAAGAAGAGGAAGCCACTGCACTCGAACAGACTCGTCCAGGCCCGGTTTTCGTACCGGCCGTGGACATCTTTGAGGAGGATGGCAATATCACTGTCCTGGCAGACATGCCGGGCGTGAAACCTGACAACCTCACGATCGACCTGCACGAAAACGTGCTCACGATGACGGGTGACGCGGAAGACACGGAGGGCGAGGAGGAAGAAGAACTGATCCGCGAATACCATGTCGGCCGCTACTATCGTCAGTTCACGGTGTCCGACAACATCGATCAAGATAAGATCGAGGCCAACCTAACCGATGGCGTGCTGCGTCTGGTGTTGCCAAAGGCAGAGGCCAGCAAGCCGAAACAGATCAAGATCAAGAGAGGATAACCCAACCGGCGCGCCAGGAAGCTGGCGCGCCAAACTCAACACCAACACCAAGTCGGCGCGAGATGTCGGGCATCGATTACTATCGGATCCTGGGCGTCCCCCCGTCGGCCACTCGGCGAGCGATACGGGACGCCTACCTGGGAAAGGTTCGCAGTCTACATCCGGATCGGGTTGGACCGGAGGGCACCGCCCTGTTCCAGCAGATTACGGAGGCGTACGAGAACTTGTCAGATACGGAGAAGCGGCGCACATACGATCGAACGTGTCGCGCGGCTATTAAACAACGTGATCCTGAAACTGACGAACTCGGTTTTGCCGCCCCAGCCGAACCGCTAGTAGGAGAGATGTACCACACGGCTTCCAGTTCCGCGGGGCGATACACTACCCAATCTTCGCCCGATCTAGTCGAGCTACAGGTGACCTTGACCAGAGAGGAATCGCTGCTTGGGGTTGTGCTGCCGCTGGTGGTGTCCACCCTGGAACCGTGTCGCTGGTGCGGGGGACAAAGGAGTATTGTTTACCGTTGTCGAGGATGCGGTGGGAGTGGGGTGATGGTTGGGGAGCAGATGCTTCGCATCCGGATTCCATCTGGAGTGGATGACGGTTCAGTGATGGACGTACCGCTGAGCGACGACCGAGCCGGTGGCGTTTATCTGCGGCTTCACATCAGAATCATGGGTGAAACGGGGATTTGGTAACGCGAGAGGTCATAGCCATTCTACAATACGTGGGATGCCGTGGGCGGTTGTAGTCACAAACGACTAGAGCCAGGTCAGTATGACGCTCCTCTGTCTGATTGTGAAATTCGAACGGGTCATCTTGATTTCGAGATGACTCGTTTCGACATCGAAATGGTTCATTCCAACTTCCGAATCGATTTAGGTGTTTCGAACGGGGCGGTTTGAGCACCGATTTGGAAGCGTCGGTGCCCACGGAGCAGAAAGCCCCGTCAAAGCGGGGCCTTTCCATGGCCAGGGACGGAATTGAACCGCCGACACGAGGATTTTCAGTCCCCTGCTCTACCAACTGAGCTACCTGGCCCGGGCGGGGGAATATAAACTGCCTCGGCTCGCTGCCCAAGCCGGATTCTCTCGAACATCCAACATCGATCGTCCAACAATACGCCAGTGTGAACTTGGACGTTGGATGTTGGCTGTTGGATGTTCATCGTTCCCTTTCAATACTGCAGACCTGCCCCAAACCTCCCCCTACTCGCGCATCTCCACCTCTCCCGATGCCCGATCAAACCCCACCCACTCATCCGCCTCCGGATACTTCTCCCGCACCGATTCTATCACACGCCTTGCCTTCTCCGGGTCCTTCTTCACCATTCTATATATCTCCTCGAGTCTGATCGCCGAATTCACGCAGACCTGTTCAGAGGCATCTCGCTCTATGTGGCTCTCCAACAGCCGAATCGTGTCGTCGATGGTCGGGCGCAACGCGCCGAGCCCTTCGCTGGTTCCCGCACCGGTGAGCAGGCCCATGAACCAATCACCCAGCGGCACGATGACGTGGTCCAAGAAAATGTCCCATAACCACCAAACGAGTCCAAGCGCTCCAGCGGCGGCGAAGAAGCGCGGTTCGTCGCCCACCACTAGCCCCACCACGAAGAATACGATCGTGCCCGTTGCGAACACGGCACGCACGACTTTGCTGGCGCTGACGGGCCCATGGTCACTCACGTCACGACTCCTTTGACACTCGTACCTTTCAAATCATCGGTCGCTAATGCAACATTCACAAATGGTAGATTCGTTTCCACCTTGAAGCTGAGGGTCGAGCAAATGAAACAATATCAGGTAGTCATTTCCAGAATGTGTGGTAAAGGCCAGGAAGACGAAGATATCCTCACCGACCTCCTGAATGAGCGCACCCGCATGGGTTGGGCATACAGCGACATGACGCAGCTCGAGTCAGATCGTGTGGCCGTCGTTTTTGAGCGCGTGATTGAAGCTGCGTGAGAGTTTCGAATGACAAATACTCCTCCCGATCGTATTGCTACCGAGCGAGTCTTCAATGGCCGCATCGTCAAGGTCGACCTCGACAGCGTGCGTGCGCCCGATGGATCCGTTATGCACCTGGAGATTGTTCGCCATCGCGGTGCATCCGCCATCGTACCCCTCCTGTCAGAACCGACCGCGGCGGATCCCACCGTCTTGTTGATCAGTCAATACCGCTATGCCACGAACGGAACGATTTGGGAGATTCCCGCAGGCGTGCTCGATCCAGGTGAGACACCGATTGACTGCGCTCGGCGAGAGCTGCTCGAGGAGGTGGGCGGCGAGGCAGAAAACCTCGAACATCTCACCACCATATACACCACTCCGGGTTTCACCGACGAACAGATCCACATCTTTCTGGCCACGGGGATCACGGTAGGTGAGACGGCCCACGAACGCGACGAGTTCATTGAAGTCGAGGCCCGACCGATTTCTAAGATCCTGGAAATGATCCGCGACGGAGAGCTAATCGATAGCAAGTCGATTACCGCGCTACTCTACGTAGCGGGTTTTCGGCTCGGCCTATGAGAAGCGTCCCCCAAAGAGGACAAAGGACCACCTTTTAGGACATCGTTCAGGATTGAGACAACGCACCTTAAGCTGTTGTTTTTCAATATCTTAACCACCACCTCGGCGGACATCACATCCGGGTACGCTTCCTGCCAATTCCGGTAGTACAGCCAATGTCAGCATTTCGCGGAGGAAAGCGTAGCGAACCTTTTTTGTCCGATGTAGGAGATGCTGGTAGGCCGAAAGGGCCGAGCATCCCGGGGAGTTGAAAGATGCGAGCAGTATTGGAAAACCCGCGAGCGGTCAAGAAAAAGACCGCCCACGCCCCGGCGCGTCCCGCGTTTCACGATTGGGACGATTCGAGGGTTGTAGCGGAATACCTCGCCGGCAGCATGCGAGCATTCGACGAGTTGGTCAACAGATACCAGAAGCGATTGCTGAACTTCATATACCGCACGATCGGCGATCGTGAGCGCGCCGAAGACCTGGTTCAGGAAGTTTTCATCCGTGTGCACCGGCATATGCGCCGATTCGATCAGACCAAGAAGTTTTCCACCTGGATCTATACGATTGCATCGAACCTCGCGAAGAACGAGTTGCGCAATCGCAGTCGTAGCCCTTTGGTGTTGTTCCAAACGATCAAGAAAAACTGGGATGAGGACCATCGTCCGCTTCAGTTCGAGGACAAGCATCAGCGACCTGATGATATGTTCAGGAAACGGCATCTCAGAGAGCTCGTTCAGCGGGCAGTTAAGAAGCTACCCGAACATCACAGAGTCGTATTCGTGCTGCGAGAGCTCGAGGGCAAGACATACGAGGAGATTGCCGACATCACCGGGTGCAACCTCGGCACCGTCAAGAGCCGGTTGAATAGAGCCCGGAACCGCTTCGCGCATGTCATAGCGCCGGATTTGAAGTAGCCCCAACTGAAACATCCACCGCGGTTGGGTTTACGCCTACCGCGGTGGAACCTAATGTGACCCTCGAAGTATTAATTATCAGGTTGGGCGTGGCTTCTATGAATTGTTCAGAATTTCTCGAGCTGTATTCGGATTACCGAGACGGGTGTCTCGAAGACCCAGGCGTAGCACGCGCTGTACGCCAGCATCTCTGCGAGTGCGAGTCGTGCATGAGGTACGATGCTGCCATCTGTCGCGGCATCATGGCTCTACGCTCCACCGACGTGGAACCATCACGACTAGTAGTGGTCCGAAATGTCAGCCTGATGCCTGATACGGGCGACACGGTATCGCCGACACCAGCCAAGTTCGCGGGCGCGTTGATGGTGGCTGCTGCCATCGCGTTGCTGGTCTGGCCACGAGCCGAAGAACCGGCAACCTCGCAACCGATTGCGCAGGCTCCACCCACCGCAGTTGAACCGGCTCCTGTGTTGCCCGAACCCAAACCACTGCCAGTTAGGGACATCGAACCTCCAACTCGTGTTTTCCAAGCACAACTCGAACCGCCGCCGCGTCAGGCCCCCATAGCGCAATGGGTCGCACTCCCGGAGTGACCTGGGCGCACTTTCTAACCAAGTAGCCCTTCGATAACTTCCGCCTCCTATGGCGGCATCGCTCGATTTCGACTCTGCGTACCGCGCCTTGAAGCGAGAGGCGCCTGCACCCGTCTACTACCTCACCGGCGACGAGGAACTCCTCAAGGAGGAAATCATAGACTTGGTGCTCGCTGCGACGGTCGATCCCGCGAGCCAGGATTTCAACTTCGATGTCCGGATGGCCGGCGACCTCGATGGAGAGAGCTTCCACTCTCTGGTCGAGACTCCGCCGATGTTGGCGGAACGGCGAGTAGTTGTGGTCAAGAACATCGAGCTGTGGCGCAAGAATGCAAAGGTCTGGAAGGTCGTGCACAGTTATCTCGAGCACCCTTCTCATTCCACGGTGTTGGTCATCACACACGGTCGTGAGCAAAAGCCGCTGAGAGAGATAGTTTCCAGAGCAGTACATGTGGCCCTCGAGCCGCTCAACCACAAGCGTCAGCTACGGTGGATCAAGCTGCGTGCGGAGCGCTCAGGATTCGAGCTGAGGGACGATGCAGCAGAGCACCTGCTGAAGGTGGTGGGAGGAGACCTGTCATTACTCGCTGCCGAGGTCGACAAAGTCGCATCGATAGCAGCCGATGGAGAGCTGGTCGGCGTTGACGAAATCGTTAATCTGGTTGGAGTGCGACACGGAGAAACCCTCCACGACTGGATCGAAGCCGTGCTACTCCGTGATATTCCTCGCGCCGTCTCCATTTTGCCGACAGTGCTCGCTGCATCTGGTGTTACCGGGGTGCGCATAATTGCCACGCTTGGCACAGGGCTCATCGGAGTTCGTTTGGCGCGTGCGTACCTGGACGACGGGAACTCTCCTGCTAGAATCGAGGGTACCATTAGAAAGGCAGTACAGCGAGCCAAGACCGGCTGGATGTTCCGCGACGCCAAGGATCCTTACGGGCTCTGGGCACGTGCTGCCGGTGTCTGGAACGCCAGAGAGATTGACGCTGCACTTCGAGCCGCCTACGAGTGTGACAAGGCACTCAAATCTACGACGGTCAGTGACGAACGCGGCAAGATAATGGAGATGGTATTGAAAATGAGTCGAATCGAGGTGGCTGCATGAAACGCTTAGTCCTCTCTTTGGTGCTCTTGACATGCCTGGTTTCTCAGTCGAGCGCCCAACAAGATTCTCTGCTTCAAGATGCGATCCGCCTCGCCACCGAGGGTCAAGCTGATTCAGCCCGCTCCCTCACGAGCGCTTGGATTGCCCGGCTCACCCCATCCGATTCGACGTATCCGGAGGCACTGTATGCCGCGGGCGTGGTTGCCGGCGACATGGAAACCGCGCTCAATTACCTGCGCCGCGTGACCATCGAGTATGCCCGCTCCCAATGGGCGGACGATGCGCTTCTACGCATGGCTCAATTGGCGTTTGCTGAGGGTCAGCTACGGTCTTCGATCAGGTCGGCAGACAGGATCATGCTCGACTACCCATTCAGTGACATTCTGGCAGATGCTGCGTTGTGGTCGGGCCGCGCTCACCTCGAGCTCGGCGAGCGCGACGAAGGATGTCCGCTGCTGGAGCGGGCGATGGAGGCGGCCCAAGACAACTTCGAGGTGGAGAATCAAGCCAGGTACTTGTTGCAGCGGTGTCCATCGGGCGGCGCGGCCGCGGACTCACCCGGAAGAGAAGACCCTGCAGCGCAACGCGGTGGCCAAACAGTCTACTCCGTTCAGGTTGCGGCGGTACGGTCTGCCGCCGCCGCAGATGAGCTGATGCAGCGGCTGCACAGGGAGGGGTACCAACCGCACGTCGTTCGAGACGAAGACGGACTCCTCAAGGTCAGGGTCGGGCGGTTCCCGCGCCGGGTCGATGCGGATGCTCTACTGGCCGAGCTGCGCAACAAGATGGGCGGCTCTCCGTTTGTGGTCGAGGGATCGTGACCAAGGACCGAAGTAAGGAATCCGGTGCCGACACACCACTGATGCAGCAGTACCGCGCCATAAAGGCGCGCCATGCAGATGCGATCCTTTTCTTCCGCATGGGCGATTTCTACGAAATGTTCTACGACGACGCAGAGTGCGCCGCCCGAGAACTCGGAATTGCTCTCACGAGCAGGAACAGCGGCGGTGCCGCGACTGTCCCGCTAGCCGGTGTCCCCGTCAAAGCCGCTGGTGATTACCTGCGGCGGTTGGTAGAGCTTGGTTTTCGCGTGGCCATTTGCGAGCAGGTGGAAGATCCAAAACACGCCAAGGGTGTCGTGAAGCGTGAAGTAGTCGAAACCCTCACGCCTGGCGCGGTGGTCGCCCAAGATTGGTTGGACAGCTCACGCAACAACTTCCTGGTAGCAGTCCAACCGGGCAGCCCAAGTGGCATCGCCGCCCTGGATCTATCTACTGGCGAGTTCGTGCTCGAAACTGTTCCGGCACCTGACCTTGCCGCAACCATCGCGCGCTACGGTCCGAAAGAGATAGTAGTGCCGGAGGATTGCGATAGGGCGTCGTTGCCTGATTCCGCGATGTATACCACGCGCGACGCTTGGGAGTTCGACGCGTCGCTCGCGGCGGACGATCTCAAACGACATTATCGGCTGCATGCACTGGACGGTCTCGGTATAGAAGAGAGCGACACACCTGCTCTACGAGCGTCCGGGGCTCTGCTCAAGTACGCGCTATCCCTTCAACCAACCGGGCTGCCGCAAATAGGCTACCCGTCGGTGAGACGCGGCGGCAGCGTAATGCCGCTCGACTCAATGACCAAACGCAACCTCGAGCTGGAGCAACCTCTCAGAAGCGATGGCCCCGGTGGTACCCTGCTCGAAGTAATCGACAAGACTGTGACGCCAATGGGCAAGCGACTCCTGCGGCAATGGTTGCTGGCCCCACTCAACGCCGTTGACCCGATTGTCGAGCGTCATGACGGGGTGGCGGTTCTGGTAAACGACACCCGCGGCCGAGAGCGTCTCCGCGATGCGCTCGACGGAGTTCGTGACATGGAGAGGTTGGTCGGCCGCGCCGCGGCCAATCGCGCTTCCCCACGCGACGTCGGCGCCCTGCGCGATTCACTCGGTCGTCTTCCTGACACCAAGAACTCTCTCGACGGTCTCGGTGAACGAGACAGCAGCATGATGTTGACCCGCATCGTCGATGAGTTCGATCTGCACACAGATTTGTCCGAACGCCTGTCGCGGTCGCTGGTCGACAGGCCGGGCACTTCCATTGGCGACGGCGATTCATTCAGATCCGGCGTTGACCAAGCCCTCGACGAAGCGCGCGAGCTTCGAGATGGAGGGAAACGGTTTATCGCAGACATTCAGTCGCGCGAAAGGGAACGCACCGGCATCGCATCGCTGAAGGTCGGGTACAATCGAGTGTTTGGCTATTACATCGAGGTGACCAAGGCCCGGCAGCACGCTGTCCCCGACGATTACGAACGCCGTCAGACGCTCACTAATGCTGAACGGTATGTCACGCCCGAACTCAAAGAGTACGAAGCGCGCGTTTTGGGTGCAGAGGAACAGATTATCGCCCGCGAACGCGCATTGTTGGACGAGCTTTGCCGAGCGGCGGCTGAGCGACTCACGCTGCTTCAACGCACGGCTCGCCTCCTCGCTGAATTGGACGTACTCGCCGCATTCGCGGAAACCGCCGTGCGCGAACAGTTCGTTCGCCCGACGATAACCAATGACTACACATTGGATTTGCGCGGCTGCCGCCATCCGGTAGTGGAGCGGATGCTACCGCCGGGCAAGTTCATTCCCAACGACGTCCACCTAGATGAGGCGGCGAGAGTCATTCTGCTCA
>Ga0180432_10012149_pt1 | contig 10045 bp, 6 predicted proteins | sample SS_ome_10_FD_132414 | JGI IMG/M metagenome (GOLD analysis project Ga0180432, IMG submission 132414) | Hypersaline lake sediment archaeal communities from the Salton Sea, California, USA - SS_1_MS_2 metaG | ecosystem: Environmental > Aquatic > Non-marine Saline and Alkaline > Hypersaline >...
TGGGAAGCTGAACGCAATGAGCAAAAAGCAACGGTCAATTGGCAGTTCACTTCCATCGATGCTCGCAACAAGCTCAAGCGGCTCTATCCACTTATATCAAAATCACCTTGAAGAAGTACTAGTAGGAGGCATGCAATGAAAATGTGCCCGCGGTGTGGCACAGAATTGCCCGACGAAGCCCGTTTCTGTTTAAGTTGTGGCGCGCCGCAAGAGGTACCGACCAGCTCACAGGTTCGTGTGGAGGGGTCTGGTGCCATTGCTCAAGAGGGGAGCGTGGCCGCTGGTCTAAGCAGCGTAGCCGCGCGCGCCGATGTGTATGGTGATGTCTATATAGGTCCCCCGCTCTGGGATCCCCCTAAGACCCTGCGTGTCTACCGTCGCGTGTTAGTTTCTGCCTGTCGCTACCTTCCGCTCCGCGGTGTGGACGCAGGAGCCAGCGATCCCATCGGCGACCAGCAGCGCCTGAGCTTGACCCAGGTCTACGTGGCTCTGGATACAAAAACGCAGGTGCCGCTCACCGAGGAAGCAAGACAACGAGAACGGCGTATCTCTCCGTGGGGGTATGAAACCCGTCCACTTGGGGTACTTGAGACAACTGCCGACAACCGCCGCCTAGTTATCCTGGGTGACCCCGGTGCTGGCAAGTCCACTTTTCTGAACTACCTGGCTCTGTGCCTAGCTACTCATAGCCTGGAGCCCGAGGCCAACTGGCTAGCTCGGCTTCCCACGTGGCCCGAGGGCGAGGCTGACGCCGTTCCCATCCTCATCGTTCTACGCGACTTCAGCCGATTTCTCCCCGATGGTGTAAAGAAGGCTGAGCCGCGTTATCTGTGGGACTTTTTCGTCAGCCGCCTGGAGGTGCAGAACCTGGCCTTTGCTGCCGAACCCCTGCACCAGATTCTGGAGGGGGGTAAGGCCATTGTTCTGCTCGACGGCCTGGATGAGATTCCTACTCGAGAACGGCGAACTCTCGTCCGCGATGTCGTGATAGCTTTTGCCGTCCGCTATCCCAGGAGCCGCGTTGTGGTCACCTGCCGCGCCCTGTCCTACCAGGACCCGGCCTGGCAATTAGAGGGGTTTCCCGTCTTCGAACTGGCTCCCTTTGATGACGAGAAGATGGACCGCTTCATCGAGGCTTGGTATTCAGAATTAGCTCGACTTGGAGCGATGAGGGAGTACGACCGAGATGTGGTTTGGCAACTGCGAATGGCGGTGCGGCGTCCTGACCTACGGCGGCTGGCCTCCAATCCTCTGCTCTTGACGGTGATGGCTCTGGTTCACACTCATAAAGGGCGGCTGCCTGACGCCCGGCCACTGCTATATGAGGATGCAGTGGACATCTTGCTCTAGCGCTGGGAGGAGATCAAAGCTGGAGGAGAAGAGGAGACCCCACGTTTGCGCCAACTGCTAATGGATGTAGGGTGCACCAATGTAGACTTGAAGCGAGTGCTTTGGCGACTGGCTTTCGAGGCTCACCGAGAGGGTGGAGCCGGGAGCGATGAAACCCTGGCGGACATCAGTGAGCTGCGATTAGAAAAGGCACTGGCAGGCTTGCACCCAGATGGTAATCGGAACTGGGCGCACGAAGTGATAAACGATCTAAAGCTGCGGGCGGGGATGCTCCTGGAGCTGGCACCGGAGGTATATACCTTTCCACATCGCACTTTTCAGGAGTACCTAGCTGGGACACACCTTTCCACTCAGGCCGACTTTGCACGGCAGGCGACAGAACTAGCGGAGGAGGGAGAATTCTGGCGCGAAGTGGTGCTGCTGGCAGTGGGTCGGATGGTGTACCTGAGTGGGGACATAGATAAGCCACTGGCGTTAGCGCTCAACTTGTGTCCATCGGAGGGGACAGACACAGAGGTGTCCTGGCGTAAGACCTGGCTGGCCGGGGAGGTTTTGGCAGAAGTGGGGCTGAACCGAGTGTGCGAGAGTGCCCTAGGGCGAGACGTGGTGAAGCGAGTACGAAATCGGCTGGCAGATATTCTGCGGCTGGGTCGTCTGAGTACTGTGGAGCGCGCTGGGGCCGGTCGAATTCTAGCTGTGCTAGGTGATCCCCGCTTTCGTTCCGACGCTTTCTTCCTACTCGACGAACCACTTCTAGGATTTGTGGAAGTATCCTCAAGTCCTTTCCTAATGGGCAGTACTGATGCCGGCGAGAATCCGCAGCATCAAATCACTCTATTTACTTTCTACGTAACCCGATATCCAGTAACCAATGCCCAGTTTCGCGCCTTCATTGAGTATGGAGGCTATCAGGAGCGGCGCTACTGGTGGGAGGCCGAGGCAGTCGGTGTCTGGCAGGATGGGAAAGTGAAAGGAAGGGGAGATTACGAGCCCCGTGATCGGCCGGTAGATTATGGTGAGCCATTCGAGCTGCCCAACCACCCTGTGGTAGGAGTGAGTTGGTACGAAGCCTTGGCCTACTGCCGCTGGCTGACAGAGACCTTGCGCGGGTGGCATAAGACACCAGAGCCATTAGCGAAGCTGCTGCAGGAAGGAGCAGTGGTGACGCTCCCTAGTGAGGCAGAGTGGGAGAAGGCAGCGCGGGGAGCGGATGGGCGATGGTATCCGTGGGGGGATGAGCCGGACCCGAATCGAGCGAACTACGATGATACGGGCATTGGTACGACGAGCGCAGTGGGATGTTTTCGCGGTGGAGCGAGCCCATATGGGGTTGAGGATTTGAGCGGAAACATATGGGAGTGGACGCGGAGCCTCTATCACTCCTACCCGTACGATCCTCAAGATGGCCGAGAGGATATTCAGAGTGGCGGGAGGCGTGTGATCCGCGGCGGTTCCTGGTGCACCAGCGCAAAGCCCGAGACCAAGATTGCGTTCCGAGGGTCTCTGCCTCCTGAAGCTCCATTAAACGAAGTCGGTTTTCGAGTCGTCGTTAATGTAGCTGTTCCTCAAATTGCTATAGACTTTCCCCAGATCGTTGTTGACTTTTTTAACCGTGCCGGATTTGATGTGGGCAGCATTACAGCAGATGGACTAGTATTGAATCCACGAGGGCCATATGTCCACAGAGCAGATCTCTCACCATTCTATGTACAACTCGTATTGGATCGAACTCTGGACCTGGATGAGTTTCAGGCCTTGTGTAAAGCAGCGGAGATAGTTTGTGAAGGAGATCTGCACGGACACACGGCTGCTATTGTCATTGACCGTCCACCCCGAGCAGGCGATCTGCATCAGATATTCGCCCTGCGTGCCCAGCGAGGCCTCACCGTCGTCCCCCTTCCCAGTTCGCTAATAGTACAGGCCCGCCTGGATAGGCGAGAGATGGAGGCTCTAAGAGAGCAGCTGGACCTTTATACGGGCCGAGCCGACCTGTACGACATGCGGTCCGCTGTTACCGATGTCCTGTCCTTCTTCGGGCGCAGCGGGTTGTTGGCGGACTTGGAGCACCGGTTGACTTCCGGCCAGTCGGCCGTCGTTTTTGGCGTGCGCAAAGTGGGCAAGTCCTCGTTACTGGGCCGCCTGCGGGAAGAGCATTCCTGGCCGGTCACTCTAGTGGATCTGGAGGGCTACATCGGGGGATTGGGGTGCGTCTATGGGGATGCGTTGCGTGGTTGGCGAACCGTTTTGGAAACTAACTTTCCTGATCTACTTCTGCCCAAATGTCCTGAGAACCTCTTCGCGCCGGACTTAGCCGTGCAGGGCCAGATTTTCCGTCAGGTAGTGGTGAATTTGCTGGATCTTCTGGCGGATCAACCTGAGCGACCTGGCCTGCTCCTCTTCCTAGATGAGATAGATGTTCTCTTCGGTCAGCCCGGGTATCTCGAGTTTGCTGCTACATTGCGCAGCGTCGCCGAGGATCCCCACTGTCGGGGACGCTTTGCACTCCTGGCGGCTGGATTGGAGCCAGCGGTGAACAGAGTGGACCGGATGGATGGCGGGCGCAATCCCCTCTACTCATTCTTCAGCGAAGTGTCCTTGGGACCACTGGAGCTCGAAGACGCGTGCACGATGGTCGTCTCCATCGGTGGCCAGATGGGAATAAACTATGGGGACGAGGCACTGGACTTTCTGGTGGAGACCGGGGGTGGACAGCCCTTCCTGATCCGCCAGTTGTGTAGTCAAGTTGTCCGGGACCTGGAGCGGCCGGGTATGGTGGACCTGAGACGGGCAGCCCGAGCAGTGGAGGCATACCTGCGCCGACCACGCAACTACCTGGCCGAGAGTCTATGGGGGATAGATAGCGATGGTCCATCATCAGCTGAGGCGGCGCTGCTGCGATCGTTGGCCGCTGCCCAACCCCAATTAGAGAAGGAGCTGGTTCCGCCAGACCTAGCACCGGAGGGGTTACGGGTTCGCCAACTGGCACTGGCTCACCTGCGCGACCAGAGCCTGATCTGTCGCGTGGAGGGCGGTTGGGAACTCGCCATCCCCCTCTACCGCAGCTGGATCCGCCGCTACGTTCTCAATCTGCCGGACGAGGCAACAGCAGAGGATAGCTGATGAGAACTCCAAATCCCTACAACTATAACCTGCCTGTGGCGCCCAAGATGTTCTTCGGCCGTCAGGGTGACGTGAAGACTTTCACGCACCATCTGACTGCCACGCAGGGAGATTCGTTCGCTCTCATCGGCGGACGGCGGATGGGCAAAACCAGCCTGCTGGAGTCGTTGCTGCGGGTACTGGAACCGATGGTGGAGGAACCCGCTCGCGGCTTGCTGCCTCTCCCTATCTTCCAGGATCTGACCGGCGAGGGTGTGGATTCGGTAATCACTTTTTTCCGCATCATCGGTGAAGAGGCGCATTATAAGCTCGCCGATCTGCTGGCTTTGCCATCGGGAGTTCCCTTTACATTGGGGTATGAGCAACCTCCCGCGCCGACCTTTCGGCGCGTGCTGGAGAAGTGGGGACGAACCGCGATGGAGAAGCGAGGTTGTCGCCTACGTCTCATTCTGCTGCTGGACGAGTGCGAGCAGATCGTTGAGCAATCCTGGACTTCCGAGCTCTACGGGGCACTGCGCTACCTGCTGGTGAGGCAATCGACGCGGTCCCTGCTCAAAGTTGTGATGACCGGCTCGCACCGCTTCCTCAGCCAGGTGCGCCAGCGCGGCTCTCCACTGCGGAACGTACTCAAATATCATAGGCTGCGCGTCCTCGATGAGAAGGCAACACGCGACCTGATTTCCCAACCGACGGGGGACGTCTTGCCCGAGGAGGTGGTCGAGGCCATCATCGAGCAGAGCGGTGGCCATACCTTCCTGACTCAGTATCTGATGCACCATCTGTGGGAGCGCGGGTTGGAGAAGGCTACACCCGAAACAGTGCGGATGATCACTGTCGAGTTCCCTCATGAGCGGAATGATTTCCAGGATTGGTTGAACGGTCTGGGGAATGTTGGGTCTGAGGTCTACGCAGTGTTAAATCAGGCCAGAAAACCCCTTGGCGAACACCAAATCCGAGCTGCCATGGGTGCTGCCTCACCGGGAATCCTTCAGGCATTGGATGCTTTGTGCTACCATGGGCTGATCACACAGGAGGCGGGGGGGGGGCCTATCGAGTTGCGGGTCGGATGTTCCAGGCGTGGTTTGAGTCAAACGTGACTGGGCTCCCAGATGCCGAAGCTGACAGCCGGGGGCAGGCCGGTCAAGATTTCACCGGGAAACAGAGCGAGCTCCGCTATGACGTCTTCATCAGCTACAGCCACAGAGATAGTGCATGGATTCGGGACAAGCTTATACCTCAATTGGAGGGTGGTGGCCTGCGTGTTTGCATCGATTATCGCGATTTCGAGATCGGTGTGCCCAGCTTGATCAATATGGAACGGGTGGTAGATTGCAGTCGCCATACGCTCCTTATGCTGACGCCTGCTTGGCTCGAGAGCGAATGGACTGAGTTCGAAAGCCTGCTGGCGGGTACGGTTGACCCGGCCGGGCGACGACGGAAACTGATTCCACTAATGCTGAATCCCTGCAGGCTGCCAACACGCGTCGCGATGCTGACTTATGCTGACTTTACGAAGCTCGATGATCATCCGGCCCAATTCAGTCGCCTGTTGAGGCAACTCCAGCGCACCTCTGCAGTAGCCAAACCCTCCACCGAGAAACTTACCCCTTTTATCGCTGGCCCGCCTATCACCCATCCGTGTCAATTCTTCGGGCGCGAGCGGGAACTGAAGCGCCTCTTCAACTTGTGGAAGCACCCTCCTTTTCAGAATGCAGCTATCGTGGGCCCCCGGCGCAGCGGCAAGACATCCCTGCTCCTATATCTCAAGAAAATCACCACTACCCCGGAGCAGTTGCGCCCGGGTCAGCGTAGAGACTGGCTGCCGCAGCCAGAGCACTATCGCTGGATCTTTGTGGATTTTCAGGACCCGCGAATAGGGAGCCGGGAGGGCCTGCTGCGCTATCTTCTAATAAGTTTGGACCTGCCCGTGCCTCACCCCTGCAATTTGGAACACTCCCTGGATGTGATGAGTCACGGTTTGCGCACGCCTACGGTGATCCTGCTCGACGAGATCGGCGTGGCGCTGCGGCGTTATCCTGAGCTAGACGATGCCTTCTGGGAGAGCTTACGCTCGTTGGCCACCAACCAGGTGGAAGGCAACCTGGCGTTTGTACTGGCAGCCCATGAATCGCCCGATCGGCTGGCGCGCAACAGCGTCCTGGGCTCTCCTTTCTTCAATATCTTCGGTTATACTGCCACGTTGGGGCCACTGACTAAGCCAGCGGCCCACGAGTTGATCGCCAGTTCACCTATTCTCTTCCCACCCAATGACGCAGATTGGATCCTGGAGCAGAGCGGATGCTGGCCGCTTCTACTGCAAATCCTCTGCCGCGAATGTCTTATTGCCTTAGAAGATGGCGAGGATGGGGATTCTTGGCGAGAGGATGGGCTGCGCCAGCTAGAACCATTTCGGTATTCAAACGAATAGCTCGGTACACGATAGGAGCAAACGATGTCGCGCAGATCTGATCTGGAGGCACATATCCGCCAGTCGTACGACCTCGTCCGCGAATACGAGATGGTTCTTCGGATCTCTGACAATCCCAAGGAAATCATACGTATTCGGAGGATCATTGAAGAACAGAGGGTGATCATAGAAGAATACTTGAGGGAGTACATGACCCTGGCTTACCGTCTTGGGCTTTCCATTTCCTCTGATATTGCAGAGATCGCTGCAGCAACTCCTTCTTTTGACGAAGATCTGGCTCAGCTCACGCCAACGACACCACTGCAAACAATCGCATCAGATGTGCGCAAGCTGGAAGGTTGTGAGGACATAGAAGCTATCAGTAGAGTCCATTACAGCCTGACCGACAGCGAACTAGAGGATCCTGTTAGTGTGTTGCTGCGTACGCTAGTACGAGTCAGTCAAGATATAGAGGTTGCTTTACAGCAGAGAAGTGCTTACACCCAGCGTCTGGCCTTGGTCGCCATCGAGGACCGTCTGGACGATCTGTTGTGGGAACCACCTCTTAACAAAGGGGGCAGCGCCAATTACCTTCGCCCTATAGTGGCCCATTGGCGACAGATTGTGGCCGAGCACAGGCGTGAAGTAACCAAGACGACCAAACTGCACCAGGAGATTGATAGTCCTTACGTCATCGGCGTGCCCCTTACTAGGCAGCAAGAAATCTTTGTTGGGCGTACTGACATTAGCTTCCGCCTCGAGAAACTGCTGTTGGATCTTCGCTGCCCCCCTTTGCTTCTCTACGGCCAGCGGCGAATGGGCAAAACCTCGCTGCTCAACAACCTGGGACGATTACTACCCAGCACCATCATGCCACTCTTCGTAGACTTGCAGGGACCGGCCTCGCGAGCTACAGACCACACCGGTTTCCTCTACAACATCGCACGAGGGATGGCGGACTCGGCTGGGCTGCAACGTAGTCTGTTCCTGCCCCCTTTGCCTCGCGAGACACTGGCAGCCGATCCTTTCACTTGCTTCGATGAATGGTTAGATGAGGTTGAAGAAACTCTGAAGCATAACACAATCCTGCTTGCCTTGGATGAGTTCGAGGCATTGGATAGTTCTATCACCAAGGGCCGCTTTGACGAGGAGGAGATATTGGCCATGCTGCGCCACTTGATACAGCACCGCCCTCGATTCAAAGTTCTAATAGCCGGCTCTCACACTCTCGAGGAGTTGCATCGGTGGGCCAGCTACCTGATCAATTTACAAGTGGTACACATCAGCTACCTGAGAGAGGATGAAGCTCGCCAGCTCATCGAGCGACCAGTCAAAGATTTCTTCCTGCGCTACCAGCCCGATGCGAGCCAGCGAGTGTTGGACCTTGCTCGGGGACATCCCTTTCTAGTGCAGCTGCTCTGTGCCGAGATTGTGGCCCTCAAGAATGAGCAACCCCCGTCCGTCCGTCGGCTGGCTCGTTTGGCCGACGTGGAAGCGGCAGTACCAGAGGCTTTGAGCCACGGCAGTTTCTTCTTCGCCGACATTCAGGAAAACCAGGTGGAGGCCACCAGGCTGGCCGTGCTGCGCTTTCTGGCTGCTTTGGGGGAAGGTGGAGTGGTCAGCCGAGAGACTCTGGCCCATGAGTTCCCCAATGATCTGGACCGTACTCTTGACCTGCTCACCCGGCGCGAGCTGATTGAACCATCCGACGGAGGTTATCGCTTCCAGGTCGAGCTGATTCGGCGCTGGTTTGCCCGATAAGAAAAACCACAGGCCATTCAGAAACGAATCCTTTTGAAGACACCCTGCAACTTCCGCATCCACTGGAAAAGACAAGTATGATAGGTGACCCGGAGCAAAACAAGTACGACGTGTTTATCAGTTATAGTGATGCCGACCAGCAGTGGGTGCGGAGAAAGTTGATACCGCGGCTGAAAGAAGTGGGCCTGACCTACATTGATCGGTTTCGCCTTAAACTCGGCCACCCAAGACTGCAGGAGACAGAGCGCGCAATCAAAGAGAGTCGCTGGACCCTGCTCATTTTGACAAAAAGCTATCTTGAAGATACTTGGAGCCGATTTGATTCGATTCTGGTGGGCAGTCACGATCTCGAGATCGGTGAATGGCAGGCTATTCCCGTTATCGTTGAGCCGTGTGAGCTGCCAACGCGGCTGAACGCCTTGATCCCAATGGATCTCTGTGCTGCTGATGAGAGTGCCTGGCGACATCTTCTCCACACGCTGTCCCGGCGCTCTGAGAACGAATCTGGCCGATCAACCGCGACCCCTTCGAAACAGGATTCGACAAGGAATTTACATCCTGATCATCCAAGCATGACAGAGCTGTTAGCTCAAATCACTGACCCTTTCATAAAAGCAATAGAGGAGGAACTTCGTATGAACCAGACTTATTGGCAAGAAGCCGATCTTCAAACGCCAGTTTGGAGTGATAGTTTCACGGCGGTGTACTTTTCGCATCAAGCAGATAGGATAGTTGAGCTTCGCGAAACCATTGACGCGCTTCAAGACGACCTCGGATTCGTCAGTCACAAAAGCACGCACTTTGTTAAACGCGCAAGAGCAGTACTGGAGCAAGTCTTAAATCAAAGCGCTCAGATTCGCCAGTCGATTCAGATTGCTCCGGAACTTTCACTGGGCATTACGACTAGACAAGCGGCGCTACGGGTCACTCAAGATGCTGAACAGGCAAAGCATAGTCTAAGTCACGTAGTGCTTGGGACCGTAAAGAGGTCGATAGGTCGCCGGCAACTCAAAATCCACTTGCAGACCCTTGCAATATCTCTTGATGAGCTCCAGAAGCAAATGCAGAGGATTTGCGATGAAGCAGTCCACCCTTCAGCATTTCTCAACTAACAATTCACCCTTGCTCATTTCGGGATCAAGCACCCTAAGTACAGGGATGCGCAGATACGTTCCGTATTGATCAGAGGTGAAAGTGCGTTCAAACCTCCGTTTTGCGCCGAAAAAGGCCCTTTTTGAGGGCAAAGCCTTACGGCGAATTCGGATCGAACTTGCGGAAGGCTGTACTAAGAATCTATCCTAAAATTCGGCTGACTTGAACAAAAAGGCGTATCCCGCTATAAATGTGGTGACCAAACCCATTGAAAGCGAGGACACGCCTTGAAAAAAAATCGTATCACAAAACCCA
>Ga0180432_10012150_pt1 | contig 10045 bp, 9 predicted proteins | sample SS_ome_10_FD_132414 | JGI IMG/M metagenome (GOLD analysis project Ga0180432, IMG submission 132414) | Hypersaline lake sediment archaeal communities from the Salton Sea, California, USA - SS_1_MS_2 metaG | ecosystem: Environmental > Aquatic > Non-marine Saline and Alkaline > Hypersaline >...
AAATATAGCAGGTTTCATTGCTACAGTTATCGTGAATTTTCTTGCTGTAGGGCTACCATTAAATAATAGAACTACACAACAATTATCGGACGCTCTCCCGAATTTGTTTGTTCCAGCAGGCATTACTTTTTCAATATGGAGCATTATCTACATTTTACTGGGAATTTTTGCTATTTATCAAGCAAAAGACCTTTTTAAATCGGATAAGGAAGAATTACCTTTTCTGGAGAAGATCAGTTATTTCTTTATTCTAAGCAGTATAGCTAACGTAGCATGGATATTCTTTTGGCATTACGAACAGGTCGCAATTTCGCTTCTTGTTATGATAGTATTATTTCTTTCCCTATTGGTACTATATCTAAGATTGGAAATTGGAAAGAGTGATGCCACGAAACAGGAGAGAAATTTCATTCACCTGCCGATCAGCGTTTATTTTGGATGGATTACAACGGCAACCGTTGCGAATGTCACTGCTTTGCTAGTTTCACTTAATTGGGATGGTTTTGGAATCGCAGAAGAGGTATGGGCAATCGTGATATTAGCTGTTGTAGCAGTGATTTACGTGTTAACCGTGATAACAAGGAACGATATCGGATATGGTCTAGTTGGAGTGTGGTCTAGTTTAGGAATTGTATTGAAACAAATAATAGAAACTCCAATAGTAGGATATACAGCTTTGGTTGTTTTGATCGTAATTGGCTTGGCCATAACCAAGGTTGTTATAAGCAAAAGAAAGTAACGCAATTTTTCTTTTTTATCTTAATTTATTTTTTTCAACTCTTAAGTATTAGTTACCGGGCCATCCGGCTAAAATGGCAAATAAACACCACGAACCATACACTTTCATGTTTCCCATGACATCTGCAGAAGCAGCATGAGATGGATCACATTCAAACCACGTTCCCCCATTTGAATACGAATGTGCTGAGTCTGAAGTACTACTCATCCATGTAGCGGAATGTGTTGCTTGCCACTCCTCGGCCCAATTCCCTCCGCCATCGTAATCGCATGAATCTGTTGCACCCTGGTCCAGGAAATAATTATCATCGGGATCGTACGATTCAATGTCAGCAAAATCATATAGAATTTTAGTATTATTTCTACAGTAATCTCGAATTCTTTCGTTAGCCAAATGAACAGCACCAGTTTCCCCACCTCCATTTAGGTGTCCCGTCATGTAAATAAAATGAACGCCGGGATATTCTGTTTCCAATTGATTCATTTTGGATAAATATGCATCTATAATAGCAAAATCAGTGTCGAGAGAACACCACGACCACATCACAACGTTCACATCAGTATTTGCTGCATCATTCAAGTACGTCCTTGTCGTATCGTCAAAATTTCTACCTGCACCATTAACATTGCCAGATAAATGACTTTCAGCGTAATCATCTGAGACTTCTTCCAAATCTAAAGCGCCTCCAGAACCCCCGTCATTATAGAGATAGGTTCCCGAACCGCCCATGAAAGCGTCTAATTCGTTCATTCCACTTATTAATTGACTTCCGTGAGAGGTGTGCCAGTATGCAATATGAAGGTCAGTTCTGGCATGATTTATCCAATAACTTGGAATGTTAATAAAATCTTCTAAGTGAGTGCAATCGTGATCGATCATGTGTGTTTGAGCGTTTGGATTATAATTATCGTTATCGTCATCGTTGGGATTAAGCAGATAGGATATTCGAATGTAAACTGGAAAAATGATCAGGCATGCTACCCCTATTACCAACATCGCTTTAAATTGCGCTTTAGTTGCTCCCCATGCGGTCTTAACTTTTTTAATCGGTTTAAACTCCTTCCTAATAGTTCTTCGCACCCGTGATGAATTTATTATAAGACATTATTTATAAAATCGCTTTTTTATTTATAGTTTCCATGTTATTGTTTTCATTCTTCTTACTAGTAAATAGTAAGTTGAGATGATAAAAAGTCAAGTGGAATAAAAATGAAGAATATTATAACTATTGACTTTTTTGTACATCAATGACGAAATTCGAAGTGCATAGTATTTAAATGGAGTACTTTTTCAAAAATCAAATGATCAATTTTATATTTTTAGAAATTTTTACATAATCATTCTTATAACATTATAAAACAAAACGCGATAAAGTGATTTAACATTCCATTTGAAGAACTTAGTAAAAAATTAGCGGAATTAATGAAAGATACTGAAGAAATTGAGTTAACTGACGTGGATCTTCTCGCAGAATACCTCGAATTTCAGATGTTACCGGGAATTGTTGCTGCTGCCGCTGGAGCTGCGGGTCTACCGGTTCCAGGAAAAGCCGAGTGGACTCCTGTAAAATTCAAGCTCGACGTTGAATTTCCAGGAGAAATTGAAACGATTCAATTTATTAGATCGAACGGAAAGACCGTCACGATTGGAGGCGAAAAAGTACCTCCTTTTTACAACTTTCTAGGTCTCGATAAAAGGAATCCCCATCCTCCGGCAGTCACGTACGACGTGTTCGATTCGATAGATTTCTCTCCGCCCAAACCAATCAAGCAGGAATATGGAAAAGTTTTAGGCAACCCGCCAGAATGGGCCAAATTTGCCGTTGATAAATTTGGAGCAGAATTGATCACCTTCCACTCGTTAAGCATCGATCCTGCCATGGGAGATGCGCCTGTTTCGAACTCAGTAAAATTCTTAGAAGACATCCTTCAAGCGGTTGACGTGCCTGTGATAATCGGTTGCTCTGGAAACAAGAAGAAGGATAAGGAATTATTTGAAGCAACTGCACCAATCACGGAGAGCGAAGTATTAATGCTTTCAGCAGCGGATAAAGCCACATGGGAAGACGTAATCCCATTGGCTGTAAAATATGACCACAACTGCTTGCTCTGGACGAGTTTGGACTTGAACAACCAAATTAAGATGAACAAGGACGCCGTGGAACTCGGACTCCCAAGAAAACGAATCGTGATGGACCCAACATGCGCCACTCTCGGTTATGGTATGGAGTACTCCTTCAGCATTTACCAACGGATGAGGATTGCTGGCCTTTTAGGCGAAGAAGATTTAGCGTATCCTATCAGTGGTGGTACTACAAACGCATGGGGGGCAAGAGAAGCCTGGATGTCTGAAAAAATAGCTCCTGAATGGGGTTTGAGGAAATATCGAGGCCCTATCTGGGAAGTCATTAACGCCTTGACCTTGACGCTCGTCGGTTTAGATCTGGCAATGATGTTCCATCCTGTCGCAGCTCAACACGTGAAAGACATTACCACTCAATTCTTCGCGGAAGTTCCTAAGGAACTGAACGAGAAGGGCTACTACGACTGGGCAAGCGCAAATTTGAAGCGATAAATTTTTTCTCTTTATTTTCTTTTTCTTTTTCTTATATATACTTGCTTAAAATAAAAAAAATTGAGGAATGGATATTCTCCATCTCGTTTGCAATGATTTGCTTACTCCATACTGCTCTCGTAATCGTTGGGATCCATAAAATAAAATCCTAACAATCCCAGGTTTGAAATGATTGCCATGAATAGAAATATTATCCACCATGCTCCCGTTAAATCAAAAAGTATCCCCGTAATTATTATACCAACGGTAGAACCGATATTAGCGAAGGAATTACATATAGAATAGTAAGTACCGCTCATTTCTGGATGTTTTTTGGAATATTCACCTATAACGGCAGCGTAAGAACTATGACGATAACCAATTGCGAAGCCCAAGCAACACGACATTATTAAGCTGAACATCCCACCTAAAGGTAGCATTATGAGTAACAAAACTACCGTCGTTAATAAGAATGAAACATAGCTTGATAATTTTCTAGAAACCAAATCTGAAATCCTCCCTCCAATGATGCTACCAATCACAATTCCAGCACTTATTATTAAATTGATATTTCCATTGTAAACATATATCATGAGTTCGTCAGTTGGCAAAGATAACTCCGTGCCTGTTAAAGTCATTAAATGCAATTCTACTAAAATGAAAATACTCACGAATAAGACGGCAATTCCATCTAAGAACGCGTTAAATAGAGCATAAATATAAGTTTTCCAGTCCTTTTTATTATTTACCATTTGCTTAATATGCTGAATAACATGAGTATCACGATATTCTGAGGGTTCTTTAACCAGAAGCGTAGTTAAGGATGTCGTGATCATTAAAACGCCTAGTATTATAAATACTGCTTCCACGGATAAGCCAGCAAACACGACTAGCAAAGCCATTATAGGACCGCCAGCAATCATCCCGACAGATCTCACGCCCCAACAAATACCTTGTGTTCTACCTAGTTGCTCTTTTGGGCATATATCAAGAATTAAACCATCTGTAGCGGTATCACCAAAAGCACCCCCCGTGGCAATTAAAAAACCTGCAATCAAGAAGATTGTTATTGGATTACCGAGGCCCATTAGGCCAGGAATTCCAAGTACGATCCACCCTAATCCTGCCATGCAAACAGGTCCAATTATCCAAGGCTTCCTCCTTCCGAAGTTTTTGATTCCAAATTTGTCAGTTAAAATCCCAAAAAATATCTTTATTGCCCAAGGGATCATGATAATTGTAGCAATATTAGCTATTTGAGTAACATCGATCACAGCAATGAAATTTATTAGTAAATGAATTGGTACAATTACGGCAAAAACGCTAGTCACCATTCCTTGAAAGAGATAATTAACAGCAAATACTCCCGTGTAATAGGATTTATATTCAATTTGTTCTTCTGTTGACATTTTTATGTATTCACTTGTTTAAAATATAAATTGTAAAATTTTAGATGATATTATTTAGAGAAAGTTATTTAAATAAGTATAATAAATTGTTGATTTTTCTGTCTAGTGTCATATTTCATAATAGGGGAATTACCCGTAAAATCTCATAGCTTTTTTATTTCAAATTGAAAATTATAAAAATATCTTTGTATTAATCATAATATTATGGTGAAAATTACATTCATAGGTGCAGGATCCCTCGTTTTTGGAAAGAACTTGCTTACAGATCTCCTCATGTTTCCAGCGCTCCAAGAGGACACGATTCTTTGCCTTGAAGACATTCACGCCGAGAGATTAGATTTGATGTTTCGGTACACAAAAAAATACAAGGAAGATTATTTCGACGATAAAGATGTAACAATTGAAAAGACAACAAATCAAAAAAAAGCAATCGAAGACGCCAAATATGTCATTGACTCCATCCATGTCGGCGGGCTAGATGCATTTAAGTTAGACGTCGAAATTCCTTTTAAATATGGCGTTACTCAAGCCGTAGGAGATACGGTCGGTCCAGGTGGTGTGTTCCGATTCCTCCGCGCAACCAGCGCACTTAAATCCATTTTAGAAGACATACAAGAGGTTGGGCACAACGCCGATAAAGACGGTATAAAACCTTTACTCTTGAACTATGCCAATCCAATGGCCATGAACACGTGGTTTTGCAACTCGATAGTTCCCAATTCTACGGTCGGCTTATGTCACGGCGTTCAAGGAACGGCAGAAGTGTTACGACGTTGGGCAGGAGTGAAACGTGAAGAATTTAGCTTTTTCTGCGCAGGCATCAATCACATGGCCTGGTTCCTCGAAGCATGGTATAAAGATTCCACAGATCCAAATGTCACGTGGCAAGATGCTTATCCTTTAATTTATAAGGCTCTTGAAGAAGATCCCGAGAAAGTAAAATCTGATGCTGTACGCATAGACTTGATGAAAGCCGTGGGAGGATACTTTATGACAGAGGAAACTCGACATACTAGTGAATACGCGCCTTATTATCGCAAGCTTCCTGATTTTCTAGAAAAATTTGGTGGACCTATCACAGGTATGATGGAACAAGCTGCCGATTATTTAATGCAAGTTAAATTACAAGGAAAATTCGAGAAAAGCTTAATAAGGGCAATGAAAAAACCAAAACTTCCCTTCAAGAAAGTACCTACGGGAGAATATGGTCCTTACATCATAAACGCAATGGAAACCAATATACCTTTTGGATTTAATGGAAATGTGATAAATAAGGACGGAGGTTTAATTACTAATCTTCCAAAAGGGTGTTGCGTGGAAGTTCCCATTTTCGCCGATAACCACGGGTTACACCCTCAAGGCGGAATTGTCTTGCCAACCGTGTGTCAAGCGCTCTGTACTTCGCTTATAATGGTACAAAAAGCCGCAGTTGAAGGTGTCCTCGAAATGGATCGAGAAAAGATTTATCACGCGGTGTTACTCGACCCTAACACTGCAAGCGTTTGTTCAACAACACAAATCCGTGAAATGGTTGATGAATTGTTCGAGGCCGAAGCAAAATGGATTCCTAAGTTCTAAAAAGTCCTAAAAAATCCAATTATTTTTTATTTTATCTTCTTCACGGTATTTGAGTCTTTCGTTAATGAAAAATGAAAAAAGCATGCTTAACATAAATTTATAACAGTGAAATTAGATTATTTCCTTAAAAAGAAATTTTAATCAATAGAGCACAATACAACAAAACACAAAAAGTGATTAGTATGGGTGGATTTGGAAAAAAATTAAAAAAAGGCCTTGCTAAAGGCATCGGTAATCTCGTTGAGGAAGCAACAGGTAGCGAAGCCGCGGGAAAAGCCGCCAAGAAAACCGTTAAATCGGGAAGCGTGAAGAAAGGCGTAAAGAAAGGCATCAAGGAAGCTAAAGACGACGATTAATAAAGCATCCAAAAATAGATACAGAAAAAATTTTTTTTTTTATATTTTTTAACACATTATAACTTTTTAACTTTTAAATAGTAATTTTGTCCTTCAGTTTTCATTTCTAAAACTTCTGCATCGTGTTTTTCAACGTATCTCTTGATGTTTTCTGCCGCTTCGCAAAAATCTCCTGAAATTTCTATGATATCTCCGGAATTTATACTATTTAATAATTTCTTAGTATTAGCAACGGGCTGGGGACAAACCATCCCTGAACAATCTAAATTGTGAATTTCTGTCAATATCTCTTTTACCTCTTCAAATTGTTATTTAATATGATAAAATATTATCTGCTTCTACGGTCATTTCAAGAAGCCCATTCATCGTGGTTTTTTCTATGCCATCAATTAGCTCGTCTTCAGTTAATCCACGAGCTTTCATGCACACTCCACAAGCTTTAACATTTGCTTTTTCTTCGAGTACATCGTTCATCCATTTTCCTAAATTATCGTATAAGGATGGATTCTGATTTCGCTTGCCTACGAATATCCCGTCTTCAACTAAAAAAATGTTTACTTTATGACCTTCTAATAAAGCCGTATATGCAAACCGGAGCATCGTGTAAGGTCTTTCTCTTGTATAAGGACCATCACCAATTATTATGGTGAAAACCTTCTTTTTTTCGGACATTTAACTTCTCAATTAAGATACGTGTAAATCTTAAATAAAGAAGGATCCCATCATATATTAATTTTTTCGCAATAATTTATTGAAAAAATCGATAAATAAAGTAAAAAGAATTTTAAGAATGAATTCGACGGTATTCTGCGTACTCGCAGAGTTTTGCTAAAGCATTCACGGGTCTGTCCCATAAACTAAAAACATTCGCACCGTATCCCCTTATTTCGTTTGACCACTCGTTTGCGTAACTTTGAGGATTGATGTAAAATATCGGAACGGAGTATTTTTTAGAGAGTTTTATGGTTGGTACAATGAAAAGCTTGTCCATGTTATTAAGATCGTTTTCAATCATTTGTTCTGGTAGTTCCACGTATTTTGCAACTTCCGAATTCTCGTCTATGAAACTCAACCTCTCTTTAAATCCAAAAATTCCATATATAATAATGGCGTCAACCTCTCCAGATCTCATTAAGATTTTTGGAATGTTCACGTACAAATTGAAGATGTTCATGTCAAATGTCAAGTCTACAGGATTGGTAAAGCTCGCAGTATGAGCCATCATGGTGCTGAACTTTTCTTGAAGCTTGTGTGATAGCTCTGGCACGATGAGTCCTTTTCTTTCAGCATTTTTGGCAATCATTGCTCCAGGACCTCCAGAATTCGTGATAATTCCAAGCCGTCTCCCTTTTGGGTATATTACCTCGTCTTTTGACAATATTCCTGCCAGGTCCAAGAATTCACGAACGTAATGTGTCTTGATAATTCCCGTTTCCTTGACCATAGCGTCAAATATCTTGGAATTCCCTGCCATAGAACCCGTGTGACTGCTAATTGCTCGATTCGCAGCTCTAGATCCACCTGCATAAATAGCAACGATTGGTTTGTGAGGCGTGATCTCCCTTGCCACTTCTATGAATTTTTGCCCCCTTTTTATTTCCTCGATATACAATCCAATTGCTTTCGTGTTTTCATCTTCTTTAAAATATTCTAAAAAATCCACGAGATCTATGTTTGCCTCGTTCCCAACGGAAATAGTTTTCCCAATATCAACGTCGTGATGATCAACATCGGCAAAAATATGACTCGTCATGGTACCACTTTGCGAGGCTAGCGAAAACTTGCCTGGTTTTCTTTGCTTGGCAAAGACCATCATATTAAAGACTTGCCCGTTAGCAGGGTCAATCCAAGCGTTGTAGAATCCAAAGCAATTTGGTCCAGTGAAGCGCATGCCATATTTATTTGCTATCTTGCATATTTCTTCAGTTAGAGTATTTTTCTTTTCGCCTGTAACTTCCCTGAAACCTCCAGAAATCACGACCAAGTTTTTAACGCCCTTTTCTCCGCACTCTCTGAAGACTTGGGGTACAACTTTTGGGGGCAAAACTATAATGACGAGATCTGGGACTTCTGGAACGTCTGCGATTCTTTTATATGCTTTACGACCTAAAACCTTATCTAATTTTAAATGAATGGGATAAATGTTGCGCTTGTAACCGTACGTCATAATATTCATCAGCAAGAAAGTTCCAAACGTCGTAGCGTACTGATTATTTGCCCCGTATATAGCAATGGATTGGGGATTTAAGAAGTCCTTTAAAAAATGAGTGTCATTCATGTGTAGAAAAGCGATAGATTACAAAAAAAGTTTATTTTTTTAAAAAAAATCAGATTTTACTCACAAAATCATATTATAATTAGTGCTCAAAAAGGATATATTAATTAAAGATTTCGTATTCATTTATCTAAAATATCGATATATTCAGGTTATAAGGGTTCCCTTTTTAGCGTGGAATCGAGAAAATACTTGAAATGTGAAGTAAAATGAACATAGATTTTATCAGAACGTTTATTAAACTTAGTGAAGTAAAGAATTTTTCGAAATTAGCCAATGAACTAGGGATATCTCAAAGTACATTGTCAAATCGAATTTCTCAAATAGAAGAGTATTTTGGCGTGAAGTTGATCGATAGAACCACTCGTACCTTTAACTTGACAAAGGAAGGGATGATCTTCTTAGGTCACGCCATCAAAATCTTGGAGGTATTTGATTCATGCAAGAAGGAGCTCTCAGAATATTCAAAAGAACACGAAGAAGAAATAATCATAACTGCCTCGACGTTACCAGGCTCTCACATGCTCCCCAAATATATTGCCAACTTCAGGGAAAAAAATCCCACCGTGCATTTCAAGATATTAATCAATAACTCTCAGAAATCAATAGATTTGCTGCAAAAGAAGAACGCAGATTTTGCAGGGATCGGGAGTTTCATGAATCACGATAAAAGTGACTTTGATTCCATTAAAATTAGCGAGGATAGATTAGTATTTATATGCTCTAGCGATAGCGAGTTGATAAAAAACGTAAATGCGCAAGTAACTTTTAGCGATTTACTTCAATATCCATTTATAAGCCGAGAAAAGGGCTCTGGGACCCGAAACATGATTGAGCGTCATTTTCCAGATTACAAGCAGTTGAATGAGAAATTGGAAATGAACGATAACGATTCGATTATTTCCGCCGTGAGCGATTCCAGGTATATCTCTATAATGAGCGAGACGGTAGCACAAAAAGCAAAAAACGCAGGATTGATAGAAATTTTAGAAATAAAAGAGCATCCTGTCATTGCGAAAAGAGATGTGTTTCTTATAAAATTAAAAGAGACTGAGTTAAGCAGGCTTAAAAAACAATTTTGGAACGCTCTAGCAGTATAATTCGATGCTAATTTTAAAAAAAAGGAAAAAAAACT
>Ga0180432_10012151_pt1 | contig 10044 bp, 7 predicted proteins | sample SS_ome_10_FD_132414 | JGI IMG/M metagenome (GOLD analysis project Ga0180432, IMG submission 132414) | Hypersaline lake sediment archaeal communities from the Salton Sea, California, USA - SS_1_MS_2 metaG | ecosystem: Environmental > Aquatic > Non-marine Saline and Alkaline > Hypersaline >...
CAGCAACACCACCACCATCGGCACTGCTGGCGTCGACGCGATCGTCGAGCTCGACAGCTACGCCAACACGGTGAGCTACGTCGAGGGCGACGACAGCGTCACTGGCACCACCGTGACGCTCAGCGACGGCGACGTGGGCCAGCTCAAGTTCATGGCCCAGAACGACGTCGAGATCGAGAGCTACACCTCCCGCGGCCTCAACCTCGGCACGATGGTGGCCACGGTGACGGCCGCAGCCGGCACCGCCACCCTCTACACCGAGGCCGACGGCGCCGGCACGAACGGCACGGCGGTGAACTGGACGGCCGACTCGGCCTTCTCGATCTCCGACTACGCTGGCAACAGCGTGAGCGTGACGATCGGCAACCAGATCCTGCTCGATGCAGGCCCTGGGGCCGGGACGTCGACCGAGAACCTGACGATCGTGGACAACTCGCTGGTGTTCCAGGTCGGCGGGGGCCGCAACCAGACGGTCTCGCTGAGCCTGCTCGACGTGGGCTCCGACACGCTGGCCGAGAGCGTCAGCAACACGAGCGGGTTCTCGAACCTCTCCGAGATCAGCGCGCTCACCTCGCAGGGCTGCTCCGACTCCCTGCTGCTGATCGACCAGGCCATCGCCGAGGTGACGGACGTGCGGGCCAGCATCGGCTCGTTCCAGTCCAACACCCTCGACAGCCAGATCAGCAACCTGCGCCTGGCCTCGGAGAACATGACCTCGGCGCGGTCGACCCTCGTCGACGCCGACTTCGCCCAGGAGGTCAGCGAGTTCACCAAGCAGCAGATCCTGCTGCAGGCCGGCATGTCGATCCTCTCTTCGGCAGGCCAGATCCCGCAGCTGGTCCTCAGCCTCCTCCGCTGACGCGGAGAGGGCCTCGAGGGCTACTTGGTCGTCGCATAGCGACCGTGCTGCCACGGGGGCGCCCCTTCGGGGGCGCCCCCGGCGGCGGTCTCCGCGGCGGCGGAGCTGCGGCTGCGAAGGGGGGAGGTATCGTGTCGCCTCACCACGTTGGCACAGCATTTGCACCATACCCACCAGACGACGGCGCCGGCGGAAATTCCGGGAAACAACGCGCCGGCCAGCCGTCCATTCCTTCCGCTTTCGAGGTCCCGCCCTATGCGGCGCCGGTGTGCTTGTGCCTCCGCTTCTTGCCGAGAAACCGCGGGACCCACTTTGCCGTCGAAGTGCTCGACCTGGCCACGGGCTGCGTGCTCGACGAGCTGCCGCCCCGGCGGCTCGACGAGCTGCCCGCCGTGCTGGCACGCACCCTGCGCTGGGTCGTCTGAGCCTGGCAGGGAGGGGAAGCCGGCGCCTGGTGCCGCACAGCCGCCCCGGCACCCCGGGGCGGCTGTGTGGCAGTAGGCGGCGCGGACGGGGTCACTGGGAGTCGCGCATGAGCAGCACATTCTCCATCGGCGGCCTGGCCTCGGGCTTCGACACCGAGCAGATCATCGAAGCGATGATGGCGGTGGAGCGGCGCGGGGTGACGCTGCTGGAGACCCGCCAGGCCCGCGCCAACAGCCAGTTGGCGGCCTTCCGCGGACTCAACGCCAAGCTGCTCGCCGTCCAGAGCAGCGCCAACCTGCTCGCCCGCTCGTCGACCTTCGCCTCCAAGACCGTGTCGGTGAGCGACGAGACGATCCTCGCGGCCACGGCCGGCAGCACCGCCGCGGCCGGCAGCTACGCGGTGACGGTCACCGCGCTGGCGCGGGCCCACCAGCTCGCCTCGCAGGGCTTCGCCGACACCAACTCCACCACCGTGGGCACCGGCGACATCCAGATCCAGGTCGGCGACGGCGAGACGGTGACCGTGGAGATCGACGAGGCCAACAACACCCTCGACGGCCTGCGCGACGCCATCAACCAGGCCGAGGCGGGCGTGTCGGCCTCGATCCTCCACGACGGCTCCGACGCCGTGCCCTACCGCCTGCTGCTCACCGCCGACCTCACCGGCACCGACAACACCATCACCGTGACCGCCAACCTCAGCGGCGGCACGGCCCCCGAGTTCCACGCCAACGCCATCAGCGACGTGGTGGCCGACGACGGCAACACCTACGCCGGCACGGCCACCTCGGGCGGCAGCTACACCGGGACGGCCAACCGCACGTACCTCGTCGAGATCGTGGCGGGCGGCGACCTCGCCTCCGCCACCTACCGCGCGAGCGAGGACGGCGGCACCACCTGGGGCTCCACCCTGGCGCTCGCCGGCGGCACCATCGACGTCTACGACGACGCCCACGGCTCCGACCTGGGCGTCGACGCCACCTTCACCGACGCCACCTTCGCCGCGGGCGACCGCTTCACCGTCGACGCCTTCGTGCCCACGGTGCAGGCGGCGGCCGACGCCGAGCTGATCGTGGGCTCGGGCGCGGGGCAGATCGCGGTCACCGCCGCCTCCAACACCGTGACCAGCGTGCTCCCCGGCGTGACCCTCGAGCTGGCCAAGGCCGACGCCGACGAGACCGTCGAGATCACCATCGCCAACGACACCGCGACCATGATGCAGACGGTGCAGGCCTTCGTGAACAACTACAACAGCGTGGTCGACTACGTCCGCGAGCAGACCCGCTACGACACCGAGACGGGCCAGGCGGGCATCCTGCTGGGCAACCCCGCGGTGCTCAGCATCCAGCAGGGCCTGCGCAACGCGGTGCTGGGCACCGTGCCCGGCCTGGCCACCGGCAGCAACGGCCTCTACGCCGTCGGCGTGTCGGTGAGCGCCACGGGCAGGCTGTCGCTCGACAGCTCCGAGCTGGCCGACGCGCTCGACGACGACATCGACGCCGTGGCGAGGCTCTTCCAGGCCTCCGGCGAGTCGACCCACGCCAAGATCGCCTTCGTGTCCGCCACCTCCGACACGCGGTCCAACGCGGCCGGCTACACCGTGCAGATCACCCAGGCCGCCACCCGCGGCGCCCTCGCCGGCACCAGCATCGCCGACCCCGCCATCGGCGGGCTCTCCATCGACGCCACCAACGACAAGCTGGTGCTCGAGGTCAACGGCGTGGCCACCAGCGTGCTGTCGCTCAGCCACGGCACCTACGAGTCGGGCACGGAGCTGGCCAACGAGATCGCCGCCAAGATCGCGGGCTCCGACAACGCCGTGGTGCCCGTCGAGGTCGTGTTCGTGGACGAGGGCGCCACGGGATACCTCGAGCTGCGCACGCAGGGCTACGGCTCCGGCTACTCCGTGGCACTGGGCGAGAACCCCTCGAACAGCGCCGCCTCCGCCCTCGGGCTCACGGGCGCCACCGCCACCGAGGGGCAGGATGTGGCCGGCACCATCGACGGCTTCGAGGCCGACGGCAGCGGCCGCATGCTGCGGGCCACCGACACGAGCAGCCAGGCGCAGGGCCTGTGCCTCGAGGTGACCCTCGAGCCCGACGAGGTGGGCACCGGGGTCGACGCCGTGGTGCCGGTGGTCAAGGGCGTGGCCAAGCAGACCAGCGACCTGCTCGACTACCTCACCGACCCCGTGGACGGCTACGTGAAGTCGAAGGAGGACCGCTACAACACCCAGCTCGAGAGCTACGCGGCTCAGATCGAGCGCAAGGAGGAGCTGCTGGCGAAGCGCCGCGAGCGCCTCGTGGCGCGCTTCGTGCGACTCGAGCAGGCCCTCAGCTCGCTCCAGAGCCAGAGCAGCTACCTGTCCGCTCAGCTCGCGTCCCTCGGCGGCCTGAGCACGCAGAGCGGCCAGTAGCGCGTGTCGCCCACGCGGAGCCCCCCACGGGCGCCGGCCCCAGGGCTGGCGCGGCGGCTCCGCCGCTCCGAGAATTTACGGGGGGGGAAGGGACTGCCGTAACCGAGAACATCATTGGGCCAGGGCGTGTGGCTCAGCATGGCTCGATGGCAGCCTTCGACGGGCTCAGGCTCGCCTGATCCCCGCCGATGGGCAAAGCGACGCCGGACGATCTCCCCCTTCCCCTCCCCCTTTTTCTTCCCATGCCCCCGGCGCCCGCCGCGCCGAGCCGGGCAGCAGGAACAGGGGAGCCGATGAACGCCGTGAACGCCACGCAGGAGTATCTCGCCGCGGAGGTGGAGCGGGCCGATCCCCTGCGGCGTGTCGCGCTGCTCCACGAGCACGCGACGCGCTGCGTGGGCCGGGCCGTGCGCCACATCGAGCGGCGCGAGATGGCACAGGCCCACAGCGCCTTCGTGAAGGCCAAGAACATCGTGCTCCACTTCCTGGCCTCGATCCCCGACGGCGACGACAGCGAGGTGGCTGCCAACCTGCGAGGCCTGTTCCAATACACCTACCAGAAGCTCGTCGAGGGCAACCTGCGCAAGGACCCGCAGTGCGCCGATGCCGCCCTGGAGGTGCTCCGCAGCCTGGGCGAAGGCTGGGCGGAGCTCGACACCCAGCGACGGAGCGCGGCGGCCGGGCAGGCCGCCGACGACGAGCCCCCGACCACAGGCGTGAGCCTGGAGGCCTGAGTCGCGCGGCAGCGTCCGCCGGCTTGCCCCGCGGCCGCACGCCCAGCCCCCCTCCGGGCGCGTTCGGCGACGCGCACACTGTACGCAGAACCGTACAGGTGGCCGGGAACCCTTGCCACTCCTACACATAGGGCGTCGGGGGCCCTGGCGCGATGGCCATGGCCCTACAGTGTCTCGGTGCGCGCGTCGGGGGCTCGGGGAAGGGATTTCCCTCGTTGTGGCCGAGAGCGCCGCGGCGGCGCAGACCCCCGTAAGTGCCTGCGGCACAGTGTGTTGGCGCCGTGGCGGCGCGGGTGCGCCCCAGGGGCGCGGGCGCTTGGTTCCGCCGGCGCGGGCGGCGGTGGCACGGGGGTTGCTTGGGCAGACAGGCGAGTCGCACGGGGCGTGCGAGGTGCTCGCCCAGCGGGTACTTCTCGACAAGGTGCAGCTTCACGAGGTGAGGATGAACGCCGTAATCCTGATTGTCGACGACGAGTCGAGCGTTCGCCACGCGCTCAAGCGCCGGCTGAGCCGCGAGGGCTACGAGGTGCACGTGGCGGCCGCGGCCGCCCAGGGCCTCGACCAGCTCGAGCGCCTGATGCCCGACCTCATCATCGCCGACCTGCGCATGCCGCAGATGGACGGCCTGTCGTTCATCGCCGAGGTCCGGGAGCGGGATGGCCTGGTGCCCATCTTCGCGATCACGGGCTACGGCAGCGTGGAGTCGGCCGTGGCGGCCATGAAATGCGGCGCCACGGAGTTCTTCGAGAAGCCCTTCGACATCGAGGCGGTGGTGGAGCGTGTGGCGCGCGCGCTCGAGAGCCGCGCCCTGCGCAAGGAAGTGCTCCAGCTCCGGCCCGAGCTGGCCGGCATGGGCGGCGAGGGCGAGGTGCTGCTGGGCCGCAGCGCCGAGATGCGCGCCATCTACCGCTCGATCAAGCAGTTGAGCCGCTCCGCCAGCACCACCGTGCTCATCGAGGGCGAGAGCGGCACGGGCAAGGAGCTGGTGGCCAAGGCCATCCACTACACCAGCGGCCGCCGCGAAAAGCCCTTTGTGGCCGTCAACTGCGCGGCGCTCACCGAGTCGCTGCTCGAGGCCGAGCTGTTCGGCTACGAGAAGGGCGCCTTCACCGGGGCCGCGGCCTCGGGCAAGATCGGCCTCTTCGAGGCAGCCAACGGCGGCACCATCTTCCTCGACGAGATCGGCGAGATGGGCTACGACCTCCAGGCCAAGCTCCTGCGTGTGCTCGAGGACAAGAAGTTCCTCCGCGTCGGCGGCACCGAGAACATCGCCGTCGACGTGCGCGTCATCGCCTCGACCAACCGCAAGCTCCAGGACCGCGTGCGCGAGGGCCGGTTCCGCCAGGACCTCTACTTCCGCCTCAAGGTCGTCACCATCCACACCCCGCCGCTGCGCGAGCGCAAGGACGACATCCTGCCGTTCGCCAAGCACTTTCTCGAGATCTACAACCGCCAGTTCGGCAGGCAGATCGCCGGCTTCTCGCCCGAGGCCGAGCGGCTCCTCCAGTCGTACCCATGGCCCGGCAACGTGCGCGAGCTCAAGAACGTGGTCGAGAGCAGCGTGATCCTCGAGAGCGGCGACACGGTGACCCCCCGACACCTCCAGCTCGACGCGGCCCGCCTCCTGGGCGAGCCCGAGCGCGACCCCGCCGCCGGCCAGGCCATGTTCGGCTGTGGCGCCGACGGCGGCGGGGTGGGCGACGAGGATCTGTCCATCGCCGCCGTGGAGCGCCGACACATCCTCCGCGTGCTCAACGAGACCATGTGGCAGCGCGGCATGGCCGCAGGCCTGCTGGGCATCCACCGCACCACCCTGGCCAACAAGATACGCGAATACGGCCTCGCCAACGCCTGAGAAAGGAAGTCACCGAGAGTGGAACGCACACCATCGGAACGCGACGCTCGCCACGACACACGGCCAGGCCAGCCGGCCCCCCCGGCCCCCGCCGCCGGCGGCTCGGGGCCTGCCGCCGAGCCGACGCCGGTGCCCGGCCTCCCCGTGCCCGCCCTCGTGCAGCGGCCCCCTGGCGGCCCGAGCGCGCCGGGAGCCGACCGCGGCGGGCGGCCGGCCGCACCGCGTCGCGCCGGGCCGCGACGGCTGCTCGAAGGCGCCGTGGCGCCCTGGAGCCAGATGCCCGACACCCTGGTGCGCGAGATTGTGCCGCTGGAGCTCGACCAGGCGGCGCCGGTGGCCGCCGCCGCCGGCGACGGCCTGGTGGCCGCGGTCGAACAGATGCGCGACCTGGCCGAGCTCGGCGCCCTGTCGGCACGGGCGGCACACCACGTGAGCGACGCGCTGGCCGGCATCGCCGCCACCGCCGAGGTGCTCCGCGACAGCCTCGAGCCCGGCGACGACCGCGGCGAGGGCGTGGACGTGATCCTCCGCGAGACCGGCCGGCTCGACGGCCTCGTGCGCGACCTCCTCGCCCTGGCACACAGCCGCAGCCCCCGCCCGATGGCCGCCGACATCGCCGACGACCTGGGCCGCGTGGCCCGAGCCCTGCGCGCCGAGGCCGCACGCGCCGACGTCGAGCTACAGCTCGACCTGCCCGACGCCTGCACCCCGGTGCTCGTGGACTCCGAGCTCATCCAGCACGCGTTTCTCCACGTGGCCAGAAACGCCGTCGAGGCGATGCCGCGGGGCGGCACGCTGACCCTGCGCGCGCGGGTGCCCGAGACGGGCTCGGGGTTCGTGTGCGTGGACTTCGCCGACACGGGCGAGGGCATCGAGCGCACGGTGCTGCCGAGGGTCTTCGAGCCCTTCTACACCACCCGCGCCGGCGGCGTGGGCCTGGGCCTGGCGACCGCGCGCAAGCTCGTCGAGCAGCAGGGCGGCCACATCGCCGTGGAGAGCCAGCCCGGCGGCGGCGCCTGCTTCACCTTCTATCTGCGCCGAGCCGACCGAGTCGCGAGCGACTAGCGACCACCGCGGCAGGCCCCCGAGGCCCGCCGCCACACTCCCCGGGAGCGAGGCGACGACGATGCAACGACGGATCCTGCTAGTGGACGGCGAGCGAGCCCTCAAGACGGCCCTCGCCACCGCACTCCGCCAGGACGGCTACGAGGTCGAGCTGGCCGACAGCGGCGACGAGGCCCTCGAGCTGGCCGCCCACACCCCGCTCGACCTCGTGGTCACCGACCTGCGGCTGCCGGCGATGGACGGCCTCGACCTGTTCCGCCGCCTGCGCGAGCGGCAGCCGGGGCTGGCCGGCGTGGTGGTGACGGCCTACGGCTCGCTGGAGTCGGCGGTGGAGGCGCTGCGGCTGGGCTTCGCCGATTACGTGACCAAGCCCTTCGAGGTGGCGGCGCTGCGGCGGCTGGTGGGCCGGGTGCTGGCCGCGAGCCGGCCCTCGGGGGGCGCCGTGGACCCGTTCGCGCGGGCCGCCGTGCCCCACGAGCTGCTGGCCGCCCCCGGCGAGGGCCGGTGGGTGCACGACCTGTGGCAGGTGGGCGCGGGCCGGCGCGGCGTGTTGCTGGCGGCCGAGCCCGGGGCGGGCCGCGGCGTGATGCGCGCGCTGTTCCGCGCCGAGGCGGCCCACTGCGCGCGGCCCCGCGCCGTGGTGGAGCGGGTGGCACAGTGGCTGGGCGAGCGGCTCGTCGCCTTCTTCGGCGTGGTGGACATGGCGGGCCGGGTGCTGCGGTTCGCCACGCGTGGGGGCATGGTGGCCCGCCTGTGCGGCGCCGACCTGGGGACCGACGCGCTCTCGGGCCGGCACGACGACCTCGGGCTGGCCATCGACGCCGCCGATCGCCTGGTCGTGGGCAGCCCCGACGCCGCCGCGGCCGACCCCGAGGCGGGCCTCGGCGAGGCGCAGGCGCTGCGCGCCGGCGCCCTGCTTCGCGTGGACGTGGGCTCGGTGGTCCGCTCGCTCGAGGAGGACACCCTCACCCTGCGTCCGCCGTGCTCGGCCGAGGCGTGCATCGCGCGGACCGAGGAAGTGGCCGCGCGCGCGGGCCTGGAGGCCACGGACACCTTCCGCGTCGTCACCGCGGTGGCCGAGGCGGTGCACAACGCCGAGTGCCACGGCTACGGCGGCCGGGACGAGGGGCGGATCGAGGTGCGCTACCTCCAGACGCCGCGCGACCTGCTGATCCAGGTCCGCGACAGCGGCTGCGGGTTCGACGCCGAGGCGGCGGAGCCCGCGCTCGTGGGCCCTGGCGACCTCTACCGCGAGTCGGGGCGCGGCTTCCTCGTCATGCGCCGGCTCATGGACGCGGTGGACGTGGAGTCGGCCCTCGGCCAGGGCACGACCGTGCGGATGGAGAAGGGAGTGGGTTCGCCTCGCCTCGCCTGAGGGGCGGGCGGCACGCAGCCGGCGCCCGGCGCCGGCGACCTGTGAGCAAGGGGACCCAATGTGGCGACCGATGTGGACGAAGCCCGTGGCGTGCGAGTGGTGGTGCCCCGGGGCAACCTGCTGGGCGAGGAGGTCGAGGCGCTCCGCCGTCGGCTCGGCGAGGCGCTGATCGCCGAGACGACCCACGTGGTGGTCGACATGCGGCCCGTGCGCTACGTGTCGGCCCGCGCCCTCGGCGTGCTCGTCTCCCATCTCGGCGAGCTGCGGCACCGCGGCGGCGACCTCAAGCTGCTCGGCTGCCACCCCACCGTGCACCAGCTGCTCGGCCTGTGCGGCCTCGGCGCGCTATTCGAGTTCCTCGACACCGACGACGACATCGCGGCCCACTTCGGGCCGCAGCTCAGCGGCCCGGAGCGCGAGCAGCTCCTGGGCGTCCGCGCGCAAGGAGACGGGTGCTGACATGCCCGACGACGGCACGGTAGCCACGTCGCGCCAGGAAGCCATGCGCGAGGCCCTCGCCGAGCTCACCGGCCAGGAGCCGGCCGACGGCGACCTGCACCCCCAGGAGCCCGACGCCGACAGCGAGGAGCGCAAGGCTGCCATCAGCGAAATCCTCGCCGAGCTGCGCGGCGAGGCGCCCGACGAGGACGCATCCCCCGAGCCAGCCCCCCCCACGCCTGCGGACACGGAACCCGACTCGGAGCCGGAGGCCCCCCAGACACCCGAGCCCGAGCCAAGCAGCGTGGAGCAGGAAGAGGACTCCGAACCGGCCGTCGGGACCCCCGCGGGCGGCCCTCCAGACCTTCCCGCGTCGCCCGCGCCGCGTCAGCGGTTGGCTCGCGAAGCCGACCGACGGCCGTCGCCTCAAGCCTCGACGCCCCGCAACCTCATCCTGCTCCACGCTCTTTTTGTCGGCCTGTTCTCCACGCTCGCCTGGCTGGGCTACCGCCAGATGGCCTCCACCCTCGGCGCCGTGCGCGACGGGCTGCGCCACGGCTCCCCCGCCGCGGCCCAGGGCGCCGGCGACCCCGCGCAGGCGGCCCTCCCCGGCGCCCAGAGCCCCTCCGTGGGGCAAGCGCCCGCCGCCGTCCTCCAGGTCGACGAAGGGCTCCGCTACGTGCAGGAGATGGAGAAGGCCGACCTGCTGTTCGAGCAAGGCACCTACAGGGCCGCTGCGGCGGCCTACGGCCGCGCGGTGGAGATCGTGCCGCCGAGCTGGGACGACGGCGCCGCGGCCTTCCGGCTCGGCGAGTGCTACTTCCGCCTCGGCGACCACCCCCGGGCCATCTCGGCCTACGAGCGCGTGGCCGCCGC
>Ga0180432_10012153_pt1 | contig 10043 bp, 6 predicted proteins | sample SS_ome_10_FD_132414 | JGI IMG/M metagenome (GOLD analysis project Ga0180432, IMG submission 132414) | Hypersaline lake sediment archaeal communities from the Salton Sea, California, USA - SS_1_MS_2 metaG | ecosystem: Environmental > Aquatic > Non-marine Saline and Alkaline > Hypersaline >...
GACACCTCATATCTCGAAAGGTTTTACCGCGAAGCACAAGCAGCCGCCGCGCTGGACCATCGAAACATCGTCCGCGCTTACGACGTCGACAACGACGGCGACATCCATTATCTGGTGATGGAATACATCGAAGGCCAGGACTTGCAGGTGATCGTCAAGAAAGAGGGTCCGCTGCCCTTTGCCCGGGCTGTCGATTACATTCGCCAAGCGGCCGAAGGACTGTCCGGTGCCCACGAGGCCGGTTTGATCCACCGCGACGTGAAGCCGGCCAACTTGCTATTGGACCATAAGAAAGTAATCAAGGTTCTCGATCTGGGATTGGCCCGATTCGCCGACGAGGATCGAGCTTCGCTTACCGTGGCGCACGACGAGAACGTGTTGGGTACGGCCGATTATCTGGCGCCCGAGCAAGCCGTCGACAGCCATGGCGTTGATTCCCGCGCGGACATCTACAGCCTGGGCTGTTCGCTGTATTTCATGCTGACCGGCCACCCGACCTTTCCCGAGGGAACGTTGCCGCAACGGATAATGAAGCATCAGAAGGAGGAGCCGCCGAGCATCCTCGAGGATCGGCCCGACACGCCGGTCGATTTGTTGGAGATCTGTTCTCGCATGATGGCCAAGCGTCCCGACGATCGCTATCAAACGATGGCTCTTGTCGCGGATGTTTTGGCCGAGTGGCTAGAAACTCACGGCCACCCGGTGGAATCGCACGTCGGCAGTGCTTCCGGTTCGCGATTGACGGCTGCCGCCCAAGCGGCTGCTGCTCGGGGTTCGTCGATACCGCCGCGTCGCAGGCCCAAAGGAGACGTTCCTCCTCGTCGTGGCGGGCCGAACGGTTCCAGCAGCGACATTCGTTCACCGGATCGCTCCCCGTCCACGACCGACACTGTTTCCAACATGGGACGCGGCACGGTGAAGGGGGCACCCAAACGGCGACCGGCTGAGCGCGAGGACTCCAGTGTGGGCCAAGGCAGCGGACGAGCCCTCCCCGCTCCTCGGCGAGAAGAGAAGTCACCCGCCGACCAGTTCGCCATCGACGTCGGCGAGTCTCGCGTGCTTGAGCGTGCCCGAGGGAGCAAACCCTTGACCGAAGAGCAGATCGAGGCGTACGAATCGCGTCGCCGTCGAGTACCGATCGGTCTGTGGATAACGCTTGCCTTGGGCGTCTCCGTGGTGATAGGCCTTGTGTATGTGCTGCTGAGCGGCGGTCAGTAGCCGCTGCCAATGTGGCACGGGGGTGTCTTGGCGGCGACCGCCGCATTTGCCATAATGAGACACAGCATTGCGAGTTCGACGTTGAACCCGTCGCCACGCAACCGCGACACCCACGCCCCTGTAGCTCAATTGGATAGAGCATCGGCCTTCTAAGCCGAGGGTTTCAGGTTCGAGTCCTGACGGGGGTGCTTCATACGTCCTTGTTCTGCAAGGACTTGCTTCATTTCTGCGAATTTGTAATGACGATGGCGAAAGTGCAATTCACAGGATTTCACAGAATCGGACGTCAGCCCAAGATACGGCGCTGAACTGGGGATATAGAGGTGCTACTCTTCCTGACGCTCCTGCTTCGCAAGGTCGGCAGAAAGCTTGGCGGCCAACTCCCAGTCTTGAGCTCTTATGGCAGCCTTCAGACGGTCTTGTAGCGTCCCTGGAGTTGGCTCATCGTATCCGTATCGCTTGGACACGTTAGCGGGTAAGCTGGCCGCAATCCTCTGGAACGTCCGGTTGCTCATCTGCCGCATCTGTTCGTCAGTTTCTCTGACGTAGTTGGTCATCATGACGCCCTCTCCCAACCTTGCATCAGATGCCACGCGCCGGTTCACAGCCTCCCCACTGCGGGCATATTGCAGGGTAGTTTTTCTGGCTCTTCTGGGTTTTAAGTGGCTGGCAGCAGGTCGAGGCCGCCGCAGTGGAAGTATATGGCGGTCTTGAAGTTGTCCATGTTGCGGAAGCCTCGGGCGGCAGCCCGTGGAGAGGCTTGCGCATCCGGGATTCTTGCCCGCCAATTCGCCACCGCCGGAAAACCAGGGGTTCACGTCGAAGTCAGGAACCAAGCCTCCCTTATTGCCACCTCACGTCGCCTTTCACAACCTTCGTTCAGTCCGTCAGATAGATATTGTGCCGATCCACGTCAACTGCGAGAAACGCGCCTGAGTATTCGTAATGCCGCCCATTATCGACATCGAGCGGATTCCATGGGAAGCCGGGCTTCAGCCCCCTCGGGTAGTCGTACCCGATTGGTGTAGATGGTCGTTCCGGCAACTCCTCGATTGGCTTCCCGCAAAACGCTTGCACAAATGCCTCCGCTCCACTCTTGTCGGTTTCAAACACGAGATAGTCTCTTGCATCAACGCTACCGTCATCATGGCATATGTAGATCCCGGTTGCGTTGTCGGGGATCGCAACTCCTCTCGTCATTTGCATCATGAGCGAGTGTAGATTGGCGTCCGCTCTTAGATCGGCCACGACACCATCGTCCATGTCGATCCCTGCCTCGAACAGACCACCACATCCGGCAGTTAACAGCAACGTCAGCCCCAGCAGACATGTCGTGAGGCCCGGTGAATTCCAGCATCTAACACTTTTGCGACTTTCCATCGGGATTACTTCTTTCTTGGAGGATTCTCAGGGCAAAGCTTGACCTCAGGGTGCCTGTAGAGATCCTTGTACTGCCTTGGAGGAAAATGGAGCGTGGGTTTCTCAGGTCAACCCCGCAGTGTCGCAGCCGGGCCAACCGCCCGGCGCTGACTCCTACTCAATCTCCGGTGCCAACACCAACCGCACTCCGTTGATGCGCATCTGATAGTCGTGAATGAACGCGTTGCGTGCCGCGGAGCGCAAGTAGCGAACCTTCACACCCGGCACGTCGGGCAAATACTGCGAGGCTTGCCCGGAAATGAAACAGCCGCCGCGGGCGACGCGGCGTTTTTCTTTGTTCGGCTCCTTCGGGCCGGTGGGGTCGGTGGCCGGGCCGGTGGCGTATGGGGCGTACCAGTCGTGGCACCATTCGTATAGGTTGCCGTGCATGTCGTACAGGCCCCAGGCGTTAGGCTTGCGGGCTTCGATGACGTTTTGCGGAAGGTTCTTCTCGCCCACCGGAGGAAGGAAGAAGCGGCTGGTGTTGCAGCCCGGGTAGCCGCCGCAAACGGCGAATGTGTCCAGCTCGTCCTCGCCGGCGTCGACGTTGAACGGCCCGGCAGTGCCCGCGCGGCAGGCGTATTCCCACTCGGCCTCGGTCGGCAATCGATAGACATAGCCCTTGGGCAAACGGCCCGCGGCCCGTTCCCGGGCGGTGACTCGCTTGCCGAACTCGACGGCGTCGGCCCAGGTCATGCCGTCCATGGCCCGGCGGGAAAGGTCCCGACGCTCGCGGTCGACGGTCAGAAACGAACCGCCCTGGTGTATCTCCGGCGCCGAACGGCCGTAGCGTCCGCGTTTCTCAAGGATCGGCCGGTAATCGGGCCACATGATCGGCATGTACTGGGCATGCGTGGCCTCGGTTTCGGCCATGTAAAACGGTTTCGAGATCGTCACTTCGTGTTGCGTCTCGTCGTCGCCGCGACCGACTTCGCCGCCGGGGCTGCCCATGGTGAACTTGCCCGGCTTGATCAGCATCATCCGCATCCGCCCACTGTCGGGCACGACGAACGAAGCAGCCTTGAGCGATTTGATCGCCGCCGCGTCGGGTTTCGGGGTTTCGTTCTCCTCGGCCGAAGCGACGGTTGTCGAGAGTATCACGGCACAGGCCAGGGCGAGCATGGTTGTCGGTTTGTTGAATATGGTCATTGCGTTGTCCTTTCGTTCGTAGTACCGCCTTTAGGCGGCTTGTCGCTAGTGTTTTCTCCGCAGGAAGCCGCCTTTGCTCAACTCCACTGCCGCCTAAAGGCGGGACTACGAACGGGTCGAGCCGGCTTCTAAGCTGGTTGGATCATTCAAACTCCCACGGCTTCATCCGTTTCAGCCACTGCAATTCATGCGGGGCCAGCTTTTCGCGGTCTTTCTTTGTGTCTTCCCAGTTGACTTCCGTTGCCCATTTGCTTTGCTGGATGGACAAAACGCTTCGCAGAGTCGTTTCGTCCTCGGTGATCGAGAAGGGGCGGAACTGCTTGGCGTAGGCTTCCAGGGCTCGCTCGAAGGTGCCGGAGCCCCAGGCGTCGATGCCGTAGAACTCGTCGGCGTTGTGCAACATCTGCACTCGCTCGTGCTGCTGCTTGATCGCCACCTCAAGCTTCTTAACCGCATCGGCCTCCTTCTTCGCACCCTCGCGAACGAAGGCTTCGCGGTCGTAGCGGGGGTCGTGCTGCTTGCGTTCGGCGTACATGGCCTTAAGCCGCGGGTCGTCGTGGCGGCCGCGTTCCAGTTCGCGATAGGCCGTTTCCAGCACCTTCAGCGTGGATTGCGCCTTGCGATAGCCCGGGGCCGATTCGATGGCCGCGCGCTGGATGCCGTTGATCTTGTTTCGCAAGGAATCGACTCTTTCGCGAGAAGCCAAGACATTGGGCGCCTGCTCGATGCGCATCGAATGGCGATGTCGCTTGCCGCCGAGCTTCCCAAGTTTGCGGTGCATGGATTCCCGCTTGTATTGCGGCGTATCCTTGGGCAACTCGGCGATTTGCTTTCGATAGGCTTCCTCGGCCCCCAAGGCTGCCTGAAATTGCTCGTCGCCGGCTCGGGCAGCCTCCACCAGTTCATGGTGCTTCTTGTTCAATTCGCCGAGACGCTTGTTGAGTTCTTCCGTTTGTTCCTGGACCGCCTTCCTCGCGGTATTTTCGATCTCGCGGACCGCCTGGCGAGCCTCTTCCATCGTCTTGCGAGCGTCGTTGAGCGCCGTGTTGTTCTCGTCGAGCTGTCTTCTGAGCTTGTTCATCCGCTCGTCGATTTCGCGAACCTTGGCGTTGCGGTCGGCCACTTCCGGCCGGGCGTCGAACTGTTCTCGCAATTGGTTGCATCGCTCCTCGTGCTTCTCGCGAGCCGCTTCGTGCTGCTGCTTCAGATCACCAGTGGCCGATTCACCCAACTCCTCGTACTTCTCCTTGTATTCTTCGGTCTGTCGAAGCCAGGTTGTCAGACGCGAGTCGTCGATGGCAAGTTTCTTGCCCGAGGTCCGCCACTCGGCCAGCCGTTGGGCGTTAAGCTCGTGGAATTCGTCGAAGCGGTCGAAGAAACTCTCGTCGACTCGCCTTGAGCTAACCTCGGGCACGATGCCTTCCTTCGCGAAATCGTCGTAGACGGTCGAATAGAGCCGGACGTAATCGATCTCGCCTTGGAAGCAGTTTTTGCCGTCGCGCGTCGCGGCGATGAAGTTCCGCTTGTCGCAACCGCCGGGGAACACGTCCGCGGGCCGGAACGTCGACTGGCGCGAAGCGACCTTCTTGCCGTCGTACAAAATGGCCATCGTCCGGCCGTCGATCTCGACGCGAACCGTCGTCCACTTGCCCTTGGCCGGTGCCGCGGCGGTCAGCGCCTCCTTCTTACCGTCGACAATCGTCACCAGCGATATCGCGCCGGACGGGCCGGCGACCAGCTTGTAGCAATTATCCTCCGAGCTGCCGAAATCGAAGATCGTCCGCTCGCCGCCGCCTTCTAGTTTCAAAGCGACGTCGACCGTGATCTGGCCGTAATCGGCGACCATGGGGCCCAGTTCGCCGTATTGGCCGCGGCCGTTGAACGTGTATCCGCGATGCTCGCCGTCGACCACGAAGCCAGGCCGGCCGGTCATCACGCCGCTATAGTCGAGCAAATCGCCGAACGGCTGGCCGCGTTCTTGGAACAAGTCTTCCAGCAGCACCGTCTCCGGGCGGTCCATCCCGTAATTCGCCTCAAGACCGGCGTAACCGCCCAGGTAGCAGTACGTGCGTCGCTCGGGCGTGTCGCGTTTGATCGGGGCGTCGGGATACGGCTTGTACTCGGGAACCATGACACCGTCGACGTTACGCTGATCCTGATGCACCTTTCGGTTGCTGATGTTGCGGCTAACGCGGGCAAACCCCGAAACCTCGGCAGCGCCGCAAACCACCGCCCCGCCGTACAGCCGGGCGTTGTCCTTTACAATAACGTCCTTGCCGCTGACGATGGAATTGTCTTCGAGAATCGCGTTGTCCAAGACCTGTGCCCCGTCGAGTACCATGCAGTTCGGGCCAACGTAGGCAGTCGGATCAACCCGGCAACCCCGGGCGACCCAGCCGCCGCCGTTTGGATGACGCTTGCCGACGGCGCCCTTCAAGAGGTATTTCGCTCGAGTCGCTTGCAGCAAACCGCCGGTTATCATACGGTTGTGCAACCAGCCGTAACTCTTGGTCGCCTTGGGGTCCACAAGTTGCTTGGCAAACGCCGGGTAGCGCTCGATGAGCGATTCGAGCCGCTCTTTCATCCGCGCGTATTGCGGCGTATCTTCCGGATGGGGCCAGTCGAAGTACATGCCGCGCGGACCGCCGTCGATTACTTTGGTCGTGTAATAGTCGGGGCCGATCAAGTCCCAGTTGGCGTTTGTGCCGATGCCCAGGTTTGGGCCGCTGGGTCGACAGCCGGTCAGTTTCACGTCGTACGGATATCGATAGGCGTAGTCGCCTTCGTAGATCTTCGTTAGGCTCAATCCCCGCATGCCCACCGGCAAGGCCGTCGGCGTGGCGGTCACGGCCAACCAGTGACGCTGGTCGCCGTCCTTGATCTCCATCGACATGGTGCCCTTGTTCCAAAGCGGGCTGTAGCGGCAGCGGCCCATGTCGTCGACGGTCACGATACACGCCCGCCAGTCGGCGTGGGTCGCCGGGTCGTGATGGCCGCGGAAGTCGACGGTTATCTTCTTAGCACCGGGCTGGGCCATCAGCAGAATATGATTACTGCCAAACGGTTCGGGCGCTTGGGCCATGTTGCAGCGATACAGGCCCTCTTCGCGATCCAGGCAGTAGAGAAACTGTCGAACCGGGGCTGCGTACATCTTGCGAAAACCGGCCTGCATCTCGTAGTCGAACTCGGCCAGACGGGAACCGATTTGGGCAATCGTGTCGCCCATGCCGCGAATGGCGTCCTCCTTCGTCCACATGCCCCGCAGGAAACCAAGCCGGGCGATTGTGTGGAAAGGCGTCTTGTCCTCCTTGCAGGCCAACTTGCTGATCGGGCCGATGAAGGCATAGCCCCAGTTCGGATCGTCGCCGATGGTCGTCGGTATCAGGCAGCCGGGATAGCCGCCGTGGTACAAGTTCTTGTAAGGGCGGTCCACCTGATGCTGTACCTTGGTGGTTCCCGCGGGCTTGACGGCCGGTGGATATGAATCGCTGCAGGTTTCGCCGCCGCCGATGCCCCAATCGCCCCAGGTGCCGCCGGGTCCGTGTCCCCATTCGTGGAACAGCAGGTCCCAGCCCGCGCCGCGAATAGCACACCCGCCCCCGCCGCCGCCGGCGTATCCGCCGATTTCGCCGAAGCCGTCGCGCATCGTGCCGGGCACCTCGACGTAATACCGATTGGGCATTCCCCGCTCGTTCCAGCCGAACATATACATGCCGGCGTATTCGAGATATGCCCAAAAGTCCTCGAAGACACCCATCGTGGCCGCTCGATATTGGGTCGTCCCCTCCTTATCGGCCGCGCTAACCCAAGGGCTGAACCCGCCGATGGGGCTCTGTGAACCGGCGTCGACCGAATAGTGACGCGAATCGACCAGGAAAGAACCGGGCACGTACAACTCGCCGATCGTGCGGAAGGTCCCCCGTTTGCGCAACTCGGGCCGCGGTGTGTCGTCGCCCGAGCTTTGGGTCTTGTAGTTGATGTCGACCAGCGTGTCGTGAACGCGGGTCATCTCCTCGACGTAGAGCTTCAAGATATACTCTTGGTCGGCGTCGCAGAACGAGTCGCCGTCGAAGCACCGTTTCCGCCCGTCTTCCAACCGCAGCACGACCGAAGGGCACCAATGATCCTTGGGCTTCTTCTCGGAAGAGTGCGGCCGGGGATTGAACGGATTGCCGATCTCGCTGCCGATGCCGCGGAAGCCGAGCAGATGTGCCTTGAACTGTTTCTTCCCTTGAAGCGAGTCATCCCGCCACTTGGCCAGATAGCCCATTTCCAGCGTCCGCTCGTCCTCCGTGGTTTGAAAGGTCCAAGTCCTCAGCGGCACTCCCTCGGGCACTTCAACAATATCGACCCCCTTCTTCGGCCACCAATGCACGACGCGTCGAAGATACGCCCCGGCGCTGCCGCCTTCCTGCTGCACGCGGTCGAGACTAACATCCTCCCGCAACCCGCCCGGGTATCGGCTGTTGCGAAAGTAATCATACCCATCGCCCAAGGCGACGGTTCCGCAAGCGAAAACACATATAAGCAGGGCAAGTGCCTTTTTCATCGAAGTGGTTCTCCGTGGATGTATCGGTATGGATGTTATTTCGTGGAGTGCCCGAGGTGCCGGGCGTTTGGCGGGTCCCTTCAGTCTAACCGCTGGGGGCGGGAAAGGGAAGGTTTTCCGGGGCGTGGCAAAATGACTTGCGGTAGTGAACGATGGACACACTTGACGCAATGCGGCAAAGTTTGGCTGTACTCGGCGCACTAGTTCCAGTAACTGCCAGGCAGCGATACAATGGCGGGGATCCCTGTACTTGCCGATCCACCGTCAACCCAGGTCCTTTTTACGAACAGAGGCACGCGCCGATGATGTTTTTTCTGCAATTCGAAGCAACGCCGAAGGCGGACCATCCCGAATTCGCGGAACTCGGGGGAGCGTTTGTCAACTGTTGGGTCACTGCGGAATCGATCAACGACGCTGAATCATTGGCACGCGCCCACATCGAGGAGCAACGATGGATCGTTGACGATCTCGAAGAAGCATACCCGATCGATCGCAGCTTCTACGATGATGATCCGAAACATCTTCCCTATTTCGAGAAAGCTTTGACTGATGGAGATGTTTACGTGTTTCATACTTACCCGATTGTTGACGAAGAGGATTCGGACCACTATATGATCTCGGCGCGGCTACACCGTGTCGTGGAGGAGCAAACCTTGCTGATGCGAGTCATCACGGGCTGGTACCTCGCGCCTGATCAACTCGATGAAATCGTCGAGCAAATTAGTCCTCATTCCCCAATGCCGGATGTTGGCGGCGTGGGGCGTATCGACAGTATCCCGGTCTTTCCGTTGTCCGACTACCCTGACGCCGTTGGCCAGGGGGAGTCCCGCGACACGGCCGAAGGGATCGCCTTCACTTATGTCCAAATGGATGTAGTCAACTGATGTGGACCAGAAAATCAAACGGAAAGCGTTCCGCGTCCGTGATTAGCGCATGTGTCAAGCAGCGATAAAATGGCTTGAATTAGAGAATACACTAGAGGCTGTCCGCGACCTCCTGCCGGCTGGTTTCGTGTTCCGTCAGCCAGCGATTATTCAACCAATCCCGCAAGCTCATTCTCGCCTCCGATCAAGAACGTCTTTGGTTGTCGGACAACCCGTGTGAGGAAGTGGTGCCCGGCGGCCAGCTTGGCTTGAAACTCGGCGGCCGGGTATACCGTGGGATTCACCTCCCGTTGAAGAGTCTCTTGAGCAGGGCCCAGGGCGGCGACGACATCCCCGAAGGACACGTCGCCGACGACCAGCACGTCAACGTCGCTGGAACGAGTCTGCGTGGCTTGCGCCGCCGAGCCGTAAACAAACGCCAACTCGATCCTATCGGCAAGCGGCCCCAACGAGGCTCGCAGCACGTCGGCCACTCCGGCCGTCTTGGCCGCAAGGCTCTTCAATTCCTCGAATATAGGGCAATCGGGATTGGCTTGGAAGTAGACTTGGTTTCCGCGAACTTCGCGACGGATGATGCCAACGTCGGCCAGTTGCTTCAGTTCCCGTTGAACGGCCCCAACTCCTCCGCCCAACGCCCTGACAATCTGGCGCAAGTAGAACGCCTCGTCGGCATGCCCGAACAGCAGGCCAAGGATTGCGCGGCGGTTGCGGGGAAAAAGCCCCGCCGCAATTCGATCGTGTTCAGCATGCGTACTCATTTGTGGTACAATTGTACCACTTTAGGTTACGGTAGTCAAATGTGGGCCCTTTCGCCCTACTCCCCC
>Ga0180432_10012154_pt1 | contig 10043 bp, 11 predicted proteins | sample SS_ome_10_FD_132414 | JGI IMG/M metagenome (GOLD analysis project Ga0180432, IMG submission 132414) | Hypersaline lake sediment archaeal communities from the Salton Sea, California, USA - SS_1_MS_2 metaG | ecosystem: Environmental > Aquatic > Non-marine Saline and Alkaline > Hypersaline >...
TCTTTTACAAAATATCAAAAAAGTGGTTTTGATGAAAAAGAACAGGAAAATTTAGCATCTACTCTAAAAGAATTAGATAGCAAAGGGGTAAAGTTCTTACTTTCGAATTCAAATACATTATTTATTAATCAGTTATATAAGGATTTTACCATTGTAGAAACCACTGTTGGTAGACATATTAACAATAAAAATAAAGGTGAAAGTAAAAAAAACAATGAGGTTTTAATTTTTAATTACTCACTTAATGACGATTTGGACGAAAACTCAGATGAGAGCTCAGATGAGAGTTCGGATGAAAACTCAGATGAGAGTTCAGATGAGAGTTCGGATGAAAACTCAGATGAGAGTTCAGATGAAAGTTCGGATGAAAACTCAGATGAGAGCTCAGATGAGAGTTCGGATGAAAATTCAGATGAGAGTTCAGATGAGAGTTCGGATGAAAACTCAGATGAGAGTTCAGATGAGAGTTCGGATGAAAATTCAGATGAGAGTTCGGATGAACTTAAAGATGTTCAAAAAAGCCTTAAAAAATTAAAATTAAAAACTAGAGACCTTGTTTTACTTAATAATAAGGATGTCCTAGATTGGACAATTAAAGAAGGTAAGTGGAAAAATATGACCCAAAAACCAAGTTTAAATGTTATTGAAAAAAAGTGGGGTAACTCGATTATCAATCAGGTTAACAACAACCAATGGACAACCCAGTTGGGTGAGCTTATTCTAAAAGAATTATTACTTTTAACAAAGGGCAATGTTTGGAGACCAAAGGAGATGAATGGGTATAAACCAGACTGGGAAACAGATGATGCCATTTATGAGGCGAAAACAAGAAACTGGACAACCTCTGGAACTGCTGGTGAAAAAATACTTGGAACTCCATATAAATATGCAGATTCTGTACTGGATTACGGAAAACCATTATATATCGTTGTCATTGCTTATCAAGAATATGAGGCAATTACCAAGTTTAATTTATTTAATACTACCAGTGAAAGAAGGGTAAAAATGATTAAGCTTTGGAACTCAATGGATATATATTTTGTAAAGTTCTCAGACCTTTTAAAAGAGGTTGGACTTATATAATTTATTATAAATAGTTAAACTATTACTAATTTCAAAAACAAAGTTTTCTAGAAACATCATTTTGGTCATAACAAGGCTTTTCCTTTTTCTTTCGAGTTAATTTAGATATGGATGCCTTCCTTTCTATTAAAAGCCGTGCTATACGTGCCTTGTCATAGTCAAAGTCATCGTGAATATGCCTAATTTCATATGGTTCAAATAAACATATTTCCCAATGATGTTTTATCCCTGGTAATTCTGTTGAAAGTTCATCTGCTCCAAACCCATCAAAGATTTTTGGCAATCTTCCTTTTCTGCGAGAGTACAATAATGAATTCAAAATATGTGTGTCTGCCACATAACTAGTATTTCTTTCTATTGTTCCGTCTGATTTAACTTTGATTGCATCATCAAAAACATTTATTGTTGCCACTTTTAGCTCATCAACATATAAGCAAAATAAGTTTCGCAAAAAGGATATTATTTTTTTGTCACCAAGGTTCAAAATAAACAAGTCACGGTTTGTTTTAAAATGGGAAACAATTCCATATGTTGAAGCAGTAGATGGAGAATTAGTATACCATCTCCCTAAACGGTCCCCCCTAGACAAATATCCTCTGTATAAATCATTGTTCTCATGAATAGTTAAAAACATTGTTACTTTTGGAATTCATATACTCTCTGTAATATTAATCAATTTTACAAAAATTGATTAATATCCACACGGTATCAATATCAATATTTGAAAATGAACATCGACGAAATAAAGGCAATCAACCTTATTGATGAGGTTGGTTCTAACGTTGAGTCCATCGAAGGACTAATTCACGCAATTTTCCATGAATATCCGAAGCGCGTTCACAAGATTCTTTGCGAAGGAGTAATTTATGGTGGAAGCCTGTTGGCTTACGGTACTGGTTCTATCCCAAACGATGTGGATATTATGCTACCAAAGACCTCTCTGAAGAACAGGGGGATGCAAGTATCATTGCGTCGATCGTCGTATACTATTATTATTTGGAAGAGAGAAAACCGTCTTCGAGATGAATTCAAGACTCTTTCAATCACACTAAAGGATGACGAAAAGATTGAAGATTTCCTAAAACGGCTAGACAATTATCGTCATGATATGAGGAGTCTTGCAGCTAAGGCTGCAACCGTTCCACAAAAGCATTATTATCTTACTAGGAGAGGTATTCCGACGATTGACACAGTTGTTTGTCTAGAAGACAGTCCTCTGGACGTTCTTCTGTGTGACACAATTCCCTTTTTTACGATTGGTGGCTTGTATGCAGAAGGACAAGCTATTTTCGAGGGAAAACCTTTCCTAAAGTCTCGTCTTCCAGACGTATCTGTCCTTGATATATTTAAAGATTTCAAGAGTGGTGTACTTCGGACAGTAGGTCCAATTGACGAAGTGCTATCCGCGAATAGACAAAACGTGACTCAATTCGTGCTTCGAGCACAAAAGTATTATTTCGGAAAGAACAAGTTTAGAACATTTGCTTTTTCACGTAGCACATGTCAACTCATTGCCTCGAAGCTCGACTGTATGTATACAAGGTGTCTTCTTCGAAGTTTCCAAAATGTCCAGTTTTACCGGGACCTAACGAACTACGTTCTTCGTCAAATTATCGAAGAGATTGGTTTCACCGATGGACCACTCCAACTTATTATGGAATATTCTCGGAAGTGGAACTCCTATTACGATGAAGAGGAAAGACGCTTTTTAGAAAGAATTCGCCGTGTTCGAGACAACATTCAACATGGAGAAGAGCGTATTCGTCATTACATGGACAAGAGGAAGCGACTCGAAGAAAAACTCGACGCAATTCGAAGATCCTGAAAATTTTCATTAAATAGTAATACTTAAAGATGAATATTCTTATTAGGAAATGCCCATTAAATTCATCAGCTTAAATTATGATTTTGTTAACAAAATAAAAAATCATGGGTTTGAAGCATAATGTATGAAAATCGAAGAATATAACCCAGACAAACCATCATACTATGTTAGCCCTGCAAATAGTTTATGTTTCATAGATAGTGGAATTGACTATTCGTTATCGAGAATTATTTTTCCAGGAATTGAAAATATGGTCAAGTCGAAACTTACTAAATATGGAAAAAGAAATTTATTTGGGAGACAATATTTACCAATTGGTAGTTCCATTATCATTCCATATGATGAAAACAGAAATTTAGTTGTTGCACCAACAATGTTACTACCACAAAATGTCTCAAAAACAAATAATGCTTATTACGCTACAATGGCTGTTCTATATAATGTTTTAATGAATAATCAAAATATATCATTTGATAGTGTTGATATTTTATTAACATCTATGTGTTGTGGTTTTGGGATAATGGACGTTGATACTTCTATAAATCAAATTTTAAGAGCAATTTGTGATTATAAAATGTATAAGCCTTCATTTTTATGCAGAAATGTTTTAATATCATAACCAAATCTTTCAGAACAACCAAAAATCTATCAAAACGCAGAATGGTTAAATATTGAACCGTCTGTTATGAAGCATGTTATTAACAATCTACATATTGTATATGATGTTTTTCTTTAAGTATTTTAATTTCTTATAAGTATGGCTTAAAGATGTCCCATTTTAAATTTCCAAGGGTGTAAATAGGTTATTTAATACGTAAAAAAACTGATTATTACTTTAACAGCTTTTGATATATATTTATCAAAATGAATACTTGTAGAGTTCAAGGATGCAGATTTAGTTCTTCTCATGTGACACCCGCCCACCGGTGCGGTGTTTGCAATAAATTTGGACATGGTGAAATAGAATGTGGAAACCAAAGAAAAATTAATACTTTAAAAGAACTTTCAAAAAGCGATACGATGGCACCAGGTGCCCGTTGTACGTTATCATTTTGCAGTTACCGGTGGTCACACACAAACAATGCTCACCATTGTAGGAAATGTGGCGAACGAGCACATTGTATGACAAATTGTCCACATTCGAGAAGACCTGCTCCGGGTAGTATTTTTTCACGTTGGGAAGAAGACAGTAAAATGCTTTCTGAAGAAAAGGATTCTGATTCAGAATCTGGTCTAGAAACTAATTCTGAACCAGAAGAAAAATCAGAACGCCCACTTAAGAAGAAGAAAACAGGAGTATCAGTAAAAAATTATGTGATTAAATGCCCAGTGTGTAAGACAATGAATGTTTTTTCAAATCCTAAAAAACTATTTGTTGATTCAGAATGTGTCATATGCATGGACAATAAAGCACAAATTTTATTTCCAGGGTGTTCACATGTTTATGTTTGTTTAACTTGTTGTGACAAACTAAACGAACATGTTGAAAGCAAAAGCTCGTATTTTTCGGGTTCAGGTTCATCAAGTTCATCAAGTTTCTTCCCAGAAGACGACGAAGGTTCAGAAGCTAACGCATTAAATGCTTTAGGAGAGGAAGAAGGCAAAGTATATATTTGTGTTCCGGCTGGAATGGGGTGTACTTTTTGGTACCGCAGAAACTATGTTTCTGCGCCACTTGAAAGGCTTTTTATGCACTCTGATGACTGGGGACAATATGGAGGGGTTGGTAGTGTTCCAGAACACTCCGCATTCATAGCCGGTTATAGGCAGATTGAATATTCTAGTTAAAGAATATAATTTATAGTTCAATGAGCATTACATTATACGTATCCAGTTATAAGTGTAGGTACGTTAATCCTGGTACAGTTTTAAACAGTATTAATCACATATGCAAAATTCACAAAACGTTTAGTAATGTTGAATCTAACGGGTATATAGTGCAAGAAGTTGGATTTAGTATACAAGTATTTGATATTGACAATATAACGTTTAAGGAAAACGTATGGGAACCCTTAAAAATTCTTTTAGATTTAAAGTGTGCGTTTGTAAAAAAAGACGGAGAATATATGGGGTGTATTTTAAATTGGCCAAATGTTTTTAAGCCATCGGTATGTTCAAAATTAGAACATAAAAGCTTTTCCTCATAAAATACAAACGTCCTCATAATACAGGGGCGCTGTATTAAAAAATCGATTAAAAAATAAACAATAAACTACTTAAAGGGAATGACGTATAAAATAAAGAGAATGTCTCGAAAAAAAGATGCTAGTACATCATTTGACATTAAGGCTATGTTTGCTAAATTTGAGCAAGCAGAACCCCCTTCAAGAGACTCTCCTGAGAAAGAGGAATCAAAAAAAGATTTTTCAGAGATGGAAAACTTTAAATGCCCCTATTGTCAAGAGAGCACATTAACAGTTGACGAAGGTATCTTCGTTTGTACAAGTTGTGGAAAAGAAAACGGTACTGTTATATCTGAAAAACAAGAATGGCGTTCTTTCACAGACTCATATGATAATAAAGATGCTTCACGTTGTGGGATGCCTTCGAATCCCTTACTTCCACAGTCCTCGTTGGGCACGGTAGCACAGGGAAATATGAGATTTGGTTTTAGCAGACTTCAAATGCAAAATGCCATGCCAAGTCATGAGCGCTCTCGTCTTGATGCAATTAAATGGATTAAAAAGGCTGCTAAGAAACTTTCTATTTCAGGAGTCTTAGCAGACATGGCGTGTTATTTATATGTTAAATTAACTGAAAATGTAAAAGTAAAAAGGGGACCTGTTCGAAGAGCTGTTATGGCAAACTGTCAGTTTGCTATTTGCAAACGAAAGGGAACTGGGTGTTATGTTTGTCCTGAAAAATTATCAGAAGCTTATGAAATCACTGTCAAAAAGTTTAATGAAGGAAGCAAATTATTTGCAGAACTGTCATTTTACAAGACAAAATGTGGTGGAACTGGCAAGAAATGGGATGATAAACTAACAAACTCCCGATTGAGTTTTGTGAAACCAACTGAACCAGAAAATATTATCAGAAATGTTTGCGAAAAACTATCCCTGGAAGATATTGATATCGCAAGCATTATTTATATTACACGAAATGTCAAGAAACTTGGAATTATCAGCTCAAAAATGCCACAATCAATTGCAGCAGGATGTATCCTATTGCATGTTAAAGAAAAGGGCATGAAACATATTCGTTTAAATAAGATATCTAACTTTTGTACTGTTTCTGATTCAACTGCAAAGAATACATATAATGAACTTAAAAGATACAAAGGTTTTATTATTCCTAAAAAAATGGAAGATATTATGTCTGGAGAAGTTGGTGATTGTATGCCAGAAAAACAGTTGTCTAAAATTTATACAGCACCTCAGCGATCACTACCCCCATCTGTAATTATTAAAGCAGATCTTAAGCGGATAAATGTTTGCAGAGGAAGACCTAAAAAGGAAGTTGATTAATCATGATTATTTATAGTTTACTATTTTTGTCGTACACAAACTTTGCCAGCTCACGCATTGCATCATGTAGCTCTAATAACAAAACGCACAGCGGTTGGTTTCGTCCTGACCGTGAGTCACACAAACGCTATTGAAGCACTTGTTACATCTAGAAGTTCTTGGAACACCGCACAAACAAAATGCAGCAGTGCCCTTGTCACCACCTCTTTGCACAACTACTTGATGGCATTTTCCTCTTTCGAGACCCAGACCCCAGACGAGAATAAGAACCAACCCGTGAACCCCGGTGCTTCCTTTTTGAGATAAGTCGTAAGCGCTTCTTTGAGGTAGAAGGACGTAAGCTGCTAGAACTGCTGCTTCTGCTGCTGTTGCTGCACTGCCCGCGGCAATTTCGGATGCTGCAGCTGCTGGTGTGGCTGCCTCTGTAACCGCTGCTGCTTCTGCTGCTAGAACTGCTGCTGCTAGAACTGCTGCTGCTAGAGTTGCCATTGTTGAGCTGAATTGTCAGTTCCCCGTCAATCACAGCAAACTTGAAACTAACTGTTTCATGGACTTTTATGATATGAGTCAAGAGGATTTGCTCCTGCTTGATGACACCCTGTCGTGTTTGTTTTTGTCGGTCGCTAATGCACGCCAACACATCGTTCACTCCTCTAAACAGAATGTTTGATGTATCAAACCAGATAAAAGACGACACACCAACGATGCACAACCCCCAGAAGGAGTATAGAAGTGCAATAAGCGGATGCCGTGTCGCAGAGTAGATACCGTCGCGGTTCGTGTACCGACGATATCGTGTACCCGTGACATGTTTGCGCACGCAAACAGAGTGTTGCAACATCTTTTTAGCACGTGGTTTCGAGATCTTGGGAGGAACAAAGTTCATGTTATGGTTTCCTCGGAACCCACTGTTTTTGCCCTTCCGTGTGTTGTCCCGGAAAGTCTCATACATGTAAATTGCCTGGACATTCCCATCCTCGTCCACATCGACCTCGGTGCAGGAGTCAATAATTTAAGAGCATACGTCTCCAATAACTCCCTTAACTAGGTTGATAAGGAGGGCAAGGTAGGGTAATACTTCCTTTACTTTAATTTTCCGACAATTCTGCCCTTTGCGCTGAAATAAGCCCGAAACAATTGGAGCAACACAGAGACGGTAAGCGTTCTTCCCAAATGGGGAGTCAAACTTTTTATTTGCCGCACCCTTAGGTAAGGGAAACTTCTTCTGCATGAAACTGAACACCTCCTGAAAAAGGGCACCCGTTGCCGTCGTACCACATGAACATCTGCCAGCACAAGTGCCAACACAGATACCACACGAACAATTGCAACCACATGTGCCATCGCACTGACATCCATCGTAGCAGTCGTCTTCCTCGTCACAGTTGCACCCACAGGTTACGTCTCCCTCTAGTGTGTAAGGTGTTCCTCGAGTATTTGGAAATTCCATATCCAGAATCGGAACACCTACCTCTCTCTCTTCCTCCAGTTTGGAGGAATTGCCAGAAGACATACTTAGTTTAGAACCCATAGTTCTAACTTTCTATTAAACGGTTTATATCAAAGAAATGTTACATTTTTTTTAAATGTTTAAAAATATTAACTACATAACGTTTATTGATTTAGTTAATATTTTTTACATATACGGTGCCGTTATACTTGTTACATGTGTTTGGAGACACATTTGAAACATCATGAGAAATAATCTAAGAAATCATAAGTGTCAACCCATACCATATCAATATTAATATCGTTTGCGTTAAAACAATATGTTTGTTTACTGGTTTTTCCAAAATAAAATTTCTAAAGAATTGAAAGAAGAAAAGAACAAATAAAAATGTTATAAACAGGTTTGCTGCTCGTTGTTGATTTGTGTAATACTCCGAACGTCTATTGGATAAATTAGTTAACATTCTCTATTAAGATATATTATCGAAAAACATAATTATCTGGGTCTTACCGTGGTCTGATATGTCTTCTACTCATCTGGGAATTTGTATTTTCAAAAAATCCTTGATAGTCATTTCTTCCTGTTAAAACGTTTGTTATACTAGCGCTTATTACATACCATAAAATATAAAATATCAAAGGTGCAAACGTACTATTATCCATAAATGTCTCCATTACATCTTTGTTTGAAGTTAACATTGTCATAACAACACCAAATAGTATAATATATAATACAGATGACACGAGCATAAATTTGTTTTGTGCGGGTGTAATATATGAGGTATATTTTCCAAGAAGTCCTACAGCAACAATTAATACCAATGATATTACTAATGCAATCATCTTTTAGATTATACTATTTCTAATATTTTTTCTAGCGGGTATCTTCATCATGAAAAGGGATAGACGCTGAACGAGTCAGAGGAACATTTAGTGCTAAAGCTATGTTCGAAAAAACAGTTACAGAAAGCAACCATAATGCAAATAAAAATGCTGTGAACATAACATTTGTAAATGGCATTTTTTCACCGAATGTCATGTGGTAAATATAATAAAAAACTAAAAACAATCCAGCTTCAATTAGCAATGTTATTCCTTGATCAAATGTTAAAATGCTTGTAGATGTCATTCTTTCCTTATATAATATCTTTTGCTAATAATTTTTACTATTTAATTTATCCACCTCAGTTAATGGTGAACTCGGTCCCACCGCTCCGAAGAAGGATTGAACCGTTAATAGGAGGGTTGTCGTCGTCAAGACGCTTCTTGTCCAGAAGTCGCTGGCGGGCGTCTACGTCACCAATTGCTAGAAAATCGGTTGGTGTGTCAACCGCGAAGTGCTTGAACCCACCTAGGGTGTAATCCCCAAACTGGTTCGGTGTCACAACGCTAACGCCAGTGATTGGTCCAGAGCGACTTGCGTCCCACAGAGGCCAGAAATTAACTGGGTATCGAGCCTTTGGCCCAGGCATGAAGTAAGAATCTCCCTCAAAGTCCCGCATTCGCAGGAGAAAAGGGAGACATTTACGACATGCTGTACAAGCCATGATGTCGTTCATCCCATCACCAAGCCCGGCTGGGAAGGGAACAGCCTTTGCAATAGCCGCCTTCATCTGGTCAGTAAGATCCGTTGTAAGAACAACAGGAATTCCACCGCAGATAGAAACAGGGCGATGCTTCTCGTTGGAAAAGCCGTTTTCCCATAGATGCCAGGCCCGGAGAGAGGACATACGACCAGAAATAGACATTGTCTGGAGATCATTCTCCACAACAAATTCATCGTTCTTGATCTCGTAAAAGCTCATGGTTGGTAATCATTAAAAAACATCTGGTAAAAATATTAATTAATTTTATAGTTTTGTCTAGAACGTCTTAAAATCGCACTGATAATCATTACCAATCTGTTAAAAATTGAATCTTTTTGTTATTATATCCACATCGTTATGTGTTATAAAAGGAACAACGTTATAGATTGAACGATCTAAAAAATCGAAGGTTATAAAAGGTATAAACAAAATAAAAGAAAAGATATAAGTACGGTTCTTATAAGAAAACCATGTCAAACTCAGAAACAAGTAGTTATAACAGCTTTAATAGCAGTATTACGGATACCTTACTGACTACGTTACGAAAAAGAGAAGTTTCTAACGAAATCGGTGAGCAAATTAGTGAGGATGAACTCAAGCTTATAAGTCCTTTTGAAGAAAAGGACGAATTCA
>Ga0180432_10012155_pt1 | contig 10042 bp, 16 predicted proteins | sample SS_ome_10_FD_132414 | JGI IMG/M metagenome (GOLD analysis project Ga0180432, IMG submission 132414) | Hypersaline lake sediment archaeal communities from the Salton Sea, California, USA - SS_1_MS_2 metaG | ecosystem: Environmental > Aquatic > Non-marine Saline and Alkaline > Hypersaline >...
CGAACCAGAACGCCTGTGGAGAGGAAGGCCCTGGCTGCGGTTTCCGCAGCGAAACCACGCCTCGCCGAAGCAGGAACCTACAGTGCGTCCTGTAACTAGGCACACTCAAGTAGGACAGTTAGGATGAGCCCGGCTAGACTGCCGTTAAGGAGGAAGAAGGCATGCAGACCCCGCTCGTGATAGACATAGAGACGATTCCGAACACGGATGTCGAGGAGATGCTCCCCGAACCCAAGCCGGACGCGAGGCTGAAGGATCAGGCGAAGATCGCGGCGGACATCGAGAAGAAGCGGTCCGAGGCGGTCGGGAAGATGGGGCTCGACCCGAACTTCGGCAGAATCTGCGTAATCGGATACGCCTCGCGCAGCGAGGGCGGTCCCATCGACACGTCGGACAGCCGCCTGGCCGAGGCCACCGACGAGGCGGAGGCCGCGATCCTGGAGGAGTTCTGGCAAAGGGTCAAGAAGGCGGACCGTATCGGCTCGTTCAACGGCTCCGGATTCGACCTGCCGTTCATACTGCGACGGTCGTGGCTGCTCGGCGTCAGGCCGACGCGGGTGTTTGAGGTGGTGCCGTGGAGGTGCGCGAGCGGGGAGGCGAACCACATCGACGTGAGGATGGTCCTCTCCGGCGGAGACGCCAAGGCCAAGGGCACCCTCGATCTGTACGGGAAGCTGAAGCTGGGCCGGGGCAAGACGGAGGGCATGGACGGCTCGCAGGTCTGGGATTACTGGCAGCAGGGGCGGGTGGACGAAATATGCCAGTACTGCCGCGACGATTGCGCGACCAGCCTGGAGCTGCTGGAGTCGCTGTACGGGTTCTACCTGCCGATGACGGAGTGAGGAGGGCGGCGCGATGTCCAAGAAGAACAACAAGAAGAGCAAGCGACCCGGCCGCGCGGATGTGCAGTCCGACAGCGAGGCCGAGCAGATATTCTCCGAGCTCGAGGACATGGTCTCGCCGTTGCCCGAGAAGAAGTCCGGGAAGGACAAGATTCTCGAGCGCGCCGAGGAGGCCAGGGACGAAGCCAAGAGGCCCCCGAGGGTGTTCGGCCCGGAGGGCGAGGTCCATCCGCCTGCGGGCAACCGCACGGGCGCGGTGCTCCCAGGCGCCGAGGGCCACAAGAAGGCCAACGAGGAGTTCCTGAAGAAGAAGGGCGAGGCCGAGGAGGGCGGCGTAGATCCGGTGGCCACCCCGTCCGGGCCGTCCCGGCCGCCGGCCGGTGCCGGGCGCCCCAACCGCCGCAAGTTCTCGCCGTCGCAGGCCGACCCCGCCCCGACCCCGCCCGACAAGCCCGACGAGGCGGAGTCCGAGCAGGCCCCCGCCCCCCCGCCCCCCCAACCGGAGTCGAGGCCGCTCCGCGGCGGCGTGGCGCTCCCGGACGCGGGCAAGGCCAAGAAAAGGCTCGGGGGTGACTGATGGGACACAGGCTCGCATACGTGACGCCGAAGTCGAACCCCCGCATCGCCAGCTACAGGATGGCACGGGACACGGTCCGCCTCTGGCGGGAGCACGGGCACGACGCTTCGCTCGCGGTGTTCGGTGAGGAGCTGCCCGACGCCGACGCGTACGTGTTCTGCAAGTGCGTCCCGCAGGAGCGTCCCCGGCCCGGCGCGCTCGTGGCGTTCCACATGCACGACTTCTGGGACCCCGACGGCCGGACCGTCGAAACGACGCTCTCGAAGCTCGCGGGCGCACCGATCGACGTGCTTGTCCCGTGCAGCGAGCCGTACCGCGACAGGATCGAACCCGCCGCGAGGGGCATCGGGATGAGGGCGTCATGGTGCCCGGAGTCCCCGGTCTTCGACGTCCCGCCGCCCGTCAGGCACCCGCCGCCCGACGGCCCGTTCCGCGTCGGGTTCCACGGCACGGGATCCACGTTCAGGTTCCTGACGGGCGACCCGGCAAGGGGCATCGAGAGGGTGGCCGCCAAGTTCCCGGTCGAGCTCGTCGTGCTGAGCAACTTCCCGAGGGCCATAACCGAGGACGCGCTCAAGGACTCGCTCAGGATGCGGCGGGTGAGGGTGCGGTACGCCCCGTGGACGCTCGACACGCACGCCAAGGAGATTGCCTGCTGGGACGCGGCCGTCCTGCCCGCCTCCCACGGCGGCGACTACGCCCTCATAAAGAGCTGCAACCGGCTGCGGGAGGCCCTGTCGCGGGGCGTGCCGGTTATCGGCCAGAGGTGGAACCCCGACATGGAGTGGTTCTCCCAAGGCGGCGAGACATGCGCCATCGCAGGCAGCTCGGAGGAGTGGTTCAGGGCCGTGAGGAAGGTGTTGAGGTACCGCGGCACGCGCAACTCCTACATGAGGAGGTCCGTCAAGAGGCTGATGGACCAGTACGGCCCCGCCGCGGTCATGCGGAGGTGGGAGGCCGTTTTCGACGCATAGCACACGGAGGCTCGGATGAGCAACCTGTTCGTGATAGTCGGCCCGAGCGCGGTCGGCAAGAACGCCATACTTGACATTCTGAGGAAGGGGCCGTACCATCGTCGTGTGGAGGAGATAGTGAGCGCGACGACCCGTCCGCCGCGGTGCGGCGAGAGGGACGGCGTCGATTACCGCTTCGTGTCCAGGGACGAGTTCCTTGCGATGCGGGACGGCGGCCTCCTGGCGGAGTGGGCGGAGTTCGAGGGCAACCTCTACGGCACCCCGATCGATCTGCTGTCCCGCCCGCAGGGCGACGCCATGCACGTGTCGATTGTGGACACCACGGGCGCCAGGACAATCAAGGGCAAGCTCGGCGACCGGGCGGTGACGATCTTCGTGATGCCGCCGGACGAGGACGCGCTCCGGCGGAGGTTCGCCAAGAGGTCCGCGTACGACGGCGAGGACATCGAGAAGAGGATGGCGCGGGCGCGCAGGGACATGGCGACCGCCGGGGAGTTCGACCACATCGTGGTCAACGACGATCTGGAGACCGCCGCCGCCGAGGTGGCCAGGATAATGGGGCTAGAGACCTGAACAAGGGCGACACACCATCTTTGGACAGGGCCATCGCCACCGGGCGCGAGGCCGCGCTCGCGGCCGCCGCCGAGTCCCCGGACTACCTCGTGGTGTACGGCTCCAGGCTGTACGGCACGGACACCCCGGAGAGCGACGCGGACGAGCGGGGGTTCGTCGTGCCGCCGTTCGAGTACCTGGCCGGGCTGTGCCGGTTCGACCAGAGGGTCGAGACCTCGCCCCGCGACAGGATAGTGTGGTCGCTCGCGAGGTTCGTCGCCATGCTGCTGAAGGGCGATCCGCAGGCGTACGAGATGCTCTTCGTCCCCGATGACAAGGTGCTGTCGATGACGCCGGCCGGCCGGGCGCTGCGGGACGCGCGCGGGCTGTTCGCGTGCCGGAGGTTCCACAGGAGGATAGTCGGGTACGCCCAGTCCGAATGGAGGAAGGTCCGCGGCGTTACGCTCGAGCCCGTCCGCCGGACGCAGACGGAGAGCGGGGTCGTGGACGACATCCGGTCCGTGTTCTCGCCGGACAAGCCGGAGATGGACGAGGTCATCCGGCTCCTGTTCCTCAACCACGAGCGCAGGGAGGTGAAGGCGACCCGCAAGCTCGGCGAGAAGCGAAAGTCGCAGGTGGAGAGGTTCGGGTTCTGCGTCTCCAGCGCGTCCCACTCCGTGCGGCTCATGGGGGAGCTGGAGGAGATGCTGAGGCACGGCACCCTGTCGTTCCCCAGGCCGAACGCCGACTGGCTGCGCGACGTCAAGCAGGGCAGGGTCCCGTTCGACGAGGTCGAGGCGGAGTTTGTCCGCGCCGCAGCCGCGGCCGAGTCCGTCGCAGCCGAGTCGGCGCTGCCGGAGAAGCCGAGGCTGCATTCCATAGAGCGGCTCTACCATTCGATTGTGGCGTCCAAGCTGCTCTCGGACGAGAGGGTCGCCGAGTACGCCTCGCTTTCGGAGGTCCGCCCATGAACCTGAGGACGCCCGAGGAGATTTCCCTGCTCAGGGACGCAAACCAGCTCGTCAGGGCCGCGCTGGACGCCGTCGCGGCGGAGATAGCGCCGGGCGTCACCACCGGACACCTGAACGCGGTGGCGGAGTCCGTGCTGTCGGCCGCCGCCGCCGCTCCGCTTTTCGTCGGCCAGCGCATGCCGAACGTGACGCTGCCGTTCGCCGCCGCGACGTGCGTCAGCGTGAACGAGGAGATAATCCACGGCGTCCCCGGGGACCGGGAACTCCTGGAGGGCGACATCGTGTCCGTGGACTGCGGGGCGAGGCTCGCCGGATGGTGCGGCGACTCCGCGAGGACATGGGCGGTCGGGTCGGCGGACCGGGCCTCTATGCGGCTCATGGACACCACCCGCGAGGCGCTAGACATCGCGATATCCGAGATAAGGCCCGGCAGGAAATGGAGCGAGATCGCAAGGCGGATACAGGCCCTCGCCGAGCGGTCGGGCTTCGGCGTCGTCCGCGATTTCGGCGGGCACGGCGTGGGCCGGGAACTCCACGAGCCGCCGCACGTGCCGAATTACTCGGACGACATGTTCCGCAGGAAGGGTCCCCCGGACTTCACGCTGCAACCGGGACTGGTGATAGCCGTGGAGCCGATGCTCACGGCCGGCACCTACCGGACCGAGCAGTCCGCGCCGGGCGAATGGCCGATAGTGACGAGGGACCGCAGGCGGTCCGCGCACTTCGAGCACACCCTGGCCGTCACGGACACCGGCGCCGACGTGTTATCGGCATACTAGCGGTTCCGTAGGCGAACGCGATCTGTATCAGGCCCGCCGCGGCCGGGAGGCACCCGGCCCGGTACCGACAGCACTGGTACTCGGTGCGGGCCGATTGCGGGACGCCGTCGTCGGCCGTCCACAAGTCGGTGTTCAACGGACGCGTGAGGGAGGCGGACATGAGGCCGGCCGGGCCGAACCCCGACTGCCGCTGGTGCGGCGGCACCGGGGAGGTCGCTCGCCACCTCGACGAGGGAGTGCCTCGACTGCTGGGGCGATCAATGAAGTCCGGTGGAGAATGAAATCATGAAGACAAGGGAGATACTGGACAGGCACGGCTCCGCGAACGGATGGCCCGCCGGGACGCTGCTCCGGCTGCTGTGCGAGTTCGTGGACGACCAGCCGCGGCGGGTCAGGGACATGCTCGACGAGTCCCTCCGGGACATCGCCGCGGAGCCGGACGCGCCGAGCATCCCCGACGCGGCCGCGACGCACCGCGGCTGGAGCGTCGTGCCGAAGCGGGACTTCGGACCGAACGGGTTCCTGATCCGGGGGGAGGTCGTGAGGGACGGCTTCCTCGCCATCGATCCGCAGGGCCGGAACTGCATGCCCGGGGGCACGTGGTTCCGCACGGTCCGCGACGCCAAGGCGCACATCGACATCTACGAGGCGGTCGGCGGCGACGCCGCGATGTTCTGGCGCGTGTCGCGGACGCTGACCTCGCTGCAACGCCTGATCGAGGGACTCGCCGACAGGTGCCCGCTGTGCGGGGATCCGCACGCCCCCGGGGGCCTTGGCGGCTGCCCGGTTCAGGAGGCCGCCGCGGCCGCGGCGCAGTGGGACGCCGAGGGCGCCGGGCAGGGGGGTGGAGCATGAGCGGCATGACGCTTTTCGAGGTGAGGAGGTCCCGGAACCCCCGAGGACGTCGGGAGGCCGTTCGACGAGTCCGCCAGGCTGGTGGCGGCCGCTGCGTCGAGGGGCTGGGGGCCTGCCGCGTGTTCAAGAACCAGGCGTTCGACGGCTCGTCGGTCGCCGGGGTGCCCCCGGCGGAGCTGACAATCGTGGCCGACGTCAACCAGTACGACTCCACGACGGCGATAATCGAGGCGATAGCCGCCGAGGCGGCGGCCAAGGCCGGGAGAGAGGTGGGAAAATGAACGATTGGCGGAAGGGAAACCAGGGACAGGACAGGAAGAGGCCCCGCCGCCGGCGCGAGCGCGAGCAGAGGCGGGAGCAGCCCGAGCAGCCCAAGCCGGTGGGGAAGTGCTCCAAGTGCGGCGGCCCCACGGCCCCCGGCGCGAAGGAGTGCCGCCACTGCAAGGGCATGCAGCGGGACGACGCCTGACCAAACAAGGAGACGGACATGAGGACGCGCTCCGCGGCCTCGCCGCCGCCATCGAGACGGAGATCGGATCGAACATGCCCTTCCTACAGGCGCAGTTCGAGGAGGCGATGGACAAGGCCACCACCGTCGCGAAGTCCGAGATAACGGCCCATGTCGAGAACCTGGCCCGCATGGTGGGGGTCGAGGGGCTGCCGGTCGCGCTCGCGTCCTCCGCGCCGCCCCCTCGCTGATGCTTGAGGGTCCGCCGGACGAGTCCGGCTCATAAAGTCCTGGTAGGAAACCCGCGGCGTGCTTGAGGCAGCCGCCATGCTCCTGAGATGCGCCCTGCTCTGGGCCGCCGCCGCGATGCCCATGGTCGGCCTCATCCTCGCGCTTGAGGCCGCCCTCTGGGTCTGGGGCAGGCTCGACGAGCGGCAGCGGGGGTTGGTGCTGGCCGCCGCCTGCGCCGCCGCATGGTTGGCCGCCACGCTTCTGCTAGGCTAGGCCGTATCTCGTGCTGGCGCAATTCTATCGGCTGCTTGATTCCGCCGGCGCCTCCGGGTATGATCCCGCATCTGAACCGGCAACCCGAGGAGGCAAGGGCGGCGAATGAGCAAGTACCACAGACTGCGCGGCGCGATGGGCGACCCCGACCCGGACACGGACGAGGCCATCGCGGCCTGGCTCCGCGAGAACCTGTCGCTGGGCGGCTACGGGGACGAGATCCAGCTTCTCCGGGACGGCGCCCGGATCGGGGAGGCCGAGGCGACGGCCGCGGTCGCGGACGCCGTGTCCGCCACGCCCGAGTACCGGCACGCCCTCCGGCGCATGATTGCCGACGACCCGAGGTGGCGCGACTGGGCGCCCGTCGCTGAGGGCGTCCCGCCCGACGGCGTGGCGTTCGAGCACGGCGAGTTCAGCCGCCCGGTCGATCTGGGCACGCTGGAGGTGGTCGTCGGCCGGAAGGCCATCAAGCGGAGGCTCGACCGCAGGACCAAGAAGGAGGAGAGCCGGGAGACCAGGGAGGAGGACCTCCGGAGGAAGCTGGAGGAGACGCGGTCCACCGCCGAGTCCGACTACCTCGCGCACGCCAACTGCTGCGGATACCTCGCGGCCAACACCGCCGTGCGGTTCAACAGCGTCGCCAAGGACCAGTTCGGCACGAGTGTCATGACGCGGATATCCGGCATATCGCTCCCCGAGCTCCGCAGGTTCATAGACTCGGCGGGCAGGGCCACGCTCGCCGACATCGACACCCACTTGGACCGGCAGGACCAGCAGGACCACCGGCAGCCGAGGGAGTACGCCGACGACTTCAAGTCCGGCGTCATGGCCATGCACACCGGCTTCGCCAGGGACCTCGTCGACTTCCTCGACATGGAGTCCGAGGTGGACGTCGACGCCATAGCAAGGAAACACAAGGAGGACAAGTCGGACTCCGGCTTCCAGTCGCTGGGCCACTGGGGGGCGCCGCCGGAGGCCGTGCTGGCCAGGCTGGTCGAGCGGCGCAGGGACATGGACCCCGGCGACATCGAGGAGTGGTTCGAGCTCGGGCGCGCGGGGGAGCTGCTCCTGACGGGACCCGGATCGCAGAGGGCGGCGGGGAGGGAGTAGCATGCCGCGCAGCGACTTCCGCAACGACCACCCCTGGGGGCAGGACTGCGAGAGGGTGTTCCACGAGATGTACGGGGGCCGCGTGCGGCGCACGGACGGCAGGAAAGGGGACTTCGTCCTCATCCCCGGCGGCGAGAGGCTGGAGCTGAAGAGCGAGGCGTACTCCACCTCGTACCCGTTCGCCGACAGGAACAAGCTTTTCAGGCGGGTCATGGGGATCCAGCCGCCGCCGGACGACCGCGGGTGGGACAGGTCGCCGAACATAGCCGTCGAGGTGTGGTCCTCGGAGTTCGAGAAGCGCGGCGGCCCCTGGCAGGCCAGGGAACACGGCGTGCCGTACTACGCGCACTTCTTCGTCGCCGACGGCAAGGTCTTCGTGTACCGGACGGACCTGCTCGTGGCGTACATGGAGAAGATCGTCCTGAGGCGAATCGAGACGGATCCGGGCAGGTGGCTCATCACGCGCGACAACAAGGACGGCCTGTACAAGCGGTTCCGGAAGCAGAACGCGGGGTACGTCACGACGGGGTACGCAGTGCCGAGGCGGGAGGCGGCGAAGGTCCACTGCGGCAAGGTGAGGATGCTGGTCCCCGACCTGCTCGGGGAGCCCGACATCCCGTGGCCGTGACCGCTACGGCCAGCCGCCCTCGTTGTCTATCACGCACATCGCCTCGGTGGCGCCCTTGTGCTTGCCGTTCACCCTCATGTTCCTCTTCAGGTACGGCCGCCCCGGCAGGTGCGCCTCCATGTTCTGGTCCCAGTCGAACACTATGACCGTCCTGAACGCGCGGACGCACTCCCCGACGAACTCCCAGTACCGCCCGTAGTCGAACTTCACGTTGTACGCGGCCTTCTTGGACTCGTACGGCGGGTCCAGCACGGCGACGTCCCGCTCCTCGGGCACCGGCACGTCCGCGTAGTCCAGCATGTACAGCTCGGGCGCGAGCTCCCTGAACCTCGCCACGGACCGATGGAGATCGTCCGCGAGGCTCACGGAACCGCCCCGGTAGCTCTGCTTGATGGGCACGTTGTACCCGTTCCTGCTGTGCCTGTACACCCCGGAGAAGGACATCTTCTGGAGGTAGTACAGCCACCTCCACCAGTCCGGCCTCCCCCTCCTGTCGAAGTAGTCCGCCTCCGTGAAGGTCTCCATGACCGGCTGGCTCTCGTACTCCATGAAGTACCGCCACAGGAACGGGTCGGTGTCGTTCAGGATCGCGCGACTGGCCAGGTTGGCGGATATGACGCCCGAGCCCCCGAAGAACTCGACGAAATGCCTGCCCCTGTAGCGGTCCAGCCCCCTCACCCAGTACGCCTTGGAGCCGACGTACGACGGCAGGAACTTGATCAGGCTGGGCTGGTTGGACTCCATCCACCGATTCTATCGCCCCGTCTAGAATGCGGCATGTTCTGCGAAATCCACCGGCAGATGACCCTGGGGTGCGACTCCTGCGGCGACTTCTCGTGCGGCAAGTGCGACGATCCGGGCTGCGACATGGACTGCTGCGACCACTGCGCCCACGCCGAGCGGCGGCTCCGGTGGCGCCACTGGGCATCGGACTTCTGGCAGCGGTTCGTCCTGCGGAGGAACGGACTGCTGAGGCCCGACAGGCTCCGGGACTGGGCCGCGTATCTGTGGCTCTGGGCGAGGCGCGACCGCCGCTAGCGCCCGACGTCCACCACCGCGATCCCCCTGAGCGCGTTGCGGCCCAGGAGCACCCTGAACCTCATCCCGCCCCGGTCGGCCAGCGTGAACTCCCGGCGCATGCGGACCCCGCGGAGCTCGAGCGGAAGCAGGACGACCGGGCGGCGGGCGGACCCGCCGGCCCGCCTGACCTCGGCCCACCGCCTGATCCGGCGCTCGTGCCTGCCCGGGCACCCGGGGACGCCGAACGAGACCCACGTCTCGCCGCCGCGGTCGAACTCCCTGACGCCGCGCGCATCGACGGACGAGGTCCTCGCCCCGGTGTCCACCCTGGCGTCCAGCTCCGCGCCGAGCAGCAGCACCGGCTCGACGGGCCCGACGGTGATGTTGCCCCGCTTGCCCATGCCGCCCATAGGTTACGCGGCGAGGGGACTGTCGGCTTCAGCCGACAGGGGAATCGCCGCCCTCCTTCCTAGGATGCAGTCGTGGGAAGTTACCGGAAAAGCTGCGGCGCGGTCTACTCGCTCAAGTACCACATCGTGTGGTGCCCGAAATACCGCAAGCCTGTCTTGGTCGGTCGAGTGGCAAGGCGACTGGAGACGCTGCTGCGCGAAGTCGTCGGACATCTCGGCGCGGAAATCCAAGCGCTTGAGGTGATGCCGGATCACGTGCATCTTTTCGTCGAGGCCGACACGACGCTGTCCGTGTCCGAGTTGGTCATGCGGCTCAAGGGCAGGACGTCGCACGATCTCCGGGCCGAGTTCCCGCCCCTGCGCCGCATCGAA
>Ga0180432_10012157_pt1 | contig 10041 bp, 10 predicted proteins | sample SS_ome_10_FD_132414 | JGI IMG/M metagenome (GOLD analysis project Ga0180432, IMG submission 132414) | Hypersaline lake sediment archaeal communities from the Salton Sea, California, USA - SS_1_MS_2 metaG | ecosystem: Environmental > Aquatic > Non-marine Saline and Alkaline > Hypersaline >...
ACCCGGTAGCGTACCCGGTATCCTACCCGCCGTCCAAGTTCGAGCGGTACACGATTGCTGGCAGTCTTTTCGACAACAACCTGACTGAACGCGGCGTCGGAAAGGGCACGTGGTCTCCGATCTACGCTGGCTCGATGTCGTGCCGGGAGTTACAGGTACCCAGACGGCGGTAGGCGGCGGCGACGCGAAGATCGAGTTGCTTGCCGGTTTTCTTGTCCTCGGTCATTGGGTCCTCCGCTGGGCTTGGCCACGGCCTCAGACCTGACAGGTTTAGTGAGTTGGCACTAAAATCTGTCAGGTCTCGCAGTGGGCGCATACACCACAGCAGAACGCCCGCCGCACCGTCGCGATTTTGCCTCTACCGCGGGCGGGCGTTGTGTCAGAATTTGCGGCGTCAGGGTGAACCCACCGCCTTGGCCAACGCCTCGGACTCTAGACAAATCCCAAGGCGTTTTTGTTGTCAAAGGGCAAATTTAGTATACGCCCGTTTTGCGGAGGTTTCAAAAAGACAACCGCCGCGGCCGACCGCGTGCTGCCAGAGTAGGGGTTGGCCGAGCTCAGTTCGCCTCACCCGCATCCCCCGCCGAACGCCGAGCCCTCCACTCCCCCTCAAGCACCGCAAAGACCAGGTCGTCGGCCCACTCCCCCTTGCACCACACGCTCTCCCGCAAGTGCGCCTCCTGGCGCATCCCCACCCGCTCCAGCAGCGCGATGGACGCGCGATTGCGCGGGTCGACGGAGGCAAAGACGCGATGCTTGCCCAGCGAGAGAAAGAGGTAATCGAGCGCCGCGTTCAGCGCCTCGGTCGCGTATCCCTGCCCCTGGTGATTGGGGGCGAGCGTGATCCCCACCTCCGCCTGGTGGGGTTCCCCGGCCGGGAAATGAAGCCCGCAGTCGCCAATCAGGAGGCCGGATTCCCGCAGCGTGATCGCGAGCTGGAACCAGGTGTCCGGCGTATCCGGCTCCAGGTTCTGGAGGCCCTCGACGAAGGACTGTATCTCCTCCACGCTACGCGGCTCCCACATCTGGAAGCGCGAGACGCGCGGGTCGGAGCGAACCGCGAACATGGCCGCGCAGTCCGAGAGACGCAGCCTGCGCAGCACAAGGCGTGGGGTCAAGAGTTCAGAGAACGTCATCTGGTGAAACCGCTGGCCGTCAAGAGGCGGTGGATCGATTCACGAATCAGCCCGCGGTCGCTTGCTTTAGAACCTGTCCGACGACCCACGGTACGAGACTCATTCCGGCTGCCAAAGCCCAGCCAACAGCGCCTGGATCGACCACCTTCAACACGCGAGCGAGCCCCGGGACGTAGACGGCGACCAGGAGCAGGGTGACACAGAGGGCCAGCGCGCCCCACACGTAGCCGTTGCCGGTGATGTCGTTGCGCAAAAAGCCCGATCCCCGGTCACGCATGTTGAAGACGTGCCATAATTGCGCCAGGGCCAGGGTCAGGAAAGAGATCGTGACAGCTTGCTCCTCCCCTCTCTCCTGCCATGCGAGCGCCAACGCAAAGGCGCCCAGAACCGAAAGCGTGATCGCCAGACCGTACCCTGCAACAGCAAGCCAGTGGCGGCGCGCCATAACCGGCTCCCGCGGGTCGCGAGGCGGGCGATGCATAGCCGCAGGGTCTCCCCCTCCCACACCCAGTGCCAGCGCCGGAAACACGTCGGTGACGAGATTCAGAAACAGGATCTGCAGCGGCCGGATGGGCAGCGGCGCGTTGACCAGCGAGGCCAGGGCCACGACCATGACCTCGGCCACGTTGCACGAAAGCAGATACAGGACAAACTTGCGGATGTTGCTGAATATGGCGCGGCCTTGCTCGATCGCGACGATTATAGTCGAGAACGCATCGTCCTTCAACACGATATCGGCGGCCTCGCGCGCCACCTGTGTCCCGCGCTGCCCCATCGCGATACCAATGTCCGCTTTCTTGAGCGCTGGCGCATCGTTCACGCCATCGCCCGTCATGGCGACGATGGACCCAGCTTCCTGGTGCAAGGCGATCAGATCGAGCTTCTGTCTCGGGCTGACCCGGGCAAAGATGGGAGCCTCCAGGAGGTGTCGCCGTTCATCGCCCCCCAGGTCCCCTGCTGGCTTGAGATCGCTGCCGTGGATTACCTCCACCTCGTCGCTCCCGACCAGCCCCACGGCAGACGCCACGTTGGCTGCCGTGGCCGGCTGATCGCCCGTCAGCATGACGACGCGCACACCAGCCTCGTGGGCCGCTTCGATGACCGGGCGCACCTCGCTGCGCGGCGGGTCCAACGTCCCGATCAGGCCCAGAAAGGTCAGACCTCGATAGGGTTCGGCATCGGCGGCTTTGACCATCTTGGTCGCAACGGCCAGGACGCGCAATCCTTCCCCGGCCATCCGTTCGTTCCACTCAAGCCACTCCTGACAGACTGGGTCGGTCAGATCCCGTGGGCCTTCGGGGAACATGATGCGGGACGAGGCATCGAGCACCGCCTCAAGCGCGCCCTTGACCGCAATCCGATATCGGGTATCCTCCTCGTGAAAGGTCGCCATCATCTTGAGATCAGGATCAAAGGCCACCTCGCGCACCTCGGGCTTCTGATTCAAGAGAGGATCACGCCTGAGATCCGCTTTGGCACCTGCGACCAGCAGCGCCACCTCCAGGGGGTCACCAACCGCCGCACTCGCCTCCCCGGCACCGTCCGGCCCAAGCGATGCGTTGTTACAGAGCACCCCCACTTCCAGGGCCTGCCACAGGACCGTTCCATCCGCCACGTTGACCGGAGTCCCTTCACGGGTGAACTCGCCCTCCGTCCGCAGTCCCTCTCCCCCAACCTCAACCATACCTGACGACAGGGCAATCCGCGAGACCGTCATCTGGTTTTCGGTCAGCGTGCCGGTCTTGTCGGTGAGGATCACACCGGTAGCGCCCAACGTCTCCACGGCCGAGAGACGGTTGACCAGCGCGTTGCGGCGAGCCATGCGCCACATCCCCCGCGCCAGGGCAACGGTGGCGACGATGGGCAACCCTTCAGGCACGCTGGCAACGGCCAGGGCGATGCCTGTCTCGATCATCAGGATCGCCTGCTTGCCAGCGAGAACGCCGGCGGCAATCACGAACACGGCGATAGATACGGTCACCCAAATGAGCCGATGGCCCAGTTGTCTGAGCCGCTTCTCGAGGGGAGTGGCTTCTTCTTCCGCCTCTTCAACCAGAGCGGAAATGTGACCCAGCTCTGTCTCCATCCCGGTCGCAACGACGACACCTGCGCCGGCCCCCCGGGTGACCGCCGTCCCCTTGAAAAGCATGCTCGCTCGTTCGGCCAGCGGCACGTCGATCCTTACGGGTTCCACCTGCTTGCTGACAGGTACAGACTCGCCGGTCAGCGCCGACTCATTGGCCTGCAGCTTGGATGCCTCTATCAGGCGCAGATCTGCGGTGACGACATCACCCCCCTCCAGGACGACGACGTCTCCCGGAACGAGCTGCTCGGCGGGAATCTCGCGGACCCGGCCCTCACGGCGAACCTTGGCGCTGACGCTGCCCAGGCGCTGCAGGGCCTCCATGGAGCGGACCGCCCTGAGCTCAGTCACAAAACCAATCGCGGCGTTGATGACGATGACGACAGCAACCGCGATGCCCTCCACCCACTCACCAAACGCGAACGACAGGGCGGCCGCCAGGACGAGCAGGAGCACGATCAGGCTCTTGAACTGCTCGATCAAGATATGCCAGGCACTCGCGCGCTCGGCGCTACGCAGGCGGTTAGGGCCGTACTGTCTGCGCCGAATCCTCACCTCTGGAACTCGGAGGCCCCGGTCCAGGGAGACATCCAGAGCGTCCAGGATTTCCCGCTGCGAACGTGCCCATGGGTTGTTCGGTGGATCATTGTGCGTCATTGCCAACTCTCTTCGCTACCCTTCTATGCGCTCAACTCGGACTCGAGTTGCAGCCATTTGACAATGTCACGGCGGCGCAGCAATCCACCAAGCTTGCCGCCGCGTAGCACGGGCAACTGACGCACGTCGCGCCCCATCAGCTTGTCCAGCGCTTTGGCAGCATCTTCGTCGGGCCTCACCGTGACAAGTTGGTCTGTTGGCGTCATGATCTGGCCAACGGAGGTGGTATCCCAGGCATCGCGCGATACACCCCGCGCATCCTCCAGCGTCACCAGCCCGACGAGCCGGTCCTGCTCCATTACAGGGAAGCAGTGGTCATCCGTCCGCATAACGTGGTCATGTACCAGGCTGCTGATCGAGATAGCAGGTGGCACGGTCGGCGGACTGGTGCGCATCATGCGTGCAACCGGAACGTCCTGAAGGATGTCACGGACGACGAGCTTTTGATAGCTCTGGGCAGAAGCACTGTTGAGGAACCAACCGATAAAGGCCAGCCACAGTCCGTTGCCGAGACCCGTTCCAAAGAAGGGAATTCGCACGCCAAAGGTCATCGCCACGCCCGCGACGATCATCAACCAGGCAATGGCCTGGCCAACCCACGAGGCCCACCGCGTGGCGCGACGCAGATCGTCCGTCATCGCCCACAGGATCGAACGCAACACGCGCCCACCATCCAGGGGAAATCCGGGTATCAGATTAAAGAGCCCGAGCGTCACGTTGACCGATCCCAGCCACAACAGCAGCGTGAACAAGGGGCTCATTTGACCCAGGACTTTTGCCGAGTCGGAAAGAGCGGATAGCCGGCCAGCGCCCGCCATCAAAGCGACCCACGTCAGGGCTGCGCCAATGACCAAGCTGGTGATGGGGCCCAGGATGGCCATCAAGAACTCGCCTTGCGGCGACTCGGGCTCGCGCTGGATATTGGACACCCCGCCGAACAGGTGCAGCGTGATGCTGCGGACCGGGACGCCGCGCGCCTTTGCCATCAGCGAATGCGCCAGCTCGTGAGCCACTACCGACGCAAAGAACAGAATGGTGGCGACAAGAGCCAGGCCCAATCTCAGTGCAGGGCTCCAATCCGAGTGAAACTCGCCCAACGCCGTGCTCAGGTTCCAGGTCACGAGCAGAAAGATAAACACCCAACTCCAATCGATGCGGATGTTGATGCCGAAAATCCGTCCAATACGAAAACCTCTATTCATTCATCGCTTCCTTTCAGAATACCAATATCGAGTCGTAGCAAATATCCAAAGACCCGGGGATGAGACACAGAGCCTCACCCCCGAGTGATGACGGGCGACGAACTATGACTTGGCCTTCACTTCGATCTGTCTGGGCCTGGTCTCTTCCGTCTTGGGCAACATGATCGTCAGCACGCCGTCCTCGAATTCTGCCTCCGCAGCGTCGGCGTCGATCGGAGCAGGCAGCGCCATGGAGCGCTGAAAGCTCCCGTACCGGCGCTCCTGAAAGTGAACGTTGCCGCTTTCACCTTCGTCCTCGGAGCGGAACTCACCCCTCATCGTCAGCGTGTCCTCCGTGATGCCGATGTCGACGTCGTCGGGCCTGAGCCCCGGCAGATCGGCGGTGACGACGAGTTCATCGTCAGTCTCGTGCATGTCCACCGCAACCGTCAAGCCAGCGGCCCTGGACAGCGGCCATGCACTTCTCGGCCGGACAAAGCTCTCTTCGAACAGCCGATCCATCGCCTCTCTCAGCGACAGCATCTCACGAAGTGGATCCCATCGAATCAGTGACATCTTTCGAACCTCCTATCTTGCTAATCGGAGGGAGCGTAAGCACAGTTATGTGCCTACCACCTCCATGTGTACTCATCTAGTAGTATACCAAAAGGTCCCGCTACCTACCGACGAGGTAAGTTGGGATTCCGTTGGGTTTCCTCAGGAACGTTGGTAGTTGGTTGGAGCCGCATACATCAGTAGCGGAACAGCGCGGCCAGAGTTGCATAGCTGGGCATCTGCTCTGGCTCAACCGCATAAACCATTCCTCCGTTCAGAAACGTGTGGACGGCGGCCAAGTCCAGCAAATCCTCGTCCCCTGGTTCCGCCTCTGCGTGCACGGCAACTTTGCCCGCATCCGGATCAAAAGAGCCCCACCGCTGCACACCAACTGGAACGAACAGGCTCGCGATGCGTCCCTGATGGGCGGCGGGGACGATTTGCGCCAGGTCGTCGGCGGCTCGCTCGCTGCCACCACCGGCGAGCTGCCTGTACCGGGCAGCCGCCTCCTCGCGCTCCGCCAGGAAAATCGGCTCGACAACGGCCCAGGCCCGCTCGTGCAAGTCCTCCGCACTCAATTCCTCCGGGTTCCCCTCAATCCCCCGGTCAACCAGATTGGGATACGTGTTTGCGTCACGGTAAATCGGGAGGAGATAATCGACACCCGCCAACACGAGCGGCGCTCGCTCCCCGCCAAGCAACTCGCCCAATCCGTCGTCTACCTGGTGAAAATAGCGCGAGATATAGTCCTTGGGATCGTCAGCGCTGGCCACCCCATGACCGTGAAAGATCGCGGGACGATCACTGCGCACGGATGGAGGGACCCGTGCCCCCCCGGGCGTGCGTGTGGCGGTATGGAACTGCAACCGCTTTTCGGGATCGTTCCACTGGAGAGCCAGATCCAGGCTCTTGGGCACATGTCTCAAGTTCACTGTGCTGATGCTGTACCGAGTTCCCTGGAGCAACCTGACCTCGCCTTGGCTCAGGGCGAGGACGTAGAATCGTCCATCGCCGCTGAGGAGGGGAAAAAGCGGCTTGACGTGGAACCGATCAGAGACAACCGCCAATTCATCAAAACTGAGCGGAAAACGATAGTAGCGAGCCATCTCAGAAGAGACAAACAGGGCCAGCCCATCGCTCTGGTATTCCCAGAACAAGCCATCCGCTAGAAGCTTCTGAGCCGGGTCGAGCAACTCTTGCACCTCGGCGGGGCAAAGACCACCTGCAACCAGGCGCTTCTCGACCTGACCAATGAGATTCTTCAGCCGAATTGGATCCTGCTGGGTTTCCCTTCCGGCCCGATGCGTGGGCATATAGATCGAGACACAGACGCCTTCGTGGCTCCCTATCAACGCCCGTAGCTCATCCGCTGTCAAGGTATCCATACAGTCGACCTCCTGCTCCTACCCAACCTATAGGCCACACACCCTCATACCTCCTCCAGCACCAAGCCCGGTTCTCTTTCGGCCGCAAGGCCTTTCCGGCGGCGCCAGAACTGTAGCAGAGCAACTATGGCCACGCCAGTCAGCAGCCACGTGGCCCAATAGTCCAGCACTCTGAGAAACCTGCCCAATCCTGCGGCGGCCGCCCTGCGCCTATTCAACTCCTGCACAAAGGCGTGCGCCGCATCGGGATTGTCCACGCGCCCTCCCAGGAGCGTGATGGGCATCAGACGAAGGCCACCGGTCCGGAACCATGCGGTGACGCGAAGCCAGTCATCCTGCGAGATGGCGCTGACGTCTGAAACATCGAAAGGATGCGTGCTCCGCTCCAGAAGCGAGATGGCGACCGGTTTGAGCCACGGTCGAACCGGGAAACGGTATCCCTCCTCGCCCCCAGTCTCGCCGGTGGCAGATCGCACAGCCCGCTCGACATGTTCGAGCGGCGCTCCGAGACCAACAGACAGGCTGTGACCGTACAGGGTAAAGGTCACGACCTGCGCCGGATCCTCGGCGCTTCGAGCGGTATACGTGTACGTGTTTTCCATCAGGTCCCTCCCTTTATGCGATCATTCGGTTCGGTTTCGCCAATGTCTTCCAGCGCCTCTTGCACGATCTGGCGAATCCTGCCAACCTTTAGAGGCTTCTCCAGGCAACCATACACGGACAACCTGGTCGCCTCATCCTTGAATTCGTGACAGCCATAGGCCGTGATCCAGATCACGGCGGCCCCAGCGTTGGAGGACTTGATTGCCTCTGTCAACTCCACGCCATCCACATCCGGCATCCGCAGATCTGTAATGACGAGATCAACAGGCATCATTCCAGCCTTGATCAGAGCTTCACGACCATTCTGGGCTGTCGCGATATCGTATCCGTCGGCCACTCCCATCAAGGTGCGGCTCAAGACGAACCGCACCCGCTCGTCGTCGTCGACGATCAGTATGTGCTTACGCACGGTCATTGTAGAAGGCCCCCTATGCCTCGTGGAACTCGACCTCGGCAAGCTGCCCTCATTTGCCCTTGTTCAGGACTCTTGACTGGCTGCAACGGCGGCAGCCTTTTTCGTCTCCTGCACGGCCTGGGCCAGTTGTCTCTGGCCTTCCTCGAGGATGACCTGGCCCTGTGCCTGGAAATCCGCTGCGCGCCGCCTCATATCGGCCGCCACAGCCTCGACCCTGGCGTAGGCCTCGTTAAGCGTGTCCTCGGCCTGGCCTCGCAGCTCAATCCCCTTCTGCCGAATCTGCTGGCGAGTCTCTTGCCCCGACTGGGGTGCCAGGAACAAGGCGACGGCTGCACCCGCCAGTCCACCCATCAGAACGCCGGTTAGAAACGTTCCACTTGCTATGCTCTTGTTGCCATTCATCTTTGCCTCCTTGAATCCAGACTGTTTCATCCTATCACTGTGATCCAACTAGACCGACGTCCAGTACCTGGGTCGGCCATAGTAGTCGTACAACCTGAGCTCGTACTCCCGGTTCACCGGGGCAGAAGGGTCAAACTCGGGGCTGTTCTCGATGGTCTGCCGGTCGAGGTCCATGTACACTTTGCTCTCAGGCCAGCTTACCGCTGTAATCCAGGCTGGTGCCAGCAACACGTGCCTGCCCGACAGCCAATTCCCAGTATCCACGATCGCGTAGCGGACAACCCACCTCTCATCGTCGGCGACAAAGTCCTCCACGCGGCCAACCGGGCCGTCAGTGGCCTGGATATGATAGCCAATCACCTCGCGCGTGCTGCGCAGATGGTCATCGAACCTTCCTCCTGCAGCGCTTTCCTCCCGATCCGCCTCCATCTGCGCCGCTATCTGGGCCGTTACGGCACCCGCACCGCTCCAGTAGGGCGGCCAGCCATAGTAGGCACGCAGTTCCTGCTCCATCCGACGCGAGACCGGCCGATTTGCGGCAATGGGGGGGCTATGCTCAACCTGCTCGCGAGTCAGCATCACAGGAAAGATCTGCCGTTCCCACTTGGGCCGACCGAGCGCAGCGGTCGAGAGCAGCACCCGCCGCCCCACGAGCCAGCTGCCCGTATCTGCCACGAGGTATCGCACGGTCCAGGCCTGATCGTCAAAGTAGAAATCGTCCACCTTTCCGATATTGCCGTCCACTGCGTGAATCGTGTAGCCGCGCAAATCCTTCAAACTTCTCAACATATGATCCTCCCTTCCATTCGACTCCCGAACTTTGCCCCCATGCTAACACAAAGGGCAGTCCCAAACCGATGGGCTCGGTTGGAACTGCCGCTGAAATTCGTGCAAGAGCGTTGGAATTCGGTTGGAACCGGTCAGCGCCGGGAGATATCCCTTACAGGCTATTCATCACTCCTCGAACTTGTATCCCACCCCACGCACGTTCAGGATGTGGCGAGGATCAGACGGATCAGATTCCACCTTGCGCCGCAGGCGGTGGATGTACCACTTGATGACGTCCCGAGCCTCGTTCAGACTCTCGGGCTCGTACCCCCGCACCGCCCGCACGAGTTCTGGTGGAGGGATCACCCGGTGGGCATTCTGCATCAGATGGACCAGCAGTTTCAGTTCCTGGGGAGTCAGGTCAAGCGTCTGCCCGTCCAACGTGGCCAGATGCTTCTCCAGGTCGACAAAGAACCGGCCTCGCTGCACGATGCGCGCCTCCTCGCTCACCTCCTGGCTGCGCGAGCTTTTCCGCCGCTCCAATGCGTTCTGCACAGCCCGCCGCACCTCCGCGGGCTTGGCAGGCTTGAGAAGATAGTCGTCCACATCCTCACGGATAGCGGTGATGGCTGATTCCAGCGAACCGTGGGCGGTGAGGATGACGACGGCCGTGCCGGGCCAGCGCCATCGTATCCCCTCGATCACCTGCAAGCCATCGACGTACCCGCCCAGGTTCAGGTCCACCACCGCCACGTCAAAGGCGGTCTCCCGCAAGAGCTCCAACGCTTCCTCGCCACTTTCTGCCGTGACTACGAGGTGGCCAACACGCTGCAGGGTTTCCTTCAGCGTGAAGCGA
>Ga0180432_10012158_pt1 | contig 10041 bp, 5 predicted proteins | sample SS_ome_10_FD_132414 | JGI IMG/M metagenome (GOLD analysis project Ga0180432, IMG submission 132414) | Hypersaline lake sediment archaeal communities from the Salton Sea, California, USA - SS_1_MS_2 metaG | ecosystem: Environmental > Aquatic > Non-marine Saline and Alkaline > Hypersaline >...
ATCAACTACACGCAGCCTTGGGAACGGGGGCTGCCGATCGAAGAGGGCGGCACGCCTATGTCGTTCTACAGTCTCCTGACCGACCCCACGATCTGTGAGGCCAACGGCAAAGTCTTCATGATGTACCAAGGCGCGCAGACCCCCCTGGGGATCGCCACCTTTGACGGCACGCTTGAACAGCTCGCGGCGCGGCTGCACAATCCGCCCCTGGCCAAGTGGAGACCGTCCATCTTCGGGATGGCGGAAGGCGGCACGCTGAAGATTACCGACAGCGAGACCGACCGCACGCCGGTTGTCGCGGCCGTACCGGACGTGAACAGGGATCCTTACGTACTGGAATGTCGCATCAGGCGCTATGCCGGGCCCACCCGCAGGGTGTGCGTGATTCCCCGTTACGCGAACGACCACTTCTTTGTGCGATTCTGGCTCTACGACGATGAACACACGTTCTATCAGGAATGCGCATACATGCGAGGCGTCTTCGGCCCCGTGATCGATCTCGGGCCCAACCACGCGTGTGATACGGATTGGCACGATTGGAGGATCGAGGTGGAAGGCTCCGTTAGCAGGCTTTCCCTGGACGGGAAACGGATCGGCGAGTGCCGGACCAGCCCCGCGCTGCTGAGGAAGTTCGCCGCGGCGCCGGTGCACATCGGGTTCTCATGTCATGACAGCTATGTGAGCGTTGACCGTGTGTCCGTGAGATCACTTGCGTAGGACACGATACTCGATTCGGTAGAGCCCCTTCTTGGGAAAGCGGGGCTTGTAGGAACCGACGGGGCACACAGAAGCGTGCGGCGCGTCGCAGACGAATGAATGTGTATCGACCGTACGGCCCGCCAGATCGAGGACGACGACCTCGATCCTGAGTCGCCGCAACGTCTTTCGGCTGTCGTTGACCAGCGCGATGTCCAGGGCGTCCTTGTTCGAGAGCACGAAATTGCCGGACATACCTGTGACCAGGATGTTCTGGTACGACATCTTTGTGCCGAAGAAACCGAGCTTGGCGTACCGGTAGAGGTCCGTGACACCCTTGTGGTAAAGGCCTTCTGCAAGCCCGTCGGCGATCAGGTTCACGTTCATGCCGTCCGCCCGGTTCCTGCGCAGATACGCGGCCGTCATGTAGAGACACAGCGCCTGATAGGCCTGCGAGATCTCTGCTTCAGAGTTCTCGAGAATCCGAAGTGGCCGGCCGAGCCGCTTGGCCTCGATCCGGCCGGCCGGGCTCCCGTTGTTCAGCCAGACCCCATGCCACGGCAACCGCCTGCAACGGTCCCAGTCGGGCATGGCTTCCGCCCCGCATTCGGCCAGCACAAGGGGACGTTCCTTTCGTTTCAGGAACGTCGGGTCCGGAGTTTTCGGCAGGTCCTCACGCTGTTTGCCCAGTTCCTGAAAGTCAGCGTACCATCCGCAGTAGCAGTGCATGGTCCAAAGCACGTTGCCAGCCATCACCGTCTTCTCGTCGCAGCAACCGTCGCGACGTGCATACCAGGGCCCAAAAGGTGTATCCGGCAGAAGCAGTCTTGAAGAGTCCACCGAGTTGACGGCTTGCAGAAAGCGCCTGTAAGAGCGGCGTAGGGCCTTGAAGACGGCCGGGCCTTTCGAAGTAAGCGTCGCGGCGAGCGCGACCTCGTTCAGACCTTCGTAGATGATGATGCTGGGGTGATTGCGGACACGCGTAATTGAAGAAGTGATCAGGGCCGCATAGCGGTCCCGACGATGGTCGTCCTTCAGGTTCCAGAGCGTCCAACATCGCGTGACCCAGAAAAGGCAGATCCCCAGCTGGTCCGCGATATGGGCGATTCTCCCGTAGTTCGTCGCATCGCACGGTTCGCCCCATTCGGGCCAGCCGTGGTCATTGTAACTGCCCGGGCTGCCGGTGTGACCCCACGGATGCAGGCGCATCGTGTTCGCGCCTGCCTCCTTACAGAGCAGCATATCCCTGATCAGCAAATCGTCATGGGGACAAACGGAACCGTGAAAGTCGCTCGCGGGAGCAAACCCCAGGTTGTCACCGAACGACCGAATGAAGAATTCCTTTCCGTTCAGTCGGATCCTTCCGTCCTTCTGTTCGACTGTGCGGATCCCGCAGACCTCGACCAGATCGTCGATGGCCGAGCCGGCCCGATTCCTGAGAACAGCGCGCACTCTGTAAAGATGCGGCGATTCAGGCGACCACGGACGGACAGGCTTCAGCAGACAATTCACAATCACCTGTTCCGCATGGCCGCTTCGCAAGTCCAGCGGAGCACGTACGGCATGCGTGGGAGCCCGTTTCTCCTTGGGGAACCATTCGAAGAACTCGATATCACAGGTGCCGATGAATCGTGATCTGTCCTCATTCCGCACCGATACCTGCACCTCGACGGATGCGCGTCGGCCTTCGATCCGTCGGGTTCTGACGAAGACGTCTTCGACATGGACCCGGTCGGTGCACCGGATCGTTACTTCGCCGGCCAGGCCGATCTGGTGCCCGCACCTTTGTGCCACCCGAAGAGCCACGCAATTCTTGTGTCCGGCCCGAACGTGCTTCGAAATCTCGATGTTCACAGGGGCAGGGGTGTCGTCGTGGCCGGCCAATTTTCCGTTGACCCAGCAGTCGAACTCGCCGACCAGACCCTCGATGTCGAATACGGTCCTCTGCGCAGGGAGGCCTTGGAATTCGGTTCTCAGGAGAAGCGGTCGGTTCCGGCAGACCAGGGTTGGCGCCGCCAGTTCATTCCAGCAGCGATCATCATAACCGGGCAGCTTCCACTTTCGGCCTCGCCCCGCTGTCCCGCCTCCCGCATAACCGGGCAGGGTCTTCTTCCCGCCGGACGAGGCGCGGTCATCTCCCTCCAACGTCCATCGCCAGTATTTCAGGGGGATCAGCCTGCGCACCTCGGGCCCCGGCTTCTCCTTGAGGCGACGGGCCGCCCGGCGGCATGACCCCTCGCTCACGACCGGGACGGCCAGGTTAGCTTGCGGCAGCCCGAAGTGCGCCGTCAGGGCCTTCGCATAGGCCTTCAGGTAATCGAATCGATGCTCGGTCGTCAGGACAGGTCCCGGCGTTCCGCTGAAGTGGGTCGAACGGCGAGACTTCTTCGTAGGATCGTAGAAAACCAGCTCGAACGACCGGGACAGTAAAGCAGTCATTGCAGTACCTAATCTTCAGTACCGGCCCTTTTCCCGCGTGGTTTCGTACATGGCCCACAGGTTCGCAAGCGGCGTGCGGGGTGCGACATTGTTCGCTTCCTTCATGATGAACTTTCCGCCCCGTGTGACGCCGCTGTTCAAGATCCGCTCCGTCTCCCGTGCAACGGTTGCGGGGTCTTCTCTGAGCAGGATATCGACATGAACGCCGCCCTGGATGTGAATGTCCGGTCCCAGTTCGTCGCGCAGCGTCTCAAAGCGGATCGGAAACCCGGTATCAAAATGGTTCACATTGAACTCCTTCGCCATGGTCGGGAAATGCCGCTGCGCATCCCCGCACAGGTGCATCATGTGCGGACCCGCCCCATGGATCGCATCCATGAGCTTTCGGTGATGGGGCAGGATCCTCTCGCGATAGGTCTCCACGCTGATCATCTCGATACAGTCGTCCGTCAGCCCGCCCTTCTCCGGCTTGGCTTCGATCCCGAAGTACTCCCGCCACGCCAGGATCCGCGTGATGGTGGCCTCGACGATGAAGTCCATCAGCCTGTGAAAGTAGTCGGGATCCACGTACAGATCCGACAGGATCTCGTGTCCGCACAGATCAACGGCGATCGTCAGCGGGCCGCTGGTAATGATCGGGTGCCAGGACTGTGTCACCTGGACCGGCTTCCCCTTGTATTCATAATTGCGTGCCCGCTCCACGAAGTACTCGTAGAACTCCCGGACGGTTCCCATGATGCCGTCGAAGGGGCCGGGGATACCCCGGTCAAAGATCTCGTTCCTTCGATCGCCCTGGTATCGGGGCCGGGTGGCCTCGACCTGGTCCGGCAGCCTCACGATTTCGCATCCCAGCCACGCCGCCTCCGTGTAGTTGGAGAACTCGGTGAAGATGTTCCAGCCCTCGGCCGGAATGCCCATTTCCGCGTCCTGCGGAATGAAATGATGCAGATAATCGAAGTACTTCAACTGGCACTGGAACATGGTCTCGGGATCGGTGCTGAATTGCCGCCAGGTAATGCCCTCGGTGTTCAGCGCGGGATCGAACACCCAGATGCGCGGGCCGATCGTGTAGTTGCCCACGGGGACCCGAATCGGGTTCCCGGCCCAGTAGGCATCCCAGACTTGCCGGCCCTCTTCGTTGTGACGCGCGTAGTCTATTCGGCGCGGATCCGCCATGGGTCCCCTCTGTGCGCCGGCGTTGGGGCTGCTCACTCCCAATCCAGGGGCTGACACCGAGTCGTGGAGATGGTACAGTATTGGGGAAGGAGTGTTCAATGATGAGAGGACGATGCCCAGCTTGGTCGCGCACCGTCGTTTGGCTGCTTGGGATCGCCGCGGTTTACGCGGTGAATTGTGCGCAGCAGGCGACGGCGGCGGATCTCTACGTGTCGACGAACGGTGTGGACAGCGGGTCGCGTAACAGTTGGTCCACGGCGTACACGAACATCCAGGACGCGCTGAACAATGTCGGGAACAACGACACCGTCTATCTGGCGGGCCACACGTTTCCTCTGTCCGCCCAGTTGGTCTTGAGCAGCCACAACAACGTGACCATCCGGGGCGGATACCAGGCCGCCGGCGACGCGGTGCTGCCGGGGCCGCGCGATCCGGCGCAGTGGCCGACGGTACTGAAGCGGGTCGCGGGCACGGCGCGAATCTGGTACATCAGCTCGGTCACGGACTCGCTGATCGAAGGCGTTACGATGCAAGGCGGGTATGCGCTGGGGAGCGGCGGCGCCGGATGGGGGGGCGGGGTCTATGTGTCGGGCTGTCTGAACCTGGTCCTTTCCGACTGCGTGATCACGCTCAACACCGCCGAGAGCACCGACTGGCATGCCTCCGGGCAGGGGGGCGGCTTGTACAGCGCCGGCGGGGCGGTGCTTACCAATTGCGTGATCTCCAGAAATCGAGCCATCGGCAACGGGGACTACTACAGCGACTACGGCCGCGGCGGCGGGCTCTACGCCGCCGGCTCGCTCACGGTCCGCAACTGTGTGGTGGACCAGAATGAGGCAAACAACTACCGGAAGCCCTGCGGCCTGGGCGGCGGCCTGTACGGGGGATCCGGCACGTTCCTCCTGCACAATTGCCTGATCCTGCGCAACCGGTCCTACAGCCTGGGGGATGGGGCCTACGTCGCCGGCGGAACGGTCCGCATGGAAAACTGTACGGTGGCCGACCAGGCGGACCACGGGATCTACCGCGCCGGCGGAACGGTGTCGGTGAGCAACTCGATCGTGTGGAACAACGGCGACGATGTGGTCGGGACGGTGACTCTGGACCACTGCGACGTCCAGGACGGAGACCAGGACGGCACCAACGGGTGTTTCAGCGCGGATCCGGAGTTCGAATACGGGTATTACTTGGGGACGGACAGCTTGTGCGTGAATGCCGGGTCGAAGACGGCGGCGTCCGCGGGATTGGGCGGATGGACCACTCGGGCAGACGGGCAGACCGACCAGGACGCCGTGGATCTCGGGTATCATTACTCGGCAGGCTACGACTTTACCTATGCGGACCTGTACGTGGCGCCGGCGCCCGTCGGCAATGACGCCAACGGCGGAACGAACGCGGCCCAACCCCTCGCGACCATTGGCAAGGCAATCGAGCTTTCACAGGACGGGACCCGGATTCATATCGGGACCGGTACGTACGAGAACGCGTCGGAGACCTTCCCCCTGACCGTGGACGGCAAGACCGGCCTCCAGTTTCTCGGCACCAATCGTGAGGCGACGGTTGTCAATGCGGCGGGAAGCAACAAGCGCGTATTTTCTCTGCGCAGCGCGCCTTCGACTCTGATCGAGGGATTGTTCGTCACCGGAGGACGCGCCATCGGATCGGGACACGGCGGCTATGGCGGGGGCGTCTACGCGGATAATTGCGCAGGAGTCGTCGTGTCCGATTGCATTGTCTCGAACAATACATCCGAGCCGTCTGCCCCCGACTGGCATGTACCGGGCTGCGGCGGGGGTATATTTGCCGGGAACGGGTGGATGACGGTGGCCGGCTCGGTGGTGGTACGGAATACATCCTACGGGCGGGGAGACTACGGCAACGACGTCGGCCGTGGCGGCGGGGTGTACGGTGCGGACGAGCTGACCGTGCGGGAATGCGTGCTGGAGCGGAACGTGGCGTACAACGTAAATACGTTTGCCCACGTCGGCCAGGGCGGCGGGGTGTTCGGCGGGGGCACCGTCCTGCTGCGGAGCTGCCTGCTGCTCAAGAACGTGTCGTGGACGTCCGGGGATGCCGTCTTTGTCGGCTGGGGCACGTTGCGGATGGAGAACTGCACGGTGGTGGACCATGCGGACGACGGCGTGTACCGGTCCGGCGGCAGTGTATGGGTCGAGAATTCGATTCTGTGGGACAACGGGGACGACGTGGTCGGAAGCGTGGACCTGAGCTACAGCGATATCGAGGACGGCGACAGCGACGGGACGAACGACTGTATCAGCGTGTACCCCGATTTCGAGGATCCGGGTTCCGACAACTACCGGCTGCAGAAGAATTCCTTCTGCATCGACGTGGGGACGAATCACACCTGGATGATCAAGAGCAAAGACCTGGACGGGGGTCCGCGCGTGTTCGTAAAACGCGTGGACATGGGCGCCTACGAGAGCCCCCACTCCTATCTTCCGGGCTACCTCATGATCCTCAAGTAGTCCGCCGCAAAGGCGTCCCACAACGTCGCGATCTCGTCCTGCATCCGGCTGACGTCCGGGAAAGGGCGACAGACGAGCCGGGCCACGGCCCTGAACGCCTTGCCCGCGCGGAGCGCGGTTCCGAAGGACCAGTCGTGTGCGGTGTCCCAGCCGTGGTGCTGTCCTACCAGGTACTTCGTCACATGAGGATCGCATAGAAAGACGAGGGCAAGTCCGCGCCTGGAATCCCTGGCCACCAGAATCGGTTCCGAGAACGGCTGGTTCTCGACTTCGATCGAGGCATCAGGGAGCTCGGCGGGAAGCAGGCCGAGTTGGGCCGCATCGCGCATGACGCCGAACAGGCTGCCGACCTCGCGCCGGTTGTTGAGCTTCTTCCACTCCCGCGCTCCGTCCGGGCCAACAAGCGGCACCCAGGTCTCATCGAGGGATTCACAGACGTAGGAGGCGAAGAAGATCTCGAAGTCCGGGACGTCCTTCGTGGGCCGGATGGTCATGGCCAGGTCGATGGTGTCGCCCTGTATGGTGTAGGCCAGGTCGAGAGCGAGGGCATAGTCCGGCTCCGGGGGGAAGTGCAGGACCACGGAATCGTCGAGCAGTTCGTGGGTCGTTCTCTTCGAGCGGGAGATCTGCCTGGGCAGGAATTGCCGATCCATGCCGGACCGGATGTAGTACTCCGCGTTGAGGAATGAATTTCCGGGTCTGACAAGGTTGACCGGATCGCTTCTGTGCTGCAGTCCGGCCAGACCGTGGTAGTCGCCGTAGGGGGTGATCCGGCCGAACAGCTCTCCCGTGTCAAACTCGTACGACTCGGTGGCCTCGCTCCAACGAATGTTCATGATGTGTCGCTCGGCTTGTCAATGATAGGCGCAGCCTAACATCCGTGCGATGCGCATTGGGCCGCTCGGTCCGGCGCTGCAGGGCGCACTCCTCATTGGGTTTCCCATTTGTTGCCCCAGAAGCCCCAGCCCAGATTGTCCGGGCCGGAGTAGGCGAAGTAGTCCGGCAGGAGGCCCATGTGGCTATACGCGGAGTTCATGACGGCGTCGGGTGTCACCCCACCGTTCACGGCAACGTAGCGCTCCGGGTTCTCCGGATGGGGGAAGACCGCGAAGACGGCGGCTTCGTCACCGGTGAAGCGCTTGCCGCACAAACGTACCGTTCTCTTCCCGAATTTCAGGGGCAGATCGTCTTCATACCGTGCCAGTGCCGAGTTGGACCGGTAGGTGCCGAAAAACAGCAGGTTGTTGTTCTTTCTCTGCCGGTCCGTCAGATCGCGGTCATCCACGATCTCGAAATCGACCCCGACTGTTCCCGGAATGCCGCCGCGATGCACGCCGCCGTTGTTGCTGCTGTAGTATCCCTTTGCCCAGTCGGCCAGTTGCCTGTGGTAGTACGTTTCCTCCTCCGTGCCGCCGGTGCCGACCACAAAGAGCAGGTTCTCGAAAAAGAGATCGCAAATGCCCCCGGCCACCCCGTGCCGCTTCTCGCGGCTGAGATCGAAGGATCCCTGGCGCCACCCGCCCTTTGCGCTGCGCCGGAATGCGGTTTTGGCCGTCAGGTCAACCTTTCCCATGTTCCGGCCGTCGATGCGGAGGGCCAGCGGTGCGGCGTTGCCGATCGGGCCGAGAGAGAGCGTGCGGACGTTTCTTGTCCGGACGGTCAGGGCCCCTCTTTCCGCGTCCAGCGTCGCGTCCACTCTGGCACGGCAGCCGCCGTACCGGATCAACTGCTCGATGGTCACCCAGTACGACTGGTTGTGGCGCAGATCGAACGTGACCAGCCCCACATGCGACGGCGCTCTCTCCTTCTTCTTCGTCAGCAGCCAGCGCACCCGTTCCGGGGTCAATCCGCCGTCGTGCCCCATTCCCGGGACTTCGTCGTAGAGGTAATCGAAGCCATGCTTTTTGAGCAGCCGTGCCATCTGCCGTGAGTGCTCGACGGCCACACCGCCACCGAAGGTCCGGTCGCGCTCCCCGTGTTGAATGTTGACCGGCGTGTGTTCGAGATTCTCGACCAGGAACGCGGCGCACCGCGCCTTCCAGGACGCCTTTTCCCACGGGTACATGTGGAATGTGCGTCCGCCGGCCATGGTCCAGAGCCGGTAGTCGCAATAGCCGCAGGACGGGGCGGCGGCAGCGAACACGTCCGGATAGTGGGAAGCGAGGTACCACGTGGCGGCGCCGCCCATGGACGTTCCGTACACGTAGATGCGGTCCCGGTCCACGGTGTGTTTCCTGCAGACGTCAGCGATGACCTCGAATACCTCGACTTCGCCGTAGTTCATGTAGCGGGAGCCGGGGCCATATCCGCTCGGACGGACCGCGACGCAAGGACTCCCTGCATCCGCGGCCATCTGCGCCGTGGCGATGATCTCCTGTAGGACGTCTTCCTTCGGCTTCGTTTCCAGATCCTCGTGAGACAGGGCCGGGCTGACGCATACGAACAAGGGTTTCGGTTCAGAGCTTCCGCCCGCCGCACAGACGCCGTACGGCCGCTTCCGGCCATCGAGCTTCGAGCGGTAGCGTTCGATTGTCGTCTCGATTCCAGTCAGCCCGCGTGGAGTATTCGCGCTCATTCTTGTCCGTCATCCTTTTCCCTTAGGATCCCTGGTCTGACGTAACCTCACCGTCGTCCCCGTCGCCGCCGATTGCCGGGCTGCCTCGATGATTTCCATAACCCGCCGGCTCTGTGCCAGGGTGATATCCGGCTCTACATCCTGCGTAAGCGCCCGGTAGAGGCCCTCGTAATACCTCTCCCACCGGCCCTTCTCCAGATCCAGATCGAACGTCTCGTCCCGGCCGTGCTTCTCGGTACGCACGGTGAACCGCTCCCAGTATCCAGGTTCACTCTCAATGGTGCCTTCGCCCAGCAGGCAGCCCTTGTCGCCCAGGATGTACCACTTGGGCATGGGCAGCCGGGCGTCTTGACTTGCCTGCACCTGGGCGATGGTCCGGTCCCTGAACCGGATGAAACACGTGAAGTGATCGTCGGCATCCTTCTTCCACATGCGGCTCTGGAGGTCGCAGAACACTTCCTCGGGCTCACTCTTGACGAGGGCCAGCACCCAGTCAATGAGGTGGGGACCCCACTCGTTGAGCCGTCCGCCGCCGGTCGAGGCTTCCTGCCGCCATGTGGGCCGCGACACGCTTGCACCGCCGACCGGACCATACTTCATCGCCCTCGTCTCGATCAGGAAAGGCGTTCCGAGCAGTCCCTGTTCCAGGGCCTTGCGCACGGTCAGGAA